>Ga0126378_10004608_pt1 | contig 10560 bp, 9 predicted proteins | sample PanSoiMetPlot_23_FD_92587 | JGI IMG/M metagenome (GOLD analysis project Ga0126378, IMG submission 92587) | Tropical forest soil microbial communities from Panama - MetaG Plot_23 | ecosystem: Environmental > Terrestrial > Soil > Tropical forest > Bulk soil | place: Panama | collected 2016-02-17
GCCGGCGGTGTTCTATTCCTCGCAGGGATCGTGATCGGGATCGGCGGCATTCTGAGATTCTTCTCACGCCGTTCCTCGCAGCTGGGCACCAATACCACGATTCTTGCGCTGGGCGTCCTTGTGATTCTGGGACTCCTGAACTTCGTCAGCTACCGGCATCACAAGCGCTTCGATCTGACCAACGAAAAACTCTACACCCTCTCAGATCAAACGAAGAGAGTCGTTCGCGGGCTCGCGGAAGACGTAACCGTCGTGCGGTTTGACAAGCGCCCCGATCCTCAGCTGGCTGACCTGCTGAGCGAGTATAAGAACGTCAGCCCGCGCGTGAAATTCGAGAACGTCGACCCGACCGAAAAACCCGAAGTGGCCAAGGAATATGGCGCGACGCACATGGGTGATGTGATCGCCGCCGCCGGCACGAAGCATCAACTGATCGAGTCGTCAGGGTTTTCGGAAAATCCCGAAATGGGTCCGACATACTCTGAGCAGGACGTAACTACCGCGATCATGAAGGTCACCCGCAATAGCGTGAAGATGGTGTGCTTCGCCACTGGCCATGGAGAGAAATCGCTGAGCGACAGCACCGGTGCGGAGGGCTATGGCCTGGGGCAAGAAGGTCTGCAGCGCGAGGGCTTTAATACCAGTTCGATTAATCTCGTGAAGGAAGACGCGGTGCCCTCCACCTGCGACATCCTCGTAATTGCCGGGCCGAAGCAGGGCTACTTCCCCCAAGAAGAGCAATTCGTCAACAAATACCTGGATAGCGGCGGCAAAGTCCTGATCGAAGTTGATCCCGAAACGGATCCCAAGCTGAACGACATCTTCCAGGCGTGGAACATCAACGTGGGCAGCAATGTTGTCGTCGATGCCAGCGGCGTTGGTCAGCTACTGGGCACGGGACCTGGGACGCCGCTCGTCGTCGATTACGGCGATAGCCCGATTACGAAGAACCTTCAGGGCGGCATGACATTTTTCGCGCTGGCCCGCACGGTTTCGATTGCGGACAAGGCCAAATCCGATCCGCAAGCGATCGAGCTTCTGAAGACATCGGAGCGCAGTTTCACGATCCCGAAACTGGTGGAAAGAGTGACGTTCAACCCGAAAACGGCCGGTCCGCTTTCGCTTGGCGTGGCTGCCAGCCGCACGGTGGGCGATAAGAGTGCGCGGCTCGTTGTGATCGGCAACTCCGCCTTTGCGGAAAACCAGTTCCTAGGCCAACAGCGCAATGGCGACCTCTTCTTCAACGCGGTCGATTGGCTGGCGCAGGACGAAAACCTCATCTCCATTCGCCCCAAAGCGCAAACCGCCCGTCACATCACGCTTACAGAAGGCCAGATGGCCAGCCTTCAGTGGCTGGAGCTTATCTTCCTTCCCGGGCTCGTGGTGATTGTTGGCGTGGGAATCTGGTGGAGACGCCGCTAGAAAGTTGGCCGGGCTAATGATCGTCAAGAAATCCACACTCGCTATCCTTGGGATTGCCGTCGTTCTAGCCGGTGTGGTTTATTACTTCGATTGGAAAAGCAGTAACGCCGCTCTCAAGGTTACGCCTCCCAAGCGCGCTTATTCGATTCAAGCCTCTTACGTGGTCTCTCTCACACTTGCCCACCCGAATCAGCCGGACGAGGCCGCCATCCATTTTGCGAAGCGCGGCGGATCGTGGCAGATCGTTCAGCCCGTGGATACCGCAGCCGATCAATCGACCGTCGATGGCATCGTTGATCAACTCGCCAGCGCCGACGTTTCAGGAACTGAGCTGGGTGCGCCCGATCGGCTGAAGGCTTACGGCCTCGATCCGCCGCAAACTTCGCTCGATTTCCAGCTTGCGAACGGGTCAACCCACACGCTGCTCGTCGGAAACAAGACTTTCGGCGGAGATTCGGTCTACGCGATCATCGATGGAGCGCGCCAAGTCTCGCTGCTTCCGCAGCTCCTGGGCACCAGCGCCGCGAAAAACCTCGACGCCTTGCGCGATCGCACCGTCCTCCACTTTGACTCGGGCGTGACGGCGTCCTTCACACTTAAGAATTCGTCGGGAGAAATCGAGGCGTCCAAGGAAAATCAGCAGTGGAAATTGAAAGAGCCGGCGAACGTCTTCGCGTCCCAAGACGCGGTTGATTCGCTGCTCAAGGCCGTGAGTAGCGCGACGATGCTCTCCGTCGCCAGCGAAAAGCCCGACAGTCTGGCCCACTATGGCTTGGCAAACCCGGCGATTTGGTTCACGGCCGCAGATGGCAAAGGCGCGCAATCCACTCTACTCATAGGGAAGAAGGATGGCGAGGCGTATTTTGCGCGCGATGCATCACGCCCCACAATTTTTCGCGTGAATAACGACCTCTGCAAGAAGCTTTCTGAGAAGTTCGCGGACTTGCGCGACAAGAAAGTCGTGCACGTCGATTCGGCCGATATCCAGATGATCGAGGTTAACGATTCAAATGGTTCGATATCTCTGAGCCGCAAAAAAGACAGCCCGGATGATTGGGTCTTCGACGCGCCGCCGGATCAAAAGGGGAAGGCCGCCTCTAGTTGGAAAATATTCGACCCGCTCACCAGCCTCACTGCGGAGGAAGTAATCGATCACCCGGCGCCTAGCCTGCTCGCGCTGGAGGCGAAACCGCAGCTCACCGCGACACTCACTGGTAAGGACGGGAAAATGCTGACTGTCAAGATTTCGAAAGCGTCGGGCGATTTTGCTTACGCTCAGGCGACCGACAGCCCCTCGCTTTACAAGATTAAGAAAGACTCATTAGACGCGTTGAACGTAAAGCCCGCTGACCTGGTTCCGTAGTCACCGCGTGGGATCGGCAATTATGCGCGCTGGGCGAGCTGGGCCAGTTCGTTTTCGTTCGGCCACGTAGCGAGGAGCAGCACGTTCCCGTTCACCGGCGAGACGTGGATGTAGTAGACAACCGATTCACCTCGGACTTCGTAGAATCCACGCCGCTTGGGGTCAGGAATGATCGTTGCTCCTCGGCAGAGAATATCTCTCAGCGCGAGAACGGTTTTCGCCGGATGGTTTCGCGGATCTTCGATTCGAACTTCGTCAGCGCAGCAGGTCATTTCCCTCTCGCCTCGCTTTCAATGCTTAATACGTTGCTCACAAACAGAAAGTTTCCTGCGTTTCAGATGCGCAATTGGATGCCCCGTTGGGGCGGAAAGACTCATGTAATCGCCAAATAATAGGAAGGTTAATGGTCAAACGTTTGCTACTTGTGCGCTGGCGGTGAACTTGCATAGTCTCAATCCACGAGGACCACTCAACTTGAAGAAAAAGAACAGCCCCGGCAAGTCCAGCCGTCTCAGCCGTGACCGCCGCCGCAAGCATCGGCACTGGCAAGTTACCGTCTATTATCAGGATGGAGAAAAGTTCGCGCGTGTCTATATCGACCGCGAACGCGCCGAGCGCTTTGCTGAGCGCCAAAAGAAGTCGCCTGTGGTGAAGGCGACTCGCATCCTCGAAGTCGACTAACTTAGCGTTTCTTCGGCTTCCCAGTTTGTCGGGTTAACGGCCGATGCTGGCTAACCCTTGTCGGTCTGCAAGTCCGCGTGCTATAAGAATAAGAAGAAGTCGTTCACTTTAGCTTCGCATTGCGGGATTCGTATAGTGGTAGTACGCCACCTTGCCAAGGTGGAGGCGAGAGTTCGATTCTCTTATCCCGCTCCAGCTCCTCCTACGGTCCTCCTGAAGGCAAAGCGTTCCCAGCTATACTCTTCTCGGTAAGAACCAGGCATGCAGTCCTGGCCGTGAACTGAAAGCCTAGATCGGTCGATGAAAACCGTGATTGTTGCCGTAGGGAGCACCCGTCGGCCGAAACTCGATGCCGTGCAAGATGCGCTTGAGGAAATCATTCCGCGTTTTCAGGCCGCTACTGGATTTGAGATCGTGGCAGTGAACGCTCCAAGCGGCGTCAGTCATACGCCACTCACGCGCGAGGAAACCATGAAGGGCGCCCGCCAGAGAGCCGAAACAGTTGCCCGCATCGCTCGCCAAAGAAAAGAGAAGTGGCAATACTTCGTCGGGCTCGAAGGCGGACTTGACGTTGTGCTCGAGCCTGCAGGACGCTGCGTATTTCTCGAAAACTGGGCCTATGTTGCGGATGGCTCCGGCAGCGGCGCTTTCGGTCGCTCCGGAGCCGTGCAGTTACCGGAAGCGTTCGTCAAAAGTGTCGTAGACTTGGGCGTCGAGCTTGCAGTTGTAATCGACACCTACGCAGAAGGACACGGCATCCGCGATGCGCAGGGCGCGTGGGGCGTTCTCACGCGCGGCGTCATCACGCGGCGCGACGCTGTCCGCATCTCCGTGATCAGCGCGTTCTCCAGCCTCTTTGCAGCCGTGCGGTCTGATCCTGGGCCCTCATTCTGAGCGGCCGCCCTATGCTGATGTGATTTTGCATTCGGCTCTTCGCGTACTAAGATCACTGTGTATGCGCCGGTAATGCTTTCGCTGGCCGCCTCGGTTGTCGCTATGCAAGAGAAAGCTGCCGTTAACGTCGCCCAGTCTGGTTCTTTGACGGACACTAGGCGGCACCTCTTTTACGAAACCTCTCATTCACCCGCGCTGTCAGATCTCGTCGGCTATGAGAAGGCCAAAGACATCATCGATTTCTGCTTCATTGCGAATCCCTACTATCCGACGCAGGAAATGCTCGACGACATGCAGCGGCATTTCCCCAATCTCATCAAGTCTTATCCCTCGAGCAATCCGGTCGCAACCCAAAAGGATCTGGCCGCGGTGCTCCACGTCAATCCCGAAAATCTGATCATCGGCAACGGCGCAACCGAGCTGATCGTGCTCATCAATACCGTGCTCATCGACCGTATTGCCGTTCCGGTGCCCACTTTCGGCGAATACATCGAAAAATTGAAACACGATTGGGACGCCGTCCTGTACTTTCTCGATCCCGGAAAAAAGTACCAGCTCAACCTGCATGAATATCTCGCCTGGGTTCGCAATCGAAATCTCAAAGCGCTGGTCGTCATTAACCCCGGCAACCCAACCGGGCAACTCATTCCCCTCGACGAGATGATGGATTTCCTGGAGCACACGCGCGATTTGGAACTGGTGATTGTTGATGAATCCTTTATCGATTTCGCTGGTGATCCGGTTCCCAGTTTGTTGTCAGTTGCCGATCGATACCCGAACCTGTTGATCGTGAGAAGCATGAGCAAGCACTGCGGCGTGCCCGGTTTGCGTCTCGGCTATTGCTATACACCGAATTCTTCAGTTCGCGATCGGCTGCGGCATTTCGTTCCGACCTGGAATTTGAACATGCTCGCGCAATATTTCCTGTCGCTTCTTCTTCCCACCGACGCCGATTACCATAACGCCCGCAAGCGCTTAATCGCTGATGTGCGCTGGCTCTGTGGCGCTTTGAAAACGATCCCTCACCTGGACGTTTATCCTACCGGGGCGAATTTCGTGCTGTTCAAGATCACAAACGGCATGACGGCTGCCGAGCTGCAGTCCCGCCTCCTCACGGAACAAATGATGTACGTACGCGATTGCTCAAACAAGGTCGGCATGGACGCATTCCATATCCGGGTCGCCTCGCAGGGCCGTGAAAAAGACGCCAGACTGGTTGAGGCGCTGCGAGCGCTCACCCAATGAAATGTCCTGTTGTAGTTATCACTGCCCGCCGAACGCCTCGCGGCATTCGTCAAATCGATTACGTCGGAGAGCTGCATCTCGAACTGCTTTTTCATCTGAAAATTCTTCCATGCATCGTTCCGGTTACCGACGGCGTTCTCGAATACCTGCCGCAATACGCCGAAAATATGCGCGGCCTTTTGCTGGTAGAAGGCGAAGATGTTGAACCGAGCCGCTACGAAGCACTGCCAGCCAATCGCCGTTATCTCGAGAAAACGCATCCACTGAAAGACGAGGTCGAATTTCGTCTCGTGCGCCACGCGCTTCGCAAAAAGATGCCGATCTTGGGCATCTGCCGCGGTTCGCAATTGCTCAACGTCGTTTGCGGCGGGACGCTCTTCGGAGACGTCCAAAAGGAAAAGCGGTCGCGACTGAAGCATATCTATCGAGACCCCAGCCACTATGACAAATATCGACACACAGTCACGGTCGTTCCCGGCTCGCCGCTTGAGAATTGGTATCGTCTCAAAACACTGTGTGTGAATAGCTACCATCATCAAGGAATTCGAGGTCTCGCTCCCCGTTTCCGCGCCATGGCGCATGCTGAAGACGGCCTGATCGAGGCCTATCACGATCCGCATGCGGATTTCGTCGTCGGTCTCCAATTTCACCCCGAGCGCATGCTGAAGGAATACGCAGGGAACAAGAGCGTGTGGAGAGCCTTCGCCGGCGCCGTTCATCGAGCCGCCTAGCAGGGGTTGCCGTCACGCCGTAGCGAAGCTCGCCAACTCGACACCTGTTCACTTGCAAGCCAAAACGCCATACAATTGGCAAAGGGTTGCAGCAATGAACAGTTCAGCAAGCCTCGCCCTGGCCCTTCTTCTGCTAGCAAGCGCTGATCAGCAGAATGTTCTTCCGGTGCGCTCTGATCCTGCGGCGCCGTATCTCGACAACGACTCGCTTCAGCAAAACGCCTCGCCTGAAGCCTCCAATTCTAGTCCTGCAACGCGAAGCAGCCCGTCGGCTCAGTTGCCAAAGCATTCCTCTGGTCCGCTAACACCGGAATCTCGAATGCTGCTCATCCGCTATGTCGACGGTGAGTTCGCGAAGCTCGTCCAATCTCTGCCCGCCATGAAGAAAGGCTTCAGAGTTGCGGCGGGCAAGCCCGTCAACAAGCAAAAGCTCAGTGATGCGCTGAGACTCTACGGCACGGCCGCGGCTCAAGGCGATACCGTGCAGATCACGGGGATGGAGTTCCGCTCGCAAGAGGTAGTTCTCCAAATCAATGGCGGAGGAAAGAAGCATTTCAACTGGCGCCAGCACCTTCAGGTCGGCGTTGGAAATGTTTCAACCCCTGCGCCCGAAGAGGTTGGTCCGCCTCAACCCACCGGAGGTGTTCTCGTGCTCGATTACGGCCGGGCGGTCCCGGACATGAGCCCTGATGATTTGAAAAACGACCTTGCTGCTTTCTTCGATTTCTCGAAACAGCACTCTTCCGCCGTGAACTGGATCGATACGCTCCCGCCGCAATTTCAGGATGCGATCAAGGATCATCGCGCCATCGTAGGAATGGATCAGGAGATGGTGCTCGCGGCAATGGGCCGCCCAGAGCACAAAGTTCGCGAGAAGAGCGCCGAGGGCAAGGAAACTGAAGATTGGATCTACGGAAATCCTCCGGCCCGCACCACGTTCGTCACCTTCGCAGGCGATACTGTAATCCGTATCGAGGTATTTAATTGACAGGCCGTTGGGGGCTGGTCGTCGCCGCCAGCAAAGCCGAGCGGAGCGCAGCCGCGCCGTGGTGACCGCCGCGCCTGGGCAGGCGCATGGCGGAGTCAAGGCGTCATTTCGCGCGGTGCCGCGAGCGCTCAGCCGTTTGGGCTGCTCCCGCGTGTCCCCGCGTTGACTTTTTCCTTATCGCGCCCTAGCATCATGATTCAAAATTCCTGCAGGGCCTTCCGCAGGTCGTATTCCTAAGGATTATCCGGAGGACTCATGGCGGTTAAAGTAGGCATCAACGGTTTCGGGCGCATCGGCCGCAATATTTTTCGCGCTGCGCTCGGCGATCCAGCCATCGAAATCGTCGCAGTCAACGACATCACGGATTCCAAGACGCTCGCTCACCTCCTCAAGTACGATTCGATTCTCGGCAATCTCCCGAATCAAGTGAAGCATACCGAAGACTCCATTTCCGTCGACGGCAAGTGCTTCGAAGTTTTCAAGGTGAAGGATCCCGCTCAGCTCGACTGGGCCTCGGTCGGTGCTTCGATCGTGGTCGAGTCCACGGGGCTGTTCACCGAAGGCGAACAAGCACGGAAGCATATTCGCGGCCCGGTGAAAAAAGTGATCATTTCCGCGCCCGCCACCGATCCGGACGCGACTTTCGTCATCGGCGTGAACGACAAAACCTACGACCCCGCGAAGCATCACGTCGTCTCCAATGCCTCCTGCACCACGAACTGTCTCGCGCCCGTCGCGAAAGTCCTTCACGATACCTTTGGCATCAGCGTCGGCACGATGACCACGATTCACTCCTACACGAACGATCAGCGCCTGCTCGATTTGCCGCACAAGGATCTTCGCCGCTCGCGTGCCGCCGCTCTCTCGATGATTCCGACCACGACCGGTGCCGCAAAAGCCCTACATCTCGTCATTCCTGCGCTGAAAGGCAAACTCGATGGCTATTCGCTTCGCGTCCCTACGCCGAATGTCAGCGTCGTCGATCTCACGGTGATGACCGAAAAGCCCGCGACCGTTGAATCTGTCAACGCTGCAATCAAAGCCGCCGCACAAGGCCCGATGAAGGGCATTCTTGCCTACACCGAAGACGAACTCGTTTCTGTCGATTTTCGCGGCAATCCGCACTCATCAATTGCCGACGCGGGCTACACGCGCGTCGTCGGCAATAATTGCGTCAAGGTCCTGGCCTGGTACGACAACGAATGGGGCTATTCGTGCCGCTGCGTTGATCTGATCAAAATGTTCGCCGCTCGATTCTAATCGTGCCGCTTCCGTGCGGAGCGCTGCTGCGATCGCCATGAATCAGTAATGAACAAGCTCTCGATTCGCGACCTGAATCTCAAAGGCAAGCGCGTTTTCATCCGCGTGGATTTCAATGTTCCTCTGGACGGCGCGATAGTCACCGACGACACACGCATCCGCGAAACTCTGCCGACGCTCCGTTTCGCCATCGATCGCGACGCTCATCTCGTCTTGGCCTCGCATCTCGGCCGTCCGAAAGGGAAAGTGGACCCGAAATACTCGCTCGCGCCCGTTGCCGCCCGCCTTCGCGAACTTCTCGGCAAGCCTGTCGATTTCGCGTCCGATTGCGCTGGTGCTGGTGCGCTCGCGAAAAGCAAGGCCCTTACAGACGGCGGCGTCCTGCTTCTCGAAAACGTCCGCTACCATCCGCAAGAAGAGGCAAACGATCCCGAATTCTCCAAGCAGCTTGCCGCCCTCTGTGATGGCCTATTCGTCTGCGACGCGTTCGGCTCCGCCCATCGCGCCCACGCCTCCGTCGTCGGCATCACAAAATTCGTCACGCAAGCCGCTGCCGGCCTGCTGATGGAAAAAGAGCTCGCTTACCTCGGCAAGGCGGTCTCCAATCCCGAGCGACCCTTCGTCGCCGGGCTAGGGGGTGCAAAGGTTTCCGATAAGATCGAAGTCGTCCAGAACCTGATGAAGCTCGCTGACTCGATGCTCATCGGCGGCGCGATGGCCTACACGTTTCTGAAATCGCAAGGGAAGCCGGTGGGGAACTCGCTTGTCGAAGATGACAAGCTCGATCTCGCGCGCGGACTTCTCGATGAGGCGCGCAAACGCAATTTCCGCCTGCTGCTCCCAATCGACCATGTCCTCGCGGAATCGCCCGATTCTAGCTCCACACAAGTCGCAGATATTGCCAGTACGCCCGATGGCTGGATGGGTCTCGACATCGGCCCCAAAACGATCGAGCTCTTCAGCAACGAGATCTCAAAGGCTCGCACCATCGTCTGGAACGGCCCGTTGGGCATGTTCGAGAAGCCGGCTTTTGCAAAAGGAACTCTTGCGATGGCTCGCGCCGTCGCTGCGGCCACCCAATCCGGCGCAACCTCCATTATCGGTGGTGGCGATTCCGTTGCCGCCGTTGAACAGTCCGGCGTCGCCGACCAAATCTCGCACATGTCAACCGGCGGTGGCGCTTCACTTGAATTTCTCGCCGGCGAAAAACTTCCTGGCGTCGAAGCTCTGACGAACGCACCCCGCAAATAAGGAGTCCTGCTTGCGCCGCCCGGTCATCGCCGGCAACTGGAAGATGTTCAAGACGACGACGGAGACGCGTGCGTTCTTCCAAGCATTCTTGCCGCAGGTCTCCGCCTCCGCGCATTGTGACATCATCGTCGCACCGCCTTTCACCGCCTTGTCCGCTGCCGTGGATTGCACGCGCGATTCAAAAATTGGAATTGCCGCACAGAATCTTCATGGGGAGAGGGAAGGTGCCTTCACGGGAGAGGTTTCTGCGCGCATGCTAGTCGATGCCGGCTGCCGCGCGGTCATCATCGGCCATTCCGAGCGCCGGCAGTTCTTTGGCGAAACCGACGAATCCGTCCATCGCAAGACCAAAGCGGCGCTCGAATCGGGGCTCGCTCCGATCGTGTGCGTAGGAGAGTCGCTTGCTGAGCGCGAAGGCGATTTGACGGAAGCCGTGCTCAAACGCCAATTCGAAGGCGGGCTCGCCACGTTGACCCCTGCCGAGTTCTCGCGTATTCTGATCGCGTACGAGCCGGTTTGGGCGATTGGCACGGGACGTCCGGCAACTCCGGAAATAGCTGCGCAAGCTCATAAGTACGTCCGAAGCCTTGCGTCGGCGCAATTCACGTCCCAGCACGCCTCCGAACTCCGCATTCTCTACGGCGGCAGCATCAAACCCGAAAACATAAAGGGCTTGATGTTGCAGAATGAGATTGACGGTGCGCTTGTGGGCGGCGCCAGCCTTA
>Ga0126378_10004609_pt1 | contig 10559 bp, 7 predicted proteins | sample PanSoiMetPlot_23_FD_92587 | JGI IMG/M metagenome (GOLD analysis project Ga0126378, IMG submission 92587) | Tropical forest soil microbial communities from Panama - MetaG Plot_23 | ecosystem: Environmental > Terrestrial > Soil > Tropical forest > Bulk soil | place: Panama | collected 2016-02-17
ACCCTCATCGGTGATTCGCATGGTTCTCGGTCACAGCGCCAAACTCGCGCTTGCGGGAGTTCTTCTCGGAGCGCTCGGAGCCCTCGCCATCACCGGACCCGTTCGTTCTCTTCTGTTCGACGTCTCTCCAAACGATCCCGCAACGTTCCTCGGAGTTGCAGCGATCCTGGGCGCGACCGCTCTCATTGCTGGAGGAATTCCGGCATGGCGCGCTTCGCGCATCGACCCCGTCCTCGCGTTGCGGCAGGAATAACTTCGCTGACGACTTAAAACGAAATCGATGGCAGCCACGCGCCCGCGGGCTCGTTGTACAGCCCGACGCTCATCAGGGTCAAGGGCTGCACCACCCGCAGGCCGTTGCTGAGACACCATCGGAACAGAGCGCTGTTCCGCGTCGGAACCAGGATTCCCGGGCCGCCGAACGATTCCGCCGACGCAATCAGCGCCTGCAGATCCGGATTCGTCTCGGCTGTGGCGTGGCCGAAGAACGCCAGATCGGACGCATATCCCGTGAGGCGGCCTCCGCGCTCCACTACCGTCGCGGAACCTCTCTCAATCGCGCTCCTGAGATCCGCGCCCCGATCGAATCCGTGCACACGCTGCGCGAGCGTGTTGCACGCTTCCAGATCCGCCGCGACGGCCTTCCGCATGGAGCAGCCTGCAACGCTGCGCTCCCGCGTTCGCCCCTGCATGCAGGAAAGGGGCTCGCGCGCGTCGAATCCCAGATTCGTGTAAAGGGAGAGCGACCGGTTGTGGAACGCCGCCTGAACCAGGCGCACCCCGGCCGCGCTCCGCTCACGCGCGCGATCCATTACGGCCTCCATTAGTCTGCGGCCCACCCGGGAATTCTGAACGCTCGGGTCCACCGTAATCGGCCCCACGCCTGCGATCACTGCGCGCTCGTCCAGGCAATTGCTTCCCACGATCCGGCCCTCGATCTCCGCGACGACGCAGTAGCAACCCGGCGCCGACAACAACATCGAAATCGCCCCCGTCGCAGCCTCCGCCGACGGAAAATCGCAGGGAAACCCATGAGCGGCGCTGATAGCGGTAAACGCGTCGAAGCAAATTTTCCCGCATGCCTCCGCGTCTTCCGGATTCGCCTTGCGGATCGTCGCCTGATCTTGATATGCGTTGAAGGTATTTGTCATGGAACGTACGGCGCCCAGTCTATTACGAGAGCTATCGAGGCGCGCGTCTCGCATCAACCCGGCGACGTCATAATGTGGGTAGTGATCGCTCGGAGCGCTCCGCCGCTTTTCGGCTGTAATTCAGTGGATAGGGCGCCCAAGTTCAAATGTAATTCCATCGAAATATTAAAAATCAATTGGGATTATTTTTAAAGTCATTTTGTCCTTCTCGCGCCATCGCGTGAGATTTGATCCGACTGCCTAATTTATTTACAGCGCCCTCACAATTCGCGTACAAGCTCGATCGGCTTGGTCTCTAAGCTTGAACTAATCACTTCGGAGAGCGTTTTCAGGGGGCGCCCCCGAGGCTCGCGGTTGTCGTGTCGGCCGCAAAGCGGTCGGTATCCATCCGTTTTCCAGGCGCATTTCAGGTGTGATCAAGCTAATTGGAGAAATCTATGAATCGAACGCCAAATGGCTCGAAAATACGTACAGATCGACGGTCATTCATCTCGAAAGGACTGGCCACCGCCAGCGTCCTCGGGACGGCAAGCCTTCTGCAGTCGGATACGCCGCTTACCAAGGGCGACACTGACATTCTCAGTTTCCTCGCGGCGCTGGAAATCCTGGAAGCGGATTTCTGGACCCAGTACAACGAACTGGGCGGCATTCAGGACAGCCAGGTGCCTGGCGGTTCGGGCAGCCCCATCTACACCAAGAGACTGCAGGTCCTGGACTCGGACTTCTCCCAGTACATCCACGACAACACCGACGATGAGATAAGTCACCAGGCCTTTCTCAACGCATACCTCGCCTCCAAAGGAGCCGCCATGGTGAGCCTGGAGCCATTCCGTCTCTTAACGGGAAGCGCCGCCACGGGGGCTAGCGGCAAGCTGCGCCTCACCAACCTTATGCAGCTTACGCTCGACACTAGTTGGTGGACCCGCTATCGCAGCGGCAACCGCAACCCGGATCTCGATCCCACTTTCGTGTCTCCCCAAGCCATCGATGGCTTGAGTAAGGGAAAGTTTACGGCCATCCCGCGTACCGACGCCGATCTCACCCCGGAGCACCATATCCAGGCCATTGCCAATACCGCGGGTTTTCACATGGCGACAATCGAGCAGGGCGGCAGCAGTCTTTATCCATCTCTCGCCCAGCGAGTCACGAGCGTGGAGGTATTGCGGATTCTGTTGAGTATCGGACCAACGGAAACATCCCACTTCCAGACTTGGCACGACAAGGCCGGCAACGCGCCTCCGCTTACTGACCCTACCAACGGCCTCGTGTTTCCGAATCTCAACGCGCCTCCCTTCGGCGGCGAAACCTTTCAGACCAACCTGATCATGCCGGAGCCGTGCCCGTTCATCAGCCCCAGCCTGCCTGTCTGCTCCGTAATTCGCCCCACGAAAACGGAAGGAGCCGCAATGGGCGCGGTCAACTTCCTGACCGCGATGGGCCTCTTCAGCGGCCAGTCCGCCGGCTTCTTTACTTTGCTGCAGCAGTTGGCTGCGAACGCAGATGCCGCAACACGCGGCGGTATGTAACGCTGCTCGATCGGGCCGCTTCGGAGGAGCGGCCCGCAGTTCGTTCAGATCACCCGTGCGCCGCGTTCTTCAAGCAGCCCGCGCAGAATCGATCGATGACACCGGTCTTCGAGTTCGCAGTAACAACCCAGTGAGAAATTTGCGCTTGCCGATAATGCGGCCAGAAGGTCCAGTGTGCGGCTCGAGGCCGGTTCGCTCATTTGCTTTCGGAATTGGCGGACAAACGCTTTCCATTCGGATTCGGAGCGGCTTGTTTTCGCCTGCGCAATTAGTTCCGGCGTGGGGGCAAGCTCCGGGTACCAGACGTCATACCAATCATCTTTGGCGAAACGATCTTTGCTGACGCCCCGCGGAGGTCTGCGGACCGTGCCGATCCGCAGGCCTTCGTCAGACGCCCGCGGCGAGCCAAGTCTCACAATGCGGATCGGCAAAAGGCGGCTCCTTTCGTTGGCGAGAGGAGGCGGCTACATGGCCGGCCCCGTCCCGGCATTAAATTTACCCCGCGTTCTTGTACCCAAAAACCTCGACCGGCTCGATTGAGGGTGGCGACGAGAATAATTCCGGCGCCTTCGCCATCAGCGCCTGCCCGATCGGGCCGTTGAGGTGCTTCTGCCGTCCTTCTTCATCGTTGAAGGTGTCGAACACGCCAAAGGCGCTGTGGGACAGACGAAACGCGTACCAGTTGATCGTAGTGGGTTCCTTCCTGGCCATATCGAGGGCGCCTTCCAGAAATTTCGCCACCGCTTCTTCCTTGCCGGGTTTGGCTTCGAAACGAGCTAAAAATGCAAGCCTGTTCATACCATCTCCTTATTGATGGCTTCGCACGCAAAATGCGAAGTACATGGCCAATGTAACGGCGCCGGGAACATTTGGTCCATTGTCAGAAATGACAGTTTCGATATGGATCTGGCCATGAAGCTTGATATCGGAAGCGCTATCAAGTGATGTTGGAATAAGCCATGAAGATCGATGTGCTTAGTGTCAACGGCGTATTCGACACCGGCTTGGCGGCGGTGCTTGATGCCTTCGCTACGGCCAACGACCTCGCTGTAGCCCAGGGTCTTGCAACCGTCGCGTTCGACGTGACCCTGGTTGGTCTCCGCTGGCAAGTACGGACCAATCAGGGTTTCACCGTTTCGGTTTCACCTGCGAAAGGGCGCGCGCCGGGAGATTGGATGGTCGTCCCGGCAATCAGCGATAGAACCCCGCAGTCTTTAGCTGCGGCGCTTGCGAGGCCGGAAACGCAGACCGCCGCGCGCCTCCTGCGGCAATGGGCTGAGAATGGCGCGCGTATCGCAGCCGCATGCATCGGCACCTTTATCGCCGCTGAATCCGGCGTGCTTGACGGCGAGACTGCTACGACGACATGGTGGCTCGCCCCGTTCTTCCGCCAGCGTTATCCGCGGGTTCGCCTGGATGACAGGCCCATGCTTGTTCCCTCAGGTCGTGTGCTCACCGCCGGCGCCGCGCTCAGCCATATGGATATGGCATTGTGGCTGATCCGCCAGGTCAGCCCGCTGCTTGCCGAAACGACGGCTCGTTATCTGATTGTGGATTCACGCGCAAGCCAGTCGGCTTACGCGATGAGCGATCATCTCGCGCACGCCGATCCGATCGTCCAGAAATTTGAGCGTTGGTCGCGCGACCACCTTGCCGCCGGGTTCTCGCTTGATGAAGCCGCGCGCGCGGTCGGGGCGAGCAAGCGAACCCTTACTCGCCGCATCAATGAGGTAATGGGAAGAAGCCCGATCTCGTATCTCCAGGATCTGCGCGTCGAGCGCGCCGTACATCTGTTGCGAACTTCCAGTGATGACGTGGAGAAGATCGCCGCTGCGATAGGCTACGCGGATGGGGTAACGCTTCGTAACCTCCTTAGGCGAAGACTCGGCAAGGGCGTGCGCCAGATTCGTGGGGAGCGAATAACCCCCGCATCGAAATAACCGGCCGTGGGGAATGCCACGGCCGCGGGTTGCCATCGAAATCACTTTGAAGATAGAAGCCCAGGTTGAAGAAGCCCGGTCCATCGAAGATATTGCGACCGGAATTTCCGAACACGCCTGGGGCGGTCGGCTGCGCGAACGCCGTGGGATCGAACCACGGGTTACGGTATTGATCCCATGCAGGATTCTGCACGTCCGCCTTTACCTGATCCGCGGTTTGATTGTTACCGGGCGTATTCAGCGAATTGCCGTTAGCGCCAATCGTCAGCGGTGTTCCCGACATCAGAGTGAGGATCCCGTTCAGACCGAATTCGTGTCCGGGCGGTCTGCGTTTAAGCAACCATCCGAAAAATACGGCGTCGGTCCACGACGGGGAAGATATCTTCTGCATCTTAAATGCGCAAATCGATCTCAGGTAGAGAGCGGCGAAGCTCAGCAGATAGCAGCCTGATCGCTCCGCCGGGGACCGTTCCCTCTTCGCCATTCCGTCCGCCTGCGAACGCCTGCGTTCGCAAATGAACATAGCGGCGTTTGCCGAACCGCCAGGCCCTTTTTGCCTTCTGCAATATACGACCGGCGAGCCGCGTGCCCAGAACTTCCGATCGCCGAGGTCTAAACTTCGTAAAGGAGGATTGGGATGCCCGCGAACGCTGACACGTTCCTTCGCGATCTCAGACACGCCGCCCGCTCTCTGGCCCGCGCCAAAGGCCTGACCATCTCCGTCATTCTCACGCTCGCTTTGGGGATTGGCGCCAACACCGCCATGTTCAGCCTGGTGCGCGGAGTCCTGCTTCGGCCGCTCGTCAATCGGGATGAAAGCCGTCTCATCTACATCCATCAAAATCAGGACGGAGAAAACGTCGTATTCTCCGTTCCGGAAATTCAGGACATCCGGTCGCGCATGAAAACGCTGACCTCCTTTGGCGATTTCTCCGTCGTCGGCTTCACTCTCAACGGTCTCGGCGATCCTCGCTCCGTCCGGGCCGGCGTCGTCGGGGGATCCTATTTCCAGACGATGGGCCTGCGCCCCGTGCTTGGGCGCCTCCTCAATGAGAGCGATGATGGCCCGAAGGCGGCCGGCGCCGTTGTGCTGACCTATCGCTTCTGGGCTACGAGCCTGAATCGCGACCCCGCCGTCCTCGGCAAGACCGTCCGCCTCGGCTCATTCGTAGACACGCGGAGCGCCCAGGTTGTCGGCGTCCTCGAGCCATGCGTCCCTTACCCGCAGGACACCGAGATCATCGCCAACATCGTCACCAGTGCGCATCATCTGTCGGCGACCATGGTCACCGGTCGCATCCACCGCATGACCGACCTGTTCGCCCGACTTGCGCCCGGCTCGGACCTCCCGCAGGCCCGCGCGGAACTGGAGTCGGTCTATCAGGCCATGAAGCACGATCATCCGGAGGCCTATCCCTCGCGCTCAAATTTCACGATCGGCGCCTCGCTCCTCCGTGACCAGCTCACATCCGACGCCCGCACCATCCTGCTTGTGCTCATGGCGGCGTCAATTCTGGTTTTCGTGATCGCCTGTTCCAATGTCGCGAACCTGATCCTCGCCCGAACCGTGCGCCGCGCCAATGAACTTTCGGTGCGCGCCTCCCTGGGCGCCACAGCTCTTGACCTGCGCCGCGTGCTTTTGGCCGAAAGTCTCCTGCTTAGCGCCGCGGGCGCAATATTGGGAGTCCTGGCCGCCGGTCCGCTCGTGGACATTCTTTCCCGCTATGCATCCCGGTTTTCGGTTCGGGCGGTCGATCTCACTGTCGATCCCGCGATGCTTTGGCTCGGCGCGGGTCTCGCTGTGCTTGCCGCGGCTCTTCTTGCGTTTGTTCCCCGTCTGCCGTCATCCCAGGGCGACCACGGGTACAGCCTTGCTGGCGGAAGTCCGCGTGTCACGGGAGCGGCCAACCGCAAGCTGAAGGTGTTCGCGGTCGTTCAGGTCGCCGCCTGCTTCGTCCTCGTTGCTGCCTCCGCCGCCACCGTGAAGACGCTGCTTTCCCTCCAGGCTGCGCGCTCTTCCTTTGAGACCCGCCAGGTGCTCGCCGTAGACGTGCCGGTGCTGCATGAGCAGAGAACGCCTGTTCAGATTGTGAATTACTACCGCGAAATCGCCCGCCAGGTCCAGGCTCTCCCCGGCGTTCTGGGCGTCGCCGTTACCGATGTCGTCCCGCTGCGCGATCGCACCTACGCGATGGAATTCGCGGTGGACGGTCACCATCCGGCTTCTGGCGAAATTTCGCCGCGCGCATCCCTTCAGGTCATCTCCCCCCATTTGTTCGCCACGCTGGGCTTGCCCGTGATCGAGGGACGCGACTTTAACGACGCGGATCGCGAAGGCTCCGAAAATGTTGCTATCGTCAGCCAAAGCCTGGCTGACAAAATGTTCCCCGGAAGGAGCGCTCTGGGCCACTATCTGACATGGACCGATCCCCTCTTTCAGTTCTTTCCTGGTTTTAACGCAGTGTCGCGGCGCATTGTCGGCATCGTTCCCGATATAGATCCGAACGATATCGTCGCCCGCCCGACCGTGACGATTTATCACCCCTTTGATCAGGACCGGACCTCTGTAGGCGGACGCCTGCTCGTTCATGTGTCCACCGATCCGTACGCTCTGGTTCAGCCGATCACCCGGATCATACGCGCTCTTTACGCCGACCAGCCCGTTGAGCGCGCCCGCACGCTCGCCGATATCCGCACCGAGGTCCTCTCAAACGAGCGCGTCAATGCCGTCGTGTCCGGCATATTCGCCGCCGTCGCCCTGCTGATCGCCATCGTGGGCGTGGCCGGTGTGCTCCTGTTCTCAGTAAGCGGACGGACGCGCGAATTCGGAATTCGCCTCGCGGTTGGGTCGGCCCCTCGCCATCTGCTCCTGCGGGTAGTCACGGAAGGCGCTGTGATGGCATTGGCGGGAGTCGCTCTGGGACTTGCCGCTGGTTATGGCTTGGGCCGAGTGGCAGGCAGCTTTCTGGGCGATCTGAAAATGCCGGGCCCCCTTGTAATCGTCGGTTCCTCCGCCATATTGCTGATCGCCGCCGTCACGGCATCGGCGCTTCCTGCTCTAAGGGCGTCCCGTACCGATGTGATCCAGGCGCTGCGCTCCGAATGAGCAAATTCGCCATAAGACATGCGTAAACCCGAACGACGGTTTCGCAAAACGGCAAGGTGTAATACTGCGCTACTTTAGTGCGCTGCAACATTGGATGCTGGTCCCTTCACGCTCCGGATCGTCAGGACAAGCGGAATCATTGCGACCGTCACCCACCCTATGACCACAAAGCAATCCATAAAAGCCAGGAAGAGGCTTTGACGCGCCATCTGGTTATAAACGACGCCCAGCACTCCCGCGCTCGCGTCAGCCTTCGTGAAGCCATGCTGCATGAGATATCCCGTCACCGTGTGACTCATCTGCTGCAAAACCTGCGAGCCGGAATCGAGGAGTGAAACCAAATTCGACTGATGGAAATCCTGCCTTCGCGCCGTCGCGGTGGTGACGAACGCAATTCCGAAGCTTCCACCCCAGTTTCGGAACAGATTTGTCAGGCTTGACGCCTTGTTGTTCTGATCGGGCCGCAACTGCGAGTAAGCAACGATGTTGACCGGCACGAGAAAGAGCCCATATCCAACCGCCTGCAGCATCCGCTCCCAGCGGTAGTGCGATGCATTCGTGGCCAGATTCATCGAGCTGTAGACGAACATTGCCAGGGCGACAGTTGACATGCTTGCGAACAACAGGATCTTAGGGGAAACCAACTTGCGCTGCAGCAGTTGGGCCGATACCGGCGCGAGTAGCGTGATCACAAGCGCGCCTGGCCCGAGCACCAGACCGGCGTCGATCGCGCGATAACCATAGAGTGTCTGCAGCATCTGCGGAATCAGATTGGTTGTTCCGAAAAGACCGATGCCGAATACGAAGAGCAATGTAACCGCGATAGCGAAATTGCGGCTTTTCAAAAGACTGAAATCGATGATGGGGTCTTTGGCGTAAAGTTCCCAGACGATAGTCGCGATCCAGCCGAAAACCGCCACGACGATCATCGTCGTAATGAAGCGATCGTTAAACCAGTCGTCGATCTGTCCGCGATCGAGAGCGATTTCGAGCGCCGCGGAGGCGAGCGTGATGAGCGTTATGCCGAGGCCGTCGATACTGAGTCTGCCCTGTCGTTTGGCCGCCAGTCGCTCTGCGGTAAACGCTTCCGGATCACGGATCAGCTTGTTCGAAAGCCAGAGCGACAGGATACCGACCGGAACATTGATGAAGAAGATCCAGCGCCAGTTGTAGTTGTCTGTGATCCAGCCGCCAAGCACCGGTCCGACCGCGGGGGCGGTCACGATGACCACGGTGTAGAGTGCGAAGGCCGCGGCGCGTTTCGCAGGTGGAAGCGTATCGACCAGAATGGCCTGTGCGACCGGAGCCAGGCCGCCGCCGCCGACACCCTGGATAATTCGCGCAATGAGCATCACATTCAGGCTGGGAGCGATGCCGCACAGCAGCGATGCTCCAGTGAACATGACAATGCACAGCAGGTAGTAAGCCTTACGGCCCATCATTCTGCTTAACCACGCGCTCATAGGCAGAACGATGGCGTTCGCCACCAGGTACGTGGTCAGGATCCAGGTAACCTCGTCGTAGCTGCGTCCGAGGCCTCCACCGATATACGGGAGCGCCACGTTGGCGATCGAGGTGTCGAGCAGTTCCATGAACGCCGCAATCGTTACGGTGATGGCTACGAACCAGGGATTGACTGGGCGTGCTGTCTGATTCGGCATGACTTCCTCCGGATTACGGGTTCGTTAGTTCACACGGACCCTGGCTTCGATTGACATGCCCGGCCGCAGTTCATGGTTCGGGTCCTGTCCCTGTTCGATATGTACCCGCACCGGAAAGCGCTGGACGATCTTTACGTAGTTGCCGGTCGCGTTCTCAGGAGGAAACAGACTGAACAGAGGGCCGGATGCGCCCGCCATATCTTCCACCACGCCGCGATAATCACGGGCAAAGCTATCGGCATGCAGCGTCACCGCCTGTCCCGGACGCATGTGATGAAGTTGCGTCTCTTTGAAGTTGGCGGTGATCCAGATATCATCCACCGGCACGACTGTTAACAGCGTCTGGCCGGGTTGCACGCGATGCCCGAGTTCAACCGTCTTGTGGCCGACCACGCCACCCACAGGCGCGTATATCTTTGTGTAACTCAGGTTGAGTTCGGCGGCGTGCACTTCGGCGAGGGCCTGCTCGATCGCTCCCTCGGCCGTCGCGCTGTTTTCTCGCGCATTCTGCAATTGTTCCGGAGCAGTTCGGGCGCTGGCGATCTGAGCCTCGCGCTGGGCGACGAGACTGTGCGCTTGCGCGACCTTCCGCTCACCGGCCGCGATCGTCGCAAGATCCGTTTCCACGGCCTGCGCCGCTGCGATGGACTCTGTTTCGCGCGCGTCGTACGCGGATCTCGATATTTCGCGCTTCTCGACCAGAGCTTGGTATCGTACGCGATCCCGCTCGGCTCTGCCGGCAATCGCCTGATCCTGTTCAAGCCGATGGCGCGCCCCTGCGAGATCGGCTTCGGCGGTTTCCACCGCCTCGGCCGCTTCCTGTCGCGCGGCTTCGGCGGAACGCAGCTGGCTGAATGCCGCCGCGTTGGTGATGGGAACCTCCAGTCGGGCTCCCCGCGCCTGCGCCTGGCGTACCTTTAGATTCGCTTTGGCGCGTTCGAGGGTAACTTCAAAGTCGCGCGCATCGAGTTGGAGCAGCAGGTCGCCCGCTTTCACCGAGTGGTTATTCTCGACGTTGGGATTGACCCAAACGACGGTGCCTTCAAGTCGCGTGCTCAATGCGGCGAAATGGCCATCCACCTGAGCGTCATCAGTGGTTTCGTAGTGGCGGGAATCAAGCCACAGCATTGTGCCGGCTATGGCCGCGCCGATGAGGACGATCGCGCCCACTCCCC
>Ga0126378_10004613_pt1 | contig 10550 bp, 8 predicted proteins | sample PanSoiMetPlot_23_FD_92587 | JGI IMG/M metagenome (GOLD analysis project Ga0126378, IMG submission 92587) | Tropical forest soil microbial communities from Panama - MetaG Plot_23 | ecosystem: Environmental > Terrestrial > Soil > Tropical forest > Bulk soil | place: Panama | collected 2016-02-17
GCCCGGGGGAGAGTCCGGGGCCAATTACGCTTGGCGTCGTCTGGGGCGCGCTGCAGTCGATCTGCGTCGAGATCGGCTCGACCGTGCAGCGCACCGCCTACTCGATCCAGGCCCGGGAAGGCCAGGACTTCTCGGTCGCCCTCTTCGATGCGCAGGGCCGCATGTCCGCTCACGGTCCCTACAGCCCCGGCCACATGGGCGCCATGAACTTCGCTGTCCGCAACTTCCTTAGCGCCTTTCCAATCCCAGCCCTGCGTCCAGGCGACACGCTGCTGCTGAACGACCCCCAACTGGGATCGGGTCACTTTCCCGACTTCCTCGTGATGCAACCCTGCTTCTGGCGGGGCGAGCTGGTGGGCTTTGGCGTCAACCTCGTCCACCACACCGACGTGGGGGGCTCGCGCCCCGGCAGCCAGGCCGTAGAAGGCATCTTCGACTGGCACCAGGAGGGGCTGCGGATCCCTCCGGTCAAGATCGTCGAAGCGGGCCGCGAGAACGAGGCAGCGCTAGCCATCATCGGCGCGAACACGCGGGTCCCGCGCAACGTCCTCGGCGACCTCCGCTCTCAGCGAGCCTCTCTCCTGGTCGGCGAGCGGCGCATCGGTGAGCTCTACGACCGCTTCGGCCGCAAGACCGTGGACGCCTGCGTCGAGGAGATGCTGGACCGGACGGAGGCGCGCGTCCGCGAGCAGATCGCCGCGATGCCCGACGGCGAGTACGCCTTCGAGGACTTCATGGATGACAGCGGCCCGGGCACCGCTCCGCTGCGCATAGCGGTCAAGGTGACCATCGCCGGTGACCGCATACTGATCGACTTCGACGGCACCGACGCTCAAACCGAGTCCGGCCTGAACTCCTACTTCAACTACACGCGTTCATACGTCTACGCGGCGGTAAAGTGTTTGACCGACCCCTACGGGCCGATGAACGCGGGCGCGCTCCGGCTGATCGACGTCACGGCTCCCGAAGGTTGCTTCCTCAACCCCCGGCCTCCGGCGGGCGGCGGCCCGCGCGCCGCCATCTGCACTCGCATCTTCGAGGTCATACTGGGGGCTATGGCCCCGGTCGTCGCCGAGGCCGTGACCGCCGGCAACAGCCACTTCTGCAACGCGACCTTCGGCGCCTGGGACCCTCTGCGGCGGCGGCGGTTCGTCGGCTACGAGCTCGTCCACGGCGGCACCGGCGGACGTGCGACCAGAGACGGCTGTGAGGCGATGAGCTCGCCGTACAACGCGGCCAACATCCCGGTGGAGGCTGTCGAGGCGGCCACGCCCGTGATCGTCGAGCGCTTCGAGTTCATTCCTGACTCATGCGGTCGGGGCAAGCACCGGGGCGGGCTGGGTGTACGGCGCGACGTGCGCATCCTCGGAGAGTCGATCAGGTTCACGAACCTTTCCGAGCGCCACCGCTTCCGGCCCTTCGGGGTGATGGGCGGTGAACCCGGGAGGCTGGGCCGGACGGTGATCAACCCCGACACCTCCGACGAGCACGAGATCGGTGGCAAGGCCTCCGTGGACCTTCGCTACGGCGACGTGGTGTCATTCCAGCTGGCTGGGGCGGGCGGCTACGGTGACCCGGCTGACCGCGACCCGAGTCTGATCGAGGAGGACCTACGGTTGGGGCTCCTCACCCGATGGTGAATTCTCCCCACACCGACCGCCCCATCCGGGTGGTGGTCGCCAAGCCGGGGCTCGACGGCCATGACCGGGGCGCCAAGGTCGTGGCGAAGGCGCTAAAGGATGCGGGCATGGAGGTGATCTACACCGGCCGCCATCAAACGGTCGAGCAGATCGTGACCGCCGCCCTGCAGGAGGACGCAGAGGCGGTTGGCCTGTCCATCCTCTCAGGGGCTCACATGGACTACTGCACCCGATTGAGACGGCGTCTCGAAGAAGAAGGAGCTGCCGACGTGGTCTTGATGGTCGGCGGCACAATCCCGGCCGCCGACGTGGAGGCGCTGGAGGCACTGGGCTACCGGGTCTTCGGGACGGGCAGCCGCCTCAGCGAGATCGTTGCGTTCGTGGGGCAGTCCGTGCAGCGCATCCGCGAGGGAGCTGCTTGCTGATCGCCGGCGTCGGGGACCTGGTTGTGATGAAGCGGCTGCTGCACGTGCGCCGGCCGCCCGCGGATTCGCTGCTGCCCGTTCTGATGGAGGCCGACTACGTGGTCGGCAATCTGGAGGTGCCGCTGACGTCGGTCGACAACCCGCAGCGCGACGACATCGTCCTGCGGGGCGATCCTGCCTTGATCCCCGACGTGGCGGCGCTCGGTATCGACGCCGTGTCGGTCGCCAACAACCACTGCGGGGACCACGGGTGGGTGGCGCTTCGGGGGATGGCGGACGACCTCCGGCGGTCCGGCGTGACGCCGCTCGGGATCGGTGACAACCTGGAGGAGGCGCTGGCCCCCGTGGTGCGGCAGGTCTCCGGGACCGGCGTGGCGCTTGTCACTGCAACCTGTGTCGCGCTGGAGCAGTACCTGGCGACAGAAGACCGCCCCGGGATGGCCGGCGTGCGCATCACAACGTCCTACGAGCCGGACGAGGGCCGCCTGGCCTGGGAGCCGGCCACGCCTCCCCGCATCCACACGGTGGTCAAGCCCGAGGACGAGGCGCGGCTCCTGGCCGCCGTCTCGCGCGCACGCCGGCTGGCGCCGGCGGTGGTCGCAGTCGTGCACTGGGGCGTCAGCTGGGCCGACCGGCCCGAGGGATACCAGCGAGAGCTCGGCCGCAAGCTCGTGGAGTCGGGAGCCTGCGCTGTTCTGGGCTGCCACTCGCACACCGTGCAGGGTGTCGAGGTGCACCGGGGCGCGCCCATCTTCTATGGGCTCGGTTCGTTCGTGTTCGGCTACGAGGGCCCGCTCGCCGCGCGGATGCCTCGCGACTCGGCGGTCGCGCTGCTGGACGTGGAGCCCAGCGGCCGCGTCACGCGTGCACGACTACTGCTCGGCCGGTTGGACGGCGACGGCGAGCCTGTCCGCGCCCACCCCGAGCGGGCGGCCCTGCTGGCGGAGATCGTGGCTCGCAACAGCGCCGGCTGGGGCGCACCCACCCAGCTCGAAGGCGACACCTTGACCATCGGGAGTCTGGGTGGGGCGCACGGTTAGTGCGTGTCGGCATCGGCCTACCCACGTCGACACCGGCTACGGACCGGGAGCTGATCCTCCACTGGGCGCGGCGGGCAGACGCCGGCTTCTCGTCGCTGGGCGTCGTCGACCGCCTGCTTCACGACTGCTGGGAGCCGCTGGCTTCTCTGGCGGCCTGCGCCGCCGTTACCGAACGAGCGCGCCTGGTGACGATGGTCGTGATCGGGCCCATCCGGAACACCGCCCTGCTGGCCAAGCAGGCGGCCACGGTAGACGCCCTCTCTGGTGGACGGCTGGTCCTCGGTCTCGGCCTGGGTGCCCGCAACGATGACTATGAGGCCGCCGGCGTGGATTCCCGCCGCCGTGGGAAGGACTTCACTCGACAGCTGGTGGAGCTGCGTCAGGTCTGGGAAGACGGAGTGGTCGGTCCGCGACCCGCTCAGCCGGACGGACCGGTCCTGCTGGTCGGCGGAGGCGGGAGCGCCGCGTTCGCGAGGGCCGCGCGGCACGCAGACGGCTACGTGCACGGAGGTGGGCCGCCCAGGGCGTTCGCGAGTGCGGCGGCCCGGGTCCGCGCCGCCTGGATCGACGCCGGGCGGCCGGGTGAGCCTCAGCTCTGGGGACAGGCTTACTTCGCACTCGGCGCCCCGAAGGCGCTGGCCGCCGCTGCCGAATATCTCCGCAAGTACTACCGCTTCACGGGAGGGTTCGAGGAGCGGATTGTGGCCGGGAACCTGACCACGCCGGCGGCGATCAAGGACTTCGTCCGCGGTTACGAGGAGGAGGGCTGCGACGAGCTGGTCCTCCTCCCCACCGTGTCCCGGATGGACCAGCTCGAGCGCCTGGCTGACGTGCTCGCGTGATCCTACGACGCTTCGTCAAGGTCACACCAATCGACGATTCGCTCGATCCACCACGAGATACGTGGGTCAAATCGCGATGAAGATCAATGTCCTGGGTGCCGGGCCGGCCGGGCTCTACTTCGCCATCCTGATGAAGCGCGCGGACCCACGGCATCAGGTTCGTGTCTTCGAGCGCAACCACCCCGACGCCACCTTCGGCTGGGGCGTCGTCTTCTCGGAGGGCTCGCTCGACGAGCTGGAGCACGCCGACTATGAGAGCTTCTTCTCGATCACGGAAGCCTGCGCCAACTGGAACCCGATCGATGTTCGCTATCGCGGCATCAGCACGCGTATACGGGGCAACGTCTTCAGCGGCGTCGGCCGCAGGCGCCTGCTGAACATCCTCCAGGCGCGAGCCCGTGAGCTCGGCGTCCAGATGACCTTCGGCCACGAAGTCGAGAGCCTCGATCCCTACGTCGAGGCCGACCTGGTCGTGGGCGCGGACGGCGCCAACTCTTTGGTTCGCAGTTTCGCGGCGGACGTACTGCGCCCTTCGATCGACCTGGCCCCCTCCAGGTACGCCTGGTTCGGAGCGGAGCTGGCCTTTCCGGTCTTCACATACATCTTCCGCGAGACCGGCTGGGGGCTCTTTCAGGCTCACTGCTACCCCTACGACGAGGCACACAGCACCATGGTGCTGCTCGTGTCCGGGGAGACGTGGCGGCGCGCAGGTCTGGACGAGCTGGACGAGCAGGGTTCGCTGGAGCTGTGCGAGGCGGTCTTCGCCGAGGACCTGCTGGGCCGCCGCATGCTGTCCAACCGCTCGCTCTGGATCAATTTCCCCTGGGTGCGCTGCCGGTCCTGGCACACGGACAACGTGGTCATACTCGGCGATGCGGCCCATACGGCCCACTGGTCGATCGGCTCAGGGACGAAGCTGGCACTGGAGGACGCCATCTCGCTGGCCAGGGCCTTCGTCAAGCACCGAAACCGGCTGAAGCCGGCGCTCGCCGAGTTCGAGCTGGAGCGGCAGCCGGTGGTCGATCGCCTCCAGGACGCCTCGCGCGTCTCGTGCGAGTACTTCCAGACGCTTCAGCGCTACTTCACGTTCGAGCCGCTGCAGTTCGCGTACCAGCTGATGACGCGGACGCCGCGCATCACACACACGAAGCTGACCGTTCGCGACGCAGACTTCGTCCGCCAGGTCGAGGCGCACTTCGCCGAGCCGGCGACCGGACGTCTCGCCTACGCCGCGCCCCCGCCGGTCTTCACACCGCTGCGGGTGCGATCGCTCACCATTCCGAACCGGCTTGTCTTCCTCGACGGACCGCTCGACGAGGGAGCCGGCCTCGTCATAACCGTGCCGTACGCCGTCTCGTCCGAAGGCCGCATCGCGCTGGACACGCCCACCGTCATCGGGCCACCGCTGCCACAAGGCTCGCTGGTCTGCGTTCAGCTGGGCCACGCGGGTCGGCGGGCTTCCTGCCGACCCATGCGATTCGGCGTCGACCGGCCGCTGCCCAGCGCCGAAGCGTGGCCGGCGTTCTCGGCCTCTCCCATCGCGCACGCCCCGTGGATGCCGGTGCCGCGCGAGCTCGACCGCGAGGGGATGGATCGGGTCACCGCCGCCTTCGTGGCCGCCGCGCGCCACGCTGAGGAGGTCGGCCACCGTATGCTCCTGCTCGACTTCGCGCACGGCGGGCTGCTGGCGTCATTCATCTCCCCAGTGGCCAACCGCCGGCAGGACGAGTTCGGCGGCAGCCTTGAGAACCGGATGCGGTTTCCGCTTCAGGTGCTGGGCGCCGTGCGCGCTGCCTGGCCGCTGCAGCTGCCGCTGGCCGTCGCCTACACGGCGGCCGATCACGTGAGGGGTGGCTTGACGCTGGGAGAGTCGGTGGAGGTGGCGGCCAAGCTGCGGGAGGAGGGAGCGGACCTGCTGCTGGTGGTGACGGGACAGACGACCGCGGACTCACATCCCGAGTACGGCCGGATGTATGGGGTGCCCCACTCCGACCGGGTACGCAACGAGGCCGGCGTGGCGACCATCGCCTTCGGACAGATCACCACCCTGGACGAGATCAACACCATCCTGGCCGCCGGGCGCGCCGACCTGTGCGTCCTTGAGCGACAACTCTCACCGGCGAAGTCTGGAGATAGTTAAGGCCCCCCCTCCCCCGGCTCCGCCGGGTACTCCCCCGACTATGCGGGGGAGAGAGTTCAGTTAAGGCCCCCCTCCCCCGGCTACACCTCTACGACGACGGTCGCGTCTTCTACGGTGACCGGGTAGCGCTCGGCCACGTAAGGGCCGGGCACCAGCTCCACCGGGTAAGCGCGCACGCGGGTCCTTGCCGGGTCGACGAACGACTGACCTGTGCGGACGTCGAACTCCCACCCATGCCAGGGGCAGCGCAGGATCTCGCCCCGCCGCAAATACCGGTATTCACCGGGCGCGCCCGGCACGACGAACCCGCTGAGCACGCCCTCACACAACGGCCCACCCTGATGGGGACAGACGTTGCGTAAGGCGAAGAACTCCCCGCCGACATTGAATATCCCTATCGACCGACCTTCCAGCGTGACGATGCGGCGGCTGCCGGGCGGGATGTCTGCGGCCGCTGCTACCGGGTGCTTCAGCGCTCAGGCAGCCCGTACAGCGCCCTCGCGTTGCCGGAATAGACCTGCTCCCGGGCAGCCTCGGGGAGCGGAGCCGGGAAGGCGCGGGCCGGGTCGTCGTAGTCCCAGTGAGGGTAGTCCGTGGCAAAGAGCAGACGGTCCCAGCCGATCCGGTCGAACACCTGGATCAGCTGCTCCGGCCGGTCGGGCTCCTCGACCGGCTGAGTCGTGAGCCACACGTGCTCGCGCACGTACTCGGACGGCCGCCTGCGCAGTTCGGGCACCTCGTCGCGCATCGCTTCGAACAGCCGGTCCATGCGCCAGACCAGAGGCGGCAACCAGGCCGCGCCGCCCTCGATACAGACGACCTTCAAACCCGGGAAGCGCTCGAAGACACCCTCGAACACGAGCGAGACCAGCTGCGCCTGAAAGGCCATGGCCATCGCGGTGTGGTCCTCCAGGTAGTAGGAGGGCCAGCCTGACGATGAGACCGGGTGACCGCTGTAGCCGCCGAAGTGTATGCCGAGCGGCAGGCCATGGCGCTCGCACGCCTCGAAGATCGGCCAGTACCGCCGCCGCCCGATCGGCTCCAGTGTCCTGACCAGCATCAGAGCCTGGACGAAGCCCGGATGGCCGGCGACGCGATCGATCTCAGCCGCGCTCAGGTCGCCGGCGTCGAACGGAATGACGATCGAGGCTCGGAGCCTGGGCTCGTGCTCCAGCCATTCGGCCACCTGCCAGTCGTTCACCGCCCTGCAGAGCGCGGCGCCCAGCTCGACGTCCAGCTGACCAGCCCCGGCGTGCAAGCAGTTGAGGATGCCGAAGCTGGTCTTCAGCGGGTCGAGCAGCTGTTCTCGCATGAACGCGAGGCTGGAACCCGGAGGGCCGCCGCCCGGCGGCCAGGCATCGACTCGCGCCGCCTGCGGGGCTGACTTCGGATAGGGATAGCCCTGCGCGAGACCATGCCGGCTCCGGCCGCCGAACCTCTCCAGGTGGCGGCGCCAGCGCTCGGCCAGATAAGGACGGAGCCGCGCTTCAGAGGCTGGGTGGTTGTGGACGTCGCAATCCACGAGCCCGGCCGAAACCAGGGTGGCCACTCCCTCTAGTCTCTCAGGCGGGGGTAGGTCTGACGAGCGTTCTCGTCGTAGTCGACGGAGGGAACGGGCCCCTCCCCTCCGCCGTACAGCAGCATCGACTCAGAGCCAAGCTGAGCCAGGACTTCGGCGAAGGCCTCTGCCGGCGCGTCGAACGGGCGCACGGTCAGCCGCAGGCTCTGCCGGACGATCTCAGAGGGTCGCCGCTCCACCCAGGGCACCTCGCGCCGGAGACCTTTCCAGTTCTTGTCAAGCCGCCAGCAGAGCGATGGCAGCCAGGCGACGCCGGAGCGGATCAAGACCACCTTGAGGTCGGGAAACTGGTTGAACACCCCCTCCAGCACCAGGCTCATCACCTGCGACTGAAACGCCTGGCTCTGTGACGCGTGATCCTCCACCAGGTGCGACGGCCATCCGATCGGAGTGATCGCGCTCCCGATGTTGCCGCCTGCCCGAACCGCCAGCACGAAGCGGTGCCTTACACAGGCCTCGTAGATAGGCCAGTACAGGCGCCTGCCGAGCGGGCGCTCGCCGCGCAGCGGCATGAGCACCTGCACGAAGCGGCGATCACCCTCCAGCCGCTCGATCTCCGCCACCGCGAGCTCGGTGCTCTGCGGGGCAACCGTGATCGAGCCTCGGAGTCGCGGGTCCGCGGCCAGCCACCTCGAACGGAGCCACTCGTTCAGGCCCCTGGCCAGTGCGGCAGCGAGGTCCTCGCTGTGCAGGGCCTCGATGGCCGAGATCGGATTGACCACCGCCAGCTCGGCGTCCGCCGGCATCGCGGGCTCGCGATGACCGGTCCCGGGCAGCTCGTAGCTGGGCTCGATGCTGCGCAGACCGCGCTCGACGACGGTATCCCGCCAGTAGCCGTCAAGATGCTCGTGCAGCGCTGAGACCGGCGGAGCCGCGGCCGGAAGATCACAATCGATCACTCCTCTCATCTTGGATGTTAGGAAGCGGCGCGGACAGGTGATAGGCTGCGCCCGGGCCTCAAAGCCGTGTCAAACGCGTTCAGGAACCTGGCTGGTGTCACCCTCCTGGCATTCATGGTGGCAGGGCTCGTGGCGCTGCTCTCGATCCTGGTCATGACCTCTGGACCGGCGGACGGGTTGACCCACCGTCACCAGACCACCAATGTGGCAACAGTCTGGTCTACACGCTGGCAGCGCAGCGCTGACCCGGCTCAGTTCCGCTCTGCGCTGAGCGCCAGGGATGCTGAAGCGTCGCCTGCCCTGGTGGGCTCTACCGTGTACGCGCTGGGCACCGACGGGCGCCTGTATGCCCTGGACCCCCGGAACGGCAGCGGCCGGACGTTCGACGTCGGGGGCCGGCGGCGCCCCATCAACTTTCGAGCGACGGCGTCGCGGCTGGTGGTGGTCGCCAGGGCGCTGAATCCGGCCACCGACCTTGCAGACACCAGCCTCCTGGGCGTCGATCCGATCACGCGGGCGGTCGCCTGGGATCAGCCGTTGGGAGCTGACGTCTTCATCGACAGCCTCGAGGTCGACGCCGACACGGTGTACCTGGGAGTGGGAGACAACGTCGACGGTGCCCGGTGGCGTGCCCTCCGCAACCGTGGCGCTGCGTCCTCTCTGCACCCACGCGTCAGGGCTTACGCTCTCGTCACCGGCGCGCTCCGCTGGGAGCAGGCGTTGCCCGAGCGCAGCGAGAGCGGGCCGGCCGACGATCTGAGCCTGACGACGGTGGGCAGCGAGGTGGTCGCGACCGAATTCACAGGTGGGGTCTCGGTCGGAGTGGTCGGCCTCGATCGCAGCAGCGGTCAGATCGGCTGGCGGGACCTGGGCGGAACCATGGCGCTGGGCACACTGGGCAACCGCCTGGTGCTCCTATCCGGGACGGATGTACTGATCGTGATCCCAACCAGTGGCACCATCGTAGACCGGCTTGTGGGGCTCGGTCCCAACAAGCCTGAAGGCACCCTGGTGTCGGGGACTTGGCTGTACTGGACCGAATTCGATCGTGTAAGGGCCCTTGATCTGCAACGCAAGCGACACCTGTGGCCACCCACCCAGCTCGACTACCGCATCCGTGCAGTCGCCGGCAAGTTGCTTACTCGCCCGGACGTCGAGAACGGCCACCTTTACGTCGGAGGCCGTGACGACGCCATCTACTCGATCGATGTCCACACCGGGTTGGTCGAGTGGAAGTTTCCGGCATCGCGTCGAGCAGTCCCCAGCATCGATTACCCACCACTCCGGGTTAGCGACCTGTTACTGGTCCAGGACAGTCAGCTCAGTGCCTACGACGCACCCCCCTGACGCAGGCCGGCCGGTCAGACGGCGACGCGCTGCTGGTACACCGACACGTGCCAGCCGGCCGGCGCGCTGACCCGACCCCGGACCAGGTCAAGGTACGCGGCCTGCAGCCGGCTGGTGAGCGGCCCCATCTCGCCCCGGCTCACCTGGTAGCCGTCGATCTCCACGACAGGCTGGACCTCCATCGCCGTGCCGACGAAGAACAGCTCGTCTGCGACGTAAAGCTCGGTCGCGTCCACCTCACGCTCTTCGACTACCAGCTCCAGCTCTCGGGCCAGGCCGATGACCGTGGCCCGCGTGATGCCTTCCAGGATCGAGTCAGTGGTGCGGGGCGTGATCACGACGCCTTCACGGACCAGAAAGACGTTCTGGCCAGGCCCCTCCGAGACCTTGCCGCGCTCGTTCAGCATCACCGGGATGTCGAAGCCCTTGGTCCGGGCATCGAGCGACGCGACGCGGCTGTTCAGGTAGTTGGCGCTCGCTTTGACGCGCGGTGACATGGCATTGTCGTTGAGGCGCCGCCAGGGGCTGAGTGTGACCCTCACTCCCGTCCTCAGCTTGAGGCTGGACGGTCGCGGGAAGGCAAGTATGTAGGCGCCTGCCTCCGCGTCCGCTTCGCGACCCAGCTCGACTTCGTCGAA
>Ga0126378_10004614_pt1 | contig 10549 bp, 9 predicted proteins | sample PanSoiMetPlot_23_FD_92587 | JGI IMG/M metagenome (GOLD analysis project Ga0126378, IMG submission 92587) | Tropical forest soil microbial communities from Panama - MetaG Plot_23 | ecosystem: Environmental > Terrestrial > Soil > Tropical forest > Bulk soil | place: Panama | collected 2016-02-17
CGCAGCAGTGCTCGACCACCTCGAGCCCGCGCGTCACCTCGCCGAGCGCGTCGGAGAAGACCTTGCCGTGCTCGTGCACCAGGATCTCCGCCACCTCCTCGCGCCGGGCGTGCAGGAGCTCCCGGATGCGGAAGAAGAGCTCGGCCCGCTTGGCCAGAGAGGTCTCGCGCCAGGCGGGGAAGGCGTCCTGCGCCGAGCGGACGGCGGCGTCCACCTCCTCGACCGTCGCGAAGTCGACGGCGCCCGTCTGCCGTCCCGTCGCCGGGTTGAAGACGGGGCCGCTCCGGCCCGAGCCTCCGTCGACACGGCGGCCGCCGATCCAGTGCGGGATCCGGGTTGCGCTGGGCGCATCGATGGTCTCGGTCATGCCTGCACCGTATCGGGTGCGGGCTCGGTCTAGCCGGTCTCCACCGGACGCGCCGCGTGTGTCCACGTGAACCTCGTCATCGTGTGCGAGGGCGCGATCCCGCGCGAATGAGATCCGGCGCGCACGAAGAGGACAGGTGCCTGCGCCGCCGTCGCGACCGCGGCCCGGACCGGACCGATCCCCTCCTCGCGCCAGCGCTCGGAAAGGCCGACGACGAGGAGGCGGGCATCCGCTGCGGCCTCGACGACGCCTTCCTCGCCCGGAGGGATCAGGAGCGGCTCGGTCACGATCCCGACGACCTGCTGGACGAGCAGCGATGCGCGCGCCAGCAGCCTGCTCGCGTCGCGTCGCCCGAGTGTGGGGTCGGCCTCGGTGCCGAGGAGGCGAAGGGTCGTGCCGAGCGAGGACGCCAGCCACGCGGCGAGCTCGATCGCGGACCAGTCGTGCTCGGCGCCGCCGAACGGTGTCACGACCGGTCCGTCCGCGACTGCGGTTCCTGTAGTGACGAGGCCGACGTCGCAGGGCGTCTGCAGGAGAAGGGTCGCCAGAGGCTCACCCATCGCGCCTGCGTCGGGCAGCTCGGGAGGCGCGTCCGCGAGGACGAGGTCGACCGCCTGTTCGGTTGCCAGCAGCGCGGCCTCCGCGCCGGCCTCGGCGGTGGTGTAGGCGGCGACGCGGCAGCGGACACCGTTGGCCGCAATCGCCTCGCGCCGCTGCCCGAGCGCGGCCGTCGCCGTGGCGAGCTCGTCGGCGTCGGCCGTGAAGCTGAGGAGGATCAGTTCGCGTGCGGACCCGGCGGCGAGAGGTTCCGCGATCGACAGCAGGTCGCCGAAACGGTCCTCGCTTCCGGCGAGGACGAGGATCGAGCGCAGACCGTCGGTCGCCGGCCGCTCGGGGGCGAGCTCCGGATCCTGACGCAGGATCGCGCGCTCGAGCTCGCGCAGGAACGGCGACGGCTCGATCCCGAGCTCGGTGTCGAATCTGTCGCGCGTGCCGCGGTAGACCTCGAGCGCCTCCGCCTGCCTGCCGGCGCCGTAGAAGGCGCGCATCAGCGCGCCGACGAGTCCTTCGTGGAGCGGGTGCGTGCGGACGAGCGTCTCGAGCTCCGGGACGAGCTGAGCGTGGTGGCCGAGCTCGAGGTCGGCCTCGACCCGCCGCTCGAGTGCCGCGAGACGGGCGGCCTCGAGGCGGTGGATCTCCGCCTGGCTGAGAACGTCGTCCGCCAGATCGGCGAGCGCCTCGCCGTGCCAGAGGTCGAGCGCCTCACCGAGCAGCCGGCCTGCACGTTCGGGATCGGAACCCTCTGCCTCCAGGACGAGCCGCTCGAAGCGGAGCAGGTCGAGCTGCTCGGGCTCGAGGCGGATCAGGTAGCCCGGCTCCTGGGTGACGATCGTCCCGTCGCCGAGTGTCTTTCGCAGCCGGGAGACGTGGTACTGGAGCGCGTTCGCCGCCGCCGTCGGCGGATCGCCGGGCCAGAGTCCCTCGACGAGTCGGTCGACCGACACGGCCCGGTTCGGGGTGACCAGGAGCAGCGCGAGCAGCACGCGCTGCTTCTGTCCGCCGAGCGCGACGGGACGGCCGCCCTCCGCGACCTCGAGCGGCCCCAGGATCCGGAACTCCATCCGACCGTCACTATGAACCGGAGACGGCCCTCAGGGAAGACTCAGTCGCGCCTCAGCGCGAGGCTGGACTATCTCCCAACCGGGCGTAGGCTTGCCCGTTACGACCATGGACGTCTATCGGCCCGTCGACAGCAGCAGCGATTTCCTCGGCTACCGGATTGAGGAGCCGATCGGCCGCGGCGGGATGGGCGTGGTGTACCGCGCGTACGACCTGCGGCTGAAGCGACCGGTTGCGCTCAAGCTCGTCGCCCCTTCCCTCGCGCTGGACGAGCAGTTCCGCGAGCGCTTCGCGCGTGAGTCGGAGCTCGTGATGTCCCTCGAGCATCCGAACGTCGTCCCGATCTACGACGCCGGAGACGTCGACGGCCGCGTCTACCTCGCGATGCGACTCGTCGACGGCACCGATCTCGGCTCACTCCTGCGGACGGAGGGGGCACTCGAACCGGAACGGACAATGGCGATCTGCAGGCAGATCGCCGCGGCGCTCGACGCGGCCCACCAACGCGGCCTCGTGCATCGGGACGTCAAGCCCTCGAACGTCCTGCTGGACACTTCGGAGCACGTCTATCTCGCCGACTTCGGGCTCACCCGAAGCCTCGACGACGAGAGAGGCGGGGCCGGCGAGGACCGCGCCGTCGGCACGCCCGCCTATCTCGCGCCCGAGCAGATCGAGGGCCGGCCCGTGGACGGCCGCGCGGATGTCTACTCGCTGGGTTGCGTGCTGTACGAGTGCCTCACCGGCGAGCCGGTCTTCCCACGAGACTCCCGCCTCGCCGTCGCCTGGGCGCATCTCGAGGAGGAGCCACCGCGGGCGAGCAGGCAACGGACCGGGTTGCCCGAGGCAGTCGACGCCGTCATCGGACGCGCCCTCGCGAAGGAGCCGGAGCGGCGTTTCGCGACCTGCGGCGCGCTCGTCGCAGCTGCCGGGCAGGCACTCGGCCTCGGGAAGGTCGGATCGCCCCGACGGCGTTCGCTCCTTCTGGCCGGCGCTGTCGGCCTCGCGATCGCGGTCGGCGGCATCGTCATCGCGACGACCCTCGCGCATGATGCTCGAAAGAGCGGCCCATCGCGTCTCATCGCCGGCCCGAACACCCTGGCCCGGATCGACCCGAGGACGACCAAGGTCACCGCCGTCATCCGGGTCGGGTTGCATCCCGTCGTCGTCGCCGCGGCCGCACACAGCGTCTGGGTCTACAACAAGGACGATATGTCGGTCTCCGAGGTCGACACGCGAACGAACCGCGTTCGCCGGACGACAGCGATCTCCGGACTCCCGCCCGCCCATTGCTGCAGCCTGTTCTCGGGACCGGTCCTCGCCGCGGACGGGTCCGGTGCGTGGCTCATCCAAGGAGCCGAGTCCGACAAGGCTCAGCTGACGCACATCGCTGCCGATACGGGGGGGACGCGCGCGTACCCGCTCGACCTCATACCGACCGGCGTTGCAGTGGGCCACGGAGCCGTCTGGGTCGTCGGCCACCGAGGACGCATCTACCGTCTGCTGCGCATCGATCCGGCCACCGGCCAGGTGACGGCGAAGACGCGGTTTCCGCTCGACTCCGGGGTCGACTCGATCGCCTACGGCTTCGGAGCGGTCTGGGCGTTGAGCTCGGCGAAGGCGACGCTCTACAAGATCGACCCCGACAAGCCGACCCGCATAGCGAGGAATGTCGTGGTGGCCCACTCGCCCGCGACGAGGCCCGAGATCGTGCGCTACACGCATAGCGTCACGGTCCGTGTAACCGGTGACCTTGGAACCGACTTCGATGTTGACCCTTCCACGCTGACCGTCGGCTACGGCGGGAACCACGGCCTCCCCAAAGACGGCGAGTACACCGGGCGGGGATTTCTCTGGTGGTACAACACGCCGACCGGCACTGTGTCACGGCAGAAGGCCGATGGCGGGAAGATCCGCGATATCGACGTCACGGTCTTCCGGAGCGGCTTGCCGTGCCTCAGCTCGATCACGACGGGATCGGGGAGCGTCTGGGTGACGACCACCGCCCACGCACCGGACGAGGGTCCCTGCTACCGGTAGCCGGGTCGCGGGCCCTGCCAGTCCTCCGGGCCCTCAGCCGAACCTAAGTACGTCCTCAGCGCGCTTCTCCAGTCTCCCCGGCGATGGCACACCCCCAGCCCGGAAGGAGCAACCATGCGTAACAGGATCCTCGTGGCGGCGGCGCTCTGTGTCGCCGGAGCGGCCCTCGCCGGCGTCGCAACCGCTCGCCCGTCCGCAACGCCGAAGCAGCAGCGGATCGCAATCGCCATGGACAAAGCACCGGGGTTCGTCCTCACGCCGCTCACCCCCGGACCGATCCGGCGCGACTCGGGGACATGGACCGCGTGCTGCTGGACCGACCGCTCGGTCACCCACGACGGCCAATCAGCCGCCGTCGACGACCCGACGCTCACGTTCAAGGGCAAGCGGGGGACGTTCACCTGGCACGCGAAAGTGACGTTCGTCAACCTCGACAACGACTACACCGTGGCGACGGCCGTGTGGAAGATCACAAACGGCACCGGCGTCTACGCGCACCTCGTGGGACACGGCCGCCAGGCGTTCGTCTCGAAAACCGACGGGAATGGCAATCTGGCCGACAAGGCCGAGGGCCTCATGGAACTGCGGCCCTAGGGGAGCCGACGCAGGCGGCAGCGCTCCTCGTCGCGAGCGCTGCCTCCCCGTCCCGGGCCGCCGTACGAGCGACCTGCGGCGGACCTGGACAGTCGCGGAGCCGGGCGTAGGCTTGACCGCCAAGAGATGGACGTCTACCAACCCGTAGGCATCGGCAGCGAATTCCTCGGCTACCGCATCGAGGAGCTGATCGGACGCGGCGGGATGGGCGTCGTGTACCGGGCATACGACCTGCGGCTCAAGCGGCCGGTCGCGCTGAAGCTCGTCGCGCCGTCTCTGGCGAGAGACGAACGATTCCGCGAGCGCTTCGCGCGCGAGTCGGAGCTCGTGATGTCGCTCGAGCATCCGAACGTCGTCCCGATCTACGACGCGGGAGACGTCGGCGGCCGCGTCTATCTGGCGATGCGGCTCGTGGACGGCACGGACCTCGGCTCGCTGCTGCGGGCGGAGGGCGCGCTCGAACCCGCGCGCGCAATCGCGATCTGCACGCAGATCGCCGCGGCGCTCGACGCCGCCCATGCGAGCGGCCTCGTGCATCGGGACGTCAAACCGTCGAACGTCCTGCTCGACGGCACGGGCCACGTCTACCTCGCCGACTTCGGGCTCACCCGCCGCCTCGATGACGCACCGTCCGAGCTCGGTGAGGACGGCGCCGTCGGCACGCCCGCCTATCTGGCGCCGGAGCAGCTCGAGAGCCGGGCCGTCGACGGCCGCGTAGACGTCTATGCGCTCGGCTGCGTGCTCTACGAGTGCCTCACCGGCGAACGGGTCTTCCCTCGCGATACGCGGCTCGCCGAGGCCTGGGCGCACCTCGAAGAAGAGCCGACGCCTGCGAGCCTGCAGAGGCCGGGGCTCCCCGAGGCGGTGGACTCCGTCGTCGCGCGTGCCCTCGCGAAGGAGCCGGAGCAGCGCTTCGCGACGTGCGGCGCGCTCGTCTCGGCTGCGGAGGACGCGCTCGGTCTCGGGAAGAGCGGCCCGTCCCGCCTGCGGAGATCCCTCCTCCTCGGAGGTGTGGTCGTCCTCGCGATCGCCGTCGGTGTCGCCGTCGCCGAGGCGGCCTTCGGACACGGCACCCGGCACAGGACGGCCGCTCAGCTCTTCGCCCCTCCGAACACGCTGGCCCGAATCGATCCCGCGACAAACAAGGTCATCGCGGTCTTCCACGTCGGAGCCGACCCTGTCGTGGCGGCCGCGCACGACCCCACGATCTGGGTCTACAGCCGAGGCGGGCGGAGCATCACGCAGATCGACGGGGTGCAGAACAGCCGAGTCGAGACGACATCGGTCCCGCGCGCTCCCGCCTTGTGCTGCGGCCTCTTTTCAGGCCCGGTCCTGGCAGCTGACTCGTCCGGCGCCTGGTTCGTCGGCGGCGGGATCTCCTACAGCAGGGCGTCGCTGGTTCACGTCCTGGTCGGTCGGTTCGGGAAACGTGCGTACCCGCTCGACATCGCACCGACCGGCGTCGCGGTGGGCAGAGGGCTTGTGTGGATCGTGGGGCATGACTCCCACCACTACGAGGTATTGCGTTTCGATCCGGACACGAGCCAGGTGACGGCGAGGACGCTCTTCTCGCCGTCGGCGGCGATCGATTCGATCGCCTTCGGCTACGGCTCGGTGTGGGTCCTCAGCTCGAACAAGGCGATGCTTTACAAGATCGACCCGCGCTCCGCCCGGGTGACGGACAGGCTCTCGGTGGCTCCTCCGCGTGCCACGAGGCCCGAGATCATGCCTCTCACCGGCGACATCTGGATCAGGGTGACCGGAGGCGGAGGGAGGGGCTACTCGGTCCTGCCGTATTCCCCGCTGACCATCGGCGGCATGGGGATCTACGGCTCGCCCTACTCGTCCGAGAACGTAGGGCAATTCGGAGCACTGTGGTGGTACGACATGCCGACCGGAACCGTGAACAGACAAGAGAGCGTCGACGGCCCGAGCCGCACGATCCGCGTCACGCGCTCCTTCCCCAGAGCCGGCGGCGCGTGCCTCTCGTCGATCGTGGGAGGCGCAGGGAGTATCTGGGTGACCGTGGCGCCGCCGCCGTCTTTCCACCATTACCGCTGCTCGCGCTAGACAACCTCGCCGGGCCGCCAAGCTCAGCGGCGCCTCAGTAGCTCCTCAGCGCCCCCGTCCAGCCTCCTCGGCGATGGCCGTTCCCAGGCTCAGACAGGAGGAGAGATGAACAAGACGCATTTGCGGAGGACGTCGATCGTCCTCGCAGGCGCACTGGCCGCGACCGTGGCCGCGCTGCTGGCGTCGTCGTCGGCGCCGGCGATCCAGGCATCGCCCGCCCCGGGGATCTCGCCGGACGCGGTGTTGACCTGGAACGCCAACGCCGTGAAAGCGGTGCGGGCCTCGTCCCCGGCGAAGTTCCAGGTCGAGGGAATGATCTACATGTCGTACGTGCAGGGAGCCGTGTACGACGCCGTGTCGAAGCTCGAGGGCCGCTACCAGCCGTACCACGACTTCACGTACACCGTGGTTCCCGGCACGTCGCCGCAGGCCGCAGTCGCCGCGGCCGCCCAGACCACACTCGACAACTACCTGCCCGACCAGGCGGCGACGGTCGACGGCGCGTACACCGCCTACATCGCCTCGCTCGGCGGCCTCGGCGCACCGGGCGTCTCGGATGGAGTCGCACTCGGACAGGCCGCCGCGAACGACATGATCGCGCTGCGCAGCGGGGACGGCCGCAACGCCGCCACCCCGACGTACGGGACGATCGGGCCGATCATTCCCGGCCAGTGGCAACTCCAGTCGCCGGCGCAGACCGCACAGACGCCGTGGGTCGCGACCATGCGCCCCTTCGTGCTCCAGCAGGCCTCGCAGTTCCGCGTCGGCCCGCCGCCGGCCCTGACCAGCCAGCAGTACGCGAAGGACCTGAACGAGACCGAGGCCTACGGCGCCCTCAACAGCGCGGTCCGGACCCAGGACGAGACCGACACGGCGTACTTCTGGAACGCCAACGCCGTCAACCAGTACAACGGCGTGATGCAGAACGCGGTCACCGAGAACGATCTGGACCTCGTCGATGCCGCGCACCTGTTCGCGATGGGTGAGCTCACGACGGCCGACGCCGGGATCGCGTGCTTCGACTCGAAGTACTTCTACCTCGCCTGGCGGCCGATCACCGCGATCCGCAACGCCAACCTCGACGGCAACCCCGACACGACCGCCGACCCCGGCTGGACGCCGCTGCTGGCGACGCCCACCCACCCCGAGTATCCGTCCGCGCACGGCTGCCTCACCTCGGCGCTCACGGACTCGGTGGCGGCAGCCCTGAATACCCAGCACCTGGACATCACGGTCCCCGGCGCCACCAACGGGGGCACGACCCTGACCACCACGCGCGTCTTCAACAACGTCCAGGACATCCAGAACCAGGTCATCGACGCCCGCGTCTGGATCGGCTACCACTTCCGCAACTCCGTCGTGCAGGGCGAGAACCTCGGCAACGACGTCGCCAAGTACGACCTCGGCCAGGCCTTCCAGGCCGCCCCGTAACACCCACCCCCGCGTGCCGGCGGCTCGCCTCCGCGAGCCGCCGGCCGCTACGGTCCGCCGAATGGAGTTGACGGGCGATCTGCTCGACTTCGTGGAGGCGCCCGCCCGGTTCATGGACCCGACGGCGGGCGCGCTGGTCGTCAAGACGCCGCGCTTCGTGGTCATCGCCGGTGCCGACGGGGTCTGGGCATCGGTGCAGGGAGTGCGCCTGCAGGTCGGCGAGGCGGCCGACGCGGTGGCCGAGGTGCGCGAGCTGCTCCGCCCGGCCGGTACGCGCGTCGCCGGCTGGTGGCTGTGCGAGCGTGCGACTCCGAAAGACGCGGAGGAGCAGCTGCTCGAGGCGGGGCTCCAACTCGTCGAGTCCGACTACCGGCTCGACGGACTGCTCGCAAGCACGCCCCCGCCTCCCGGCCCGCCCGAGGTCGAGGTGCGCCTCGCGACGACAGCCGAGGAATGGGCCGACGTCCGCGAGCTCCAGGACGGCGTGTTCGACAACCCGCCGGAACGACGCGCGACGCGGGAGCAGCTCCTGGCGGAGTTCGGACGCGTGCCCACAGCGCTCTTCGGTGCCCGGCTCGACGGCGAGCTCGTCGGAGGCGGAGCCGCGACTCCCACCAGCCGAGGGATGCTGCTCTGGGGCGGCTCGGTGCGGGCGGACGCACGCGGCCGCGGCTGCTACCGCGCGCTCGTACGCGCCCGCTGGGACGAGGCCGTGCGGCTGGGCACGCCCGCACTAACCGTGAGCGCGAACGACAAGTCCGGACCCGTCCTCCGCCGGCTCGGCTTCGCGAAGGTGCTCGGGTTCCGTCGGCTCGAGGACGTACTCTCGGAGACATGAAGGAGATCTGCCCACGCTGCAACGCCGAGATGGAGTGGCGCCACGGCACCTTCCAGTGCCCTCGGTGCAGGCTGAAGCTCGGCTGTTGCGAAGGCGAGACGGGCGACTGCCGCGACCCCGGCTAGTCTCCCGCGCATGCGCGCGAGGCTCGAGGAGCTCGAGCGGTCGGGGCTCGACCCGCGCTCGGGCGAGCTGCTCGTCGTCCTCTGCTGGCTCGTCCGTAACGAGATTGCGATCGACGAGGCGGAGCTGAACGCCGCGCGCCGCCGCGCGATGTTCGTCCTGGCGGCCGGCGGCGACCCACATCGAGAGCTGGAGCTCGACTCGGTGGCGGCGGAGCGCCTCGCGGACGAGCTCGACACGCCCGAGCGGCGGGCCGCACTCGCGGAAGCGCTCGACGAGCTGCCCACCGACGGGCTGCCTGCGATCGCGGCCGCGGTCGAGTCGCTTCGCGCGGAGCCGGCGCTCGCGTGGCGCTCGTTCGCACTCTCGCTCCTCGCCGACGAGCTTGCTGAGGAGTAGATGCGCGAACACGAGCTCACGATCGCGTCCGCAGGCGCGGACCTGGCCGCGACGCTCACGCTTCCCGACGGCCGCATCCGCGGAGGCCTCGTGCCGCTCCACCCCGCCTCCGACGGCTCACGCGGCCAGTTCCTCTTCGAGCACCTGGTCGACACGGTCGTCCCGCGCGGGCTGGCGGTCCTCCGCTACGACCGGCGGAGCTCTTCGGATGGAGACGACATCCCGTTCGCCGTCCAGGCCGAGGACGCGCTCGAGGCCCTCCAAGTCCTTCATGCTCAGCCGGGCGTCGGCGAGGTCCCGCTCGGCCTCTGGGCGTGGAGCCAGGGTGCATGGGCAGCCGCGGTCGCGGCAGCGGGCTCGCCCGAGGTCTCCTTCCTCGTCCTGCTCGCCGCCTGCGGAGTCAGTCCCGCCGAGCAGATGCGCTACGGGACGGCCGAGCAGCTGCGTCGACACGGGTACGGAGACGACGACGCGCTGAAAGAGGTGACAGAGCTGCGGGCCGCGCTCGAGGATGCGCATCGCGACCCCGGTCGTGACCGGGAGGCGCAGGCAGTGATCGACCGTTACGCGGAGCGGCCGTGGTTCGAGCTCGCCCACGTTCCGCGCACACTCGAAGGGCTCGGAGAGTGGACGGACATGGACTTCGATCCAGCACCGATCCTGGCGCAGGTGCGCTGCCCCGTCCTGCTCATCTACGGCGAGGAGGACGAATGGACGCCGGTCGAGCCCAGCATCGCCGCCTGGCAGCACGCGGCGGCCGTGTCCGGCAACGCCGAGCTGACGGTGGTGCGGCTCGCAGGCACGGATCACGCGCCCACGCACGGCGGCCGGCACGAGCGCGGCGCAATCAGTCCGGAGTACACGCGCACCTTGCTGGACTGCGTCGAGCGTCGAGTCGCCGGGCAATAGCGCGGACTACAGCTTTCCTGCAGGACGACTACTCTGGAACGCGGTCGTGGCGATCTCGACACCGGAACCGCGCCGCCGGCTGAAGCTACCGCGCAACCTGCCCCGTGGGAGGCGCGTCCAGCCGTACTCGCGCGCCGACGCGCCGTACTTTCGCAGCTCCG
>Ga0126378_10004615_pt1 | contig 10547 bp, 9 predicted proteins | sample PanSoiMetPlot_23_FD_92587 | JGI IMG/M metagenome (GOLD analysis project Ga0126378, IMG submission 92587) | Tropical forest soil microbial communities from Panama - MetaG Plot_23 | ecosystem: Environmental > Terrestrial > Soil > Tropical forest > Bulk soil | place: Panama | collected 2016-02-17
GGCAGAGAACGGCAGTGGCGCAGCTCGCGGTAGTAGTCAGCGCGAAGCTCAGCAGGTAATGCGTTTGCGATGCGGTCGATGAGATCCGGCTCTTCCCGACGGATCTCGACCGGTTGAGCAGGAGCCTTCATGGCAGCAGCAGCTCTTTCACCTTCTCGAATTCCGCGAACATCCGCCGCCGATAGCTCTGGGCCCGCATGACGAGTGACGCCTTCTGAAGCTCCGGCGCATTGTTCTTCCTGCCGGCCACCTGTCCGAGTGTGACGCCGTGATTGCGTGCGGCGTTCTCCAGATCCGCAAGGCGATAGTCGATCCCGATCACAGCCGGCTCGAAGATCCTCTGAAATTCCCGCGCCTGATCGCTCTCACGCCAGTACACAAAATCAGCCTGATCGCTAATGCTGTTTTCGGCGATCAGATAGTCAACGCGTTCCTGAAGACGATTAGCCCAGTCGAGTACACTGTCGACGCTGGCGGGATCGGAAGTCACGACGCCAATCGCCGTGAATACAACGCCCGCCTCCGCCACATCCGGATACATCCTGTCGAACCAGTCATGAGTGATCTGACCCGATCCGGACCCCATGTCCGCGAGAATGACGCGCGCTCCGTCCGCAAGATGATCCACAAAAGCATCCAGCCCCGCCGGCGTATGGATGTTAACTTTCGGAACACCGCGGCCGAAAAAGTGGGCCAGTGATCCACGCGCTTTGTTCTCGGTATCAAGGTCCAGCAGAGTCACCGGAATCTCGTTCTCGTCAAACCATTCGGCGAGACCCGACATCACGCTGGTCTTTCCGACCCCGCCTTTGCCGCCCATCGAAAGAATGACGCGTTTGCGAGCGCCCGTTTCGTTCTCCTCCTGCTGGCTGGAAATTCTGACCGGCTCTGCCTGTTTTGCGCCGGCGCTACTCATGGAACTGTCCTCCGTGGTGATCCGGCGATGCGCCTGTAGACCCGATTCAGAACGCTCTCCGGGATGCGCAGTGTGACGTATGTCCGCTTGTAACGATTGCCGGGCCGCACGATTTTCAGCACGCCATCTTCACCCTGGAAGAGCCGCCGCACGGTGTCCGTCGAAAGATTCCACATTTTGGCGACCTGATCGGCGGTGTAGTGGTGTTGGCCAAAGACTGTGTCGACACCTTCGCCTGAGGATCTGCCCAGGCTGATGGCGGGAATTTCGTTGAGTTGCCGCATATGACGTCCTCGTTGCTCTGTTGCGTTCGCCGTGAACAACCAGACCTGCCAGCGGTTCTACTGGAAGGGGTGTCACGACGCCGATTCCGAACTGTGGATATTAGAAAACTTCCCCTAAGTACTAATGAGCCGCAGAATGACGTTTCGGGACGCTGCCCTCTCTCTGTACGTCGCGGGCGATGGGTCCCGTGACATCCGGTGGTGTTCGTTTTCGGTCGCGGAGCACCGCTCGGCTCTTCCGGTGAGCGTTTTCGGGCTGCCTGACCATCGGCGCTTCGAGCGGAGAGTCTAAATCCGTGTCCGCCTGCAGATAGGTGCTCGCAGGGTACACTGTTTACAAACTTTGTTCGCGTGCGCGAGGAAGCTGAGAAATGGGCGCGCACCAGGCAGCCAGGTGGCGGACGATCGGCTGAAACTGCCAGATCAACAGGACTTGCAGAAAGGGCTCAGTTGCAACCGCGACCGCCGACCCGCAACGATGCCTGGCAAAATATTGAGGAGTTCAAACAGCGGAAATCCGCGAGGCCGGCCGAAGGAAAAGTATTCGCCTACAACGAGGAGGAGCCGCTGAAACTGGTCCGCGGGCCCGGGTCAAACCCGTCCCAAAAGGTGAAGCCTCGGCGTGAACTATGAGTTTCGACATAGAGGGCCAGAGGCATTTCGCGTACTAAAAGCCCGACAATGTTAGCTTGAACGGCTTAAACTGAGAGTGAAATGGTTGCTTGCTGATTCTCGGGCCGCGGCTCACGCGGATGTATTGAGGAAGGTATTCGATCTCGGCGGGCACGGAATGACACGCTCGCTGGCTCAGGATATCCTCTCTCTTGACTTTTCCGAGCATGATGCGGTTCACATCGCTGAACTTAACGCGAAGGCGAACGAAGGGGCCCTCACAGAGAGCGAAGAGGCGGAACTGGAAGCGTATACTAACATCGCCGATCTTCTCGCCTTCTGGCAATCGCGAGCCAGACAGGCGTTGCAAAATCTGGCGTGAAAGATGTATCGGGTCAGGTCCGGCTGCGCGCCAAAGGTCTTTGCGAGTACTGTCATAGCCCCGAGGCAGCATTTCGAAAGCCGTTTCATATCGAACACGTGATCGCGCGGCAACATGGCGGCGCGACGGAGATGGGCAATCTGGCGCTCGCCTGCTGGACCTGCAACTTGAAGAAGGGACCGAACCTTTCCGGGTCGACTCGGAAACCGGGCAGATCACTCCGCTATTCAATCCGAGAAGTGATCGATGGGCCGATCATTTTGCGTTCAGCATAGGCACGTCAATCGCGCTCGGCATCGAGATTCGAGGGCTCACCGCTGTAGGGCGAACCCCGGTAGTCGTGCTTGGAATGAACGCAGAGTTCCGGCAGATGACGCGCTATCAGTTGTGGCGCGAAGGTACGAAGCTTTGAAGCTTCGGGGACGGTAATCGGCGGTGTGACCCCGCCCCTGATTTTGCGCCGCTGCCCGAGAAGCCTGGGCAGGTCCTTAAAATGTCATCGCACCCGCACCAGCTTCGGCTTCGACTGTCCCCACGTTTTTTTCACGGCCTCATCCAGCCGCGATTGCCGACTCGTTGACCACTGCGCGTAGTGCCGAGCGACAATCGCGCTCGTATTTCCCAGAATGGCGGCGACATCCTCAATCTCAACGCCTTTGGAGAGCAGTTCGGTGGCTAGCGTATGGCGGAACAGATGAGGGTGCGCGCGTTCAACGCCGGCGCGCTTAAAGAGGCCGTCGAGTGTGTCGCGCCAGTTGTTCACGGCCGTTTGTTTCTTGCCTTCGCCGCGCCAGAAATAAAACTGCCGGCTCGGTGTTTCGAGTTTGTCCAAGGCAGATACAAGGTTCTCGGGAAGCGGTAAATGGACGGGTTTCTTGTTCTTTGCGGTGTAGAGCAGAATGCGACCGTTTGAGACGCGATCCTTGCGCAGCAAAACCGCATCCGCTATTCGAAGTCCGGTATGAAGCAGGAGAAGAACGAGCGCGTAATGGCGCGGATGCCTCGAAGCTTCCCGGAGAATCTTTTCGATCTCGTCTTCGCTAAGCGGATCGACTTCCTTTGGAGGAACGACGGGAGCCTTGATATCAAGCGCCGGATCGAACGCCACCCAGCGCCGGCGGTATACGAAGCGCCAGATCGCTCGGAGCCGTTCGACCTGCTTTTGCGCGGTGCGGGGGCTCCAATTCCAGGAATTGAAAAACCCGTCCATGTGTTCGGGCTTCACATCCGCGATTTGGGTTATGCCCTGCTTCGCCAGATGCGCGTCCATTGCGGAAAGCAGGATTTCAAACTTGCGGACAGAGGGCTGGGATATCCTGCGGGCGACGCAATTCTCGAGGTATGCCCTGGCGGCTGCTGCGACCGTCTTACCGTCCGGCTTCGTCGCCTCAGCCAAACCCGGGTTCTGGTCGAGATCGATGTAGCCCTGTGCTTCCCACTTGTGGACGAGCACGGTGGCGGCATCCCAGTTCGTCAGGTTCAGAGCTTTTCGGACCGGTGTCTGGTTCAGGCCGATGTTGCCCTCCGTGTGGATCGGACACGAACAGCGGCGATGTTGCCGGCCTTTATTCCTGTGCGGGCATTTCGCCAGGTGGCGGCGGAAGATGGTGAGCACGCGCGAGCCTCCCTAACCGAAAAGTACCACACGTATCCCACACGCGGCCAAATATTAGGCTGTAAGTTTATGAAAAATATGGCGGAAGCCAGTGGGTGTCGAACCCACCCGCGATACGGAGTAACGCACGCCGGGTTTGAAGTCCGGGCCCGGCACCGGCCGGGATTGGCTTCCGTGGCGTATTGTAGCAGCGTGCGTTAAACTGAAGGTCGAGCAGTTCCCGCCTGATTTTCCCCGGTCGTCTAACGGTAGGACAGCGGCCTTTGGAGCCGTGAATCGTGGTTCGAATCCATGCCGGGGAGCCAATGCTTACAATCAACAACTTACAAACAATGGTGCTACCCCTCGTACAAATTTTGTACCGAGGATTCAAGGGCGTGCGATCGAAACTCATTGATGCCGTTATATATGCACGCTGAGCATCGATTCGAAATTTGGAATTAGAAAGCGTTGATACTGACTCGGGAAGTTCGCGCGGGTTGCGTTATATATATGGTTCCATCGCGCGGATGACAGACGCCGCGCTGGCCCGGGAATGCGATAAGCGGGTGGATCGTGAGATGGACGATCAGCGGCGGATCTATTACGAACTGATAGGCGCGGGGCGGCCGGCGCTGGAAGCTGAACTGATGCGCTATCGCGGGATCGTGGCGGTGGCGGAAGGCCGCTATGCATCTGGCCACTGATGCAGGCCTGCGGTGCCAAGCGTGGTATGCCATGCTGCTGCGACTGTACCGGCGACCATTTCGAGAACGGTTTGGCGAGACGATGCCTCAGACCCTTCATGACCTGTACCATGAGCATGGAGAACATTACGCATATGCCGCAAACGGGAAAGACAATGCTTCGGGTGGCGCTGGCGGCGTTGGCGGTCTGGATGGTGCCGGTGGTGGCCGCGCAGTTCGTGGAGGACTGGCACTGGGGCGTGGGCGGTTTTGTGCGGGTGTATCTCCTATTCTTCGTTACGGGGATGCTGATTGCGCTGATCGCGAGGCGGATGGGCGTGTGGTCGTACAAGGCGGGCGTCGGCGTGGCGTCGGTCGCAGCACTCGCGCTGGGGTGGTCGACGATGGTCCAGATGGCGGACTCGGGACACCCCGAGCGCCTGTGGTATCTCAGCGTGCTCCTGGTGGGATTCATTGGCAGCTGCCTGGCCCGGTTGAAGGCATCAGGATTAGCCGTCACGTTGTTCACGATGGCGGCGGTTTTGGCGCTGATCTCGGTGATGCTGCCTTCTCGTGCGCCGTCCGAGCCTGCGCTGAGAATGGCGATCGGGCATGGCGTCTACGTGGCGTTGTTTGCAGCGTCAGGGCTGCTGTTCCGCCGCGCAGGTTTGGCGGTAAAGCGCGGCAGCCACAAGGACTCACTATGAGACATTTTGCTCTTGTTGGCGGCCATGCCGTCCGCCCTCTTCGCGCCAAACCATCGAGCGACGTGGCAGGGCGCCTAATGCCTCCCAAGTTGAATTAAGGAATCCGGCTCGCTTTCAAAGATCTCCAGGAACAGCACCAACTATCAAGGAACGTTCGATAACCCTGCGAATAAGCGCCATCAGAGATCGGCAGCTGCGGAAAAACTCGGGACTCTCATTTGGCGGCGCTCAAGCTGGAAACCCTCCGTTTTCATCAGAAAATTCCGCTACGATTTGTGTACCGTCGGGGCAGCGCGCCTCTCTCGGATTCAGCTGCTATGCGCCGCTATCGCAACCGGGACGCCGCTAGCTATAGCGAGAGGCGAGTTCACTTTCACTGCGCTGGAATTGGCTCCGTTCTGTCCCTGCGGAATCGCTTGCAACGCAAACTCGCCGATAACTCCCGGACGGAACACAAGACAATGGGTCGAGCCTCCGAACTGGAAGTATCCGACCTGGTCTCCCTTCGCCACATGCTGCCCTTCATTCACCGTCACTACACAGGAAGACACCTCTGCCATTCCCACAGGCATCAGGCACATCAGCCCAATTCCGGGTTCGTCCGCGTCGATGAAAATGAGCGCCCTGGTCGCCGTGTGCGCAATGTATCCCTGCGAGTTATTCGGACCGGCTTCATCAAAGCCCTCCGATGCGGCCTCGGCGTAATATGTCCCATCCACCTGGCGAATCCGCCTGATGGTTCCCGAAACCGGACTGTGCCAGCGGTGGTATTTCTCCGCGCTCAGAAATGCCTGGTACACAGTGCCGCCCACAAACTCATCGACATACTGCCCATCGAGCATCTGCTTCAGGGAATACGGCTGCGATTTGATCCAGAAGGTATCCGTCTGTTTCACGCCAGTCGAGATCGCGAACGGCGCCGACTCGCAGGCGCTGACGATCACCTTCGGATCTTCCTCGCCACCGACGGGCCGCATCCCCGCTTTGACGGGCCGCATCCCCGCTTTGAACTGACGAATGAAGAAATCGTTCCAGGATTTGAAGCCATAGAAAGGGGCGCTGGAGTCATGGACGAACTCATCCAGATGAATGGCCTTCTGCGCCGCTTCCGACAACCAGCCGGTCGGCGTATCGTTCAAAACGTATAGCGAGTTGGGCGAATTCAGGAAATCCGTCCACACCTTCAGGATTTTCTTGAACATGGCGTTCACTGCCGGATTCGTAAAGGCGGCCTGCCCCGCCGGCGTGATCATCGGAAAATCCAGAATCGCGTTGATCGGGAAACCCACCATTTCGGTGTCGTTGAACTCCGGCGCCGTAGTCAGTACGTGGTTGATTACGCGGAGCATCTGATGGTAGTCTTTGATCTTTACATCGCCGCTGCGGTCCGGCGGGGCGAAGCGCGGCTGCTGCGCGAACATCTGGCTGAAGTACATGAACAGCACCGGGTCGCGTTCAATCAGATCCTGAAATTCCTGCACCACAGGGTGAAATGGCTTTTTGTTTTCTTCAGCCTGTTGAATGCTATTTTTCAACCAGACGTTGAGGACTGACCGATTTGAAGGCAGCCAGCGTCCCAGCCGGCTGGTGTGGCTCGCGTGTGACGGACTGCTCATAGGCCTTTTCGTCTCCGGGTGGATCAAGTTCAAGCCAGTATACATCCCGGCGAAGTCACATATTGGCGATTTTTTCGCTAATCCAGATTCCTTTGTTAAATTCTCCTGGAAATATCCCGTCCAGATCTGCTGTCACTGACGATCCGCTTCCGCAAGAAGATCCCGGAGCTCGTCCGCATTGGGGCGGTACCTCGTATACGTCGAGCGCGTTACTGTCGATGAATTGACCAGGTGCAACTTCGAGACATTCAGCTTCATCGATACCAGGTCGATCAGCCATGTAGCTTCGCCGACGTTCTCCATTGTTATTTCGATATCTGTTCCGGGCAGGACGCTGGCCAGCGGCCCGTAGACCGGAACCGGTCGGATAACAGTGCACTCGACTGCAATCGGGTGAAGGTTCTCTTTTTCGACCCAGGCTTTGCCTCTGATCCCCGTGAGCACTTTTGCCGCGCGCGTCGCGGGTACAATTCCCGGTTTCGGAGCCGCGGAAAGCGCGTAGGCCAAGCGCCCGTTTTTCAACTCTTCGCCAATTAACTGAAAATCCAGCGCACTGGGAAAATCAAGCAGAATTTCACCGTTTTCGTCTCGCTGCTTCTTCCATGCCTCGACGCGCGCCCGCCGGGCGGTCTGACTCTCATTCCCCCGGCGCTCTATTTCCTGCTTCAGCCGGAGCAGTTCCGCTTTGCGGCGATCAGGCGTCAGGGGCTGGTCGTCGTTCGCGACAGGCAGGTGATATTCGGAGCCATCGATCATGACCACTTCAAATGTCTTGCTGGTCAATTTGCCGTGCTTTTGGGTCTCATCGCGCTCGAGACACGCGTAGGACGGGTCCGCCGCCCAATCGGCCTTGAGCGCTTCAGCGGCCCGGCGGACGATTTCGTTCAGGTCCGCAGCCTCGGCTGATTGGCCGGCAAGGTACGCAGCAAAGAGTGCAATGGTGTGGATGCGCGAACTGAGAATGGGCACGTCTCTCGGAGAGATGCGAAGGATCGCCTCGCGGATGCAGGCGCGTAAAGTCGGCCCGGGTATCTTTGCGCGGCCTACGGCGGGGTTAGCATATTAAGCGCCTATGCTCCGGTTTGCGTCGTGCCTCTTCTGTCTGTTCCCGGCCGCCGCGGCGATCCCGGTTGATATGTCCGCCGTTCGTCCCGGGCCCGTAAGCGCACGCCAGACTGCCGACGGCCTGATCGTCGCGTGGGCGGACGAGAAAGGGCTGAATTGGTCTGTCGAATTCCGCGCCGACGGTAACCCGCAGGTGCTTCGCCGGGTTTCGGTCGACGGCAAATCCATCATTGAAAATGCGCAGCCTGTCTATTTCGCCGACACCGGAGTCCGGCGCGGAGGATGGGACCAGTTCTTCGATTTTCCGCCGAGTCATCCAGCCGGCATACGCCGTTTCCAGCAGGACTTCAAACCAACGTCGGTTGTGGCGCGAACCGTTGGCAATCGCCTGGAGATTGCTTTCAGCGGCATGAATCTCGGAATCTTTTCCGGGGCCATTGTTTACACCGTCTACCCGGGAAGCCGCCTCATCAAACAGGAAGCGGTCCTCTCGAACAGCGCGGAAAACGTTGCCTATTTTTATGACGCGGGCATCGATTATCAACCAACCGAAGACCGGCGTCCCGGCAACAACATGGAGACCGAGGTTACGAGCTTTAGTCCAGACGACTCATCACTGCGCGCGTTTCGCGTCCCTCTGGTTTCCGAACGCAATCCGGTAGCGGTCAAATACCGCGCCCTGGCTGCGAAAACCGCCAGCGGCAGTCTGGCGGTCTTTCCGCCTCCTCATCAATACTTTTTCGCCCGCGACTTCACCTCCAACATGGGCTACACATGGGTGCGCTCCTGGCGCGGCCACGTCGGACTGGGCATCCGGCAACTGCCCGACGACAACAGCCCGTACTATCCGTGGATGAACGCTCCGCCAGGCACACAGCAGCGAATGGGCCTGTTCCTCCTGCTTTCCGGCGGCCCGGCGGCGGCAGTTCTCTCGGATGTTCTCGCTTTTACGCATAGCGACCGGTTTGTTCCGCTGCCCGGTTTCAAAACGGTCGCGCCGCACTGGCATTTTGCTTTCACTGAACAGGCGATCGCCGGGGGGCCGAACTGGATTCCGCCGTGGAAGCCGGTCCTGCGGGACATGGGAGTCAACGCCGTCCTCATCATGGACTTTCACGGAGACCTGCATCCGCAGGACCCCGGGCCCCTCCGTTTCGCGGAACTGCGTCGCTATTACGAAATGTGCCGCACTCACTCGGCCAGCGACTTTCTCATCATTCCGGCGGAAGAGGCCGATGTCTATTTTGGCGGCCATTGGGCGCTGGCCTTTCCGAAGCCCGTGATGTGGGCGATGAAACGCGACTCGGGCGAATGGAAATCAACCGACCCGGCCTACGGTACGACATATAGGATCAAAGATGCCTCGGAGCTTCTCAAAATGGTGCGTGACGAAAACGCCTTCGTTTACGAAACGCATCCCCGTACCAAGGGGTCAACGGGATTTCCCGATCAGATCCTCGACACCGCATGGTTCCAGGACCCGCATTATCTGGGCACCGGCTGGAAGGCGATGCCGTCCGATCTTTCGTCTCCCCGGCTCGGCGAGCGCGCCTTCAAAGTCGCCGACGATCTTGCGAACAAGGGATTCCGCAAGAAAATGTTCGGCGAGGTCGACGTCTTTCAGCTCGATCGTACGCACGAACTCTATGCGCACATGAACGTGAATTACGTTCGCATGAACACCCTGCCCACCTGGCACGACTATTCGAAGGTGCTCGACGCTCTTGCCCAGGGCGACGGCTTCGTCACTACAGGCGAAATTCTTCTGCCCTCGGTTCAATGGAGCGCGAGCGGCGCCAACCTGCGGGTCAATGCTGCCGTCCGATGGACGTTTCCACTCGCGCTGGCCGAAATTGTCTGGGGCGACGGGCGCGAAACGCATCACAAAACGATCGATCTCGATGCAAGCACGCAGTTTGGTTCGCAAGCGTTCACGTGGGCCCTCGACGAGCCCACGTGGAAATGGGCGCGGCTTGCCGTCTGGGACGTGGCCGGCGACGGCGCTTTCACCAATGCGTTCTGGCGCTCGGAAAACCGTTAATATTGCGCAGCGCTCAGTGAACGATCGGCGGATTTCTGACGCAGCTTTTCAAGGATTTCCGCGACCCGTCTACGTCCCTGCTCGTTCCAGTGCCTGTCCACGATCCGGTAATCGTCCTGACCGAGGTGATCCCGGCCGGCGACAAACGTAACCCCCAGTCTGTCGCAGATTTCCGATATCCTCAGGTCCGGAAGCGCTGGATCAAAGGGGTCCGGAGCGGAAGACCATTCCCGCAGCCCCTCCAGATCGTCTGGGCTCAGTTGGGCGCGGTCCGGCACCGTAAAAACGCACAGGCGCGCTGCATGGACGACGCAGAGCGACTGGGCCTCGCGGATGAGATGCGCGCATGCGGAATCGGCCCGCCCGGCGATATACGTCGCGGAACACATGTCGGCCAGCATCTCGCGGATATGCTGATCATGCCATTCCTGGGATTTGTAGTGACGCGTCTTTGCGCTGAGGTGACTCGCCTCAATTCGACAGTCGCCTTCTATGTTGACGCGGCGAAGGAACGGCGCGGTGTGGTTCTGCATATAGGGATGCAGATTGTCCCGGAGATCATTGCAGAGAAATCCGAACCACACGATGAGCTTGCCCTTGATTTCACAATATTCACGTAAGACAAGCAGTTCCTGAATTGTCGA
>Ga0126378_10004616_pt1 | contig 10545 bp, 3 predicted proteins | sample PanSoiMetPlot_23_FD_92587 | JGI IMG/M metagenome (GOLD analysis project Ga0126378, IMG submission 92587) | Tropical forest soil microbial communities from Panama - MetaG Plot_23 | ecosystem: Environmental > Terrestrial > Soil > Tropical forest > Bulk soil | place: Panama | collected 2016-02-17
TGTTTCAAGAAGTGAAGCATAACGCGCAAACCCTGCGAGCCGACACCGATAAAAGCGATGTTCACCTTGTCGCTGGGAGGGACGTAGCCAATGCCGCCCAATACGCGGCGCGGAATGATGTAAAGGCCGACGGTTGCGGCTGCACTTTGGCCCAGGAACTTGCGGCGAGAAACGGATTTGTTTGAAGAGCGTTGGGATTGGAGCGAGTTTTTCATGGTGCTGCTCCTAGACCGGGATACTCTACACAGGATTGTGGAATTTGAATACCGCCAAGAGGTTGAAGATTTAACACGGCGATTACTGAAGACAGAAGCACAGAGGATACAGCGAAGAGGAAGAGATAACGGACCTATAAGAGTCTGGGATGGGAGAAAGGATGGGCGAGTTCGAAGGCGTGAGCGATGCGGAGGAGTTTCAACTGTGACACAGGAGGACCTATAATTTGGAGACCGATGGGAAGGCTGTTTTTTGTGAGCCCGCATGGAACTGAAATCGCAGGCAGATTGGCAAGATTGGCAGGGCGATTGAGTCGGAGGAGTAAGGCGCGGGTGGAGTATTCCTTGCCTCCCACTGGTGTCTTCTCCTCATTAATCGATGGAGCTGCGATGGGTGTGGTGGGAACCACAAGAGCATCCAACTTTTCGTCAAACATTGTTTGGACGAGTTGATCGATGAACTGAACTCGCTCTTCGAGAGCCTTCAGATAAGTCGTTGCAGAAACCCTGGTTCCCATTTCTAGCCGCGCACGCACATCTTCACCATAGTCAGCCGTTCGGGCCGGGAAAAATCCCGAGTGTTGGTGGTAGTGAGTGGCTTCGGCCCAGGCGATCTGATTGCCAGCATCCTCGGTTTCGGTCAATAGAGGGATGGACGTGTCGAGGATTCGTATCCCGAGTTCTCGAAGAACGCCAGTAGCTGCATCAAAAGCAGCGCGAACTTCAGTCGAAATCACATCAAAGAAGAATTCTTTGGGAATCCCAAGGCGCAGTTTCGGAAATTGGCCGAGGACTTTTCGTGCAGACCATGGGCCATGTCGCAAGACGCCAGGCTGGCCAACCGAATGAAAAAGAATGGCGACGTCGTATGTCGATCGCGCCATTGGCCCAGTGCAATCCAAGGTCGGCGACAGCGGAATCACACCATCATCACTGACCTGACCGCGCATGGGTTTGAGTCCGACGATGCCGCAGAGCGCGGCAGGGATGCGAATGGAGCCGCCAGTGTCGGTGCCGATGCTGCCGTAACACAGACCAGCGGCAACGGCCGCGGCGGAGCCTCCACTGGAGCCACCTGGAATGCGTGAGACATCCCAAGGATTGCACGTGGGGCCGAAGTGCGGGTTGTTGGTGGTGACGCCGTAGGCGAACTCATGCATGTTGGTCTTGCCGAGGATGACGGCGCCTGCACCTTTGAGTTGTGTGACGACTTGTGCGTCATGTTGGGGAATAAAGTCCTTCAAGATTTTGGAGCCGCCGGTGGTGCGAATACCTTGCGTGTAAATGTTGTCTTTGAGCGAGATGGGGATGCCGTGGAGCGGGCCGCGGTCGCGATGGCCTTTTCGTCTGCGAGGGGCGAAGAGTTCGGATTCGGCTTTTTTGGCTTGAGCAAGGGCGAGGTCGGCAGTGACGGTGACGTAGGCGTTGAGTTTCGGATTGAGCTGACCGATGCGGGCGAGCATGAGTTTGGTGAGCTCGACGGGAGAAAGTTTCCGATTGCGAAAGAGCTTCCCAATTCGCTCGATGGATGCGAAGGCGAGGTCGGTGTCGGTCATGGGGTGCGCCGGGGTGAGCCGCGCGGGGAATTTAGCACACAGCGACAACTTCTCGCTGATTTCCGTTCTCCGGTTCTCTGATCTCTGGTTTCCAGCTAGAAGATTTTTTCGCGGTGGCGGAGATTGCCGAAGGTGCCGATGTTGGCGACGATGAAGGCGACGCGGAACTGATTTTCGGTACGGACCTGGCCGAGGTTGATGCGACGGTACTCGACGGCAAGGCCGCAGCAGCTGCCGTTGTAGCTCACCTGGACAATCTGGCTTTGCAGGATTTTGTTGGTGAAGTCGTAGCCGACGCCGCCGGTGAAATTGAAGCCCTTGCGGTTTTCCGCGCCGTAGCCGCCGAGAGCGCGAATCTGATTCGAAAGCGGCTGCTGGAAGGGAACAAAGTTGGGAGGCAAAGGCGAAGGAAAATCGCTCGCGACCGGATTATCGTTCAGGCGGAAGTGGGCGATGGTAGCGAAGAATTCCCGGTATGGCTTCGCCTTGATCAGCGTGCCGATGGTGACGAGGCGCTGGATTTGGGGATCGTATTGAAGAATTTGCTCGAGATCGTAAGGGCCGCCGGGAGTGATCTTGAAATCGCTGACGATTGGGGACCAATTGCGCGGGCCAAACGCAAAAGCGAAGGGCGAGATGGAATCGAGCGCTTGAAAGACATTGCGCTCCCCGTTGATGATGGCCCCGCCGAAGGTGGGATCAAAATAATGCTTCTGTACGACGCGCCAGGAAAGAAATTCGAGCGGCTGGTCGTCGCCGTCTTTGCGAAAGAGCCGCTGGGTGAATCCGTATTCGACTTCGTTGGTGTCCGTGAGTGTGGCGTCGGTGTCGAAGCGGATGAAGTCGGCAAAGTGATTGACGCCGGTGACGTACCGATAGGTGATTTCCGGCTCGATGGTGTGTTTGTATCGGCGGCGCTCTGCGCCTTTTTTGGAGGCTGCGCTTTCGAAATAGCTTTCTAGCGTGGGCGGGCGAAGTTCCATGGAAAATTCGCCGGTGTACCGGGAAATGGACGCGGTGGTGAGCCTGCCAGTGGAATCGAGCGAGTCGCCGTAACGCGTGGCGCGGAAGGTGGCGGAAGTGGTGGCGCCCAGCCACCAGCCGAGATGGAGAGGAACGGTAACGCGGGGAGCGACTTCGTAGCGGTCGACGAAGTTAGGGGTCTGGAGATTCTGATCGCTGCGGCTGACAACTCCAGCAACCGATTCAAAGCCGAAATAGATGGGGACTTTCTTCCACGGAGACTGCTCCACGGAACTGAGCCGCGTTTCAGGAGCGCTGCGCAGGGTAAGGCTGCTAGCGGGAATTGCCGGCGTGGGAGGGGTCGTCGGTGTGGCGGGAACTGCGGGCACGGGAAGGGTGAGGAAGTTTTTGTCGCTAAGCCCGGCGAAATTGAGGCTGAAGCCGCGGAAATTGTTGGTGAGAAAAAACGCGCTGCGAACCTCGGAATTGACGGCGTCGCCAAACGTGTCCGAAAAGGCCAGACGAAAGGTGAGCGAGGAAAGATGATTATAGTCAGTGACAAAGCGCCAGCCGTGAGGGAGTTGGGACTGGATTTCGAGGCGCTGCTGCTCACCACCTTGGGGAGAGCGCGTGCCATCGGGATTTCGCAGGCCGCGGTCGTCCACGCCGAAGTAGGTGTATTGAATCGACGTATTCTCAAAAGGCTTGGCACGGAAAGAGCCCCGCTCGAGCAGCCCACGGCGGCTCATAAACTGCGCGCCGACCGTGGTGTCCAGCCACGGCAAGGGTGCGAAATAATACGCGTCGCCGAGGATGAAGCCTTTGCGTGAGCTTTGTCCGATGTCAGGAATGAGGAAGCCGGATTGCCTGACTTTGGGACCGGCGGGGGCCGTGGCGTAAGGGAGCCAAATCAGCGGAACGCGGAATAAACGGAAGTTGGCGTTGACTAGCGCGACGGTTTTGTCAACGCGGATTCTGGCGTAAGGAGCATAGAACTGCCACTTGGGGCGTTCCGGATCGCAGATGGTAATCCAAGCTCGGTGAACCTGATAAAAGTCGCCGGCAAATCGCTCCACTGTGCGGGCTTCGAAGGATAAGGGGTTCTCGGTCAGTAGAACTTCGGGGTTGGGCTGGCGTTGCAGCTTGACGGTGCCGCGAACGTTTCGGAAAAGCCCGTGGCTAGTGCTCACGTTGTAGTGCGCTTCGGTCGCTTCGAGATGCTCTACCCCATAGTCGAGAACTACGTGGCCAGTGGCGAAGGCCTCTTTCGTTTTTTCGTTGTACTCGACGTGATCGGCGCGAAGGCGCGTGTCGCCATAACGAATGTCCACGTCGCCGTCAGCGGTGGTGACGTCGCCTTTGCGACTCTGCGTTTTCGCCTCCAATTCGGCGACCGATGGCTTCCGCGACGGCGGGTGAAGTCCCTGGGCCGCCGCGCGGCAGGCGAGGTGCGCCTCCACTGAGCCGAAGAGGAGCGCCAAGGGAAGGAAGCGATAGATTGCGGCGAGAACCCGCGCCCAAGGATGACGATTCACAGAACGCATGCGATTGGTGAAAACAAATCGATAGCCTAGCATGGGGCCGCAGTGATTTGAAGGCGAGGACGCGACGTCAAGTTGCTCGCAGGCGCGGGGATCGAGAGACATAGAATCACCAGCTCGTGAAACGTGACGTGAGTGCAGCGCGTCTGTCTTGGCACGGGATGGTTGCCCCTCCCAAAAACTTAGATGCGTCGGCGGCACGGCGGGAGTATGATGCCCGACCTTGCGCATAAGGAGATGAAATGAAGCATACGTCGAGGGCTCTTCGGAAGTTTCTCGCCTGCGGAGCGTTTCTGGTTGCAATAGCAGTGCAAACGACGGCGGCGCCGGGCGATCCACAGAGTCCCACGGACAAATTCAAGAACCTGGAGTTTCGCGAGATTGGGCCCGCTGTGATGGGCGGCCGCATTGATGACTTTGCGGTGGTCGAAGGTAATCCGAGGATCGTTTACGTTGGTACTGCTTCTGGAGGCGTCTGGAAGACGACGAATAACGGCACAACCTGGGAGCCGGTCTTTGACAAGGAGGCAGTCTCGACGATCGGAGACATCGCGATTGCGCCATCCGATCCTTCTGTTGTGTGGGTGGGGACGGGCGAGCCAAACAACCGGCAGAGTTCTTCGTGGGGCGACGGGATTTACAAGTCTGTTGACGCCGGGAAATCCTGGAAAAAGATGGGGCTGGAAAAGACGCATCACATCGGGCGAATTATTATTCATCCGAGAAATCCGGAAGTGCTGTACGTTGCAGCGCAGGGGCATTTGTGGGGGCCGAATCCGGAGCGTGGGGTGTACAAGACGAGCGATGGCGGAAAAACGTGGTCGCAGGTGCTCAAGATCAACGACGACACAGGCGTGAGCGATCTCGCCATGGATCTGGAGAGCCCTGACATTTTGTACGCCGCTGCGTACGAGCGTCGGAGGACGCCATATGGATTCAACGGCGGCGGGCCCGACAGCGCGATTTACAAGACCGTGGATGGTGGAGCGACGTGGAGAAAATTGACGAAGGGACTGCCCTACGAAAATGGAGGCGGAGACACAGGACGCATCGGGTTGGACATTTACCGGAAGGATCCAAACGTCCTCTACGCAGAGATTCAACATGAAAAAGGCGGAACGTTCCGCAGCGAAGACAAAGGCGAGACGTGGAAGAAGATGGGCGAAACGAACCCGCGCCCGTCGTATTACAGCCAGATTCGAATCGATCCCAATAACGATCTAAGAATTTGGGAACTCGGCGCGCAGATGTTTTACTCCGAGGATGGCGGAAAGACCTTTGCAACACAGCGCGTGCGCGGAATTCACGGCGACTACCACGCGATGTGGATCGATCCTGCTGATTCGAATCACATGATTACCGGATCGGATGGAGGCATCCACTGGAGCTACGACGCCGGAAAAACGTGGGATTTCCTGAACACCATTGCCATTGGGCAGTTTTATGAAGTGGCGCTGGACAACGAAAAGCCATATCACATCTGCGGCGGGCTACAAGACAACGGGAGCTGGTGCGGGCCTAGCCAGACGCTGACGCGCGACGGCATCGTGAACGAAGACTGGCAAGTAATTCACGGCGGAGACGGTTTTTATGCGGCGATTGACAACGTCGAGCCGTGGATTGTGTACACCGAGTCGCAGGATGGGAATATCGACCGGCGCGACATGAGAACGGGTCAGCAGCATTCTGTGCGGCCGGAAGCGAAGGCAGGCGAGCCGCATTACCGCTTCCAGTGGAATTCGCCGGTAGCGATTTCCGCGCACGAACACACGACCGTATATTACGGTGGAAATCACTTGTTCAAATCTACGAACCGGGGAGATACGTGGACGCGTCTCGGGGGAGACTTGACCACCGGCGTTGAGCGCAACAAGCTGCCAATTCTCGGGAAGGTGCCGGACAAGAACACGCTGTCGCGGCACGACGGCGTGCAGGAATATCCGACGATCACGACGCTGAGTGAATCGCCGCTAACGCCGAACGTGCTGTGGGTGGGAACCGATGACGGAAACGTGCAAGTGACGCGCGACGGCGGCAAAACGTGGAAGAACGTAGCGGGAAAACAACCTGGTGTGCCGAAGGGAACGTATGTGAGCCGTGTGGTGGCGTCAAAGACGGGAGAAGGCGGGGCGTTCGTCACGTTTGACGGACATCGCAGCGACGATTACGGCGTGTACATTTTTGCGACGAACGACTACGGCGAAAGCTGGAAGGCGATTCGAAACGGGATTCCCGATTCGGCGGGAACCGTTCATGTGATCCGGGAACATCCGCGCAACACGAACCTGTTGCTTGCCGGAGCGGAATTCGGCCTGTGGGTGTCATGGGACCGCGGGTCCAATTGGACAGCGCTGAAAAACAATTTTCCGACCGTGCCGGTGGACGATATTGAAATCCAGGCGCGCGAGAACGACCTCGTGTTGGCGACGCACGGCCGCTCGATCTGGATTTTCGACGATCTAACACCAATTGAGAAAATGGATGCAAGCGTGGCAGCCTCGCCGCTGACGTTTTTCCCGCCACGAGCCGCGACCACCTGGTTTATTCGCAACCGCCGCTGGAGCGCCGGACAGAAAATGTTCACAGCGAAGAATCCGGCTTACGGCGCCCTTTTGAGCTACTACTTGAAAGATGCTGTTCCTCCGGAAGCGCCGAAGAAAGCAAAGGACGACAAGAAGGATGCTGCAGAGGAAAAACCTAAGGAAGAAGCAAAGGGCGACGCGGACGAAAAAAAGGAAGGCAAGGTCAAAATCACGGTGACCGACAAGGACGGAAAAACGGTCCGGGAACTGGATGGGCCGGGAGCAGTCGGAGTGAATCGGACGAACTGGGATTTGCGTTGGAATCCGACAGGCGAGCCAACTCCGGAGCAACTGCAAGCTATGGAGGCAGGATTCGGGTTTGGTCCGCGCGGTCCTCTTGCCGAGCCGGGCGAGTACACCGTGAAGATCAAGGTAGGCGACAAGGAGGCCACGCAGAAGGTAACTGTGGAGGAAGACAATCGCATCACGATTTCCGCGGCAGACCGCGCGGCGCGGCGTGAGGCAATTGAAAAGCTCTACGCCATGGCCAAGTCAACCGACAAAGACCGCCGGACGATCGATGGCATACAGTCGGCACTAACGAGCACTCGCGAGCAGTGGAAGAAGGACGCGGGCAAACCGAACGCGACGAAAATTCCCGAGGACATTGTAAAGGCAGCGGATGAATTGCAGAAGAAAGTGGATGCGGCGGCAGAGAAATACATTCGCCCACGGCAGGCGCTAGGAAATGCAGGACCGCCTTTCGAGTGGAAACCTGATCCGCTGCCGAATCAGGTGCAGAGCCTGCTGAACGACTTGGACGGGTATGCCGCAGCGCCGGACAGCCAGCAAATGGAGAAACTAGCGGAGCTGACGACGCTGGTGAACGACGCTTCAGCGGCGGTCAAAAATGTTTCTGAAGTCGAGCTGGCCGCGCTGAATAAGAAAATGAATGATGCGGGAATTCCACACATCGTTCCGGCGCCGCCACGGCCTCGGGGTGGACCGGGGGACGGTGAGGAATCGGACCGCTAGCCACATCCGCGGTCGTGGATCGATCGGAATCGTCGGCCCTCAATTTCGACAAGAGACAGGAGACTGCTGGCAAGACGATATTCAAGAACCTTCGTCTAAGGTTGCCAGAGGGGTGTGTTCGGCGTGCGCCGGATACGAAACGGCAGCCTTAGTTCACAAATATCCGTGTGAATCAGTTCAGATCTACAGGAGAGAACGTATGAACGTGAAGAAGCCCAGTCTGAGCGGTCTGACCGCGTGGTTTGTCGTGTGTGTTCTGGCATTAGCGGGAATCCTCGGAGGCGCTGCGGCGCTGGCCCACGCAGCCCCACAGGATTTGGCGGACCAGGAGAAAGACAAGAAAGACGAAAAAAAGGACGAGAAAAAAGACGAGAAGAAGGGCTTGCCGCTCAAGCCGGACCGGAAAGTTGAATTCACCACGGACGAAGGAACCTGGCTGTCCCTGGACGTGTCGCCGGACGGGAAAACCATCGTGTTTGAATTGCTCGGCGACATTTACACGCTTCCCATTGAAGGTGGTCAAGCCAAGCTGATCGATGGCGGGATGGCTTTCGACAGCCAGCCGAAATTCTCTCCCAATGGCCAATGGATCGCATTTCTTTCGGACCGCGAGGGAAGCGACAACATCTGGATCATGCATCCTGACGGAAGCGAGCCGAAGCAGGTGTCGAAAGATCCGAACAGCGAGATGGCCTCGCCAAGCTGGGATCCCACTGGGAAGTACATTTACGTTTGCAAGACGCGCTTCGGAATCGGTCCGCGGGAAATCTGGATGTACCACGTCGACGGCGGGAGCGGCGTGCAGATCACGAAATCGAAACCGACGCCGGCAACGAAACGGGACGACCAAACGAACGATATCGGAGTGGTGGCGTCGAGCGACGGGAAGTATCTCTACTACTCGGAGCGGCGCCGCGATTTTTCCTACAACTCGATGCTTCCGCTGTGGCTGATTAAGCGCAAGGATCGCAAGACGGGCGACGAGGACGTGATTATTCAGCAGCCGGAGAGCGCATTTCGTCCGGTGGTTTCGCCCGACGGGAAGATTCTTTTGTATGTCAGCCGGTATGAAACGGAGACCGGACTGCGCATGCGCAATCTCGATACAGGCGAGGACCGCTGGGTGCGCTACCCGATCACGCGCGACGATCAGGAAGCGATCTTCTCGCGCGACATTTTTCCCGGCTACGCGTTTCTGCCCGGAGCGAAGGAAATTGTCTACAACCAGAACGGGAAAATCCGGCGGCTGAACCTGGAGACAGGCGCGGAGCAGGTGATTCCGTTCACCGCGAAAGTATCGTTCGAGCTTGGGCCCAAGCTCGACTTCCCACAGAAGGAAGATGGCGGGCCGGTGAAGGTGCGGCTCATTATGGACCCGGTGGAATCGCCGGACGGCAAGAAACTGGCGTTTTCGGCGATGACCCATCTTTACGCGATGGACACTCCGGGAGGAAAGCCGGGGCGCGTGACCAGTGGCAACTCGACGGAATTTCAGCCGGCATGGTCGCCAGATGGGAAGTGGATCGCCTACGTGAGTTGGACGAGCGCAGGCGGGCAACTCTGGAAGATTCCAGCCGGAGGCGGGCAGCCGCAGCAACTTTCGAAATCGCTCGCGGTGTACAGCAATCCGGCCTGGTCGCCAGATGGAACGAGAATCGTTTTGCTGCGTGGAAACGCGTATGACCGGGAAAACAGCGTTTTCGATGGCGGGCAGACTGCGAATGCGGACCTAGTGTGGATTCCCGCTGATGGAGGCGACGCCAATCTGATTTTGCCGGCTCGCGGCGCGGGCGGGCCGCATTTCACGAAAGAGAAAGACCGCGTTTACGTATACACGCCGCAAGGGCTGGTTTCGCTGCGCTACGACGGCACAGACCGGCGCACGCACCTGGTCGTGAAAGGCCAGGGGATTTATTTTGCCGAGGAACCAGTTTCCGCGGACGACATTGTTCCGAGTCCCGATGGCCAGTGGGCGCTGGCGCACATCATGAATCAGCTTTACGTGCTGCCGATGCCCGCCGCGTCGGGCGAAGCGCCGACGGTGAATGTGGGTTCGCCTGCGGTCCCAGTGAAGCGCCTTACCGACATTGGAGCGGACTATTTTGGATGGGCCGATGACGGTCGCACGATCGCGTGGGCGGTAGGCGCGAGCTATTTCCGGCAGCCGCTGGCGTCCGTAAAGTTCGAGCCGCCGAAAGAAGAAAAGAAAGAAGGAGAGAAGAAAGAGGGAGACAAGGCGAGCTCCGAGAAAAAAGACGGCGACGGCAATGCCGCGGACAAGAAGGATGGCGCCCAGGCTGGCGAAGCCAAGAAAGAAGAAAAGAAAGAAGAAAAGAAAGAAGAAAAGAAGCCGGAGAAGTTCAAGGAACAAGAGAAAGACGTTACCGAAGTGAAGGTCGCGCTGGAAATGCCGCGGAAAACGCCGAAGGGCACGGTTGTTCTTCGCGGAGCAACCGTGGTCACGATGAAGGGCGATGAGGTTCTGAAGAACGCGGATGTCGTGGTAGAGAACAACCGGATCAAGAGCGTGGGAACGAAGGGCAGTACACCGGCGGGCGCAAAGGTGTTTAACGTCAGCGGAAAGACGATTACGCCCGGATTCATCGACACGCACGCGCACTGGTTCGAGATTCGCCGCGGGATTCTGGACAAGCAGAACTTCGCGTTTCTGGCGAACCTGGCCTACGGTGTGACCGCCGGGCTGGATGTGCAA
>Ga0126378_10004618_pt1 | contig 10545 bp, 9 predicted proteins | sample PanSoiMetPlot_23_FD_92587 | JGI IMG/M metagenome (GOLD analysis project Ga0126378, IMG submission 92587) | Tropical forest soil microbial communities from Panama - MetaG Plot_23 | ecosystem: Environmental > Terrestrial > Soil > Tropical forest > Bulk soil | place: Panama | collected 2016-02-17
CGAAACTTGCTGATTTGAAGGGTTATGCCCAGACGCCGCGCTATTCACCAAGCGGCGCAAAGATCGCCGTCCTGTTTATCGAGGGTATTCCGCGTGTAGCAGGGCCCCTGCAACCGATGACACCGCTGGCAGGTGTGGTCGGTGAAAAGATATTCGAGCAGCGGATTGCCGTGGTAGATCTGGCGACGGCGAAGGTCACGCAGGTCACGCCACCGGATTTTTACGTTTATGAGTACGACTGGACTCCGGATTCCAAGGGTTGGGTGGCGATTGCTGCTTACGGCTCCGGTGACAACAACTGGTGGATCGCACGTCTGTATACAGTCAGCGAAGACAACGGCCAGTTGCGAGAGATTTATAAGCCCAAATGGCAGATCGCCGAGCCCCAGGTTTCTCTTGACGGAAAATCGGTGGCGTTCATCGAAGGACTGATGAGCGACGAAGGGCTCACAGGAGGAGATATCTATGTCGTACCGGTCACGGGTGGCACCGCCCGCAACCTGACGCCGGGCATTAAAGCATCACCATCATCGATCGCATGGACGGTTTCTAGCAGCATCAGCATGGTGGCGAATGTGGACGGAAACTCAGGGTACGGGGTCGTGACAGGAGATGGTTTTCTCGGTGCGTCGAGTTGGACCTGGACTGGAGAAGAAACGATAGCCACCAGCACGGACGCGTGGGTTCCCTCGGCTTCGTTGTCGCGCGATGGATCGGCGAGCGCCGTCGTGCGGCAGTCCGCGAACACACCGCCCGAAGTCTGGGCTGGCCCCATGGGCGCGTGGAAGCAGATCACACACCTTAATAAAGATGTCAGGGCAAACTGGGGTGAGAGCCGCAACGTGCACTGGATGAACGGAGACACCCGCGTTCAAGGGTGGCTGATGTTTCCGAAGGAGTTCGATCCAGCCAAAAAGTATCCACTGATTGTGAATGTGCACGGTGGACCTTCGTGGGCCTGCATGTCGAAGTGGCAGCCAGGCGGCATGACCGATATGAGAGCCGCTTCGCTGATGGGCTGGTTTGTGCTTTGTCCGAATCCGAGGGGGAGCTACGGACAAGGGGAAGCGTTCACGCAAGGCAACGTGAAAGACTTCGGGGGCGGCGACTATCGCGACATCATGGCCGGGGTCGATGCGATGATGAAAGACTTTCCGATCAACTCGAAGAGGCTGGGGATCAAGGGGCACAGCTATGGCGGCTACATGGCGATGTGGGCGCCGACACAAACCAACCAGTTCGCGGCGGCAGTTGCAGGTGCAGGTTTATCCGACTGGCTGAGCTACTACGGCCTGAATGAAATTGACGAGTGGATGATCCCGTTCTTCGGCGCGTCTGTGTACGACGATCCTGCGGTCTACCAAAAATCAGACCCGATTCGTTTCGTGAAGAACGTGAAGACGCCGACACTGGTACTGGTGGGCGACCGTGATGGCGAAGTGCCGATGGCGCAGTCGATCGAGTGGTACCACGCGCTCGAAACGATGAAGGTTCCGACCAGGATGGTGGTTTATTCCAACGAAGGACACGTGTTCTACCGGCCTGCCGATGCGCGCGACTATGTCTTGCGAATGCTGCAATGGTTTGAGCAGTGGTTCGCAAAGGAAAAGGATTAGGCGGGGTTTGGCACCCCCAAAACGTGCAAAGGATGATAGAAGGATGCTCACCAATAAAAGCGGCTTTCTGGCTCACTATGTTCAGTCAGTGAATCGGTCAACCGGAAGTTGGCCAGAAACGGGCTTCTGGGAATTAAGGCTCTGCCACTCTAATCTCTACTAAGGCTCCGGCGTCCCCGCAAAGTCGACGTTCTGCACTTGTACGCCGCCTACAGCTACGCGTCCATCGGTCCAGGTCACGAATGCGGTGCCGCCAAGGGCCGTGCTGTAGTTGTAATCGCCCGCATAGCAGGCGTCGATCGGCGGTGCGGATGGCTGATTGATGAGGCCACTACTGATGGCGAAGTTTGCTCCCCACGTCGTACCGTTGTCGGTAGATTGCACGCCATAGACCTGGTATTCACATCCTGGATCGGTGATGACGTTGCATACGGTAGTGGCATTCCGGCGGTCGTACCAATACACCGTCACATCCTCGGGCTGACGAAAACCAGCTAGGTTGTAATTGACGGACACCGAAGGCATCCAGTGGCTTTGATACTGGTTTGTTTCCGGGTCGTTGAGGATAATCGGCGTAGACCAGGTACTGCCGTTGTTCGTCGACCGTGTGTAGAATATGTCCCCACCCGAGAGTGACCCTTTGCCAGCATAGACGTAATGCACCACGCCGTTGGGGCCAACTGCCGGCTGTCCGTAACCGGTTAGCCGCCAGATAGGATTGATAATTGGAAAGTAACTGCGAGAGGCGCAGAGTTGATCTCCCGGCGGGTTGAAGCGCGGTCCCATTGTGATTGCGGTCCAGGTGACGCCACCATCAGTGGAGCGATAGATGAGATTCTGCCGGGTGTCGAAACCTCCCGAGCCTTCATCCATGCCAACCACGAACACGGTGCTCGTAAACCCGGCATTCGGCGGCGGCGGTCCCGGCAGAGTACCCGTAAGCTGAACGTCACGTTCAAAGGTCGAAGAAACTTGTACCGGAGTGCTCCACGTGTTGCCGTCGTCAGAATGGCTAACAACGATCGCTCCACTGAAGTCGTAGTCGTTCCATGAGACATACATGCGTCCGTATCTCCTACTGAAAGGATTATTGTCCACCCACATCGATGGACGGTCATCATTGTCGCCGCTGTGAGCACAAGCTCCAGTAGTCCAATGCTGCCCATCTGGAGATGTCCAGAGTCCTATACCGAAGCCACCGCAGCCGGTCACAAGATCGCCAGCAAACCACAGATTCAGCTTTTGGTTGTAAGCCACGATAGGATCGCCGTAGTTGAAGCTATGGCCGGTCGTGAAAGGCGGCGGTACAATCTGCGTGAAGGTGGCGCCGTCATCCGTAGAGTAGGCAGTGCCCGTAAGCTGATTATCGATATCGTTGAAATTCACAACCACGGTGTGATCGCCGACTTTGCTGCTGTGCCAAACCGAGCTTTCGCTTTTTGTGCATGTGCCACTGGAAGTGCACTGCCGGTTGCTAACGAGAATGTTGGGTGGAGCTGGTTCCTGGTCAGAAGCGCTTCCGGATGAGTCAGCTTTCGCAGTTCCAGGGGCGAGTCCGCACTCTTGTAGGATAATGCTGGCGCGCAGATTATCCTGTCGCCAAATTTGCCTGGCAGGAATTTGCGAGCAATCAACGCCCACCGAGGTCATTTGCGCTCTTGTTGAAAGCGGAAATGCGAGGACGACCAACATCACCGCCGGTGTCAGCATATAACAGACGTTTGTAATTCCTTCATGCTGTTCCATAAGCGCCCCTTCCGCTGTGAATACGAGGGTACTGAGTAATCTCAAGAATGACACCATTGCCTGTGCTGCCGCCTAGAGCTGTTGTGCCAAACCGGTTGCCCTCGGCGCCAGCCGTGACGTTAGAACCTCCTCGCCTAATCGAAGAGAAGATGCAACGAGGCACATCGTTTTGATGTCAGAATTTTGTGAATCTTTCGTCAAATCATTTATGAGCTTGATATTGCGTATGACGAAATCTTGGGCGCGATATTTCTCGGAGAGTTGTGCTACCAATTCGTCGATGCGTGATTCGTCGACAAAATAAGCGAGCTTCTGCTGTCTTTTGAGAGATTCCTGAGAATTGTCGACTGCGTAGCTCGAAAGAACCACCCCGGTTATCAAGCTAGCTGCCAGCAGATTGAGCCTAAGCACCGTTCGGCGAGCGGCGGCAGACAGCGATGCTTTCGAGTTATTCCTCACGGAGCGCTTCCATGGGATCTACGGACGCTGCCTTCCTGGCCGGCAAGTATCCTGCAGCAATAGCTGCCGCGACCAGCAGTATGGCTACAGAGCTGAAGACTCCACCGTCATGGCTGTCGGCCAAGAATAGGAAATTGGTCAGGAAGCGCGTTAGTGCGAGCGCCGTGCCCAGTCCCAAGACAGTTCCTATGCATGCCATTAGCGCCGCTTGGCGCGCAATCATGCGTGCAATTTCTGCCGGTCGTGCTCCCAATGCGATCCGAATACCGATCTCGCGAAAGCGCTGCGTAACGTTGAAGGCAAAAACGCCATAGACGCCGATCAGAGCAAGGCTGATGCCGATGGCCCCAAACACGCCCATCAGGATCGAATAAGAGCGCTCCGCCGAGCTCTCTCCGGCTAAACGCTGTTCCAGCGTAGCCATACTGTACACCGGCATGTCAGGGTCGAATTGCTGCAACGCATTTCGTAATGGCGTAAGCATTGTACCTGCATCACCGCTCGTTCGCGCCAAGACACTGAGACTGATAATGGCTTGGCTCTGCCGCAACGGTGTGTAGATGATTGCGAGATTTGATTTGTCCTGATGCAGGTCTTCGATTTGTGCATTGCCGACAACCCCCACGACGGTCATCCATGTGGCCGTGGGACCACCAAATTTCAGACGCTTGCCCATAGCATCTTGTCCAGGCCATACTCGACGAGCAAAGGAGCGACTCACAATGGCGACCGCGGCCGACTCCGGGTCATCGTGTGAGGTGAAATCGCGTCCCGCCAGCTGAGGTATTCCCATGGTCCGAAAATATCGTGGCGTGACCTCGTCATTGTAGAAATCCTGCGGGCTTGTGACCTCCGGCTGGCCTTCAGGAGTGAAACCACGATTCAGCCCAGCCCAAACAAATGGATCAACCGACGTCACGGCAGTGCTCTGGACGCCAGATATACCCGCAATATGGGCTGCAACAGCATCGCCGAGATTGAGCCTAGCTTCCCCTTCGTACTTGCCATTTGGGACATCGAAACGCAGAGTTACGAGGTGGTCGGCACGAAAGCCAGGGTCCACTGTTCTCAGTTGCCACAAGCTTTTGATGATCAGGCCGGCACCAACCGTCAACACAACCGACAAAGCGATCTCGACCACCGCGATGATGCTTCGCATGCGGTGCTGACCTGTTACCTCGTTCCGATTTCCACCTGCCATCAAGATCGACTGTGGATCGCGTCGCGACAATTGCCATACGGGAATGGTCGTAACGGTGATGACCGCACATAGCGCAATAGCAATGGAATAGGCCACAACGCGAAGATCCGCCTCAGGGCTGGCGAACTTTGGAAAATCAAGCGGAAGCAGCGAGATGATCAGGCTTCTGCTGGAGACAAACAGTCCGATCCCCAGAATGGCTCCCATCCCGACTACGATTGCCGTCTCGTTTAAGACAAGTCTGAATAGCCGACTCCATGTAGCACCCAGTGCAAGTCGCACAGCAAGCTCGCGCTCACGGCGCGCAAGACGTATGAGAAAAAGATTGGACACGTTGGCGCTTGCGATCAACAGCAAGAGAGCAACCGCGATCAGCAAGGCAGTGAATGCTGGCTTGTAACTGCGAGCTAGGTCCTGCTGTGCCGGCGCCAGGCCAAAGCTGCGATCACGATTGTCGTGGGGATATGCCTGCGAGAGTCGATCGCCGATCGTCTTAACCTCGGCCGCAGCCACGGCCGGGGGGACTCCATCACGTAAACGCCCGATCATGCTGATCCAATGGATGTCTCGGCTGTGGACGAAATCAAACCGCGCCACCTGCGGGTAGATCAAGTCATGGCAAGCAACAGGTACCCATAGCTCTGCTGTCTCAGAGTAGCCGTGGAAGCCGGCTGGCATGACGCCCACAATGGTGAACGGTGTGCCGCTCAACCTGATGGTGTGACCCAGAATGTTCGGATCGGAGCCGAAACGACTTTTCCATAAACCGTCACTGATGATCGTGACCGGATGTCCGATGTCATCTTGCGATGTAAATTCACGGCCTTGCGCCGGTGCAATTTCCAGAACACGGAAGTACCCAGGAGTTACGTTTTCGCCCAATATCCGGTCGGCACGGTCCCCCCCGATCACGTCCACTTCGATCGAACTCCAAGCTGCAAGGTCGGTAAACGAGTGGCTCTGCCTCTGTAAATCAAGGAAATTGGGGAAGGCTACGCCGCCACGTCCGCTCTGGCGGATGGTTTCCCACAAACGGATCAGTTGCTGAGGACGGCGGTACGGCAATGGACGGAGAAGTAATCCGTCGACCAAGCTGAAAACTGCAGTGTTTACGCCAATTGCAAGAGCAATCGTTAGCACGCTCAGGATGGCAAATCCGGGTGTCTTGAACAGTCGCCGCATCGCGTAGCCTGTGACTTCAAACATGAGGCTCACCTAAATGCTGACATCAGGGCACACTTCGATCTTTGCTATCGGAGCAATTTTGATACCAGGCCAGCAGGAGTCAACTGATTTACAATCCGAGCGTCTGGAAGCCACGAATGAACGGAGTTGTTCATTTGCAAGCGAAGCTGTTCGTGGACGGACAATTCTCTGCTGCCTCGAAGAGATTCGGATTGAGTGGTTGTCGCCGTAAGATTAGGGACGCACGGAGGCATTACCGGGTCGCATAGCCGCGATGAAGCTCCGCATATCATCCTGGGTACTGCTGGCAGCTTTTCAGCTTCCGCTGACGATCTCTCCACAGCAAGGCCCTTTGCCTGTTTTCAACGAGCAGGTGGACGAACTCGCAGCCGCGGAGATGGCGAACCAACATGAGCCGTCGCTCGCGATCGCGATCGTAAACGATGGCCAGCTCATCGTCGCAAAGGGTTATGGTGAGTCCGACGTGGAGAACCATGTGCCGGCCACGGCCGACACAGTGTATCGTATAGCGTCGCTCTCAAAATCGCTGACCGCTACGGCGGCGATGCGGCTCGTCGAAGAGCACAGGCTGGACCTAGATGCGCCGGTACAGAAATATTGCCCGGCATTCCCAACGAAGCAGTGGCCTATCACCGTACGGGAGGTACTTACTCACCAGAGCGGCATTCGGCACTACAAGAATGATGACGAGAGCATCAACACCCGCCATTACACGTCCATCAACGAGGCGCTGACGCAGAATTTCGCGAAGGATCCCCTCCTCTTCGAGCCGGGTACGAAGTTCAGCTACACGAGCTATGGGTACATCGTGCTCGGCTGTGTGATAGAGGGTGCCTCGGGCATGAGCTATACCGCGTACATGCAGCAGAGCCTCTTCGGACCGGTAGGCATGACTTCGTCCGGACTGGATGATGTCTTCGCGATCATCCCGCACCGTGCGCGAGGATACAGTATCGACAAGGACGGCAGACTCCAAAATGCAACCCTGCTCGACATCAGCAACAAGCCACCGGGTAGCGGTATCAACTCGACCGCCCACGATCTGGGCCTATTCATGGTGGCGCTCTATGGAGGAAAGCTAGTCACGCCCGCGACTTGGAACCAGATGATCACACCGGCAAAGACACGCGATGGCAATCCAACGATCTACGGGTACGGTTGGTTCGTCGGCGGGCCCATCAGCAATTACCACGGGCTGCGCGAGGTTGGCCACGGCGGGGATGTCCAGGGATTTGCAAGCGTGCTCTATGCAATACCGGAGAAAAAGTTTGCTGTCGTCGTCCTAAGCAACGGGGAAAAGGAGAACGCTTCGATCGAATATATCGGCTTGGCACGCAAAATCTACGACGAATTGCTGTTGAAGCGTACCCTGCGCTAGTCGCCCGAACGAGGAATTTGCGCTGAGTTACAAGAGCGACACAAGACGCAAGCAGACGCCTACTTAGGCTGACCAGCGCGGGGAGATTGTTGCTGGCTTGCGCGGTGATCAGATCAGGAATGAATTTGGATTTGGAATTGCGGTGCCAGATGACATTTGGGAAAAGTGCATATCCGATCCGAGCGCTTGATGTCCTGGACGCCCTGATGTGTTGCATACAAGCTGCATGGGCCAACTCTCAGCGAGGGAACGGCTACGGAGTCCTTCCGATGTCGATCCGCTTGAAGGCTGGATAGACCCAAGCATGGTTCGAGCAGCTAGTTCGCATGCAGCCCAAATTGGCGGCTGAACAGCTTTTGCTTCCATCTTCGTCAGCACCTCGATGCCTGCGGAAGACGAAGCGACCTCGAGCACTGAAACCTGGTAATCAGACGCTGGGATGTCAAACATTCGCTTGTTGCCGCCGTGGCCCGAAGCCGCGTATTTCCTCCCCTAACTCCAAACCCGCCGACTCCATGGCCAAGGCTTCGAGACCGCACCGTCTTGAAGACTACGAGCGAGAGGACATCCAGCAAGCTAACGAGGCGCCCTGCGGGAGCATTGCCGCGATGATGGCACCGATGCCGTACGTTAAGCATTCGGACGACGTGTCATGGAGATTGCCGTAGGCATCGATTACCACCCCGCTTGCCGGACAGCATCCGTCACTGCCAAAATCATGGAAGCCCTCCTGTCATCCCGTCCCCCACACTTTGTGTTACCTTACGCTCAAGTGCAAAGCGCTATCGAGCAACAAACTGCGATTGACATGGTTGCTCCGCCTGACTCGCTCACCGTGGGCGCAATCGGCATCCTCGCCTACATGTTCGGAAGCGTCTTACACGAAGGCGTTGGCCATGGCGGAGCTTGTCTCTTGGTCGGGGCCAAGCCTCTTGCGCTTTCGTCGGTTTATTTCGAGTGCAGCCTGGACACGCGCCTGGTGCTCGCTGGTGGCACACTCATGAACCTCCTCGCCGGAGCGATGTTCTTTACGCTCGGACGTCTCACCAGTCGCAGCTATCCGCGATTGAAGTATTTCTTCTGGATCTCAATGACGGTGAATCTTTTCGCCGGTACCGGATATTTCCTATTCTCCGGCATCGCTGGCATTGGTGATTGGGGCGCATTCATTCAGGGGCTCGGCCCGCAGTGGCTCTGGCGAATCGGCCTGACGATCTTCGGTGCAGCCACTTATTTGCTCGCCGCTCGCATCAGTCTCCTTGAATTGCGGCCGCTCATCGGCAGCAACAAGGAGCAACGCTACCGGCGCGCCGTGCGCCTCTCGGTGATCCCATATTTTGCCGGGGGGATCTTGATGTGCATAGCCGGTGTGTTGAATCCGGAAGGAATGATCCTGATTCTGATCTCCGCTGCGGCATCGACCTTCGGCGGCACATCAGGATTGATGTGGACCACCAACTGGCTCAACCGCGGAACGGTAATACCTTACGGACCACCAGCCCAACCATTGCCGATTCACACGAGCTGGCCGCTAATCGTGGCGGCTTGTGCCATCGCGATTGCGTTCGTTAGGATCTTGGGTCCAAGCGTGCGCTTCGCGCGCTGAAACTCAAAGCCTCAAACGCACTGACTCAGCAGCATCCTTTAGAAAATACATCGCGACGGCTTCAGGCAAGATAAGTCTTCGATTTCAGAGGGGATGCTTTGACAAGAAGCCGAGAACTTCTATCAAGTGCCATATTTCTGAGAGAAAAATCACTGAAGCTAATGCTCTCGGTCCGGCGCTACCTTGCTGAAAGAAAACGCCCGCGGCGAAATTCCCACGGCTCTTGAACCCTAGGCTGTCGCGGGTCTAACCTTGCCACAGTGTCGGGGTGGGAACGGCACAGGTTTTTACCGTTTCCCTGTCTCGGGCTCGGCCGAAGACGAACGGTGTCAGGTCGGGCCACGCTTCTCACCCCGTCACGACGCTCAAAGTCCTGATGTGTAGATGCATCGGAAGGCTTTCAGATCAACCGTTACGACCGAGACCGGGACCACTGGGGGAAAGATAAAGATACGACACTGTCACGGGTGGCGAGTGGAATTCTAGACGTGCCACGCTCCAGCAGGGCGCTTGGCAGATTTCGAACTAGAACGTCGACAACCCTATGCAAGAATCCCAGGGACACGCGTGGTTGGCGCGCGCATGATAGGGCCATACCGGACATCCTCATCTCGCAGGTGAGAGTGCGGCGACCGGAAATGCCCGGTTTGCCTTGGATGTTCAGAAGCGCCAAGGCTTTCACCGGAGTTGAATCATGTCATTTCTAGCCAGCGAGAACTGCGTCCCCTGCCATGGGGGTGTGCCCGCTCTCAAGGGCAGAGACCTGGAACCACTGCAGCAAGAAGTGCCGCAGTGGAACGTGGTCCACGAGCACTACATCACCCGTACCTTTACCTTTCCGGATTTCCGCAAGGCACTGGATTTTGTCAATCGAGTGGGAGAAGTTGCCGAACAGCAGGGGCACCATCCCGAGATCCTGCTGGCTTGGGGCAAAGTCAAAGTCACGTTGTGGACGCACACGATTGACGGGCTCACCGAGAGCGATTTCATCATGGCCGCGAAGATCGACGGGATCTATCCGCGATGAGTTGTCTGAGGCAATGTCCTTAAGGTCTCTCAAGGGGCATCTCTGCAGGGCCGAGCCACGTGCGCGGCACAGGTCAGGGGGGAGTGGAGGTACGCGTGACCGTTGAAAAGATTTCCGCAGTTACCCTTAAGGTGGCAAGTATGCCAACCTCCGTACGGTTCTACAGGGATCTCCTGGGCCTCCAGATTATCTACGGTAGCGAAGACGGGTATTTCTCCTCGCTCCACACGCGACACGGCCAGGAGCCGATTCTCAATCTGGAACTGGGCAATCCTGTAACCCATTGGGGGCGGCTTATCTTCCACG
>Ga0126378_10004619_pt1 | contig 10545 bp, 5 predicted proteins | sample PanSoiMetPlot_23_FD_92587 | JGI IMG/M metagenome (GOLD analysis project Ga0126378, IMG submission 92587) | Tropical forest soil microbial communities from Panama - MetaG Plot_23 | ecosystem: Environmental > Terrestrial > Soil > Tropical forest > Bulk soil | place: Panama | collected 2016-02-17
CACCTGCGCGCCGGCCATCATCCGGCTGCCTGACCTGGGGTATGGCGGCGGGGCGACCGCGTTCAACGGCACCACGGTCGTCGGCCTGGTATTCGACGCGAACGGCAGGGTCCACCCCGCGATCTGGCGGCGCGGGAAGCTGACCGTGCTGCACCGCAACGGCATCGGCATTGGCGTCGCCTTGGACATCAACGCCCGCGGCGACATCGTCGGGACCAATCGCCAGTTCTCGCAGGCGTGGGAACTGCGCTCCGGCACGGTGCGGCTCCTGCGCCACCCGCCGGGCAGCAGCGGGCCCGGCTCGATCTTCGCGCGCCGGATCAACGCACGCGGGCAGATCGCCGGCGGAGCCGCGTTCCCCTCCGGCGCCGCTGATGGCTTGCGGTGGGCGTCGGCGTCCGCCGCCCCGGCCATCCTGCGGCCGCGGCCGGGCGACGCCGCCTCCTCCGCCGACGGCATCAACGACATCGGCGTGGCGGCCGGCGAGACCGACCAGCTTGTGGGCGGCCAGCTCATCCAGCACGCTGCAACCTGGAATCGCTCAGGGCACATCCGCGTGCTCAGCGGCGCCTACGGCCCGGGCACGCCCGCGGACCTGTTCGAGATCAACAACGCCGGGACAGCGGCCGGCGAGTCCTACCGCACCGATGCCCGCGGCAACTTCGTCTCCGACGATGCCACCGTGTGGTCACCCTCCGGCGCGCCCACCGACCTCGGTTTCCTGCCCGGCACCAACCTGAGCGTGGCGCTCGGGCTGTCGGAGTCGGGTTACGCGGCCGGGCTCACCCAAGCCGTCAGGTACCGCGACGGCATGCCGCTCAGCCAGCCGCACGGGTTCGTCTGGCCCGGGCACGGACCGCTGCTGACCCTGCCGGTGCCCGGGCGCTCCTACGCGCACAGCGAGTCGTTCTTCCACCAGATCACCGACGACGGCACCGTGGCTGGCACCGGGGGGCCGGTGGGCGGCCCCGATCGCCCCTTCCTGTGGACGTGCGCCTTCCAGCAGGCCTATCGCCCGTCGTCCGCTGCGACGACCGGGCCGGCCATGGCAACGAACGCCGCGCCGCCGGCTGGCTGGCAGGCGCTGTGGCGCGAGGTAGGGCGGTTCTTCAGGTGACGGTCCTACCGCCTGCCTAGGCTCCTTCATGTCCTGGGTGTTGTGCCGCCTGGCAGGCGGGGGTGTATGGCCAGGTCGGTCACCGAACCGATCGCGGTGCTTCGCCCCCGCCTGCGGGCGGGCCAGTTACCTGACTGTCGATGGTGATCATCTCGGACTACGCTCAGCTACATGCGGTTCGGCGTCCTCGGGCCGCTCGAGGTGCGGGTCGATGGCGAGCAGCTCGCGATAAAGGGGGCCAAGGAGCGGCGGCTCCTCGGGCTGCTGTTGTCCCGCGCCAACAAGACGGTTCCCGTCGATCACATCATCGAGGAGTTGTGGGGGACCGAGCCTCCGCCCAGCGCCGTGAAAACGGTGCAGGTGTATGCCGTCCGGGTGCGCAAAATGCTCGAGCCGCGCGGGCGGGCAGCCGACGGCTCCGTCCTTTCCCGCCGCGGGGCCGGCTACGCACTCTCTGTCAGCCGCGGGCAGGTAGATGCGCTCCAGTTCGCGGATCTTGTCGCGACGGCCCGCAAAGCCGCCGCCGCGGGTGCGCACGACATCGCTGCCCGGCTCTTGGGTGAGGCGCTGAGCCTGTGGCGCGGAGCGGCGTACGCGGACTTCCAGGACACGCAGTTCGGCGCCACGGAGGCGGCCCGTCTGGAAGAGATGCGCCTGGCCGCTTTGGAGGCACGGATCGACGCCGACCTGGCGCTGGGCCGGCACGCGGAGGTGACTGCCGAGCTTGAGGCCCTCGTGCACGAGTGCCCGCTGCGGGAGCGGTTTTGGTGTCAGCTGATGCTCGCGCTGTACCGCAGCGGACGGCAAAGCGACGCGCTACTCGCGTTCCGGCGGGCCCGAGGATCTTTGACCGAGGAGATTGGCGTGGAGCCGGGCCCGGAGCTGTGCGCGCTTGAGGCGGCCGTCCTGGCGCACGACCCCGGCCTGGGTGCACCGGATGCATCGTCCGCCGGGCCGCCGGAGCTGCCGGTGGAGCTGCGTCAGATCGGTCCGGCGTTCGTGGCGCGGGATGGCGAGCTTGCCCGCCTGGTCGCGTGCTGGGCCGAGGCGGAGGGCGGAAAGGGCGCCGTGGTGCTCGTCTCCGGCCCGGCCGGGAGCGGCCGCACGCGGCTGGCCGCGGAACTCGCGCACCACGCGCACGCACGGGGCGCTGTCGTCCACTATCGCGGTGAGCGCGGCGAGCCAGCGCTCGGGCGGCCCGGTCCGGCAGACCTGGAACGGTCGGCGGGCGGGCGCCCGGTTCTGGTCGTTCTTGACGATGTGGACCGAACGAGCCCGGACGTCGCCGAACACCTCGCGGAGTCGGCCGAGACCGCGCCGCTGCTGCGCCTTCTCGTCGTTGCCACCTACGACGCGGCCAACGCGGACGCGCGGCTGCATGAGGTGGAGCTGCGGGTGGGCCACGCGCACCGGCTGGAGTTGCCGCCGCTCGGCGAGGCCGATGCCGCGCTCATCGTCGGGCGCTACCTGGGGGCAGGGGCGCAGCGGGCCGTGGTCGAAAGCATCGTCGCCCGCGCCGACGGGTTGCCGGGACGACTGCATGCCCTGGCCTCGGCGTGGGCGGAGCAGGACGCGGCCCAGCGGGTTCGCGAGGCAGTTGGGCAGGCCCCGGCTGCCCGCCATGCGCTCGCGCGGGTGCGGTCCACAGTTCACGACGGGGTGCTCGACCTGTCCCGGGCCCGGCAGGAGCGGGCAGCGCACACCCACTTGGGCACCGGCGGCCACGCCGTGCTGTGCCCGTACAAGGGCCTTGCCCGGTTCGAGCAGGAGGATGCGGCGATCTTCCACGGCCGGGAGGGGGCGGTCGCCGCGCTGGTCGCGCGGCTTGCTGACACCCCGCTGGTCGCGGTGGCCGGCCCGTCCGGCTCGGGGAAGTCCTCGCTGGTGCGTGCGGGGCTGCTGGCCGCGCTCGCTGACGGCGTGCTGCCCGGCAGCGAGCATTGGCAGCGGCGCATCTTCTCGCCCGGCGCGGCGCCGCGGCGTGAGCTGTCCCGGGTGCGGCAAGGCCCGCTTGCTCCTGGCGCCGTCGTGATCGTCGACCAGTTCGAGGAGCTGTTCACCGCGTGCCGCAGCGAGGGCGAGCGGGCAGGCTTCGTCGCTGACCTGCTCGGGCTTCTTGCACCGGAAACCACGGCCGTTCGCCTGGTACTCGCGGTCCGGGCGGACTACCTGGGCTGGTGCGCCAGCTACGAACGCCTGGCGTCGCATATAGCCGAAGGCGCGCTCCTGGTCGCGCCGATGACCGACGACGAAGTATGCCGCGCGGTCGAGGCGCCCGCCAGGTACGCGGGCCTCACGGTGGAGCGGGACCTCCTCGATGCCATCGTCGCGGACGTGCGCGGGCGCCCCGGTGGCCTGCCGCTGCTGTCGACGGCGCTGCTGGACACCTGGGAGCGCCGCCGGGGCCGCACTCTCACGCATGCCGGTTACCTGGCGGCCGGCGGTGTGCCCGGCGCGCTGGCGCGGTTGGCCGAAACGGCGTATGCCAGGCTCGCACCGGCCGAGCAGGCGGCGGCGCGGCGCATGCTCGTCCGGCTCGCGGAAGCCGGTGAGGGGGGAACGCCCGTGCGCCGCCGGGTGCCGTTGGACGAGGTGACCGTTCCCGGCGATGAAGCCGCCCGTCACGCGCTCGATGTTCTGGTCGCCCGCCGGCTGCTCACGGTGGGGGAGGGCACCGTTGAGGTCGCGCACGAGGCGCTGCTATCGCACTGGCCCAGGCTGGCCCGGTGGCTGGAGGACGACGAGCAGGGCCGTGTTTTGCGCCGCCACCTGGCGCCTGCCGCCCGCGAATGGGCGCAGTCGGGCCGCCCCGACGCCGAGCTATACCGCGGTGCCCGGCTGGCAAGCGCGCTCGACTGGGCGTCCGGGCACGCCGGGGACCTCAACCCGGCCGAAACCGAGTTCCTGGACGCCAGCCGCGCCGCCGCCGACCGTGAGCTGCGCGAACAGCGGGAACGCGCCGACCGGGAAGCCCAGGCGCGGGTACGGGAGGCCCGAGCGCGCCGACGCCTGCGCGCGGTCCTCGCCTGCGTGCTCGCCCTGCTCATATTGTCCGTGGCCATCGGCGCGCTCGCGCTCCAGCAGCGCAGCCGGGCGCGCGCGGCCCAGCGCAGCGCCGAGGCGCGGCGGCTTGGTGCCCTGGCGCTCACCGAGCCCAGCCTGGACCGCTCGCTGCTGCTCGCCGCGGCCGCTGTGCGCACCGGCCCGTCACTGGAAACCGAGGGCGACCTGCTCTCCGCGCTGCTGCGCAGCCCGCACGCCCTTGCCCAGGTCCACGGCAACAGCCGGCTGCAGGACCTGGCGCTGAGCCCTGATGGCCGGGTCCTCGCCGCTTGTGACAACGGCGGCACGGTCATCCTCTGGGATGCCCGCACGATGCACCGGCTCGGCGGGCCGCTCCAGGTCGGCGACTGGAGCGGACGGGTTGCTTTCTCGCCCGACGGCCGTCGCCTGGCCGTCCTGGGCACGACCTTCTATGGCCTCAGCGAGGTACTCATCGACGTCGCCAGTCACCGGGTGATCCAGCGCCTCCCCCATCCTCCCGATAACGCGATCATCGGGTCGGGAAAGGTGGCGTGGACGCGTGACGGCCGGATCGTAGCGGTCGGGTCCGGCACCGCGCCGCTCGTCTTCTACCAGGCGGCCACCGGGCGCGAGACGGGGCGGGTCAGCGTGCCAGGCGCCGGACGGTCGCACGATGTCGACGTCTACGCGGCCGGAAGCAATGTGATCGCTATCGCCGCGGCCACGCGGGACGCGGTCCTCATCGACCCCAAGACCGCGCGCATCGTCCGCCACATCCTGCTGCCAGTCCCGGCCCTGGGAGCGGGCGTCAGCCGGGACGGCCGGACCGTCGCGGTCGGGGACGCCAGGGGCGACGTCTTCATCCAGGACGTCAAGACGGGGAAAGTTCTGCGGGGCAATGCCGTGCACGCGGGCAGGGTCCTCAACTTGGTCTTCTCCCCGGGCGGGCGGACGGTCGCCTCGCTGTCGAACGACGAAAAGGTGATGGTCTGGGACGTCCGGACCGGCGAGTCGCGGCTCACCCTCGAAGGGCATACCGGGTCCATCGTCGGCGGAGCCTTCGCGCCCGATGGACGGACGCTCTACACCGACGGGCTCGACGGTTCGGTCATCAAATGGGACGTCTCCGGCAGGCGATCCTTCGGCGTCACCAATCCGGGCTTCCGTGGGGTCGCTGTGTCGCCGGCCACCGGTCTCTGGCCGTATGCCGGGTGGTCAGCTGACCGCCGCCGAGTGGTGCTGGGCTATGAAACGGGCGTGATCGCCACCATCGACACGGCAACCGGGCGGCTTGTTGCGCTCGACAGGCCGATCAAGGAGGTCTCACAGCTCGCCCTGTCGCCGGACGGCCGGTTCGCCTACGTCGTGTCCAAAGACGGGACCCTGCGCCGATGGGACGTGGCCGCGCGGCGCTTCGACAAGATGTCCACGCTCGGCACGCGCCAGTGGAAGGGCGTGGTCAGCGTTTCTCCCGACGGGCGGGTGCTCGCCGTGTCGACGCAGTCCGACTCGGGCGTGCCCACCCCGGTCTACCTCGTCGATGCCAAGACGTTCGCACGCATCGCCGGGCCCATCGATATCGAGTCCACAGCCACCAGCGCGTTCAGCCCGAACGGCCGGATGCTCGCCGTCGCCGCGTACTCCGGGTCCGGGCTCGCGCTGCTGGACGTGCCCAGCGGCCGGGTGCGATGGTCCAACGGCTCCTTCGCAGACGCCACGTCGCTCGGCTTCTCACCCGACGGCCGCCGGATCGTCGCCGGATCGCTCGACGGGACGATCGCAATATTCGACGCCGCGTCCGGCCACCTGATCGCCGGCCCTCGGGTGGCCCACCCGGGCTGGGTGGACGCAGCCACGTTCGCACCGGGTGGCCGTATCATTCTCAGCGCGGGCACAGACGGCACGGTCCGCCTCTGGAATGCGGCAGACCTGCGCCCCGTGGGTGAGCCCCTGCGCGTCTCGGACAACCTCGGCGCGGTCGCCGCCTTCAGCCGGAACGGCACGAGCATCCTGGCGCTGGACGCGACCGGCCGCCTCACCACCTGGGATGCCGCCCCGGGTAAATGGCTCGCTCGCGCCTGCCGGATCATCGGCCGCCGGGACTTCACTCCCGAGGAACGCACCCTGTTCTCGATCAGCCCAGATACCCCCCGGCCCTGCGCCTGAAGCCGCGCTGTCCGCGCCCACGCGCTCCCCCGGTCGGCCCTCGTACCCTCGAAGAGGCAGGGATCGGAGGGAGGTGCGCGATGACGGAGGGCCGGGAGCCTGGCCTGTTCGCGCCGCAGCGCCGGGCGCTGACCACCGGCCTGATCCTCTCGATCACCTTCGTCGCGTCGGAGGCGCTGGCGGTGGTGACGGTGATGCCGGTTGCCGCGCACGACCTGGGCGGGCTGCGCCTGTACGGCTGGGTGTTCAGCGGGTTCATGCTGGGCAGCGTGATCGGCATCGTGCTGGCCGGCCGGGAGGCCGACCGCCGCGGGCCCGCGGTCCCGTTCGTGGCCGGGCTGGTGCTGTTCGGCTCCGGGCTGGCCGTCGCGGGCCTCGCCCCCGCGATGGGGGTGCTGGTCGCGGGGCGGGTGCTGCAGGGCCTGGGCGCGGGCGCGGTCCCGTCGGTCGCCTACGCCGCGATCGGCCGCAGCCTCCCCGGCCCGCTCCGGGCCCGGATGATGGCGGTCCTGTCCACCGCCTGGGTCCTGCCGGGGCTGGCCGGGCCGGCGCTGGCCGCCGAGGTGGCGCGCGCGTTCGGGTGGCGCTGGGTGTTCCTCGGCCTGCTGCCGGTGGTGGCCGTCGCCGGGTCGATCGCCGTGCCCGCCCTGATCCGGCTCGGCCCGCCCGGCACCGCCGGCGCCGGGGAGCACCGGCTGATCGATGCCCTCCGCACCGCCGGCGGGGCCGCGCTGCTGCTGGCCGGGCTTACCCTTGCGGCCGGGTCCGGCCAAATCCTGGCTGGCTGCGCGCTCATCCTGGCGGGCGCGGCGGCGGGGCTGCCCGCCCTGCGCCGGCTGCTGCCGCCCGGCACCTTGGCCGCGCGCCCAGGGCTGCCCGCGACGATCCTCACCCGGGGCCTGCTGACGTTCACGTTTTTCGGTGCTGACGCGTACGTGACGCTGGCCGTCACAGCGATCCGCCACCGCAGCCCGGCGTTCGCGGGCATCGCCGTCACCGGCGCCACCGTGTCGTGGACCACGGGTGCCTGGGTCCAGGCCCGGCTCAATGACAAATGGGAAGGGCGCCGCCTGGTCCGGACCGGCCTGGTGATCGTCCTGGCCGGTATCGGCGGGATGGCCCTGGCGCTGCGGCCGGCCATCCCGGCCGAGGCGGCGCTGGCCGCGTGGACCGTGGCGGGCCTCGGCATGGGGCTGGCCTACGCGCCGATCTCGCTGATGATGCTGCGGAAGGCACCACCGGGCCAGGAGGGACGGTCCTCGGCGTCGCTGAACCTGGCCGACGTGCTCGGTACCGCGATCGGCATCGGCGTGGGGGGCGCGGCGGTGGCGGCCGGCGCGGGCAGCCACCTGAGCCTGGGCATCACGGTGGCGTTCGCCGCCGCGGCGGCGGCCGGGGTGGCGGCGCTGGCGTTCTCCCCTCGCCTGCCGGGCACGATCGGCTCCGCCTCGCCGCCGGTTACCGACCGCGTGCCCGCCCCGGCGCCCGGCGAGGCCCCGCAGTGACGGATCAGCGGGCGGGCGCGCGGCGGCGCCTGCGGGGCGGCTGATCGGCGGGCGGGACGGTAGGGGACAGCGGCAGCCGGGACGGCGGCTTGATTTCCGCCAGCCGCAGGTAGGTCACCAGCCGCTGGCCGCCCCGGGTGGCCAGGTTGGCCAGTAGCTCCTGCAACTCGGCGACATCGCGGGCCACCGCGGTGATCACGTAGTCCATCTCGCCGGCCACGTTGTCCGCCGTGATGATCTGTGGCAGCGCCCAGATCTGGTCCTCGAAGACGCGGCTCGATCGTGCGTCGTGGCGGCTGAGCGAGGCCATCACGTACACCTGCAGCGGAAACCCGGCCGCGACGGGGTCGAGCTGGGCGCTGATGATCCGGATGACGCCGGATTCCTTGAGCCAGCGGACCCGGTGCAAGGTGGCCGCCGGCGACAGCCCGACCAGCCGGGCGAGCTCGACGTTCGTGCAGTCCGCATCGGCCTGTAGCGCGGTCAGCAGCTTCACGTCAATTTCGTCAAGTTCAACAGCCATCTCGCAATACGTTATATCGCTAAGATAGCCTACTCGCCAAATTCTGCACGTGCGGGAGCGACCATAGCCGCATGAACAGCAACCGTCGCACCTTCACCGCACTCATCGGCGCCGGGCTGCTCTGGGGCACCACGGTGCCGCTGTCCAAGCTGGCCCTGCACTGGCTGCCGCCGGGCTGGCTCACCTTCGTGCGCTTTGCCGTGGCCGCCGCGATCCTGCTCCCGGCCGCCCGCCACCGGTTGCGGGGCGCGTTGCGGCCGGTCGTGCTGGCCTCGGGCGCGCTGGGCTACGGCGGGTCGGTCGTCGTGCAGAACGCCGGCATCACCCGGACCAGCGTCACTCACGCGGCCCTGCTGATCGGCACCGTCCCGGTGCTGGTCGCGATCATCGCTGCGGTATGGCACCGCACCGTGGCGCGCCCGCTGGCCTGGGCAGGCTTCGCGCTGTCGCTCGCCGGCGTCGGCCTGGTCACCGGCGGCCGGGGCGGCGGGGCAGGTGCCGCCGGGGACGCGCTGGTGCTCGCGTCACTGGTGCTGTCGGCCGCGTTCACCGTGGCCCAGGCCCGGTTGCTGCGCGGCCGCGATCCGATCGCCATGACCGCCGTGCAGTTCCTGGGTGCCGCCCTGGCCGTGCTGCCGTTCGCGGCGGCCACCGAGGGCGGGCCGGCCATGCCCGGCACCACCGGCGCGATCCTGGCCACCGCGGCCCTGGCGGCAGGCGGCACGCTGCTGCCCTTCGCCCTGTTCGCCTACGCGCAGAGCCGGGTGCCGGCCGAGGTAGCCGGGGCCTTCCTCAACATCGAGCCGCTGGTCGGCGCGGCGGCTGGCGTGGTGTTCTTCGGCAACCCTGCCCGCCCGGGGCAGCTCGCCGGCGGCGCGGCCATCCTCGCGGGCATCGCGCTGGGCAGCCTGCCGCTGCTGGCGGGCGGCCGCGCGGCGCGGCGGGGGTCAGCGAGTGAGCCAGTCCCCGCCGCTCATGCGGGTGCGGCCGGCCAGGTCGCTGGCCTCGCGCCAGGCCCGGAGGCGCTGCGGGCCGATGTCGAAGCAGGCGTCCCTGCCGGTCAGCTCGCGCGGGCCGGAGCCGGCCTTGCCGGCGAAGGCGCCGCCTATCCCGGCCGGAATGCTGGCCGGCGCGGTCACCGCCTGCACGGTCCCCTCGATCACCACGGTTGCGCCATCCCACGGGAACGACAGCGGCACCAGGCACGTGGTGCCGCTGGCCGGGGCGGCCGTAGCCATCCGCACGTCGGTGTCGTTCTCAAGCCGGCGCGGCGGGCCGGCCTACCGCTGCTCCGGGGCCCGGGCAGGCGGGGTCATCGCCGCAAGCCTCCTGATTGCCGGGTCGCGGTCAGCCCCGCGCGCCAGCCACCTGCCTAGTGGTGACGTTGAGGCGGTTGTAGACGTTGGTGGTAGCGATCATCAGGATCAGGGCCGCGAGGCCCCGCTCATCGTAGTGCCGGGCAGCCTCGTCCCAGATCTCGTCGGGCACCGGGTCGTCCCGGTCACTGAGCCGGGTCATGGCCTCGGCAAGGGCCAGCGCGGCCCGCTCGGCGTCGGTGAAGCACGGTGCCTCTCGCCAGGCCGCCACGCAGAACAACCGCTCATCGGTCTCCCCCGACGCCTTCGCGTGGCGGGATCCGGAGTCGACGCAGGAACTGCAGCCGTTGATCTGGCTCGCCCGCAGGTGCACCAGGCCGAGCGTGGGCGGCGGCACCCCGCCCTGCTCGGTCGCCGCGGTCAGCGCCTTGATGGCCTTCATCGCTTCCGGGATGATCATCGCGGGGTTCTTCATCCGTGCTTGCACGAACGCTCCTTGCCGGAATCCGCGGATGCCCCCGGGCCGTGCGGCGGGCATCCGGCCTGTCGTGGTCACACCGGCCAGGTTCCGCCGGTCAATTGGTATGACAGCCTGTGACGGAGGAATGTGACCGATGGATACCCACGACTGGCTCGCGGAGCGATTCGAGGAGCACCGCACCCACCTGAGGGCGGTGGCCTACCGGATCCTGGGCTCGACCAGCGACGCGGACGACGCGGTCCAGGAGGCCTGGCTGCGGCTGGCCCGCTCGGACTCCAGCCAGGTAGAGAACCTAGGCGGATGGCTGACCACGGTCGTGGCCCGGGTGTCGCTGAACATGCTGCAGTCCCGCAAGGCGCGGCGCGAGGACCCGGCGGGCTCGCACCTGCCCGAGGAGATCGCGGGCGGCGCGG
>Ga0126378_10004620_pt1 | contig 10544 bp, 14 predicted proteins | sample PanSoiMetPlot_23_FD_92587 | JGI IMG/M metagenome (GOLD analysis project Ga0126378, IMG submission 92587) | Tropical forest soil microbial communities from Panama - MetaG Plot_23 | ecosystem: Environmental > Terrestrial > Soil > Tropical forest > Bulk soil | place: Panama | collected 2016-02-17
ACCCGGGACGGAATGGATACGCTTCACGCCTCTAAGGGTTCCTAAAGATCGCATTTGGACCGCGAAGGACGACAACCGCTACATATCTCCAATATTTGCGCTGCCGGGATATACCCACACCGTTGGGATCGCACGGTGCTGGCATTTCATCAACGTCTATGGGTTCGTCCTGACCGGCGTATTCTTTGTGTGCGGATTGCTCACGAGCGAACAGTGGCACCGCCTGGTGCCGACTTCGTGGTCGGTGTTCGTTCAAGCCTGGAACACTTTCGTCCACTACGCGAATTTTCAGCTGCCGCCCGAGCCTGACGGTTTTTACGGGTACAACGCGTTGCAGCAGCTTGCGTACTTCGCGACCATTTTCATTATGGCTCCGACTTCCATCCTGACGGGCTTGGCGATGTCCCCAGCCCTGGTAAACCGCTTTCCGCGGTACACGCGAATATTCGGAGGTAGGCAGGGCGCGCGATCAATCCATTTTCTGATGCTGGTTGGTTTCGTCGGCTTCATCATCGTGCATGTTACTCTCGTGGTACTGACTGGTTTGCACGCAATATGAACCACATCGTCCTTGGTGTGGATGATACCCGTCCAGCCTGTGCGGTACTGGGCCTGATTGGAATCGCTGTGGTCGTGGTATCGTGGATCGCGGCTCATTACATGTCGTGGTATTTCCCCCGCGCCCTGCAACATGCGGAAAAGTGGCTCACTCAACCAGCCAAGATGGTGACGCTTGATCGACTCATTCCGCGGGAGCGTTACACCGTGGAACAGATATCTCCGTATTTTTGGGCCAACGGCAAGATACCCGAGCGGGAGGATTGGAAACGGCTCGCGGCGGAAGGCTTCAAGGATTACAAACTAAAGATCGGTGGCTTAGTTGACAATCCAGTCGAATTGTCGCTGGCAGATTTGCGCCTTCTGGGCAATCAAGAGACGATTACAATGGCCGCGGACGCGAGTCTTTCCTCGCTCGCGATTAAGGCTCCGACCGTCTACTCGCTCTTACGAGTGGGGATTTTTTGAGAGGTTTAAGAAAATTGAATTTCGTCCGACTAACTGAACGAAGTCGCGCCCAACTAAACGCTGAACGGACAAGAAAAGGAGATGTGAAATGACTCTGCAAATCGGCGATCTCGCCCCGGATTTCGAAGCTGAAACGACCGAAGGTCGCATCCGGTTCCATGACTGGATCGGTGATTCCTGGTGCGTGCTCTTCTCCCATCCCAAAGACTTCACCCCGGTGTGCACTACAGAACTCGGTTACATGGCACGGATTAAGCCCGAGTTCGACCGGCGCAACACCAAGATTATCGGACTCAGCGTTGATGCCTTACACGACCATTCCAGATGGGCGAGCGACATCCGAGAAACTCAAGGCGTGGCGCCGAATTACCCGATTATCGGCGATCCCGACCTCAAGGTCGCGAAGCTCTACGGGATGCTTCCTGCCGCCGCCTCGGGCGATGCGTCCAAGCGGACGCCGTCTGACAACCAGACGGTCCGCAACGTTTTCGTGATTGGACCGGACAAGAAGGTCAAGTTGCTGATCGTCTACCCCATGACCACGGGTCGCAATTTCGACGAGGTTCTGCGCGTGATCGATTCACTGCAACTAACCGCCAAGCATCGCGTTGCGACGCCCGTCAACTGGAAACCGGGTGAAGACGTGATCATCGCTGGATCGGTCTCCGACGAGGAAGCGAAGAAAATCTATCCGAAAGGATGGAAGTCACCAAGGCCCTATATGCGAATCGTGCCGCAGCCGAGGTCGTAATTGAGCGCAAACGCCTACGTCCGCATTCGAGTCCGGATACGATCTAGAAATCGATTTGAGTGGGAGCGCGCTCCCATACGGTGCATAGGGCCTACAAATGATATTTCGAGAACTAAATCGGGGTAAATGCAAAACCTACCTTGCGATCTCTGCGGCAACCGGCAAGGCCGCGGTCATCGATCCTTTGCGTGAGAAGATCGAGCGCTATCTCACGGTTCTCGCCTATCACGGATGGCGTCTGAATTTGATCATCGACACGCACACTCACGCCGATCATCGCAGCGGCGCGATGGAGTTGGGCGAGCTGGTCGATGCGCCGGTAGCGATGCATCGTCTCGCGCCGGCTCCGCACGTAAGTATCGATGTCGAAGACGGTCAGACGCTGAAAGTAGGCGAGGAGGAACTCTGCGTCCTCCACACACCGGGCCACACTGTCGATTCGATAAGCCTGCTCGCGAAGGATCGCGTCTTCACCGGCGATGTTTTGTTCATCCACGGCACTGGTCGCGCCGACCTTCCGGGCGGCGATGCGGGCATTCAGTACGATTCGATAATGCGCAAGCTGTTCACGCTGTCCGACGAGGTCCTGGTTTTTCCCGCCCACGATTACCGAGGGCATACCCAATCCAGCATCGGGGAGGAGAAGCGCTCGAACCCGCGGCTGGCCGGCAAATCCCGTGACGAATACATCGAGTTGATGAACAGCCTCGGCTTGCCGCTGCCTGAAGGCATCCAGGAAACACTCCAACCGAACCAATCCGACCTCGATGCGGGGGCGCTGACGTGGCCGCCGCTCTCGCAACTCAATCAGGTGCGCCAGCTGAGCTCAGCGCAGTTGCGCGATCGGATTGCGAGCGCCAATCCGCCGTTGCTAGTCGATGTTCGACAGGAAAGCGAATACCGCGGGGAGTTGGGTCACATTGCAGGAGCGCACTTGATTCCGTTGAAGGAACTGCCTGAGCGGACTGGCGAGCTTGGCAATGCCAAGGGCCGCGACATCGTCGTGATATGTCGAGTCGGAGTCCGAAGCGCCACCGCCGCCGCGATCCTCACCGGTTTGGGCTTCGAACAGGTTTGGAATCTTGGGGGCGGGATGATCGAATGGAAAGACGCGCAGCTCCCGGTCGAGCGAGGACCGTAATCACTCGGCGGAGCGGCCTGCTTGTAGGCACTGCGACCGGTGCGCAGCGGTCGCAGCCGCTCAAGCGGCCCCTTTCCGAGAAGATACAAGAAACCGTCTTAACCTTGAGCGACCACAATCGGTCTTTTTACGATTATAATCGGACCGCCAACTTATGGTCATTATGGGCTTTTAATCGGGAAGGCTGGGAGCGCGCGATGTTCCCGTCTTGACGACAGTTGCGCCTCTGGTCTCCTGATTACGAACGAATGGAACTTCAGACCGAAACGAATAGATCTCCATTTGCCAGCCCGACCAATGCCAGAGAAAGCAACCGCGACAGCCTGAGTTGAAAGAAGGGGGTCCGATTTTTTCGCCAACTGCTGCCCTTCGCGGTCTTTATAGACGGGCCGCGATTAGAGGTCCGTGGAAGTCCTCGCGGATGTACCTGACGTAGCTGCTCGATCATCTGCACTGAGGTTCCGCAGTATTCGACGGGGCCCTTCATGTTGGCTCCCTCCGAAAGCACCCACGCGATGAATGTGTGTTGCGTCATGCAGAACTTTCTCGGCCGGATTCCACAGCTGCGAAGGCACCTAAACCAGATTGTACATACGCAAACACAGTTCGAAATGCATTCCAGTCAGTTCCTGAGTGTTACGGAGGAACCTCGCTCCGTTTTTTTAGATCGCGGGGCGCTTGCCCAGCAAATCGTATCATTGCGGGAAAACGACATCTCTTCACCGGTTCAGCGCTTTAGGAAATGGATTCGGCCTGTAGCGGAGTCTGAAAAGGAGCCTCAAAAGCTTCGTCGCGGGACCACATAGCGGCTTGCCATTCTGAAGTCAGATTGTGCCACTATCGACGCGAGGCACGGTGCACCTTGATCGGTTTGTTCTACAGCATGCCGGCTGCTCTCCTGCTCCTTGTTGCCGTGGCGATTTCCGTCGCGTTTTTCGGCGCCGGCCAGATTTACGTCCACGCACGGTTCAGCAGCCAGGACTTCGTGGCCCATAACGAAGTCGGTGGCATCATCATAGCCGTCACGGGGACGCTCTATGCCGTCGTCCTTGGTTTTTTACCGTGGTCGTATGGCAACACTTCCTGGAGGCCCGCGAGCTGGTTGTGCTGGAAGCGGGAGCGGATGTCGATGCTTGGCACACCGCCGTCGGCCTTCCGGCCGCGGTACGTGAGCGCGTCCGCCACGACATGCTCAGGTATGCGACGATCATGATCGACCGTGAGTGGCCAATGATGAGGCTGGGCAGCTTCGATCGGGACGCCGCCGCCGTAGCGATGGATGCCATTGACGCCACCGGCGCGCTGGTCCCGGGAAATATGGGTCAATCGAATGCACAGGCCGCGACCATGCAGCAACTCGGCGTTATGCACGATGCGCGGCAACGTCGTATTGCGGTCAACGGGAGCGGCGTTTCCTGGTTTGAGTGGCTTGTATTGCTCATCGGAGCGACATGCGTCATTTGCTTTTGCTGGCTCTTTGGACTCAGAAACCCTCGAACCCAGCTTCTAATGACGTCCACGGTAGTTACCATTGTCGTTTCCATCCTGGTCCTGCTGTTCGAACTACAATCCCCATTCCGTAGTGCGGTCGGAATCGGTCCGGACGCATGGAAAGCAGCAGTGACGCACATCCACCAGATGGAAACGGACGAAGGGATGAAGATGAATATGTAACGCCAACCGTGAGAAATTTTGGCTGAATAGACTTTCACGCGCGTATGATTCGATAACTCGCCCCGATGAGATCGTGAAGCTAAATCGAGGAAGCAAGTGACTCTGTCGGTGGCTAAGACCGCCCTTCCGTTAGACGATCCGCTCCGGTGCAGAAGAGGAGCTAAACAACGCGGCGCATCACACTAGAGCGGCAGATTCGGTCTCGGTGTTTTTTGATCTTCATCCGAGTCTCCTTGGCGGTGATCGCGCTTAATTACCGGGGCGGCGGATGAATCAGAGGGAGCGAGACCATTGACCCGCCGGCATCAAACACAAAAGCAGCTTGAGACCCGTGATGCACGACCCAGAGTGTAGATAAAAGTGTAGACCAAGCTTCGGGTAACGACACCACAGCCGACGGTTCTTTTACGGAATCCCTTCTCTCCGTGTGGAGGTGTGTTTGGTTGCGGGGGAAGGCTCTGAGCCTTCGCCCTCCGAGTTATGACCCGGTCTGGTCTTCGGGATTGTCAGGGCCTTTTTGGCCGCGAAAGCCGCGCGATTGGTGCGGATCGTTCTAACCCGCAGCCGGTGGTAACAACCTGTTTGCCAACTTCCTGAAGCGCGCTCACGCTGCTGAAGCCGAAGGGTATCAGGGTCTACTCGGGCACCAAGCTGGTTTCAAAGTAAGCTGTTATGGTCGCGGACAACCCGTCAAAGGCCTTGGACCATCTGCACGCGGACAACATCGCTGGATTCACCTTGACCAAATCTGAAGACCGGGCACGAATCGCTCCGCCTGTACGGTTGCCACTTCGAGCTAGGACCCCGATATCGAAGGGCTGTCAAACCACGCCTTAAATATCAGGATGCTGAGCAATCTGGGGAACGGCACGCCGCGCGCGAAGCCCCTCCGGAAGGGCATGGCGCTAAACTAGGCCTCAGCGCGGAGATGAAGGCTAGACGCCGGCGGAGCCTTGACGACGCTTAGTACGAAACACCAATACGGGAAGGTGAGAGGGAACTGAGCCGATTCGTGGAGCGGGATGCTATGATGGAATTCCGCTGCTGCGGCCACATTTTCTACTAAGGTGAAGCCCCGACCGCAGAGGGCGTGGCACCTGCGGAAACCCGAGAGTGTCGTCCGCATGACATTAGACTTCCACAAGCTAGAGGCACTTCGTAGTCAACTCGAGGGTGGGCTAATCCTGCCTGGTAACGCCCAATATGATGTGTCGCGCGAGATTTGGAACCGTTGCTTTGATCGACGCCCAGGCGTCATCGTGCGATGTACGGCGGCTGACGATGTCATTGCGGGGGGTTCGGTTTGCACGGGAGCACAATCTGGAAATTGCCGTTAAGGGCGGCGGCCATCACGCGGCTGGTCACGCCTCCACCGACGGCGGGGTGCTGTTGGATCTTGGTGGCCTACGCGCGATCGAGGTAAATCCTGAACAACGGATTGCCGTTGGACAAGCAGGGTTAACCTGGGCGCATTTTGACCAAGTGACTCAAGCTTTCGGGCTCGCCTGCACCGGACCGATTGTGTCCATGACGGGCGTTGCCGGCTTCACGCTCGGTGGCGGTTTTGGCTGGCTGCATCGCAAGATCGGTCTTGGCTGTGACAACCTCAAGTCTGCCACAGTCGTCACTGCAGATGGCAAACTCGTCAAGGCCAGTGAAGTCGACAGTCGCGACCTACTCTGGGGGCTTCGCGGCAGCGGGTGGAACTTCGGCGTCATCACCTCAATGGGCTTCCAGCTCCACCCCATTGGCCCGTCTGTAACCGCAGGACTGCTCTATTTTCCTTTGGCCCTCTTTCCCGAGCTAGTTGATCATCATCGCGAGTGGGTCTCTCAATTCCCGGACGAGCTAACGACTTGGTTTTCCTCCGACTCGCGCCGCCTCTGCCCACAATACCGAAGGAGTGGGTCGGGCGCCCGGTCGTGATCCTGGCCTTTTGCCACTGCGGCGACCTCGAAGATGCGTTGAATTGGAAGCGGGAATTCGCAAGCTTGAGCAACCCGATTGTGAATACTGTCGCTACGATTGAATATCGATTGTGGCAGCGGTCATTGGACGCGCGTTGGGGCAGCGGTTTTTTCAATGATTGGTGCGGCCACTAAACCTTGACGACCTTTCTGCGGACGTGATTCGCATCCTCATGGATCATGTTGAAGGGCTGAATTCACCGTGGACCGACATCAAAATTGCCCATCTTGAAGGGGCAGTGAGCCGAGTACCGGAGAGCGCAACCGCTTACGGCAGCCGGAGCGCTAGGTTCGCACTCGTCATCCAGGCGCGTTGGGAGCATGGATCGGACTGTGTCGCTCAGGTTGCCTTGGGCCAAGCAATTGCGCGATGCGCTTGCCCCCTATACCACCGGCTGCGCGTACGCCAATTTCCTTGCGGCTGACGAGGCTCAGCGCGTGTGCTCGGCACACGGTCCAGAAAACTATCGTCGCTTGCGCGAACTGAAATCGAACTATGATCCGAAAAATGTATTCCGCAACAATCCCAATGTCCCACCTATCTGAAGAGAGCACCTCGAAGAAACCAAATAACTGAGGAAAGAACATGTACTCATTTGAATCCTGTAGGGACGTGATTCTTGGTCGCCCGCGGGGATCGCGAGCCTTCGATTTTGCGCTGTCGGGCTTTGTACATCGCAAGCCAACATCGTACGCAGGATCGACTGGCGGAGCGTCCTTCTGACTCAATCTCGCCGCCTGCGCGCACCTACGATCGCTTGTCCAAATAACTTCATATTGTGCCTCGCTCCACCACGCTCGCGCATGAAGCAGGTCCATCGAACTTCGATCTCGTCGTCCCGAGGTGTCTTTTTTGACCGACCGGACCCGGTCCGGTTTTTCGGGATTATCAGGGTCTTTTTAGGCCCCTTTTGAGACCGCCGCGATCTTTCGGATAGTTACTGAAAGTGTTTGATTTTGCTGGGGAATCAAGGACTTTTACAGGAGTAGGCTGCAAATCCAGTGGACGGTTCAATTCCCCCGTCTCCACCAAATTCTGTAGGAAATTAGGGCCTTTTTCCCGAAACCCCCAAGGGGGGTCCGGTTAGGGGTCGGTTTTTTCGCCAACCGCTGCCTTTCCCAAGGTCTTTGGACGAGCAGCGATAAGAGGCCCGAGGAAGTCCTTGCGGATGTACTGGCCGTAACTCTGCTCGATCATTTGCACAGATGTTCCGCCAGCGCGAAACTTCTGATCGCTGACAGGTGATGAAATTCTTAAGGCCGTTCTGCCCCAAAGGCTCGCCATAGCGAAGAAAAGACGAATTTGTTAGATGGACCTCGGATGGTGGTCAAAAGCTCCAAAGTCATCTGCCGTGATACCGAGGGCATTGGGCACCGCCGTTGGCGTCTCGGCGGAAAGCCTCCATGATGCGGTCGCGCAAGGCCTCAAAGTCTTCCGCACCAGCGAATGGGTTAGTCATATCGCCGCGAATACGGTTATCACGTGGAGGACCAAGGAAGCCGAGATTGAACTCCATGTGCGCGTCCGTGACTTTGAAGCTCGGCTGGAGCGGAGTAACAAGTCTCCAGGTGAGATGGTCCGAAGACAACGAATTCGTGATCGGCTCAAGCCCTTGTGGTCGGTGCGAAATCCCTGAGCGAAAAAGATCGAGCTAGATGGAAGGTCGGGATAAAGCTGGATTCTTCGAACCGATGGAATGTCTTTCGTTCGTTCGTTTGCAGAAGGAGCTAGCTGGAGCTAAGAGCTTAAGCTGGACGGCTATCGCGCTCTGGGGACAAAAGCGGCGTAAGTACAAAGTTACTTTCGCGGAATGGTAAGGACCTGTCGGAGCGGTTTTCCGGAGTGACCGCGGCCCTAGCGAACCTTCCGGACGAAACTGTCATCGATGGAGAAATTGTTGCGCTCGATCAAAACGGTCGTCCCTCGTTTGGCGCGCTTCAGAACGGCTCACGGGGTGCGGTGCTCCGCTTCTTCGTGTTCGATCTGCTGTTCATCGCTGGTCACAATGTCCAGAGAGTACCGCTAGAGAAACGCCGGTACCTTCTTTACGAAGAACTGATGCCGAAAATGCCGGAGATCGTTTGTTACTCGGACACGCTCGATGCGAGCGCCGCAGATGTGGTTGCGGCGGTGAAGGAACAGGGCCTCGAAGGGGTGATCGCCAAACGACGCGAAGCGTGTACGAAGCTGGCCCACGCCCCGGCGCGTGGGTGAAGATGCGCGTGAACAAGGGGCAGGAATTCGTGATCGGTGGATACGTCCCTGCGGGCACCAATCTCGACTCGATGTCATCGGCCACTACGAGGGTGAGCAGCTGATTTATGTGGCTCGGGTGAGAAGCGGCTTTACTCCGGCTTCCCGCAGCGAAGTCTTAAAACAGCTCCCGCGGGGACAAGAGATTCCGAGGTGTCCGTTTGTGAACCTGCCGCAGCGGGACAAGGGTCGCTGGGGAGAAGTCTGACTGCCGAGAAAATGGCGGAGTGCCATTGGCTCAAGCCTGAACTGGTAGCTCAAATTGAGTTTGCCGAATGGACAGAAGGAGATCATCTTCGCCATTCGAAGTTTGTTGCGCTGCGCGATGACAGAGACCCGAAAGACGTGCGCCGGGAACTGACGAGCATATAGTGATCCCGCCAAGTAAAGGTTATTTGATGACGACCGAACGAGCTGTGCTGGCTGGCGGCTGTTTCTGGGGTATGCAGGACCTGATCCGTCACCTTCCCGGCGTGATCTCGACACGCGTGGGCTACACGGGCGGCAGCGTGCCGAATGCTACCTATCGGAACCACGGCGACCACGCAGAAGCGATAGAGATTATTTTTGATCCGGCGAGGACCAGTTATCGCACGCTGCTCGAGTTCTTTTTCCAGATTCACGACCCGACTACACGTAATCGACAGGGCAACGACTTCGGCCCCAGCTACCGCTCTGCCATCTTTTACGCCAGTGAGAAGCAGAGGCAGGAGGCCCTCGAAACGATCGGCGATGTTAATGCTTCCGGCTTATGGCCTGGGAAGGTGGTTACGGAGGTCGTGCCTGTCGGTGATTTCTGGGAAGCTGAGCCAGAGCACCAAGACTATCTGCAGCGCCTGCCGAACGGTTACACCTGCCACTTCGTCCGCCTGAATTGGAAACTACCGCGTCGTGCTGGTAATCGAATCGATGCCGATGACTTGGCCTGCTGAGTGGGTCGATGTGGCGCTTTCCACTGACCCGGCAAAATCGGCGCGAGCTTGCGCAGGTGCTCGGCGTGGACGAGGATTACGTGCGCGACTATCGGCCGCGTTATAATATCGCTCCGACGGATCGACACTTCATCGTCACATCAAAATACGAACGGCGAACCGCGTCATTACTCTAGCTCAGCAAGAACCTCTTCGGCGCTATTGGGGGAAGGGCGCGTTTATACGTTAGTGACCCCTCTTTGGCGGGTCGCTCTGATCCTGCTATCCAGAGGACTACCCCGGTGCGAGATCGTCCGTAATTTGCCGGGCAAAGGACGACCATCATGGGAAGACTCGAAAACAAAGTTGCGGTCATCACTGGCGCTGCGAGCGGAATCGGACGCGCATCCGCGGTCCGCTTTGCGGGTGAGGGCGCAGCAGTCGTGATCGCCGACCTCAACCAGGACGGCGGCGAAAGCGCGGTGCGCGATTGCAAGGAGCACGGCGGGCGTGCGGTTTTCCAGCGCGCCGATGTCTCAACCGAGGCCGACGTGCAGGCGATGATCGCTAGAGCGGTCGACGAGTTCGGCGGCGTCGACATCATCTACAACAATGCAGGACTCGCGGGCGCGCTTGGACCGCTCGAGCAGACCACCGTTGAGAACTGGGATCGCACTCTCGCAGTGCTCTTGCGCAGCGTCTTCCTCGGTATCAAGCACGCAGTGCCCGAGATGCGAAAACGCGGACGCGGCTCGATCATCTCGACTGCTTCGGTGGCAGGACTGCAGGGCTTCAACGGACTTCACGCTTATTGTGCGGC
>Ga0126378_10004622_pt1 | contig 10543 bp, 12 predicted proteins | sample PanSoiMetPlot_23_FD_92587 | JGI IMG/M metagenome (GOLD analysis project Ga0126378, IMG submission 92587) | Tropical forest soil microbial communities from Panama - MetaG Plot_23 | ecosystem: Environmental > Terrestrial > Soil > Tropical forest > Bulk soil | place: Panama | collected 2016-02-17
AGGATACTCGCCACCCACACCGGCAGTCTGCCCCGGCCGCCCGACGTGGTGGAGATGCTGGCCGCTCACGAGGCCGGCAAGGCGGATGAGCCCGCGCTGGCCAGGCGCGTGCGTGAGGCAGTTGCCGAGGTCGTGCGCAAGCAGGCCGATGCCGGTGTGGACGTCCTCAACGACGGTGAGACGAGCAAATTCGTCTACTCGACCTACGTGAAGGACCGGCTCACCGGCTTCGGTGGCCAGGCGCCGATGATGGCCATGGGGGATATGGTCGACTTTCCCGAGTACGGGCAGAAGATGTTCCGGGATATGGGCGCCGACCCGGAAGCGTATGTGATGCCAGCCTGCATTGGAGAAGTCCGGGTCAAGGACCGCAGCCTGATGCGGGCCGACATCGACAACCTGAAGGCAGCCACCGAGGGCGTCAAGGCGGAGGACGTCTTCATGTCGGCGGCTTCGCCGGGTGTGATCGCGCTCTTCTTCCGCAACCAGTACTACCCGAGCCACGAGGCCTACGTGGGCGCTCTTGCCGACGCAATGAGGGAGGAGTACGAGGCGATCGCCCGGTCCGGCTTCGTGCTCCAGCTCGACTGCCCCGATCTGGCCATGGGCCGCCACATCCAGTTCCCCGACGCGAGCCTGGAGGAGTTCCGCCGGATCGCGCGGCTCAACGTGGAGGCGATGAACCACGCGACCGCCGGCATCGACCCCGACCAGATGCGGATACACCTCTGCTGGGGCAACTATGAGGGGCCCCACCACAAGGACGTGGCCCTGAAGGACATCATCGACGTCGTCTTTCAGGCCCGGCCCAACGGGATTTCGGTCGAGGCCTGCAATCCCCGCCACGAGCACGAGTGGCAGCTCTTCGAGGACATGAAGCTGCCGGACGGCAAGCTGCTGATCCCGGGAGTGATCGACTCCACGAACAACTACATCGAGCACCCGGAGCTGGTGGCGCAGCGCCTGACGCGGTACGCGAGACTGGTGGGCCAGGAAAATGTCATGGCCGGGTCCGACTGCGGCTTCCAGACAGGGGCTGGGACGTCCCTGGTGGACCCCAAGATCGCGTGGGCCAAGTTCCAGACGATGGCCGAGGGCGCCCGGCTGGCCTCGGAGCAACTGCAGCCGGCGAGGAGGTGACCGGAAGCTGGTTATCGGCTCGAGAGCGATCGCGGCAGCCGGAACCATGGGAGCACGCTGTCGTCGAAGCGGGTCATGGCGCATATTCGGTTGCCGGTGAGGGTGAGGACGAAGAGGCCCATGCCGCAGCTGATGCCGTTGTGGGTGCGCAGGTAGGCTCCGAACGCCGGCTGACCGTTCGCTCGTGTCCGCACGAGGTCGAACCTCCGGCCCGAGCTGACGATGCTGGCGCAGAAGCGGGCAACGACGTCTCGGCCCTCGTATTCGTAGGGCATCGGTGGCATCGAGACGAAGACGTCGTCCGTCAGAATGGCCACCAGCGCGTCGAGATCGGCGGACTCCCACGCGCTGACGAACTTGGCCACGATCGCATCCTCGGAGGGTGAGTCGGAGGCGGGAGGCGGTTCGCGGTCGGCGGCCGCCGGCCGTCGGCGCTGCAGGCTGGCGCGCCCTCGCTTGAGGGCGCTGTTGACCGATTCGACGGTCGAGTCCAGCATGTCGGCCACCTCGTTCGCGTGGAACCCGAGGACGTCGCGCAAGATGAGGACGGCGAGCTGGCGAGGCGGCAGGACCTGAAGGGCGGTCACGAAGGCCAGGGAGATGGATTCGGTCTGCTCGTAGCGGGCCTCCGGGCCGAGCGGCACGTCGATCGCACCCTCGAGGAGAGCGTCGGGAAATGGCTCGAGCCATACGACCTCACCGAGGCGCGTCGGCTCGGGCGGTTCAACCTCGGGGATGTTCCACTCCCTGGCGGCTCGCCGGCTGGCCGACCGACGCGCGTTGAGGCACCGGTTGGTGGCGATCCGGTAGAGCCAGGTGCGGAGCGAGGCGCGCCCCTCGAAGCCTCCGAGGCCTTGCCAGGCGGCCAGCAGCGTGTCCTGGAGGGCGTCCTCGGAATCCTGGAAGGATCCGAGCATCCGGTAGCAGTGCACCTGTAGTTCTCGGCGGTGCGGCTCGATCAGCTCTCGGAACGCGTCGCCGTCCCCGGCCCGCGCCCTTGAGATCAGGTCGGCTGTCACCAGCTCCACTCTAGCGTCACCTCTCTCCCGCACCTTGTCGCACTTCCATCCTCATGGACACACTGGCCGAGGGGCGAACTGGGCGGTTGGTGGGCGCCCACTTTCCAAGAGTCGCGGTGTCTGCATCATCGACGGCTTCGACGAGAGGAACCGAACTAAATGATGCTGGAGGACCCAACAAATGATGCTGAAGGACAAGGTTGCCGTGATCTACGGAGCCGGAGGCGGCATCGGCGGTGCTGTCGCACGCGCATTTGCGCGCGAGGGGGCCAAGCTTTTTCTCACGGGACGCCTCCGGGCACCCGTAGAAGTCGCCAATGACGTTGTCGCCGCCGGGGGATCCGCCGAGGCGGCGGAGGTCGACGCCCTCGACGAACAGGCTGTGGACAAGCATCTACAGTCTGTGATCGATAAGGCGGGACGCGTCGATATCTCGTTCAACGCGGTCGGGATCCCGGATACGAAGATTGTGGGCGTCCCTCTGGTGGAGCTGGGTGTCGAGCAATTCTCCCTGCCGATCGCAACCTACACAACGTCGTACTTCCTCACCGCACGCCTGGCCGCAAGGCACATGATTTCAAATAAATCGGGGGTGATCATGACCGTCACCGCACTCCTCTCGCGGACGGGCGCCCCATTGGTGGGGGGTTACGGTCCGGCGATGGCCGCCAAGGAGGCGCTCACTCGAAATCTATCCGCCGAGCTCGCACCTCACGGTATTCGCGTGGTTGGTCTGCGACCACAGGGAATGCCTGAGACGCGAACCATCAAGAATGCCTTCGAGCCTCGCGCCAAGGCATCGGGCATGACCTGGGAACAGTGGCTTCAGTTCCTCGCAAGTAGGACCCACCCCCGGCGCCTCATGACGCTCGAAGAGATGGCAAACGTGGCGGCCTTCGTGGCGTCAGATAGGGCCAGCGGGATGACGGGAACTACCGTCAATTTGACCATGGGCAGTCTGGATGACTAGCGGCTAAGCAATCGAGGATTCGCTAAGAGGGAGCTCGCGTCCGTGCCCGACGAGGGACGCGACCACCGACCAGGTTCGCGATGGGAGCGTCGAGCCGGAGGTGTCGGCACCGGCCGATGAGCGAGGGCTTGGTCGATAGCCTGACGCCATGAGCGACTTCACCCACCGCGACATCTCGACGAGCACGGCTTCGCCGAGGCATGGGACCCGAGCCGGCCGAGCTCCCGGCGTGGCTGAGCGATGCTGACCTCGACCAGTTGGCGAAGCAGTTCGAGAGCACTGGCTTCACGGGCGGGCTCAACTGGTATCGGAACATCGATCGCAACTGGGAGCTGTCGGCCCCCCCGGCAGGGCGCGTTGGTCACCCCACCCGCGCTGCACATGGTCGGCGACCGGGACGTCGTGTACCACTTTCCGGGTGGCAAAGAGGCGGCCACCAACCTGAAGACTCTTGTGCCCCACCTCACCCCAGACCATCGTGCTGCCGGGCTGCGGCCGCTGGATCCAGCAGGAGCGGCCGGCCGAGGTCAACGCCGCACGGCTGGAGTTCGTGCGGTCTCTATAGCGGCCGCGGCTGCGCAGTGCCTCGAGCAGGCGCGAGGGCACGGGGCCCACGACGTCGTATTCACCGAAGCAGTAGAAGAGGCGGTCGAAGCGATCGTCTACGGCCTCTGCCAGACCATTGAGGCGAGCCCTCGGATCGAGCTGGGCCTTGATCTGCGCGGCCCACGACTGGGGGCGTCACGAGCGGACGCCAGCCGGCACATTATCCGCATGAGTGCCAGCGGAATTGGTACCAGGAGGGTCGACAATGCAGGCAAGTATCAGCGTGATCGTGACGTTCGCGTATGGCTATGGAGGTCCCCTCGATCGAGACTACCCGCCTGATACGTCAATCTCAGCGGTGCGGGACGCTGCGATCAACCACTTCAGGTTGGCGAGCGAGCCCGCGTCCGCGTTCTATCTGACCGATGGTGACCAGCTCGTGTCCGAGACGGCGACGATCGGGGAGGTGGCCGGCGGCGCACCAAACGTCCTCCTGAAGCTCGTGCGCAGCTGACAGACGGCCGTCAGCGTTACAGCGGTGCCCAGGCGCGCTCGAGGTGCCAGCGCACGTAGTAGGCGAGGAAAGTGGAGCTGGTGCGGGTCGGCCTGGTAGTGACAGCCGCCCTTGCCGCAGGGCATGAAGCCCGGACCACGCTTCCCGAGCTGATGAAGCCGATTCTGGTCAGCTCGCCCGCCAGGCGCTGGAGCTTGGCCGGGTGGCCTCGAGCCGGCGCATCTCCGTGTTCTGTTCGCCTACTGCCGCCAGCATCTCTTCCCCACCAGCTAGCGGCCAGTCCTCCAGAGCGTCGACGCCATCGCAGCGCTGCAACGGGCCGCCGCGGCCGGTCCAGGCCATACGCGGAATCCTGGGCAGCCCTGTGCGCCACTACCCAGGCTGCGATCTGTAGCCGCGAATGGAACCCGAGCTTGCCGTGGATCTGCTCCAGGTGGCTCTCCGCTGTGCGTTCAGAGATGAACAGCCGAGCGGCGATCTCGCGGTTGGTCAGTCCCTGGGCGACGAGGTCTGCTACTTCGCGCTCGCGCCGTGTGAGATTCGGCGTGGCCAAATGTTCACCCCGACCCAGCCGGCCACGTAGTGTCTCCGGGATACGGCCGGCGAATGGAAGAATCGGTATCAAAACCGGTACCGACCTCCGTACTTCTGGGGATGCGAGCCGCCCGAGTTCTCCCTAGCCTCCGCTCAAACCCAGCCGCGTGCTCGTTGGGAAGAGGAGACAGGAGGACTCTGACATGACGCTGAAATTACGGATGATCGGACTCGCTGCGGCGATTGTGCCACTGGCGTGTGGGGTTGCGACCTCGGCAACTGGGTCCGGTATCGGTGAGAAACACGAGATCTGGGTAACCCTGCAAGCCGGCGACCGGATCGCCATCCTGCATGGGCCTGAGGGACGTGGGGCCCAGGCCACGATCGACCTCCCGGCAGGCACTGGCCCTCACATCACAACGTTCTCGCCGGACGGGAAATACGCCTATGTCTCTGGCATGGGGAACGGGGATCTTGATGTGATCCAGACCGGGACTCGTCGATTGCTAAAGACACTGCCCCTGGGGCCGACCGGTACCCACCAGGCCAAGCCATCCCCGAATGGGTCCACGCTCCTCGTCGCGCAAGTCGCCCTGAAGAGCCTGATCAAGGTCGGTGTCGATGAAGCGGCCCAGACGTGGCAGCGCGGGGCGGAACTCTCCTTCGGAGCTAGCGGCAAGGTACCGATTTGCACGATCTTCAGCGACGATGGCCAGCGCGCCTTTGTCTCCCTGAATCCAAACGGACTTGCGATCGTCGACGTAGCAACAATGAAGCTGCAAGACGTCCTCGCCACTGACGGTTTCGTCGCATGTGGAATGGTCAAATCCACTGACGGGCGGACCATCACCCTGGCAGCCGGTGGTGGTGGAGGTCATCTGTATCGCCTGGACACCGCAACTTACCAGCTGTCGGACCTGGGAGTACTTGGCGCGGTGGACTGGCACAGCTTCAACATGGTCCCGGCCGGGACTATCGGCTTCGGCACAGTGCCTCGCGGCGATGAACTACGAATCATCGACCTGCGTAGGGACCGTGCCTCTACACTGGCAACCCTGGCGCTCCATCCAACTTCTGGCACGGCCACCGACCAGCCGGACAACATGGGCGTCTCAGGCGATTTCGTATACGTATCACTCAGAATGTCGGGTAAGGTCGCGGTCGTTAACTTCACCAAGCGGACCGTCAGCTACGTTCAGCTGGCACCCGCTGTTCCTGCGATCAACCCCGCCAACTGCGCTGGGTGTGCTTTGCACGGTGTGACAATTCGAAGCTAGCAGCCGGAGGACAAGGTCTCGCCGCCCGTATCTTGTGCCGCCTACCGAGGCTCGGACTATCTGTGGCCCTGATCACCTCGCGCGACCCGGTCATCGTGCCCGTCTTGGCCGGTTCGCAGACCATGCCTGGGACCTAAGCCGCTCCATATGGACTCCGGCGGCCACAGCGCTGAATCGCTTGATGAAGTAAGCGGTTGGGCGCGGGCCGGACGACGAGGCGCCGAGCTGGTAGTACCTGACGCCGACCGTGCTGGCGACGCCGGGCCCGCCGCTGTCAGTCGCCGCCACGACGGGGTGAAGACCGGGCCGCCTGGGGTGTTGACGCCCTTGGCCCTGCTCCACGTGGCGCCGCCGCTCCTGGAACACGGGGTTACGCTCTCGTCCTGGCCGCTCAACCGCGCATCCTCCCAGACCACATGGAGGTCGCCCGTCGCGGGGTCAATCAGGGCGCCGGAAGGCCGCTCCCGACCCGGCACGGAACCGGGGCGTCGTCCCCACACCGCTGTGCACCTAGGACCGGATGAGAGAAGCTGAGAGGCGACAATCTTGAACCTGAACCAAGTCACTGTGCCCTCAACCGACGTGGCCCGTGCCGTCGAGTTCTACAAGACGCTTGGCTTGATACAGATCGTCGATGCGCTGCCGGACTACGCTCGATTCGAGTGTCCTGATGGTGACGGGACGCTGTCGGTCCAGCGTGTGGAAGAAGTCGCGCGGGGTCACGGGGTGGTCGTCTATTTCGAGTGCGATGACCTCGACGAGCGGGTTCGGGCGCTCGAGGTTGCCGGAATTTCTTTCGCCTCCGGGCCTCACGATGAGGGCTGGCTCTGGCGCGAGGCCCGACTGCGCGATCCCGACGGCAACGCGATCTGCCTTTTTCGCGCGGGTATCAACCGTCGTTTCCCACCCTGGCGGCTGGAACGGCCTCTAGCCTGATCGCGGCTCGCACGGGCCCAATTAACCAGGTCGACAGCCTGCTCTGATCCCTGGTGAGGAGCGCTGGCCAGCTTGTCGTGCGACGCGGTGTCGCCGTACCGCGAACCAGCGCGTCGTTGGGGGGCTCGTTTGTCGCCGCGGCCGCATCGCAGCCTCAGGGCCGCGACCGGCCGCGACCCCAGCCGCCTACCTTGCGGTAGCCGGCCAGCATGACCACCGCGATGCAAAACTGAACCAGACCAACCGGGCCCGGCAGTGCGGCGTACCAGACCGGCCCCTGACGCGGGACGATCCCAGTCAACTGGAGGGCCGAGTAGAGTGCGCGCAACAGGCCGGCCATGAATACGACCAGGATCACCCAGAAGGTCCATCGCCAGCCGCGGATCACGCCGATCGAAAGCGTTCCGAAGAGTATCGTCAGGACTACGAGAGCCGGAATCTCGGCCTGCGCTTGATTACCGGACAGGCTCAGGATCTGGTCGTACAGCGGTCGGGCGGCCAGGAGCATCGCCACGACCATGACCCAGTAAGCCGCGAAGAAGGTGAGCACCAGCACCTTGGTCCCGTTCATCGCCCTTCACCTCTACTTGCTCGTTGGTCGGAGCGCATGCTTTCATGCCGGACTCCGCCAGGTCGGCGTGTCCGTCACCTTGTCGAGACCAGACGCGAACGGCACACGGCGCTCAGCATGAGCCGACCGACTCGACGCTGTGTTCCTCGACCGGCTCCTGCGCACTTTCGATCGAGATCCAGGACCGGGCCAGATTAGGGGCCTTGGCCTCGTCAATCGTCGAAAGGTAGTCGGCCTCGCGGCCTTCCACCACTCATCTTCGTAAAGGGGAGCGAAGATGGGGATGCGCCATGGCTTCGCGTCACCGTTCAGCATGCCATCGTGATTGCGGCTGCCGTGGGCTACGATTCGGCGGCAGCGTTTACCCGAGCATTCGAGCGCTACGTCGGCGTGTCACCCGGAGAGTACCGCCGAGCACAGCACCTCTAGTCACCGTGCGCTTTCACAGTGGGCTGGACGACACTTAAGCTTAGGCACGTTGCCCGGCTGTGACCGATGCTACAGACGGCCTGGAGGGGCCACCTTACGGTCTGAGTGCATGGGTCCTGGAGCTCGGCAACACCCCGAGTGCATGGGCTGCGAGCGACCCCCTGCGGGCAACCGCGACCGCCAACCTGAGCCATGATCCCCACCATAACGGTCGATCAGATGCGCGAGGTCGATCGAATCATGGTCGAGGATCTGCACATCGAGCTCATCCAGATGATGGAGAACGCCGGCCGCTGCCTGGCGCACCACGTGCGGTCGGAGCTTGGCGGTGACGTACGCAGGCGGAGGATCGTGGTGCTCGCTGGCAGAGGGGGGAACGGCGGAGGCGGCCTCGCTGCGGCCCGGCGGCTTGCCATCTGGGGCGCCGACGTAACCGTGCTGCTTGGTCAGGACGCCGACGCGGTCCACGGCGTCCCAGGGCATCAGCTCGCGATCCTTCAGCGCATCGGCGTCCCCGCGAAAGGCCCCAAACGGATGGTGGAAGCAGACCTCCACTCAGCGGATCACTTGATTGACGCACTGATCGGGTACAGCCTCACGGATGCGCCGACGGGCTACGTCGCAACCCTCATCAGCGCCGCCAACTCAAGCGGCCGGCCGATCGCGGCGCTCGACATCCCGTCAGGTCTCCCAGGGGACACAGGGGTCGCGGCCGAGCCTGCCATCCAGGCTGCCACCACGCTGACACTCGCACTGCCAAAGGTCGGGCTTCTACGGCCCGAGGCGCGCTCATATGTCGGTCGACTGTATCTGGCCGATATCTCAGTTCCTCAACTCGTCTACCGCCGATTGGGGATGTCGGTGGGTGACATATTTGGCGAATCGGACATCGTCCCGGTGGCGCGGTGACCGGTCGGATCAGCCATCCGACCTGTCACCGAGTCGCCTGAGATGCCTCCGCTTTCCTTCGAGGGACTCCTGGGCGTCGCCCTGATCGCCTTTGGCGCTCCTCTCGTGCTCGGCCTGGCGCCGCGGCTGCGACTACCGGCAGTCGTCCTGGAGATCGTCGCCGGCATCGTGGTCGGCCCCTCGGTGTTGGGTTGGATTCGCGTCGATCTTCCAATTGCGGTGCTCTCCACCAGGGTGGTTCCACGGGTGCGCGAGCTGCTCGGCGCCGCAAGCCTCGCCTAATGCGGACTGGCCTCTCGGTCATGCCGTACGTCGATTCGCTGGACCGTATCCGCGGACTGGTGCGGTTAGCCGACCAGACCGGCCTCGACTACGTCGGCATCCAGGACCACCCGTACCAGGCTCGCTTCCTCGATGCCTTCGCCCTGATCGCTACGCTGCTCGCGGAGACGCACCGGATCGCTTTCTTCACCGACGTCGCGAACCTGCCGCTCCGACCGCCCACGATCATGGCCAAGGCTGCGGCCACGCTCGACATCGCCAGCGGCGGCCGTTTCGAGCTGGGACTGGGGGCGGGCGCGAACTGGGATCACATCGCGGGGGTGGGCGGCCCACGACGCAGCCCCGCCGAAGGCGTAGATGCGCTGGAAGAAGCCATCGAGGTCATCCGCCTGATGTGGTCTCAAGAGCAGCGGGTCTCCTTCAACGGACACCACTACCGGTTGAAGGGCGCCCGCCCCCGGTTCATCCGGTTGGTATCTGGCTGGGTGCCTTCCGGCCCCGGATGCAGCGGCTGGTCGGCCGCAAGGCAGACGGCTGGATCCCGTCTCTGGGTCCGCTCACTCGCGATGACCTCCGCCAGGGCAACCGGCGGATCGACGAAGCCGCGTTGGCGGCGGGCCGCGACCCTGGGCAGATACGGCGTGTCGTGAATGTCCAGGGACTGATCGGCGAGAACCGGACGCCACCGGTCGGCCGGCTGCAGGTCGGGTACATAAAGGCCGGCGAGCCGCTTGCCGGACCACCCAACTGGTGGGCGGAGACGCTCGACGCCTTCAACGCCGACGGATTCGACACGCTGATCTTCTGGCCGATCGACCCGACGCAACGCCAGGTCGACCTTTTCGCGAGCGAGGTCGTCCCGCTGCTCTCCTAGCAGGGGCCGTCGATAGAAGGTGGACTTGCTCGTCCTGACCACGATCGGCGCCCGATCGGGACGGGTCCGTGAGAACCAGCTTGCCTTCATCCGCCATGGCCAAGACCTCGTCGTCGCGGCCAGTAATTACGGCTCGCCCGCAAGTCCGCACTGGTACTTCAATCTCGTCGCCAACCCGGTGGTGGCGGTGGAGGTGTACGGCGAGCGGATCCAGGCTCGAGCGCGGGTCGCTCGGGGACTTGAGCGGGAGATGCTCTACGCCCTCCTTGCACAGCGGATGCCTGGGTTTCTTCAGGCCCAGAGACGGACGCGCCGCCAGATCCCGATCATCGTGATGAAGCGATTGGCCGCGTAGCCGCCACCAAGGCCGAGGGGGGGCGCACGATGCTTAAAGTGCCCGTTGGCGGCCCGCTAGGCTCCCCAACGCACACTGGCGAATGACAGGCGTCCACCGTGAGGTGCCTCACTAGGCTCGGCCGTGGGTGGACACATGAGAACCGTGCTGATCGACCACTTCTGCGATCCCGCCGAGGTTCGGCGGA
>Ga0126378_10004624_pt1 | contig 10542 bp, 11 predicted proteins | sample PanSoiMetPlot_23_FD_92587 | JGI IMG/M metagenome (GOLD analysis project Ga0126378, IMG submission 92587) | Tropical forest soil microbial communities from Panama - MetaG Plot_23 | ecosystem: Environmental > Terrestrial > Soil > Tropical forest > Bulk soil | place: Panama | collected 2016-02-17
AGCCGAGCAAAAAGACGGCAACCATGACCGCGAGAACCGCGCCGGCCACGCCGCCGGGCAAATTCGTCAGGGTGCGCGCAACCAGGTCGTCACCGCCGAGTCCGCGGAACACCAGGCTGAACACGGTCGCGCCGACCAAGATGACGAAGATCATGCTCGTGATCTGGGTGGTGCGCATCATGACCGGCAGTAACAGCCCCTTGGCGCCGGCCTTGCGCATGGCAAGCAAAATCGCGCCGACTGCGCCGACCGAGGCCGCCTCGGTCGGCGTGGCGATGCCGGCAAGAATGGAACCGAGCACTGCGAGGATCAGCGCGAATGGCGCAACGAGAGCCGAGATAAGCCGCGCCCCGAATGCGGCGCCGGCCGGCGCCCCCGGATCGGCTGCGATGGCAGGAGATTTCTTTGGCCGGATCACCGCCACGGCGATGACGTAAAGCAGATAAAGCAACACCAGAACCAAGGCCGGAAAGATGGCGCCGGCAAACAGATCGGCGACGGTGACCGTCTGCGGCGCAAAATTGCCCTTGGCCAATTGCGCCGCCTGATAGGAATTGCTCAGTTGATCGCCAAGCAGAACGAGCACCGTCGCCGGCGGGAAGATCTGGGCGAGCGTTGCGGTGGCCGCAACCGTGCCTGCGGCCAAGGCCTTATCGTAACCGTGGCGAAGCATGGTCGGCAGCACGATCAAGCCCATGGTGACGGTCGTGGCGCCGACCACGCCCTTGGCCGCCGCTAACAGCACGCCGACGAGGATCACCGACACGCTCAGCCCGCCGGGCAATCGGGCGAACAGCCGCCCCATCGTCTCCAGCAACTCCTCGGCGACACGCGAGCGCTCCAGCATCACGCCCATGAAAATGAAGAGCGGGATCGCGAGCAGTACGTCGTTGGTCATGATGCCGAAAATGCGCGCTGGCAGCGCGCCGAGCAGCGCGAAATTCATAATTCCCAAAGCTGCGCCGAGGCCGGCAAAGCCGAGCGACACGCCGGCGAGCGTGAATGCGACCGGATAGCCGAACAGCAGCAAGGCGCAGACCGCGAGCACCATCGCAACCGCAAGCGTTTCGCCCATGGTCAGTGCGATTGTTGCCGAGGGGAAACGCTCAGGATGAGCACGGCGCGGATGGCCTGCGCCACGCCTTGCAGACCGATCAAGCCGGCAAAAACCAGAATGACGGTCTTGAGCAGGTAGACCAATGGCAACCCGCTCGGCTGCGGCGAAGCTTCAAAGATGTACCATGAACGCTCGACATAGGGCAGCGTCAACGCGAACAGGACAGCGGCAAAGGGCAACAGAAACACGATGGCGCCGAGAAGATCGATGGCAGCGCGCGCTCGCACACTGCCACGGGCATAGAAAATGTCGACACGAACATGCCCATCGTTTTGCAGCGTCCAAGCTGCCGCCAACATGAACAAACCGGCGTGCGCATAGAGGACCGATTCCTGCAGCCGGATCGAGCCGAAGCCGAGCGCGTAGCGAAAGACGACCACCGCAAACTCAGCGATAACGACATAAAGCGAGCACCACGTCGCAATGCGGCCCACCGCCGCCGTGATGCGATCAATTTCGTCGGCGATGCGCACGGTCGTGTTTCGCATGGTTGGCGGTCATACTATAATCCGCCTTAGTAGCTTTCGGGAAACGGAATAGGGCGGCCATGGAGCAAAAACACGAACATCATCATGATCATGACGAGCACGGCTCGGAGCTCTCGGAAATGCAATTGCGAGTCCGGGCGCTTGAGACCGTGCTCACGGAAAAAGGCTATGTCGATCCGGCGGCGCTGGACGCCGTTATCGAGGCGTACGAGACCAAGGTTGGACCACATATCGGCGCGCGTGTCGTCGCCAAGGCCTGGAGTGATGCTGCGTTCAAGCGCGCGCTGCTCGATGATGCCACCAAGGCGGTGCTGGCATTGGGTGTGATCAATCGGGTCGGCGATCACCTGATCGCGGTCGAGAACACGCCGAAACTGCACAACATGATCGTGTGCACGCTGTGCTCCTGCTATCCGTGGGAAGTGCTCGGGCTGCCGCCGGTCTGGTACAAGTCTGCGCCCTACCGCTCGCGCGCGGTGAACGATCCGCGCGGGGTGCTGGCCGATTTCGGCGTCACCCTGTCCACCGATACCGCCATTCGGGTCTGGGACTCGACCGCGGAGACCCGTTTCATTGTCTTGCCGATGCGCCCCGAGGGCACCGAGGGCTGGAGCGAGGAAAAGCTCGCCGGCCTCGTCACCCGCGACAGCATGGTCGGCACCGGCTTTGCGAAACAGCCCGGCGAGGTGGCGTGATGGACGGCGTCCACGATATGGGCGGGATGCACGGCTTCGGCAAAGTCGAGCCGGAACAGGACGAGCCTGTGTTTCACGAAGCGTGGGAGGCCCGTACGTTCGCGCTCTGTTGGGCGATGCGATATACGGGCGTCTGGTGCATCGACCAGGGGCGTTTTGCCCGCGAGCAATTGCCGCCGGCTGTTTATCTCGCAAGTTCGTATTACAAAAAGTGGGAATTGGGCTTGGAAAAGCAGCTCGCCGAGCTCGGCCTTGCCGGGGCGGATGAGCTTGCCGCCGGTCACGCGCTGCGTGCCGGCAACCCGCTCAAGCGCAAACTGAGCGTCGCCGAGGTCCCTAATGTCATAACGCGCGGCTCGTTCGCGCGGCCGGCGCAGAAGCCGGCGAAATTCAAGCCTGGCGATCGCGTTCGCACCAAGAACATTCACCCGAGAACGCACACGCGCCTGCCCCGCTATGCCCGCGACAAAGTCGGCGTGGTCGAGGCGCTGCGCGGCTGTCACGTCTTTCCCGACACCGTCGCGGTCGGCAAGGGTGAGGATCCGCAATGGCTCTACACCGTGCTGTTCGACGGTCGCGAATTGTGGGGCGAGAGCGCGGAGCCTTCGCTCAAAGTCTCTATCGAAGCGTTTGAACCTTACCTGGAGCCGGCATGAGCGCGGATTCGGCAATGCCGCGCTCGTTGGCGGCCCAGATCCCGCGCGACGAGCACGGACCGGTGTTTCGCGCGCCTTGGGAAGCGGAAGCCTTCGCGCTGGCCGTATCGCTCAAGGAGCGCGGCCTGTTCACCTGGAACGAATGGGCGGCAACACTCGGCGATGAAATTAAAAAGGCGCAAGCGGCCGGCGATCCCGACACGGGCGAAACCTACTACCAGCATTGGCTGGCCACGCTCGAACGGATCCTGACCGAAAAAGGCGTGGTCGAGCGCGGCGTGCTGGCGCGCACCCGGGACGCCTGGCAGCGCGCTTGTGCGCGTACGCCACACGGCACGCCAATCGAGCTGCGCGCCGAGGACTTCAAAGACCGGATCAAAAGTAATGCCGTTCCGTCACCCTGAGGTGGCGGCCCCTCGAAGGGCGACGGCAGCCGAGTCGGCTGTTGCCGACCTGGACATTATGATGCGAAATCGGAAGCCCGATTTCGGTTGGCCGCTCATCCTTCGAGGCTCGCTTCGCTCGGACCTCCGGAACGACCGAAGAACGGGATACCTCTCGCGATCTCTCACAACATTTTGAGCGCGTGCGGCAGCCACAGCGACAGCGCCGGAATGTAAGTGACCATAGCGAGGAAGATCAGCATGGTGACCAGCCATGGCAGCACCGCAACGGTGAGTTCGGTAATGCCCATCTTGGTGATGCCGGCGGCAACGTAGAGATTCAATCCGACCGGTGGATGGCAGAGTCCGACTTCCATGTTGACCGCCATCAGGATGCCGAGATGGACCGGGTGGACGCCGAGCGCCGCCGCCATCGGAAACAGGATCGGCGCCATGATCAGCGTAATCGCCGCCGGGTCCATGAAGTTGCCGGCGGCGAGCAGCACGATGTTGGTGACCAGAAGAAATGCGACGATGCCGAAGCCCTGTGCCGTCATCCATTCCGCCATCGATTGCGGAATCTGCTCCGAGGTGAGCAGCCAGGAGAACACCGCAGCATTGGTGATGATGTAGAGGATCATCGCGCTCATCGACGCGGCCTTGAGCAGCACCACCGACACTTCCTTGAGCGGCAACCCTTTGTAGACAAACACAGCGATGACGAAGGCGTAGACTGCGGCCACGGCGGCGGCTTCGGTCGGCGTGAACAGACCAGAATAGATGCCGCCCAGCACCAAAAGGATCAGGAGCAGGCCCCAGACGCTTTCACGGAACGCGCGCCAGCATTCGCGCCAGCTGGCGCGTGGCATGCGCGGATAATTGTGACGCCAGGCGCGATACCAGGTCGTCGCGCCGAGCATCGATGAAAGGATGAGGCCGGGTACCAAGGCGGCAATGAAGAGCTGGCCAATGGAAGCGGAATCGACGACCGCCCCGGTCGGGCCGCGCGGCTGCATGCCGCTCGTCGCCACCGCGTAGATGACGAGGTTGATGGAGGGCGGGAACAAAATCCCAAGCGCGCCGGATGTGGCGATGACGCCTGCGGAAAACCGCGGCGGATAGCCCTGCTGCACCAGCGCCGGCAAGATGATCGAACCGATCCCGACCACGGTCGCCACCGAGGAACCGGAAATCGCGGCAAACAGCGCACAGGCGACCACACCGGCAAGGCCCAGCCCGCCATACCAGTGTCCGATCATTGAGGTGGCGAAGTCGATCATGCGGCGCGCCACCCCGCCGGCCGTGAGAAAATTACCCGCCAGAATGAAGAACGGGATCGCCATGATCTCGAAGCGATCGATGCTGGTAAACAATTTCAGGCCGACCATCTTCGGATCGACGTCGGATAGTATGAACAAATAAGTGAGCACCGAGAGGCCGAGCGCGATCGAAATCGGCATCCCCGACGCCATTAGCGCCAGCAACAGCGCAAACAAGAGCTCGGCCCGCACCACGTGCGACAACTCGATGATGTGGAGCTTGGCGGCGAAACAGATCAGCGCCAACGCGATCGGAATGACGACGATGAGCGTCGCGGTAATGGCGGCGCTGACCGGATTCGGCGGCGAAGGTTTGGAAACGTGCAACAGCGCCGTCATCGCGCCGCCTCGATTGCCGGCGGCGTCGTATCGTGCGGCTCTTCATACTCGACGCCGTGCGCTTGATGCGGCACCACGCCAGTGCGCAAGAAGCGCCACATCACCTGCAGGAAGCGGAAGCACATCAGATATGAGCCGAGCGGGATCGCGAGATAGATCATCCAGCTCGGCCATTCGAGCTCCGGCGAAACCTGATCCGGATCGAGCTGATAGACGTAAACCGCGCCCAATGTACCGATCACGCCGGTGAACAATGCGCCGCACAGCATCGCGAACACGATCACCGGCTTGCGCGCCGCTGGCGTCAGCCGATTGACGAAGACGTCGACGCCGACGTGAATGCCGGTGCGCACGCCGAGAGCGGCGCCGAATTTCGCCATCCACACGAACATGTAGGTGGCGAGTTCCTGCGCCCAGGACAGGTTGATCGAGGCCAGCCAGCCGTAGACCGCGTTAGCCGCCGCTTTGAGCAGCAACAGCTGATGCACGCCGGCCCAGCGCGCCAGATTCGCCGAGTTGCTGGCGCCATAGCGGTGCACCACGGCGACAAAGGTAAGCGCGGTCGCCGCGGCGATCAGCGTGACGATGATCCATTCTTCGAGCCGGTCGAGAATACGGTCGAGCACCCGGCACCCCCGCGAGCTGGTGCCTTCCCGCGGCGCGGGAAGGCACTAACAGGCTTAGGACTGTGGCGGAACGAAACCCGACTCCTTGTAGATCCGTTCGATGAAATCCTTGCCGAACCGGCTTTGCATTTCCTTGTGCACCGGCATTAGCTTGCTGATCCATGCTTGCTTTTCGGTATCGGTAAGGACGTGCATTTGCACCTTGCCGGTCGCCTTGGTCTGGTCGAGCGCATCGGCATTGTCCTTCGCCGCGGTGTCGTTGAAGAACTGCGTCGACTCTTTCACCGCGCGGTCGAGCCCAGTACGAACGTCAGCCGGCAGGCCATCCCAGAACTTCTTATTCGTGATCAGCGAATAGGTGAGGCGTCCGTGATAGGACACCGTCAAATATTTCTGCACGTCATAGAATTTTTGCGTCCAGATGTTCGAAGGCACATTGTCCTCGCCGTCGACTACTCCAGTTTGCAGAGCCTGATACAGCTCACCGAATGCGATGATCTGCGGAATGGCGCCGAGCTGCCGTGCCACTGCGTCCAAAACCTTGCTGCCCTGGATGCGCATTTTCAGGCCGCGAAAATCGTCCGGCGAGACCAGCGGCACGTTTGCGGTATAGACGTGGGCGCCGTTGTCCCAATAAGCGAGCGGTTCGACGCCTTTGTCTTCCAGTTTCTTGTTGAGCTCGCCCATCATCGGGCTCGCCATCATCTGCCGGGCGTGCGCATCGTCGCTCATCAGGAACGGCAGGTCGAAGACATCGAATTCCTTAACCCCGAGCGGACCAAATTTGGAGATCGACGGCGCCAAGAGCTGCACCGAACCGAGCTGCAAGGCTTCGAGTTCTTCCTTGTCTTTGTACAGCGAAGAGTTCGGGTAAACTTCGACGGTCACTTTGCCATTGGTGTATTTTTCGGCGAGCTGCTTGAACATCAAGGCCGCTTTGCCCTTTGGCGCGTCGGGCGAGACGACGTGGCTGAACTTGATGATGATGGGGTCTGCAAGCGCAGGTCCGCCGGCAAATGCCAGCGCGGCAGCGAACGCGAAGACCAGCCATTTGGCAGCTGAAGACATAAAACTCCTCCCGGATCTGGCAGCGGCGGCCAGTGTTGCTTTCTCATACTCCATAGCGCGAATGCCGGAGCGGGCCAAGGACGCTCCCACTGGAATTTTCGTCAGTTTCAGACATGGATAAAGAGCTGGCGTCGATGAGACGCTATGCCGCGTTGCTCGGCGCATGCCGCCGGCACTGCGCACCAACACGCGACTGGTCGGTTGGTGCTGCAGCGGCCGGCTTGTGTGCGTTGCTGCCAATAGAGCTGCGATGTAGTGCGGGAATAATCCGGCAACCTTGCTTGTCTAGTCGGTAATGCCAACCGCAAGCATTCGGCCGATGACAAGAGAGGACGCTGCTGCCGTCGCACATATGGCGCGCGAACTGGCTGCCGTCCTGGAGGATCCCGAGCCCACCCTCGATCCGAACGATCTCGTGCGCGACACCATCGGACCCGAGCGTTGGTTCGATTGTCTGGTGGCAGAGGTCGACGGCAGACTGATCGGCTACGCGATGGTCGGCCGGGGCTACGAGGCGCATATGGCCAAACGTCGGCTGTGGTTGAGCGATCTCTATGTGCGCACGGATGCGCGGCGGACCGGCGCCGGGCGCACCTTGATGGTCGAAATCGCGCGGCTGGCGATCGGACAAGGCTGCGAAGCGGTTTACTGGGATTTGTGGCGGCTCAACCGCGTGGGCAAAGCTTTTTACGAGAGTCTTGGAGCCGTCGAGATCGGCGATCTTGCCATCTGTCAGCCGCCAGCTCGCAGCGGCAGGGGACGAAGGACATTCGCCGCTTAGTGCATAGCGGCTTCGGCGCGCGGCAACAGCGCGCCCGGATGACTGATAATGTTGCCAGCCAGCCGGTGCGCCGCACTTGCCGCCTGCGCCGGCTCGGTGCCCGACAGCCGGGCCGCGAGATAGCCGGCGTTAAAGCCATCGCCGGCCGCGGTCGGATCGACCGGCACCAAAATTTCCGGCACCGGAACGAATTCCAATCCTCGCGATGTGGCGACCAGCGCGCTGTTCGGTCCGTTCTTGACTACGATCTCGCCGACACCGAAAGCCTGCAGCCGCGCCACCGTGCTTTCCGGAGATGGATCGCCCCATAAAACGGCCTCATCATCGAAGGCCGGCAGCGCGATGTCGACGCGCTTGAGCGCCTCCATGAAGACGGTACGCGTGCGCGCCAAATTTCCTTTCCAGCCGGCGGGGCGAAAATTGCCGTCAAAAGCGACCCTGGCGCCCTGCTGCCGCGCAACTTCGAGCGCCGCGAACAAACGGCCAAGACCGTCATTGGAGTACAGCGACAACGTGATGCCGGAAAAGTAGATCAGTCGTGCCGAAATAAGGCTTTGCGCGATGCGCATCCAGTCAGAAAGCTCAAACAATTCCCGCGCTGGCGCGCCGTCGCCCCAAACGCGGCTGACGGATTTGCCGGACTGGCCATGCTCGACCAAGGACAGCGCCGGCAAGCGGCCTGGTACGCGCAGAATGAGATCAGCCCCGAGCCCTTCCGCCAAGGCCAATGCGACAATGCTGTCGGAATAGGGATCGTCTCCGACCGCAGTGGCGAAACCGACGTTAAGCCCGGCACGCGCTAGATAGACAGCAGTATTGAAACTGTCGCCCGCGCAAGCCGCGCTAAACGCGCCATCCGGACCGCGCCTCAGTTCGATCAAGGCCTCCCCGATGCAAATGACGCGCGGTGCTTGCTCAGTCATACGCAAACCTTATCAAGAAGAATCCCAGATTGCCGGTGGACCGGAGCACGAGCCGGCTTTGACCGACCCCGACTGGTACCCCATCGGCATAATGTTATATTATAACATTATCACTAAGACCTACCGGCCAAGCGATGACCCATCATCATCACCAGGATGACGTGCCGCACCCCTCGGCGGCGATCGGGGCTTCACTTTTGCGGCTCTCGGCCGCGCAACGCCTCGCGATCGCAGGACTCGTCATCGCCCTGCTATGGGCGGCGTTCTGGTGGGCAATCCGGTGATCGCCGAGCGGAGCGAAGCGATGCCGCAGTTGCGATTGCAAAATCTTACGCTCGGCTATGACCGCCATCCGGCGGTGCATCATCTTGACGGCCTTGTGAAGGGCGGCGCGCTGCTCGCGGTGGTCGGCCCCAACGGCGCCGGCAAGTCGACCCTGTTCAAGGCAATCGCCGGCACGCTCAAGCCGCTCGCGGGCGCGATCAAGCGTGATGGCAGCGATGGCCGCGGCATCGCCTACCTGCCGCAAGCGCCGGATATCGACCGTTCGTTTCCGATCGGCGTTTACGACATGGTGGCGATGGGGCTCTGGCGCAGCCGCGGAGTTTTGGGCGGCATCGCAGGAAAGGACCACCACGCCATCGAAGCGGCCATTGCCGCGGTTGGGCTGACTGGGTTCGAACGGCGCTCAATCGGCACGCTGTCCGGCGGGCAAATGCAACGCATGCTGTTTGCGCGCCTCGTGGCCCAGGACTCCCGTCTGATTTTACTCGATGAGCCCTTCGCCGCGATCGATGCGCGGACCTCCGCCGAACTGTTGGCGCTGGTGCAACGCTGGCATCGCGAGGGACGAACCGTGCTTGCCGCGCTTCACGATGTCGATCTGGTCAGGACAGTCTTTCCCGAAACCTTATTGCTGGCGCGCGAGCCAGTCGCCTGGGGTCCAACCCGCGACGTGCTCACGGCCGAAAATCTGAACAAGGCCCGGCGTATGTGCGAGGCCTTCGACGATGCCGCCGAGACTTGCGCCGTGGCCGCGGAATAAAATCAGTCACAAGCAATGCTATACGACAATCTGATCGCTCCGTTCGCGGATTTCGAATTTATGCGGCGTGCACTGGTCGGCACTTGCGCGCTCGCATTCGGCGCACCGCCGATCGGCGTCTTTCTGATGCTGCGGCGCATGAGTCTGATTGGCGACGCCATGGCGCATGCCATCCTGCCCGGCGCCGCGATCGGCTTCTTGTTCGCGGGCCTGAGTTTGCCGGCAATGGCTGGCGCGGGCCTCGTCGCGGGGTTTCTCATCGCCATCGGCTCTGCGCTGATCTCGCGCTCGACGCAATTAAAGGAAGACGCCTCGCTTGCGGCGCTGTTCGTGATCTCGCTCGCACTCGGCGTCACGATCGTCTCGCTCAAAGGCAACAACATCGATCTGATGCATTTCCTGTTCGGTTCGGTGCTAGCGATCGATAACGGCGCGCTCGTTCTCATCCTCGCGATCACGTCGGTTTCGCTCGTCGTGCTGGCCTTGATCTGGCGTCCGCTAGTCATCGAATCGGTCGATCCGGGATTTCTCCGCACGGTCAGCGGCGCCGGCGCGACGGCGCATGTCGTTTTCCTCGCGCTGGTGGTGCTTAATCTGGTCGGTGGCTTCCAGGTGCTCGGCACGCTCCTTGCCGTCGGCATCATGATGCTGCCGGCGATTAGCTCGCGGTTCTGGGCGCGCGAGGTGACCGGAATGATCGCAGCCGCGGTCGCGAGCGCGCTGATTTCCAGCTATGCGGGCCTCATCCTCTCCTTCCGCGCCGAACTGCCGTCCGGACCCGCCATTATCCTGGTCGCGGGATTGATCTATCTGCTGTCGCTTGCGTTTGGGCCGGTCGGCGGCCTGATTTGGCTTGCTCTGCCGCGCCGGCATCTTGAAGCGTGAGCAATACCGCTACGAGCTTGGCGGGGTTTTGGCCCCGACCGCGATTGCCTATATAGCCTCCCGGGAGCTTCGAAATAGCCGCCATCGATGCGATCAAACGGCGCGAGGCCCGGCGCCAAGCGCCAGGAGACAGCAATGCCCGAGCAATCTTCGTCTGAAAAAATCCCGGTGACGGTGCTGACCGGCTATCTCGGCGCCGGCAAGACGACCTTGCTCA
>Ga0126378_10004625_pt1 | contig 10541 bp, 13 predicted proteins | sample PanSoiMetPlot_23_FD_92587 | JGI IMG/M metagenome (GOLD analysis project Ga0126378, IMG submission 92587) | Tropical forest soil microbial communities from Panama - MetaG Plot_23 | ecosystem: Environmental > Terrestrial > Soil > Tropical forest > Bulk soil | place: Panama | collected 2016-02-17
CATGACTACGGCCACGGGAGCGTTGGGGTGATGCTGTCCTGGGGCTGCGCGCGCCAGGCCGTCGCGCTTCTCCTCGGGCCTCAACGAGCAGCTTGAGACGGCGCTTGTACACAACCTCGGCGGCAGGTATGAGCTCGCGTTATGCGGTGCTCCCCTTTCCGCGACGAGCTTTCCTGGCGGAAGCCTGCTGAGAGGCGCGCTGTTTTCTGGCGGCCTTGACGGAGGCCACCAGCGCCTCCATCAGATTCATGATTGGAGCGACCTCTGCCGGTGACGCCCGCACCACCTCCGCACCCTCCAGCTTGACGTTCACCGCGTGTACCAATGCGTCGCGGTACTCATCGCGGTAACGGCGGGGATCGAATGTATCAACGGCCAGGTTCTGCACAAGGCTCCGGGCCATCTGGAGCTCCCTGGGTCTTATGGTCAGGTCGCTCGAGGTGGGCAGCCGTTCCTGTGGTCGGATCTCATCTGGCCAATGCAGCGTGTTCAGGAGAAGTAGGTCCTTGACGGCGTGTACGCAACAGAGGTGCTCGCGGTCGCGAAAGGCGATCGTGGCAACCGCCATCATCCCGGTTTCGACCAGTGCTTGCGTCAGCACGCGGTAGGCCCTGCGCGCAGCCGTCTCTGGCTCGACATAGTAGGCGGACTTGAAGTAGAGCCCACCTCTGATCGCGGCGTGCGGGATGAACGCAGTAATCGCAATCGTCCGCGCGCTGGTCCGGGGCAGGTTTTCGAGGTCTGAGTCTTCAATCACCACGTACTTGTCAGGCGAGACCTCATAGCCTCTGGTGACCTCGGTGTATGGCACCTCATGCGCGCCGGCGTCGCACCAGCGCTTATTGCGGATCAGCGATAAGTGCACAGCGCACAGTTGGCGGAACGACACCGAATGAGACTCGGTGGCCATGTAGAGCCTCACCGGGATCGTGATCATCCCCAGGCCGATCACGCCTCTCCACATCGGTCGCGGCATGCTTCGACCCCCAGGTGTTCGTGGCCGCGTCTTGTGAGCGCGACTCGGAGCTCGGCCCCTTCGTCTATCGAGACAGCCACCAAACCAGCTTCCTCCAGCTCTCGGATCTCCACCATCAGCTCGTACCACGTGTCTATCGGAGCGCGGTGCTCGGTTGCGGTGTTCATGGCCGGCAGCTTCCCACCGACCGGGTCGCAGTCTCAATCGGACGTTGGTCTTAGGACCCGTCAAGCAGGCCATGTCTCTCCGCCCAGAGAGCGGCCTGCGTGCGATCGCTCACACCGATGCGCTGGAAGGTGTTCCCCAGGTGCGTCTTGACGGTCTTTTCGCTGATACCCAGCCTGCGTGCGATCTGTTTGTTCGCGAAACCACGGCCAACCAGAGTCAGTACTTCGCGTTCCCGATTCGTCAGCGAGGTGAGTGGCTCTCTCCCGGCCCGGGCAGCAAGCAGAGCCAGGGCCGCCCGCAGGGCGACCGGTGATTCCCCTCGGGCCGCAGCCCGGATGGCGGTCACCAACTCCTCGGGGACGGCGTCCTTGAACAGAAAGCTGACGGCGCCGGCTTCGACGGCCGCCAGCACCAGCTCTCTGTCGCTGAAGCTGGGGAATGCCACGACCTTCACTTCGGGATGCGCCTCGGCGATCGCGCGGATCGCGGGGATCCCGTCCGTTCCTGGCATTGACAGGTCCATGAGGACCACGTCTGGAGGATGCCGGTCGACGAAGCTGACCGCGGCATCACCGTCGCTCAGCTCACCAACCACCACCAGGTCCGCAGTCTCATCAAGAGAAGCGCGCAGGCCGGCTCGGACCATGGCATGGTGGTCGACCAGTAGGACGCGGACCAGGTCACTCCTTTTCGCCGGCTGGTGTTGCAGCCCGCGACCGCCGCGAGCGCCGCGACCTCGCGCGCGCTCACGGCCCTGCGGGCGAGGTCGAGCGCCGGGACTCGGCGAGGCTTCGAGCTCACGCCAGACCTGCGCGCGAAGCGCAGATTCGAGGCTCTTTACAGAAGAATGGTGCTCGCGCAAGTCATCCAGGGCGAGCCGGATGACGTGCGAGGCAGAACCGCGCAGTCCCGCCATTGCACTGACCACAGCCTGGGTCCACACGTACTGGCGCTCGGTAAGAAGGATCCTCGTGCGCCGATAGCTGTGTATTTGCGCGCCGTCGGCAAGCGCAGAGTCTTCACCGGGAGGCGTGCGCTTGCTTTCGAGCTCGCGCCAGACCTGCCTTCGAAGAGCGGCTTCCAGATTCTTCGGCGACCAGTGGCGTTCGCGCAGGTCATCAAGGGCGAGTCGGATGACATGTGCCGCAGAACAACGAAGCCCGGTCATGGCGTCGACCAGCTCATGGACCCACGTGTGCTGCTGCTCGGTGAGAAGGACCGTCACGGCCAAGTGCCTTCCTGGCGGCCTATCCTGCCGCGAGAGTCCTCCGCTGAGCCCATCAGCAGCCTGCGCGTCGCGGCCACGTGGACCTTGCTCCGCTCTGCTCAAGGTCTCGTCCAGCCCCCACTGCATGAGGTCTTGCCTTAGACCTCCTGCGCGAAGTGTACTGAGCCACAGTCGGTTTGCATGGCTGAGTGGGAGATTCAGCATCCGCGTCCGCAAGCGAGGTCCTGAACATGATGGGCTGGAGAACCTTAACCAAACGATCCTCGGGACCGTCGTCACCCCTGTCTATGATGCGTGGAGCGGTGCATCCTGCTCGCGCTTGGACATGAACTTGGAGGTATGAACCGATGGCTGATGCAGCTTATCCGGTGCAGTTCTCGGTGGACTACCCGGACCGTCCCCTCAATCGTTTGACCACCTTCTTTCGGATCTTCGTGGCCATCCCGATCCTGATCGTCCTGGGAACCGTGGGGGCCGGCACATATGAGACGAGCACCAGCCGCGGCACGACCGTCGTCATCGCCGGCGTCGGAGGTGTGCTGTTCCTCGGTCCGCTCATCATGATCCTGTTCCGGCAGAAGTACCCTCGCTGGTGGTTCGACTGGAACCGCGAACTCCTGCGCTTCTCGAACCGCGTTACCGCGTACCTGGCCTTGATGGACGACCGCTATCCATCAACGGACGAGGAGCAGTCTGTGCACCTCGATTTCCCCTACCCGGACGTGCCCCAGGTCCTGAACAGGTGGCTGCCATTAATCAAGTGGCTTCTCGCCATACCTCACTACATTGTTCTGTTCTTCCTGGACATCGGCGTCCTGGTGGTGGTAGTCGTCGCCTGGTTTGCGATCCTATTCACGGGCCGTTATCCGAGGTCTCTGTTCGACTTCGTAGAGGGCGTCATACGGTGGCACAACCGAGTGGCCGGATACGCCTATGTTCTCGTCACCGACCGGTACCCCCCGTTTCAGCTGCGCCCCTGAGCGGAACCGTCACGAACACGTCCTCGGACGGCGGCAGGTGGCTCGGTTGATAGGTGTGTCGATTTAGTCGGATCGTTCGCCCACGGTCTTGTCGGCAGGGTGCCGCGGTGGGGCATCGACCAGGTCGGACCATCATCCGCTGGCGGAGATCCGCCATCCGCCATAGAAACACGTCCTGCACTTTGCAGTTCGGGGCTGAAATAGCCAGACCTAAGGTGGTGCCGTCTTCACCGGCTGGCTATGGAGGACCACGAATGGACGACATCATTCGAGCGGTGGCGGAGCGGACAGGCTTGAGCGAGGACCAGGCGCGGCAGGCCGCCGAGACAATCGTGGGCTTGTTGAAAGAGCGGCTGCCAGAGCCGGCGAGCAGCATGCTTGCTCAGGTCGTCGGGCAACAGGGCGAGCCGGCTGGCGCCGGCGAAGAAGCCGCTGGCGGGACGGCCAGCCAGCCTGGCGTGATCGGTCAGGCGAATGAAGCCGTCAGGAGCATCTTCAACCGCTAAGTCGGGCTCGGGCTGAGGGCGAGGGGCCGTGTGAAGCCCTTCGCAACTGCCAGTCGAAGCCGCTGGCGATCTCAGGCGTGCTGCACGCGCGCCTGATTCCGTATGTGCATCTCCCTCCCGGAGGTGTGTCCGAACACTGACGACCGCTGACGAGCGCACCACGTGCAGCTGGCCCCTGTCGCCGCCGAGGTGCAAACCTATGGTTGCATCCCAAGCAGCCACGCGCACATAGGGTGGCACATCCGAGGGCGCACATTCGGAGGACAACGATATCGACCGCTCCGGGACGCTGGGCACTTCAGGCCAACGACGAGCACAGGCCGCGCCATTCGCTCTGCAAACAGCAACCATGCCACCATGGCCGCGGCGGCGCCCAGCAGCGAGGACGGCAAGCGACACAGGAGTGGCCTACGAGACTATCACCTGCTCGCCGCCTCGGCGGAACCCGGGTTTATGCCGCCCTGCGTAAAGCGGCGACTGTCCAGAACAGTCCAGTTCGATTGAGGACTGCCCGCAGGCCGTGCTGCTCGGCCGTGGCGATGATCTTCTTCGGCGGGTGCAGGAAAATCTGGAACTCGCGGCGCGCAACGCGCAGACCGAGGTTGCCGAGCGCCAATCCTAACCGTGTCCACCAGGTCTCCTTCGGGTAACTCAGCACCAGCACTTCGCGGGTGTGAGCCGCCGCAGCTCCAGCGAGCTTGGGCATGTCCGGATAGCAGCAGATGACGCGGTTCAAGATCACGATGTCGGCCCCATCCACTGCGGCAGCCGTCTCAGCGAAGTCCATGATCTGGCGTTCGACGCGAGTCTCCAGACCTGCCTCCCGTAGCAGTGCCGTGGCTTCCTCCTCGTATGTAGACGTCAGCTCAATGCTCACGGCTCGGGAGGCGCCAGCCTTCAGCAGCTCAATCTGAATAGCGCCGATGCCGCCGCCCACTTCGAGCACCGTTCGACCCTCCACTCCCTGCTGCTGCAAGAAACTGACGATGCGGCCCGAGGTCGGATCGAGACCCTTGCGCCGGTAGCGCTTTGCCTCGGCGCGAGCATTCTTCTCGCTGAAGATCCAGCGGTAGCCCTTGGGCGAGCAACAGTCGCTCATGCTCGAATTATCCAGGCCGCGAGCCTGGCGGACACGCGGCCCGGCTCCACGCCAGCTCCCTCAACCTGCGGGAGTAGCATTTCGAAGTCGAAGTAGTGCCTTCTAAAAGTAAAGCCAAGGAGATGGTTGCTGGGGCGGAGCGCGGCCGGCAATATGGGCAGCTCTGCCCCATCGCTCTTGCCCTGGACGCAATCGGTGACCGGTGGGCCCTCCTCCTGATTCGCGAGCTGTTTGCAGGACCTAAGAGGTTCACAGATCTTGCCGCCGGCCTGCCTGGCGTGGGCACCGGAGTCCTGTCGGAGCGCCTCCGGCAGCTCGAGCATCACGGGGTTGTGAGTCGCCGCCGCCTGCGCCCTCCCACCCCGGCCCAGGTCTATGAGCTGACGGCCCGTGGCGCGGCACTGGATCCGATCCTCACGGGCCTCGCACGGTGGGGGGCCGTCTACATGACTGGGCGAGACGACCTTACGAGCCGCGGGCGCTGGTTGCTCCAGGCCATGGCCGCCACCGCCAGGACGCCCCCACCAGGACTCGAGACCACCAATTTCGTCCTCGACGGCGAGGAGTGTCACGTCCTGGTCGCTCGTGACCGGTTGGTGGCTAGGGATGGATTGCGCGAAGGCGCCCGCATCACTGTCCGGGGCGCCTCACGCGAGCTCTACATGTTGGCTTCGTCACCCGGGAAGCCGACCGCCCCTTCCCGACACTTCGCGGTGGACGGCGATCGGCGTTCAGCCGACCGACTCCTGGATCACCTAGTGCTCGGGGTGCGGCGCGCCGCAGCGACGGGGGTTCCAAAGGCGTGACACGGATGGGTCCGTCGAATCCGCTGCCGGACGGCGGCCTCGACAACGTCAGCGCGTTCCTGCGGGGACTCCCATTGAAATTCGAGTCGATTCAGCCGACCCGTGTCGTGGGCTCGATGGAGTTAGGGCCGGACCAGCACACGCCCTGGGGCGTCGTCCACGGTGGCGCCTACACCACGGCGATCGAGAGCGCCGCCAGCCTGGGGGCTTCCATGGCCGTCCTGGACCGGGACCAGTTTGCCGTCGGTGTCAACAACAACACGGACTTCCTGCGACCTCTCGTGGCAGGCAGAGTCCTGGTGCTTGCCGAGCCGATCCAGCAGGGTGCCACGCAGCAGCTTTGGCAGGTCGCCATCACTCGTGCAGATGACGGCAAGCTCATCGCTCGCGGCCAGGTGCGACTCCAGAATGTGCCACTACGGGGCCGTCCAGCGCCCGCGACGAAAGCCTGACCAGGAGTCCCGGGCCGGACTATGCCCCAGGAGTACCGAGACCGTGCCGATGTCGCAGAGCGTGTCGCAGTGCTTCCAGTTTGGCGGGAAGGTGGCGAAGAACGCCCGAAGCGAGATGGCGGCCAAGGCGCAAACACCGGCCGGATCGCGCCGGTGCGTCGAGCGGGCTCGCTGTCACGAGCCAGATCACCCAGGCGCTGTGGGCATGCTACCGGGCCCCGGACCGGGCTGAGGCGGCCTGCCTCAGCCCGGCCTGATAGGTCTCCTCTCGGCCTAGACTCGCGCGGCTGCCAGCAGCTCCTCGAGCCGGTCCATCATCTCGGTCGCGCCCGACCCCATGCCGGACTGGACCATGCCGTCGCGATCGGCGACCGACTGGAACACCGACTGGTCCGTCAGCCTGGTTTTGCCGTCCAGCTCCTCCAGCGTCACCGTATCGAGCATGACGTGGCCGGGCACGCCTTCGTACTCGAACGTCAACACGAGTCGCTCCGGCGCCTCGATGTCGTGGTAGACGCCGTGGAACGCGTGCTCGTTGCCCTGAGGGTCCCGCTGCACGTAGCGCCACCTGCCGCCTGGCCGCAGGTCCATCTCATCCACTGTCGTCGTGAGGTATCTCGGCCCCCACCACTGCGGGATAAGGTGTGGATCCGTCATGGTCTTGAACACGAGGTCGCGAGGCGCGTCAAACGTGCGGGTCATGACGATCTCCTGCTTCCCCGGCTCGATTGTGTAATCCGGTTTGGTCACGGTTTTCTCCTTCGGCGTTCAAGCCTTCTTCGCGCCCCACCTGCAGCCCGCGCAGCAATTCGTCCAGCCGGTCGTGGCGCTCTTCCCAGGCATGGCGATAACGCTCGACCCAATCCGACACGTCCTTCAAGGCGGCCGGCTCGAGGCGGCAGGGCCGCCACTGCGCCTTTCGGCCCTGGCTGATGAGACCGGCTCGCTGTAGCACCTTGAGGTGCTTCGACACGGTTGGAAGCTTCAGGTCGAACGGAGCGGCCAGCTCCAGGACCGTCGCCTCGCCCTGTTCCAGGCGGGAAAGGATTGCCCGCCGTGTCGGGTCGGCCAGTGCCATCAGCACGATGCTCAGTCGATCATTCGCCATGTCATTCTACCGATCAGCTAATTAGCTTACTGGTAGAATAAGAGCTAGGCATCTACTCTGTCAAGGGGCACGTCCCCCCGGGACGGCCGAGGCATTTCGGTGAGCCGGTCAGGCGCCGCGCCAGTCGCGGTACAGGTCCGCGATCACATCCTCGATCGGAGCGCGGTGCGTCTCGACGTCCATCAGACGGGTGCGCACCGAGGCCGCAGCGAGCAGCTGCGGAATCGGCGTAGCCGTCGCGTCGAAGGCGTACTCATGGCGCCCGCCCTCGCTGCCCAGATGCGTGGCACCCGCCAGCGTCGGGGCCAACGCCGAGTCGGTCGCGAGAACCAGGCGCCGCCGGTCGCCCAGCCGGCGGCGCAGGTCCTCGAACGAGCCGTCGAAGGCGATCGCGCCCTTGTTGAGGATCACGATCCGCGCGCGAAGCTGCTCGAGGTCAGGCATGTCGTGGCTGGTGATCATTACCGTCACCCCGCGATCGCGGTTCAGCGTGCGGATCGCCTCCAGCACCTCCCGCTTGACGAGCACGTCGAGGCCGATCGTCGGCTCGTCCAGGAACAGGATCTGCGGCTCGCCCACCAGCGCGAGCGCGAGGTCGGCGCGCATGCGCTGGCCGAGGCTCAGTTCGCGGGCGGGCGCGCTCCAGAACAGGTCGAGGCCGAGAAGGTCGCGCGCGAACGCGAGCGAGCGCTCGTAGACGGCGTCGGGGATGTTCCATACGGCCCTGCGCCACGCGAAGGTGGCCGCTACCGGGTGGTCCCACCACAGTTCGGTGCGCTGGCCGAAGACGACGCTGATCTTGCCGACGTAGCGCACGCGGTCGCGCACCGGGTCCGCGCCGAGCGAGCGGACGGTTCCCGCGTCGGGCGCCAGCAGCCCGGCGAGCAGCTTGATCGTGGTGCTCTTGCCGGCCCCGTTGGGCCCCGCGTAGGCCACCATCTCGCCGGCTTCGACCGACAGATCGATCCCGCGCAGCGCGGTGACCGTCTCCCGCCGCGGACGGGCGAGGTCGCGCAGCAGGCCCGTGAACGTCCCCGATCGCAGGCGGCGCTCGAACGACTTGTGGACGCCGCGCAGCTCAACGACGGCGGTGGCCATGGTCGGTGTACCTCCTCGAGCCAGTGCGGCGGTACTCGCGCAGCCCGAGCCGGAACAGGAACAGGGCCAACGCGCCCAGCACGATCGCCGCCAGCGGTGTGATCCATGCGTCGATTGGACCGGCGCCGGCGACGTGCAGCAGGGCGCGCGACGGGAGCCAGCTGAGGAGCCCGCTGGGCACGGCGCTGATCAGCACCACCCGGAGGGCGCGCGGCACCGGGTCGAGCGGGAAGCTCACCTTCCCGATCAGGCCCGACGCCGCGGAGCTGACCTCCTCGGCGCCACGCGGCGCCCAGAAGGCGAGGCAGCCCCACGAGTAGAGGAAGGCAGTCTGGACCGCCATCGAGGCCAGGAGGTTGATGCCGAGGAGCCCGAGCCAGCCGGGGCTCACCGTCACGTGCAATTGGGCCACCGACCAGGCCATCAGGACCAGGCCCAGCGTCAAGACCGGCCAGAAGTCGAATGGCGTGAAGCCCTCGGTGAGCATGATCCGCCAGAGCGGCTGGGGCTGGACGAGGTAGTGGTCGAGCTGTCCGCGTCCGATGCGCTGACTGAGGTGCCAGGGGCTGTCGCCGGCGGCGTCGAGCAGCGAGCTCACGACCGCCCCGTACGCGAGCATGAACACGACCGCGGCCAGCGGCCAGGGACCGATATGGCCGAACCGCAGCGCCACCAGGATCGGCGCCAGCATCTCTCCCGAGTGCCAGATGAAGTCGGTGGCCGTGTGCGCGATCGCCTGCTCGCGGGTGCGGAGGATGCGGATCGCGTTCAGCCGGGCGCCGGCGCCGAGCAGGCGCATCGTCTCAGCCGCCATAGAGCGCCACCTGCTCGCGGCTCGAGTTCCAGGCCGCCCGGACGGCGACGGTGAGCACGATCGCCCAGGCCGCCTGCAGCGCCAGCAGCGGGGCCGGGTCGCCTGTCCCTGTGTAGATGCGCAGCGGCGCCGACGCCGTCGAGGCGAACGGCAGCCAGGTGAACAGCGCGCCCAGGTGGAACGGCAGCAGTGCGATCGGCACCCAGGCGCCCGAGCAGATGGCCTGGACGACGGCGCGCGCCGCGTCCAGCACCCAGGGCCCCAGGTCGATCCGCACGATCAGCACTGTGCAGGCCATGTCGATGGCGATCCCGATCGTCACCGCGAGCACGAGGCTCACCACGAACAGCCCGAGGTGCGTGGCCGACGCCGGCAGCGGGTCGACCCCGAGAAGGGGCGCCAGCATCAGCAGCGGCGCCGAGACCAGCAGCATGGGGAGGGCCCAGTCGCCGATCATCTCGGCCGCGTACTGTGTGGCCAGCGGCATCGGCCAGGTGAACCGTGTCGCGATCGCGCCGTTCCACAGCGCTCCGGCGATCGGCGTACGCACGTTGAACTGCGCCGAGAACACCTCGGCCACGAGCGAATACGTCAGCACCGTTCCCAGCCCGTAGCCGGAGACGACCGCGCCCGCCGGGATCAGGCTCGGCCAGATCGCCAGCAGGATGAGCACCCGCACGAACCGCAGGGCAACGGAGAAGACCGCCCACAGCCCGTCCGCGAGGGGACCGAACGCGGCAACGCGGGTGGTGGCAAGGTGGGCGCGGAGAAGGCGCGTCAGCCTATGGCGGGTGCTGTCGGAACCGGGATGCGAAACGACTTCGCTGACCAAGGGTGCTGCCCTCCTGAATGGAAATCGGGCAGCCGGTCGCGCAAGGCGAAGGTCGAGGCCTGGTGGTGCCTCAGGCGCTCAGGGGCGGCCGGCTGCAGAGCCTGAACACGCCCAAAAAACGCAACGCCGGCACCTCCTGAGCAAGACTCCGGCCGGCTGGGGCCGGACGTGGCGAGGAGTGTAGCACCTCGTCCGCGGCGATTGGGACTCCGGACTGGTGCCGTGGAACCCGACTGAAACTCAGGGGGATTCAGTGGTTCTTTTCAGCCTTTCGAAGCATCGGAGGCCGGGAGGACAGTTTGAACTTCGAATGTCATGCTAGCCAGCCGGCCACCCGAAGGACCTCCGACGCAACCTCACGGAGCGGACGCGTGCCGTTTTCGACCACATGGTCTTCTCCCTGGGCGAGGCGGCAGCAGCGGCGGCCCGGACCGACACCTTCTTGGGAGAACGCTACCGACGTCTCGTCAAGCG
>Ga0126378_10004626_pt1 | contig 10541 bp, 7 predicted proteins | sample PanSoiMetPlot_23_FD_92587 | JGI IMG/M metagenome (GOLD analysis project Ga0126378, IMG submission 92587) | Tropical forest soil microbial communities from Panama - MetaG Plot_23 | ecosystem: Environmental > Terrestrial > Soil > Tropical forest > Bulk soil | place: Panama | collected 2016-02-17
ATCAACACCGGCACCGCCACGGCGGCGGACATCGAGGGTCTTGGCGAGGAGGTCCGCCGCCGCGTGTTCGAGAAATTCGGCGTGACGCTCGAGTGGGAGATCCGCCGCATCGGCCGGCCGGCGACGGGCCTCAAGGAGGCGGCGCCATGACCCGCGTCGCGGTGCTCATGGGCGGTTGGTCGGCCGAGCGCGAGGTCTCGCTCTCGAGCGGCAAGGAGTGCGCCAAGGCGCTCAAGGCCGAGGGTTATGACGTCGTCGCGATCGACGTGCCGCGCGACCTCGACAAGCTTGTGAAGCTGCTGAAGCCGCGGCCCGACGTGGTGTTCAACGCGCTCCATGGGCGCGGCGGCGAGGACGGCACGGTGCAGGGCGTGCTGGAGTTCCTGCGCGTTCCCTATACGCATTCCGGTGTGCTCGCCTCGGCGGTCGCGATGGACAAGCCGATGGCCAAGGCCGCCTTCACCGCGGCGGGCCTCCCCGTGCCCGAGGGCCGCGTGGTGCCGAGGGCGCAACTCACGCAGGGCGATCCCGTGCCGCGCCCCTTCGTGGTGAAGCCGCCTAATGAGGGCTCCAGCGTCGGCGTCCGCATCGTGCGGCCCAATGACAATTCCTGGTCGGTCGAGGCGGGCCAGTGGGCCTATGAGGAGGCGCTCGTGGAACGCTTCGTGCCGGGCCGCGAGATCACGGTTGCGGTGATGGGCGATCGGGCGCTCGGCGCGCTCGAGATCCGGCCGCACGGCACCTTCTACGACTACACCTCGAAGTACGAGCTCGGCGGCTCCGAACACCTGATGCCGGCGCCGATCCACAAGAAGGCCTACGAGCAGGCGCTCGATATCGCGCTTCGTGCGCACCAGGCCCTGGGTTGCCGCGGCGTGAGCCGCGCCGACCTGCGCTACGACGACACCAAGGGCGAGCCCGGCCGCATGGTGCTGCTCGAGATCAACACGCAGCCGGGCATGACGCCGACCTCGCTGGTGCCCGATATCGCCCGTCAGGTCGGCATCGAGTTTCCGGCGCTGGTGCGCTGGATGGTGGAGAACGCGGCATGCGACGTCTGACCGCGGATCCCGAACTCGGTCGCGCCGCGCGCCCGCCGCGCCGCCGCCCCACGCCTCGCTGGGCCTGGCGCGCTGGCGCGCTGGCGCTCGCATTGGCGTTGCTCGGCGGGAGCGGTTTTGCCGTGCATCGCAGCGGCTGGGACGCCGCGAGCGTCGAGCAGGTGCGGGCCAAGGCGGTGGCGCTGACGGCGCAGGCGGGCCTCACCGTGAGCGATGTCGCGGTACGAGGCCGAAGCCGCACCAGCGGTGACGCCATCCTCGCGGCGCTCGGCGCCGCGCGCGGCACGCCCATGCTCGAGGTCAATCCGTCGGCGGCGAAGGTGCGGCTGGAGGCGCTGCCCTGGATTCGCGCGGCCTCGGTGGAGCGGCTGCTGCCGGGCACGATCTATGTGCAGGTGGCGGAGCGGCAGCCGCTCGCGCTCTGGCAGCGCAAGGGCAAGCTCGAGCTGATCGACCGCGAGGGCGGCGTGGTGCCGGTGCCGAGCCTCGACGACTTCGCCGATCTGTTGATCCTCGTGGGCGACGACGCTCCGAAGGCTGCGCCGGCGCTCCTCGACATGCTTGCGAGCGAGCCGGCGCTTCGGCCGCACGTCTCGGCGGCCGTGCGGGTCGGCGGGCGGCGCTGGAACCTGAAGCTCGACAACGGCATCGACGTGGCGCTGCCCGAGGACAACGTCGGCGCCGCCTGGCACCAGCTCGCGCAGCTCGATCGCACCGACGGCCTGCTCAGGCGCGACATCCTGAAGGTCGACCTCCGCCTGCCGGACCGGCTGGTGCTGCAGGTGCCGGAGGCGGCCAAGCCCGCGGTCTCCACCAGCAAGAAAAAGAACGTCGGGAGGTCGACATGAGGAAACGCGGCGAGCGCGCCCGCGGCAGCCTGATCGCCGCCCTCGATATCGGCAGCAGCAAGCTCTGCTGCTTCCTCGCGCGCGTGGAAGCGGGCGGTCCGCGCATCATCGGCATCGGCCATCAGGTCTCCCGCGGCGTGCGCAACGGGCTCATTGTCGACCTCGAGGCCGCGAGCCAGGCGATCCTGAGCACGGTGCACGCCGCCGAGGAGATGGCCGGCGAGACCGTCTCGGAGGTAGTGGTGAACATGTCGGGCGGCTTCGCGCCCTCGCGCATCGTCAAGGCCGAGATCCCCATCAACGGCCGCGAGATCAGCAACGCCGACATGCGCCGAGTGCTGAACCAGGGCTACCAGCTGAAGGAAGCCGCGGACCGCGAGGTGATTCACTCGATCCCCGTTGGCTTCTCCATCGACGACAGCCGCGGCATCCGCGATCCCCGCGGTATGTTCGGCCAGCGACTCGGCGTCAATATGAGCATCGTGGCGGGGCTGTCGGGCGCGGTTCGCAATCTCGCCGCCTGCATCGCGCGCTGCCACCTCGATATCGCGGCGCTGGTGGTGAGCCCCTACGCCTCGGGCCTTTCGGCGCTGGTCTCCGATGAGACGGGCCTCGGCGTCACCGTCATCGACATGGGCGGCGGCACCACGGGGATCGCGGTGTTTTTCGAGGGTAATCTCGTGTTCACGGACACGGTGCCGGTTGGCGGCATTCACGTGACCAACGACATCGCGCGCGGGCTGTCGACGCCGGTGGTGCACGCAGAGCGCATGAAGACGCTGCACGGCAACGCCATCGCTTCGCCCGCAGACGAGCGCGAGACCATCACGGTGCCCCAGGTGGGCGAAGAGGAAGACGGCGAGGTCACGCACGTGCCGAAGTCGATCCTGCTCGGGATCATCGCGCCCCGGATCGAGGAAACCTTCGAGCTCGTGCGGAACTCCCTCGAGGCGAGCGGCTTCGACAAGATGGCGGGCCGCCGCGTCGTGCTCACGGGTGGAGCGGCGCAGCTCCCCGGGATGCGCGAGCTCGCGGGATTGATCCTCGACAAGCAGGTTCGCGTCGGCAAGCCCTTGCGCATCTCCGGGCTCGCCGAGGCAACGGGTGGGCCGGCGTTCGCCACGAGCGCCGGCTTGATTCAGTTCGCACTTTCGGAGCGGGCCGAGACCCTGCGGCAGGGTCCCGCGCTCGCGGAGGAGCCGGACGGCCTCTTCGGCCGCTTCGGCGTGTGGATACGTGAGCACATTTAGCACCCGGCCCCCATGCCGCGGGGGCCGGGACCACTCTTCCGGTCGGACCACGACCGGCTGGAACCACGGAGTTACGCGGAGGACAGGATGACCATCAACATTTCGGTACCCCAAGAGCAGCATGAGCTGAAGCCTCGTATCACCGTGATCGGCGTGGGCGGCGCCGGTGGTAATGCGGTGAACAACATGATCCGCTCGAACCTCGTCGGTTGCGACTTCGTCGTCTGCAACACCGACGCGCAGGCGATGAAGCAATCGCTGTGCGAGCGCCGCATCCAGCTCGGCGTCGGCGTGACGAGAGGCCTGGGCGCGGGCTCGCGGCCCGACGTCGGCCGCATCGCCGCCGAGGAAACGCTGGAGGAGATCATGGAGACGCTGGGTGGCGCCAACATGGTCTTCATCACCGCCGGCATGGGCGGCGGCACCGGCACGGGCGCCGGTCCCGTCATCGCCCGCGCGGCGCGCGAGGCCGGGATCCTCACGGTGGGCGTCGTCACCAAGCCCTTCCAGTTCGAGGGCTCGCAGCGCATGCGCACCGCCGACGCCGGCATCCAGGAGCTGCAGAAGTACGTCGACACTCTCATCATCATCCCGAACCAGAACCTGTTCCGGGTGGCGAACGAGAAGACGACCTTCGCGGACGCCTTCAAGATGGCGGACGACGTGCTCTATTCCGGCGTGCGCGGCGTTACGGATCTGATGGTGATGCCGGGCCTCATCAACCTCGATTTCGCGGACATCCGCGCGATCATGGCCGAGATGGGCAAGGCGATGATGGGCACGGGTGAGGCCGAGGGCGATCGGCGCGCGATCGACGCGGCGGAAGCGGCGATCTCGAATCCGCTGCTCGACGACGTCTCGATGAAGGGCGCCAAGGGCGTGCTCATCAACATCACCGGCGGGCCCGACATGACGCTCTTCGAGGTCGACGAGGCCGCAAACCGCATCCGCGAGGAAGTCGATCCCGAGGCGAACATCATCTTCGGCTCGACCTTCGACGAATCCCTCGAGGGCCGGATCCGGATCTCGGTGGTGGCGACCGGCATCGACGCCGCCGCCATGGCGCAACCGCGTCCGGTGATCAGCCTGGTCAGCGACCGCTCGCGCCCGGAGTCGGTGGCGCCTCCGGTATCGGCACCCGCGGCCGTGGCGACGGGTCCGATGGCGGCAGCGGCGGCGATGGCAGCAGCGCCTCCGCCGGCGGTCGCCGGCACGAGCGCGCTCGCGGTGGCGCAGCCACAGCCACAGGCTCAGGTCGCGGCGGCACCGCCGCTGCCTCATGCCCAGCCGGTGGTGGCGAGGCCTGCGCCGCAACCGATGGTCGCCGCTCCGCCGGCGCCGGCCGCGATTGCTCCGACGCCAGAAGCCGAGAGGATGGAGCGCGCGGTCGTGAGGGACGACGCCTTCATCCCGCCGAAGCCGATCGAGCCGCAGGTTCGGCCGGCGACCGCGACGACCCCGATCGGGTCACCTGATCCGTTCGCCGCTGCGGCCATGGCCAACGGCGGACGGGGGCAACCCGCTTACAAAATGCGTGGGCCGAGCCTGTTCGAACGCGTGACCGGCGTCGGCCGTGCGCGGACCGCCCCAGAGCCGATCACCGCGGGGCCGGTTGCGCCGGCGCTGCCACCGGCGCCTCCGCCGCAACAGCCGCGGTTGGGGCCGCTGGATCCGGCGGACCGAGTCACGGTGAGCAAAGGAGAGGAGGACCTCCTGGAAATCCCTGCCTTCCTGCGCCGACAGGCCAACTGAGTCGCGACCCTCTTCGGCCCGGACGACGGCTTTCTTGAGCCGCCGTCCGGCCGAAGCGGCAGCATTAACAGGCGGTTAAGAAGGCTTACCAGAGCCCCGTAACTCCCTGAATCTGCCGACAAATCCGTGTCACAATCATTCATAAAGTGTGATTTGGTTTTGAGCTTTCTCGCCTGCTAGCTCTCTCGGGCGCGAGGGGCATTTCGCGCTCCGGTATCGGGGGATTAGTCGTGACTCTGGGGGTCGTTCAGCAAAAAACCATCAAGGCCGCCATGCCCTGCCGTGGCGTTGGCGTGCATTCCGGCGCGCGCGTGGCCATGACTCTGCATCCGGCGCCCACCGACAGCGGCATCGTGTTCCGCCGCAGCGACCGCGGCGGCGCCTGTGTTGCCGCCAACTGGCGTAATGTCCAGGAGTCGCCGCTCTGCACCACGCTCACGAACCGCGAAGGTGTATCGGTCGCGACCGTGGAACACTTGCTTGCGGCATTCGCGGGCATCGAGATCGACAACGTCACCGTCGAGCTCGACGGTCCCGAGGTCCCTGTGATGGACGGCAGCGCCGAGCCGTTCCTGTTCCTGATCGAGCGCGCTGGTATCGTCGAGCAGGACGTGCCCCGCCGTGCCATCAAGGTGCTGAAGCCGGTGCGCGTCGCCGATGAGGACTGCGCCGCGACGCTCGAGCCCGACGTCGGGTTCAACGTGAGCTTCGAGATCGATTTCTCGACCCAGCAGGTGCGCCGCCAGGACATCGCGCTGTCGGTTGACGCCGAGACCTTCAAGGCCGATCTGGCGCGGGCCCGGACCTTTGGCTTCCTCGAGGACGTGGAGCGCCTGCGCTCCGCCGGCCTCGCCCGCGGCGGCTCCCTCGACAACGCCGTGGTCGTGAGCGACGGCAAGATCCTGAATGCCGGCGGCCTGCGCTTTGCCGACGAGTTCGTGCGTCACAAGGTGCTCGACGCGGTGGGCGATCTCTACCTCGCCGGTGGACCGCTCGTCGGGCATTTCCGCGGCGTGCGCTCCGGTCACGCGATGAACCGAAGGCTGCTCGAGGCCCTGTTCGCCGACCGCTCCGCGTGGTGCCGCACGACGCTCGGCACGGCGGACCTCGCAGAGGCCGCGAATTGGGCTAACGGCGCCCGCGTAGCCCGCGCCTAACCCCCCACACAGTCGCGCCTTTTCGGGAGTCGTTCGCGTCTGCCCGGCCATGTTATAACGGCCGCGGGAGCGGGCGGTCCGACCATGCCCACCCACGTTGGGACTAGGGGCTCGGGACTGGGGTTAAGGCGATGCGAATGCTGCGGTCTCTCGTCGTTGCAAGCGCGCTCGTGCTCGGCGCATGTGCCAGTGAGAACAAGGACGCTTACGTCGAGCGTCCGGTCGAGGCGCTCTACAACACCGCCATGGACGACTTGGTCGGCGAGCGCTACAGCAAGGCCGCCAAGGAGTTCGACGAGGTCGAGCGTCAGCATCCCTATTCGATCTGGGCGACCAAGGCGCAGCTGATGTCGGCGTACTCGCTCTACGAGGCCGGCAGCTACGATGAATCCATCCTGGCGCTCGACCGGTTCATCCAGCTGCATCCGGGCCATCAGGATGTCGCTTACGCCTATTACATGAAGGCGCTCGACTACTACGTGCAGATCACCGACGTGGGCCGCGACCAACGCATCACCGAGGACTCGCTCAAGACGCTGCAAGAGGTGGTGCGGCGCTTCCCCGACACGCGCTACGCCCGCGACGCGCGGCTCAAGATCGACCTGACGCGCGACCATCTCGCCGGCAAGGAGATGGAGATCGGCCGCTATTACGAGACTCAGAAAGAGTACCTGGCCGCGATCAACCGTTTCCGTAACGTCGTGAACAATTACCAGACCACTACCCACGTGCCGGAAGCGCTTCACCGGCTGATCGAATGCTACCTTGCGCTCGGTCTGAACGACGAAGCGAAGCGGACCGCCTCGGTTCTGGGCTACAACTACCCCGGCAGCGAGTGGTACCGCGACAGCTACGCGCTGGTGACCAACTCCAAGGACCTGCCGCCGGACTTGCGGGCCACGAAGGGCTGGTTCACCCGGGTGGTGGACTCGATCTTCTAAGCCGCAGCGCTCGCGCCTGAACATCAGGACCCGGGCCCTGGCCGGGCGTGCGTGGCGTCGCTATCATCGCGCGCGATGCTGCAAAACCTCACGATTCGCGACGTGGTCCTGATCGATCGGCTCGAACTCGGCTTCCATCCGGGTCTCGGCGTGCTGACCGGCGAGACGGGCGCTGGCAAGTCGATCCTTCTCGATGCGCTCGGCCTAGCGCTGGGTGTCCGCGCGGAGAGCGGATTGGTGCGCCAGGGCGCCGAGCAAGCCGTGGTGACCGCGGTCTTCGCGCTGCCAGCGGGGCACCCCGCGCGGGCGCGGGTGGCGGAGCACGGGCTCGAGGGCGAGGGCGATGGCGTCCTGGTCCTCCGTCGCGTGCTCGCCACCGACGGCCGCAGCCGCGCCTTCGTCAATGACCAGCCCGCGAGCGTCGGCCTCTTGCGCGAGCTCGGCGAGATGCTGGTGGAGATCGAGGGGCAATTCGCCCAGCGAGGCCTGCTCGACGCCTCGACCCATCGCGAGGCGCTCGACGCGTTCGGCGGCCATGGCGCCGAGCGTCAGACGATGCAAGGCGCGTGGCGGGCTTGGCAGGAGGTCCGAGCGGCTCGCCAGGGCGCGGAGGGACGCCTCGCGAACGCGCGGGCCGAGGAGGACTACCTCCGCCATTGCCTCGGCGAGCTCGACGCGTTGAAACCCGAGCGTGGCGAGGAGCAGCGGCTCGCGGAGTCCCGTGCCTTCCTGCAACAGCGTGAGAAGCTCGGCGCGGCGCTGGAGGCGGCACTGCTGGAGCTGGCGGGGGACCGCGGTGCCGAGCGTGCCGTCGGCACGGCGCTCCGCCCCCTCGAGCGGCTGCGCGAGAAGCTGGGCGAGCGTCTCGACCCCGCGGTGGGGGCGCTCGAGCGAGCCGCGAGCGAGCTCAGGGAGGCGATTGCGCAGGTCGAGACGGCGCTCCGGGAACTGGGGCCGGCCGGCCAGAGCCTCGAGCAGCAGGAGGAGCGGCTATTCGCGCTGCGCGCCCTCGGCCGCAAGCACGGTGTCGCGGTCGACGCGCTCGCAGACCTCCGCATGGAGATCGCCGGCAAGGTGGCGGCGCTCGAGGATGGCGGCAGCGAGGTCAAGGCACTGAAGCGTCGCGAGGCCGAGGCGCGCAACGACTATGTTGCGATCGCGAACCGCGTTGGCGAGCGGCGGCGGAGCGCCGCCAAGGCATTGGACGCAGCGGTCGCCAAGGAGCTCAGGCCGCTGAAGCTCGATAAAGCGCGCTTCGCCACGGTGCTGACCGTTTTGCCCGAGGTCGAGTGGGGCGAGTGGGGCGCCGAGCGCGTGCACTTCGAGGTGCAGACTAATCCCGGCGCGCCGCCTGGGCCGCTCGCCAAGATCGCCTCCGGCGGCGAGCTCGCACGGTTCCTGCTGGCGCTCAAGGTGGTCCTGGCGCGCACGCTGCCGGCTCTGACGCTGGTATTCGACGAGGTCGACAGCGGCATCGGCGGCGCGGTGGCGGCGGCGGTGGGCGAGCGGCTGCACCGGCTCGGCGAGAAGCTGCAGGTGCTGGTGGTGACCCACTCGCCCCAGGTCGCTGCGAAGGGCACGCACCACTGGCGCGTCGCCAAGCGCCAGGCCGCCAGCAGCACGCTCACCACGGTCGCCGAGCTCAGCGCCGCCGAGCGCCAGGAGGAGATCGCCCGCATGCTCTCCGGCAGCGTCATCACCGCCGAGGCCCGCGCCGCCGCGGCGAGTCTGATGGGCGGACTCCGGCCATGAGTGCGAAACGGAAGCAAAAGGAGGCGGCGCCGTCCGTGGAGTCGCTCTCGCAGGAGGAAGCCGCCGCTGAGCTGAAACGCCTTGCTTCGGAGATCGGGTACCACGACCGCCTCTATCATCAGCAGGACGCGCCAGAGATTTCCGATGCCGCCTATGACGCGTTGCGCCACCGCAACGACGCGATCGAGCGGCGGTTCCCACACCTGGTACGCTCCGACAGCCCGAGCCAGCGCGTCGGCGCCGCGCCGGCGAGCGGCTTCGCCAAGGTGCGCCATGCGCTGCCGATGCTCTCGCTCGACAACGCCTTCAGCGAGGAGGACGTTCGGGATTTCTTCAAGAGCGTGCGGAATTTTTTCAAGCGACCCGAGGACCTCGCGCTCGTCGCCGAGGACAAGATCGCGGTCATGTGCGAGCCCAAGATCGATGGGCTGTCGTCGACTCTGCGTTACGAGAAGGGCCGGCTCGTGCTGGGTGCCACGCGCGGCGACGGCGTCACCGGCGAGAACGTCACCGAGAATCTAAAGACCATACGGGGCATCCCGAAGAGGCTCGACGGCCGCGGCTGGCCCGACGTCCTGGAAGTGCGCGGCGAGGTCTATTACGAGCACAAGGGTTTCTTCGAACTCAACGCGGAACGCGAGAAGGCGGGCGAGCCGACCTTCGTCAATCCCCGCAACGCCGCGGCGGGCGCGCTCCGTCAGCTCGATCCGCGGATCACGGCGACGCGGCCGCTCAACTTCTTCGGCTACGCGCTCGGCGAGGCCAGCAAGCGCTTCGCCAAGAGCCATTCCGATATCCTGAAGCATCTGAGGGACTGGGGCTTCCCGGTCAATCCGAAGTCGAAGCTCTGCCACGGCGTCGACGCCGTGCTTGCCTATCACGCCGAGCTCGCCAACGAGCGCGCAACGCTGCCTTACGATATCGACGGCGTCGTGTACAAGGTGAACGAAATCGACCTGCAGGAGCGGCTCGGCATGGCGACGCGCGCGCCGCGTTGGGCGATCGCGCACAAATTCCCGGCGGAGCAGGCACGCACGGTGCTCAAGGACATCCTGATCAGTGTCGGGCGCACGGGCACGCTGACGCCCGTCGCGATGCTGGAGCCGATCACCGTGGGCGGCGTCGTGGTGCAGCGCGCGACGCTTCACAACGAGGACGAGATCGCGCGCAAGGACATCCGGATCGGCGACACCGTGATCGTCCAGCGCGCGGGCGACGTGATTCCGCAAGTGGTGGGCGTGGTGCCGGAGAAGCGGCCGCGTAGCGCCAAGCCTTACGTGTTCCCGCAAAAATGCCCGGTCTGTCACAGTCTCGCCGTGCGTGAGCCGGGCGAGGCGGTCCGGCGCTGCACCGGCGGATTGATCTGCGCGGCGCAGGCGGTGGAGCGGCTCCGCCACTTCACCTCCCGCGACGCCTTCGACATCGACGGGCTCGGCGAGCAGCGCATCAACGAGCTCTGGACCGACAAGCTCATCAAGACGCCCGGCGATATTTTTCGATTGCACCGCCATGAGGCTGCCCTCGCCGAGCGCGACGGCTGGGGACCCGTGAGCGCCAAGAAGCTGATCGACGCGATCGAGGCGCGGCGAAAGATCCCGCTCGATCGGTTCATCTATGCCCTCGGCATTCCCCAGGTCGGCCACACCACGGCGCGGCTCCTGGCGCGGCATTACAAGACGCTCGACCGCTGGCGCCGCGACATGATCGCGGCCAAGGACGAGGCCGGCGAGGCTTGGCAGACGCTCAACGACATCGGCGGCATCGGCGAGGACATGGCGAC
>Ga0126378_10004627_pt1 | contig 10541 bp, 7 predicted proteins | sample PanSoiMetPlot_23_FD_92587 | JGI IMG/M metagenome (GOLD analysis project Ga0126378, IMG submission 92587) | Tropical forest soil microbial communities from Panama - MetaG Plot_23 | ecosystem: Environmental > Terrestrial > Soil > Tropical forest > Bulk soil | place: Panama | collected 2016-02-17
CGGTGGCGCCGCTCGTCATCGACCAGTATTCCTGCAGGCGCAGCACGTACGGTCCGCCGGTTTCGTGGCCGTCGTAGTCTTCATTCTCGTAATTGGCCTCGCCCATGAAGACCGGCTCAGTCGGCCGCTGATTGTAGGCGTGCAGCACCTCAGCATAGGTGGGATAGTAAGTGTATACATCATTCAAATTAATGATCGACGCCCAGGAATGGTCATCCAGCGAGCTGCTCACATGGAAATTCAGTTCCACAGTTTCGATGCGTCTTGGATCAACTGATTCGATGCCCTTGGCTATGGCCTGAACATTGGCGTCATCAACAGGGTTTCTCCAGGTTTGGAAATCATTGCCATTAAGCCAGACGATGTTGGAGAAATTCTTATAGCGCCTGCCAAGGTAGACGCCGTAGTTAAAGTCGTTCCTGGCCCCGGCCCGGTCAATTTCGCTGAGAAAACCGCCGGTTTCAGCCGGGTCCAGGAAAACAGTGATGCCGTGGGCTGCCGCCAGCCTTATCATGTCGTCCGCTCGCTTGAAATAAGCCGGATTGGGATTTGCGAACGGATTGGAGCTCGTTCCGTTGAACGGCTTGATACCGTCTTGGGTGCCGTTGCTGCCGCAACCGGTGTACTGGGTGCATATAAGGTTAATCCACGCTGAGTTGATGCCGCAGGCCTGGCGGTTGGCAAAATATACGTTGGCCTGGGATTCGGAAAGCTCACCGATCAAGCTTTGCGGGCTGTCGCCCACTATCATATAGGGTCGGCCGGTTTGGTCGAGCAGGTAGCGATGGTTGGCGCTCACCGAGGCTGGCGAGCGGAACGGCGCAGCAGTGTGGCTGCAGGTACCGGCCGTAAACGATTCGGGTTCGCCGGGGAAGGCAAGGAGGGCAGCAATGACCCCAGCCAGCACCACCAGGCAAACTATGACCGTCCAGGTTAGAGACCGACGATTCATGTGGCCGACCAGCATATTTCACGTTCCCGAGTGGCTCGCGGCGCGGGCTCCGAGGCTAGCTCACCACCCAGCCACGACTTTGCCGGCCCCTAAGCCACGCGGGGAGCAGAGGAAGAAGTACTCCACGGCCAGAATCCGGCTGATGAGCGGGATGTTCACGTTCAGGCGCATGTTCACGACCTTGTTGAGCTTCATGATGGGCGAGCCGTGGTACCAGTTGTGCGATGCCGGGAAGAACCGGTTCACGGAGAAGTGCTGCGCCAGGTCCCGCCGGAAGTCCGCCAGGGGCTGGACGTTGCGGTGCGCGTGGTACACCACCGGGTTGCGGTGAGCGTAATTCCAGTACGTCACGATAAAGGTGCCGCCAGGGTTCAGGATCTCAGCGATCTCCGCAAACTTCTGGGACTGGACATCTGGCACGTACTCGAAGACCCCCTGCGCGACGACGATGTCGAACCGCTTATCGGCGAACCGAATGGGGGTCTTGACGATGTCGGCCTCGGTCAGGTTCGGCGCCGGGTCCTGTATGGCCATGTCAATGCCATAATAGTGAACGTCCGGCGGGAGCAGGTGCATCAGCGCGGCAGGCCCGCAGCCAATATCAAGCAGGTCGCACTCCTTGCCGTGGGCGATCCCGTTGACGATCCGCGCGACCTTTTCCATCCGGTAGTGCGGCTGGCTGAACTTCAGGTTCTCCTTGCTCCAGAAGTCCCGCTGGTAATAGTGCGCCGTCTGCATAGCTGCTTCGTCGGGACCGGTGCCCTTGCCGTCGGCGGTGTTGCTCATCGTGGTCTCCCTTTCAGGGCATCGCTATGTGCGGGCGCCGGCGCGCGCGGCCCGGTGCCCGCGCTTGGTTTGCCGACCGGGAACAGGGCAGCGGACAGCGCGGCAAACTGGCCGTCGACGAGCCGTGCTTTGGCAGCGTTGCGCTCTGTGATCACCAGGCGCAGGTCCGCTGACTGCTTCTCCAGCTCAGTGAACTGCTCGATCAGCCGGGCCACATCGAGCGACCTGGCCGGCTGGCTGTACCCTGACATCCCCATGTCCGCCATCAGGGCATCGTGCTTGGCGGCGTAGCCGATCGCCACGGTGGGTCGGCCGAGCTTCAGCGCGTACAGCACGTTGTGATACCGCGTGGCGACGACGATGCCGACGGACGCGGTCTGCCGTATCAGCTCGTCCATGGAGGTCACCGGCTCGGCGATGACCTGCGATGAACGTTCCGGATAGCGCGCCCGCACGCTGGCGAGGATCTGCGCCACAATGGGCTCGTCGGCCAAGTCGCTGGTGAACACCCGTACCTGGCGGTCGTTTTCGACCAGCCAGAGAACGAACTGCGTCATCTTCCCGACATAGGCGGCGCGGATCTCGTCTGAACGCTGACGGTCCTCGTTCGCACCCGAGTAGTCCATCACGCCGACGCCAACGGTCGCCGGGACGCCGTCTTCGGCGGGGACCGTGGGGAGAGAGAACACAACATCGGGATAGACGACGTCACCCGAGACGTCCACCCCCATTCGGCGCATCGCGTCCCTGGACACGGTGTCGCGAAAAGACCGGTAGTGCGCCAGGCGCGTGGCCGAGGTGATCAGCCACCGCATGAGCCGCTGGTCGACGACGTTGGTCCCGACGCTCACCAGCGCGACCCTGGTGCGTAGCAGCCTTCCGGATGCGCAGAGGAGGAACATCAGGTAGGGCGTCTGCCACGGCCGCATGGGCACCGTCGACTCGAGCACGCCCATGCCCGGCACTATCACGCTGTCGTGGCGGCGGACCCAGGAGGCGATGCGGAAGGTGTCGACGACCGTTCCCGCTCCCAGTCCGAGGGCTCTGTGAATCAGCGCGCCCGCCCCGGATCCCCGCGGGCTGTCAGCGTTGTACCAGCGCAGGCGGGCCGCGGGGATGCCGTATCGCTCCGCTACCACCTGCGGCCCGGAGCACATGGCATCAAGCACCACGTCGGAATGCGCCTCCCGCAGGTAGGCGAGCACCGCTTCCAGCGATCCGTCATTGCCGAGGTTGCCCTGGCCAAGCAGTCCGAACAGGCCGGTCTTGGCCCTGGTGGCCTTTTGCGACGAGGTCACGCCGATTACTTCCCCTGTCCCCCGGTGACCTTTCTCACTTCTCCCCCTGCCCGGCGACGACCGCGCGTACTGAGACGGCATGGCTGTTGTCGGCGGCGGACAGCTGATCGGCTGCGGGGACCAGGTGCCTGGGGATGATCTTGCTGCTGGCCCGATCCAGGATCCACTGGGACAGGCTTCGGTAGCACTCCCGCCGGTCCGCCGGGGAGAGCGGCGCCCGCCGGATGGCTGCTATATAGCCCCAGAAGTACTCCGCCACGAGGCGGGCGGTCGGATGCCGGAGCCGGTTCGCCCGCACAGGATCCATGACCTCGCAGCGGTGACGCAGCTTCGGGGACTGGTTATAGGTCCGGTCCGGGGTATCCCGGCGGAAGTACAGCCAGTCCCGCGTGATGTGGAACCGGCCGTGCAGGGCGATCTCGCACACGACGATCCGGTCGGAGTGGTGGTAGCTGCCGAGCGGGGCGATCTTTCGCATGACGGAGGTCCGGATGACGCCGTATTCGTCGCAGGCCCGCAGGATGCCGCTGTTGTCGACCCGGATCAGTCCGCGGGCCTGCGGGTCGCTGCTCTCGAACAGGCCGCTGCTCCCGAACAGGATGCTACGGAAGCGGTCCGGCGCCCTCGGGGAGTCTGTGGCCAGCGGGTAGTCCATCGCCTGCGTGACGTTGCCCGCGCCGTCAATGGCCGCCTCCCAGGCGTGCGCGAGAACGACGCCGGGGTGCTCGTCGAGCGCATCGACGCAGCGTTTGAGCAAGTCGCGGCCGTAGAGGTCGTCGGCGGCCGCCCACTTGAAGAACTCGCCGCGCGACTGCTGCAGCACGAAGTTATGGTTCGGGGACAGGCCGATGTTCCTGGCCTGGCGGATATAGCGGATCCGGGAGTCCTGCCTCCCGTAGCGACGGCAGATGTCGGCCGTGCTGTCGGTCGACGCGTTATCCGAGATGATCAGCTCGAAGTCCTCGTAGCTCTGCCCCAGGAGAGCCTCGATGGACTGGGCGAGATATTCCTCGCCGTTGTAGACGGGAAGTCCGATGCTCAGCCGGGGGATCGCGTTCACTGGCTTCCTCTGGTTCCGGGAACGACCACGACGTGGCCTCAGCACGCCACCACATTAAGACCCGGGACGAGCCGGCCCTGATACATGAGGTCAGGCATGATACCGCAGGGAGCCGGCGGGCCCGGCCCGCGCGCCGCACGATGCCACCGCCGAGCCCTGCAGCGGATCGCGGCCGCCTGCGGGTATGCTGCCTGCTGCTCGTATCACCGGCGCCTGCTCGCCGGTCATGTGTGGTGAGGGTGCGGCGGGCAGGCGAGCCGGCCAGCGCCAGGCGTAGTGACGCGGTGGAGGACACGGTGGGTGCAGCGGTATGAGGGGGGCCGCCGTCGCAATGCTCGCCCAAAGCCGCATCAGGCCGCTGGTAACCGTCCACACGAGTGACCGCTGGCTGCGGCGCCGGGTCGGCCTCGCGTGGGGTCTGCTGTTCCTCAACGTCCTGACCTTCGCGCCCGGCCTGTCGGTCATACATATCCCGAACTCGCTCGGCAAGGCCATTACGCAGGGATCTCTGCCGCTGGCGATCATCGTGGCGCTGACCGCGAACCGTAGGGTCATCGTTCGCCCGAACGTGTTCCTGTTCCTGGTGAGCCTGCTCGCCGCCGAGGCGATCATGACGGCCGTGCAGGCTCAGTACTACACCAGCACGATCTACCGAACCTTCCGGCTCACCGAGTTCGTCGTCGCGCTGTGGCTGCTGTCGCCCTTCTGGGGCCGCCGCGACATGCTCCTTGTCCGCTGCCATCTGAAGGCGATGGCCGTGGCGCTGGGCTCGGTGGTTCTGGGTCTGATCGTTGCCCCGTCGCACGCAGAGGTCCAGGGCAGGTTGAACGGCGCCATCTGGCCTATGCCGGCCACGCAGGTCGCGCACTACGCGGCGGTGACGCTGGGGCTGGTCGTCGTGTTGTGGCTGTGCAACCGCCGGCGCGGCTGGGCCACCGCGTTCGTCGTCGTGGTCGCCGGAGCCGTCCTGCTCCTCACGCATACGAGGACCGCACTCGCGGGCATGATCGCGGGAATCATCGTGGCCGGCCTGAGCCTGCTCGTGGCGAAGGCGCGGGTACGCAGAGTATTCGCCATCGCAGCGGTGCTCGCGACAGTCGTCGGCCTGACTCTGTCCGGAGTCATCACCAACTGGCTGGCTCGCGGCCAGGGTGCGCAGCAGCTTATCGGCCTCAGCGGCCGGACCAGCTACTGGGGCCCTCTTCTGGCCTATCCCCGCAACAGATTCCAGGAGCTCTTCGGTTTCGGCTTGTCCAACGACTCGTTTAATGGCCTGCCCATCGACAGCAACTGGTTTGCCGCCTATCTGGAGCAGGGGATTTTCGGCGTGGCCGTCTGCGCGGTGATACTTGTCTTCCTGTTCGTCGCCGCCTACTTCCAGCCGCGGGGCCTGCGCCGCGCGCTCGCCCTGTTCCTTATGACGTACTGCCTGGTAGCGTCGTTCACCGAGGTCGGCTTCGCGAGCGCATCGACATACCTCCTGGATCTCACCGTGGCGGCCTCGCTGCTCGTGCCGTCGGCCGCGCGCTGGGGGCCAGTCTGGGAAGAATGAGCAGATTGAACGAGAAGTTCAAGGCGATTGGCGGGTCTTCGTGAAGGTCCTGGTTTCTGCTTTCCAGTGCTGCCCCGGCGCAGGCAGCGAGTTTGCGACCGGGTGGCACTGGGCCACGACGCTCGCGGACTTCGGTCATGAGGTAACCGTCCTGACGTCGTCGGACTACCGGGACAACATCCTCGCCGAGGGTCCGCAGCGCGCCGACTTCCGCTACATCGATCGTCCCCCGTCGCGCCTGGGCGGGCCCTCGTCGCGCCTGGCGGTCTACGACGTCTACCGGCGCTGGCAGGACGAGGCGCTCAGGCACGTCCTGGCGCGGGCAGAGCACTTCGACGTGGCACACCACGTCACATGGGGAGGGCTGCACCTGGGCAGCCAGCTGTGGCAGCTGCCCGTGCCGTTCGTCTACGGCCCGGTCGGCGGCGGCCAGACAGCTCCCGCCCGCTACTGGCGCTCCTTTGGCCGCAGCTGGCCGGCCGAGATGGCGCGGACGGCATCCACCAGGTCGCTGCTCGGGCTGAACAGCCGGTGCAGGGAGACGATCAGGAACTCCGCGGTGACGCTGGTCTGCAATTCGGCGACGGCCGCCGCCGCCAAGCGGCTCGGTTCCCCGGACGTCCGGTTCATGCTGGCCGATGGCCTGCCCAGCGACTGGCTTGGCGAGCCTCGCCAGCGGCCCGCTGGCCCGCCTGTCGTGCTCTGGGTGGGAAGAATGCTCCCACGCAAGGCGCCCCTGCTCGCGATCGAGGCCTTCGCGCACCTTCGCCGGGCCATGCCTGCTCGCCTGATCGTGGTCGGTGACGGTCCGCTCGACCGGCGGGTGCGAGCGGCCGTCAACCGGCTCGGGATCGCGCAGGACGTTCAGCTGCTGGGGAGGATCGCCCTCGACGAAGTCAAGCCGCTCTACGATTCAGCAAGCGCGATGCTGTTCACCTCGCTGCGTGAGTCCTTCGGTGCGCCGTTCCTTGAGGCCCTCGGCCGGGGACTGCCGACCGTCGCCTTGGACCTGCACGGAATCGGCGACATGGACGTGGGCTCCGCTGCCCTCAAGGTCGCACTTCCGAAGGCGCCTCGTGATCTGCCCGGCAAGGTTGGCGCAGCGCTGGAGACCATCCTGTCCGACGGCGAATGGGAGACGCGCAGCGCGGCCGCGGTCAAGTGGGCAGCCGGCTGGGTCTGGCCCGTGAAGGTGGCCGCCGCCACCGAGCTGTACCGCGAGATCACGGGGCGGCACGGCTGACCTCAGGAGGAGAACCTGCTCCCGGCGTCCTGACGATAGGGAGCATGCCGCCATTGAGCCCGGGTGATCTGGTTGCCTTGCGTTCCGGCCCAGAACCGCCATCCTCGCAGTCCGCCTCCGGACCACTGGTAGGTGTTATCGGACCAGACGACACCCAGGCCATGCGTTGCCCGCGCGATCAGCCTGCTGTACCCGTCGTCCCAGTACTGCACGAGAGCCGGAACGCCGGCGTTGAAGGCCACCGCGGCCATAAAGCCGCATAGGTTCACGGGTCTGCGACACCCGGCGACCGCACTAACGTCGATAACGAACCTGTTACCCGAGACCGTGATGTTCCGGGAGCCCCAGATGCAGTTGTCCCAGTAGTTAGCCGACGGGTGACCTGACGCCACGCCCGCCCCGCCGCCGAAGTAGTCGGCCGGGCCGCAGCCGCCATAGGCGGACAGCAGCAGCGTCGCGGCGCGCCGGTTGCCGGGGGCGCGGCTGAGCACAAAGAATCTCGCGCTTCTGACCGCGGCCACGGTACCGAGGAACGCACCTGAGTTCAGGTCGTAGGCCGCCATGCCCACGGAGGGAGCCCGCAGGTTACTTGCCGACCCGTTATCCGCGATCGTGCCGTAGTCCGCGCATTCGGTCTGGGTCCCGCCCGTGGAGGTGACCACGTGTCCGGAGATGGCGGCGTCCGCCCCCGTAGTGAGCACCCTGCTCTGCTGGTAATACGTCGTGCTGTTGGACTGGTCGAGCACCCCAAGCGGGAAGCTGCAGGCGGAATCGTCGTCGATATTGCCGGGGTAGCGGTTCGTGTCGGTGTAGACCTTGACGCCGCCAAAGTTGTTGACCAACACGTTGCCCTGAACCAGCAGCCTGCCGGCGTACCGTGACCTCTCGGCGCACGGCCTGCGACAGCCGGGTGATGTGCCCGCGGGGACCGAGACCCTCCTCAGGTTAGGGTTGCCGCCGGAGTTAGAAAGGTCGATCGCCGCATACGGGTTGCCGCCCCCGGCTCCGGTGACCGGGCCGTCGCCGTTCGTGCAGGAGACGCCCCCGAAGCAGGCGCGCCCGCCCACCCCAGCCGGCCACGCGCCATCCGACGCCCAGCCGTTGCCGACCAGCGTATTGTCGGAGATTCTCGCGTTATAACTGGCCTCGTACATTATACCGCTGCCCCAGTTGGACGCGATGTAGTTGCGGGAGATATTTGCGCCAGCGTTGTCGAAGTCGAACCAGATTCCCGCGTTGTAGTTATTGTGGATGTAGTTCATGACGACGCTTGTGTTCAGCGAGAAGAATACTTTCCCCCCGCCGGAGCAACCGCACCCGTAAGGGCTTGCGCCCGGGCTGTTGCCCGTATCAGGGTACTCGCCGAGTCCGTTCCAGCTGATATCGTTGTGGGCGATCCTGAGATTGACGGCGCCGCTGGCGTTGAACGCGCCCTGCGCGTTCCTGGTGAGGCAGTTGTACTTGATGGTGGTGTTGCTGCCTGCGTCGATCGCGTATCCGCCGCCGTTGCTCTTCCCGGTGCTCGGAGCGACGCTGTCCCCGTGGAATCCGTATTCGTTCGGACCTATGGTGTTATACGCATAGACGTCGCCGTTATCGGTGTCACCGCCGTTCACATTGCCCATGACCGAGTTGTTCTGGCTGGAGGTATAGTTCTCGATCGTGAGGTACTTCCACGTATCGTAAACATTGTTCCCGGACGACGGTGTGCTGGAGGCGAGGTACGACCCGCCCTTTCCGGTGCCGTCGGTGGCGCCGTCGACCCCGTCGATTATCGCTTTCCCGCGGGCCGTGCTGTAGCCGCCGACATAGGCCGAGTCGTGGCCTGTATACATGATGCCCCTGATGCGGTGAACGCCGGGCTCGAAGTAGACGACAGCATGATTGACGTTGTAACTGCCGGAGCGTGCTGCGCGGGTGTTGTCACCCGCCCCGACCACCAGAACGAACCGGGCCGCTGGAAAGTCGCTCCCGGCGGCTCCGAACGTCGGCAGCCCGGCCGGGTGACGTCTAGCGGTGAACCTGCCGGGCCTCCCGTCGTAGTGCCATGGCGCATCCAGGATGGGCCGGCCGCAGATGCGCCTGCCGGCCACGGGGGCACCAGCGCGAGCACCCGTGGCGGGACTAGTCGCGGCATCGCGGTGCTGCCCGCCCGGCGCGTGGACCACCGGCACGATGAGCGCGATGGCGGTGGCTAAGAGCGCACCGGCCAGCACAGCGGGCTGCCAGCGGTTCATGGGATAACCTCCGTGGGCGATTGGTTTAGCAGCCGCCCTGAAGGGCGGTCCGCTACGAAGCGCGCGGCGCCATGCTCAGCAGGAAGGACCGCAGCCGTGGCCCGACGACCCCGGCGTCGAAGTCACGCTGGAACCGCTGGGTCGCGGCACTCGCGGCCTTCAGTCTCGCCGGCTCGCAGTCGAGCAGGTCGACCAGGTCGGTAGCAGCCTGGCGCGGATTGTCAAGGGGCCAGAACCGAGCCTCGACACCATCGTCGCACAGCTCGGGTATCGGTCCGATGCTACCGGCCACGATGGGCAGCCCGGCGGCCATTGCCTCGATTATCGCCAAAGACGATGACTCGGAGTACGAAGCGTGAGCATAGGCCCGGTAACGCGGCAGGAAGTCGCGCACGTCGGGCCGGAACCCGCGGAAGCGGACCTGTGCATCCAGGCCCAGCGACCGGGCCTGCCGCCGGAGGTCGCCCAGAAGCGGTCCCTCGCCGTACACATCCAGGGTGAGGGACCGCCCGGCCCGCTTGGCCTCGGCCAGGACCTCCAGCATGTAACGGTGGTTCTTTACCGGCTCCAGATGACCAAGGGTGACAAGATCCGCGAGCGGTTCCTGGCCGCGGCCGGCGGGCCGCGGCGGCGCCACGAAGTTGCCGATGACGGTCGAGGGAACGTCGGCCGCCTCCGGTAGCCAGTCCACGAGGGACCTGCGCGCCCACGCGGACACGTACATGAGGCCGTCAACCCGGGGGATCACGTCTCGCTCGAGCCGACGGATCCCGCGGAACACAGCCCCGTCTCGCCTGATCTGCTTCTTGTCCGCCCACTCATCGGCCTGGGAGATCCGGAAGTGAACGGCCATGACGACGCGCTGGTGCGGCCCTCGACGTGCACGCAACGCGGCCCGCGCGGCCAGCGGGCACTGCGCGTACACGACGCAATCGCCCGCCCGGGCGAGGACCCGGCGCAACGCCCGCTGCAGGAACACCTCGTGCCCGCGCCGGTACCAGGCGACGCTGGCGGCCGTGCTGCACCGCTCGAGGGCGAGGCGGAGGCCGAAGACGGGGACGGTCAGCGGTCGACCCCACGAGAACGGCGTGATGATCGTGGTCGTCCCGGCCTGTGCCTCAAGGTAGCGGCGCAGCTGCTGGAAATGCGTGTGAACGCCGGTGGTGCCTTCCTCCCGGAGGATGGTGGCGATGACCAGGTTCAGGGAAGCGTCATCGTCCGGGAGCCTGCCGCCGTCTGCGGCCGGCGGCGCGCCATCGTTGTTCATCATGCTCATAGGATCATTCGCGCCGCGTACGCGATACCTTGCCGCCGCACTTTACGCCGGCCGTCGGGGCCCGCGGTGCTTCCCGTGCTCGGGCCCGCGGCGCGACCAGAATCGATGATGAGCCGGTATCTTGGGGGACTCGCGCA
>Ga0126378_10004628_pt1 | contig 10540 bp, 8 predicted proteins | sample PanSoiMetPlot_23_FD_92587 | JGI IMG/M metagenome (GOLD analysis project Ga0126378, IMG submission 92587) | Tropical forest soil microbial communities from Panama - MetaG Plot_23 | ecosystem: Environmental > Terrestrial > Soil > Tropical forest > Bulk soil | place: Panama | collected 2016-02-17
CTGCGTATGTTCGACTGACGGTCCACCTGTTTCCAACAAAGAACGATACGGAAAAAGGGGTAAGCGATCTGACGTTTTACCCCGAACTGCCGGTTAACGCTGGAGGGCGACGAACGGCGCAGTCGTTGAAAAAGATTATTGATATTGGGGGCAGCGCCGCACTTCTCTGTTTACTGGCACCGCTTTTTGCACTCATCGCAGCCGCCATAAAAGCCAATTCTCCCGGGCCGATAATCTTTAAGCAGGTTCGTGTCGGGCAGTATGGGCGACCGTTCAAGTTCTTGAAGTTCCGGTCTATGTACCTGGGAAGCGATGCCACCATTCACCGGGAGTACGTAACCACGTTCATCTCTCGGGGAGCGCCGCTTGCCGAGGCCAATGGAGTCTACAAGATCACCGATGATCCGCGGGTGACTGCCGTGGGCCGCTTCTTACGAAAAACGAGCTTGGATGAATTGCCGCAACTCTGGAACGTATTGTGCGGACACATGTCACTGGTCGGTCCCCGGCCGCCGATACCCTATGAATGCGATTGTTATGCCCCCTGGCATCGCCGTCGCGTGATGGAGGCCAAACCTGGCATTACAGGCCTGTGGCAGGTAATGGGACGAAGTCGACTTAACTTTAACGATATGGTGCGACTGGATTTGAAGTACGCCAAAAACTGGTCGCTCTGGCTTGATATCAGGATTCTCCTGCAAACGCCCAAAGCGGTGCTGAGGGGAGAAGGGGCATATTGAGGGTTTTACATGGCTACCGCAATCAGCACTACTTATTCGGATGTCGAATCGGATCGAGCTAGCGTCATCCGGTTCGGGGTGGTCGGCTACGGCTACTGGGGCCCGAATATCGTTCGCAACCTAGGCACACTCCCGGGGGCTCGGGTCGCGTCTGTATGCGACAAGAGCTCGCATGCCTTACGGCGAGCGGCACAGGCGTACCCCGGGCTCAAGTTATCGAGTGACCCCTCGGACCTGATCGCTTCCCCGCTCGTCGATGCCGTGGCGATTGTTACCCCAGTTTGGACTCATTACGAACTGGCAAAGGACGCTCTCAAGCACGGCAAACACGTATTTCTGGAAAAGCCATTTACCTCCACGGTCACCCAGGCGGAGGAACTCATTGAACTGGCTGAGAAGTACAGCCTGAAGATAATGGTCGACCACACCTTTGTGTTTACCGGCGCGGTGAGAAAAATCCGTGAGTTGATCGATGGAGGGATGTTGGGAAGCCTCTATTACTACGACTCAACTCGTGTAAATCTCGGACTTTTCCAACATGACATTAATGTGATTTGGGACTTAGCACCTCATGATCTGTCGATTATGGACTTTATCATCAAGTCCCGTCCGGAGGCGATCAGCGCCACTGGCCAGCGGCATCTTAACGGGCACGAAGATGTCGCATTCATTACGGTTTATTTTCCGGACCGACTGATTGCACACCTGAACGTAAACTGGCTCTCTCCCGTCAAGGTAAGAACAACGCTGATCGGTGCGGAAAAAAAGATGCTTGTGTGGAATGACCTCGACACGGAGCAGAAACTTAAGGTGTATGACAAAGGTGTTGAAATACATACAAAAGAAGACATGTACGGTCTCATGGTCACCTATCGCTCTGGTGATATATGGGCGCCTCGCGTTGAGGAAGTCGAAGCGCTCAAGGTCGAGTTGCAGTTATTTCTCGAGGCGATTACACAGAATAAGCCCGTAATCAATGATGGAGCCGCCGGGCTGCAGGTAGTCAGAATGTTGGAGGCGGCGTCGGCCTCCCTGGCAAGAAAAGGGGAAATTGTCTACTTATAAGTAACGGCCTCCACTGGTTTTGCCCATGTAGGCCGAATCCTCGGGTTGCACGTCGGCAGTTAGCGTTCCCTTATGAGTCGGAGAGGGGTGACAATTCCACCGTGGCTGCATTTGTTGAACGTGCAAAATGAGCATTTGCGAGCGACGCAGAGCAACAGGCGTGCAGCTCCCACGGTTGCTGAAACGGAGTTGGGAGCCAGTCGTTGCCTTACGACTAAAGTTGGCATTCGTCGCCAGCAAAACTGTCGTGAACGGGCAGCTTGGGGGTGCAAAATTTGTCAGCCGGTTGCGGCTTAAAAGCAGAGAGTACGGTGATGCTTAAATATGTGCTGGTTACGCCTGCGCGAGACGAAGTACGATTTATTGAGTCAGCCCTAAGGTCTGTCGTCGCACAGAAGGTACGGCCCCTCAAGTGGGTAGTCGTCAGTGACGGGTCCACGGATGGCACCGACGAAGTTGTGGAGAAATATTGTGTAGAGTACTGCTGGATCGAATTGATTCGCATGCCGCACCGCATGGGGCGAGACTTCGCCGGGAAAGTTCATGCGTTTAACGCCGGTTACGCCCGCGTTAAGAAGCTGCAGTACGATGTCATCGGCAGTATGGACGCCGATATTTCGTTTGACGCCGATTATTTTTCCTTCCTCCTCGGCAAACTCGCTGAGGATTCACGCCTCGGATTGGTGGGGACCCCCTTTGAGGACGGCTCACATCAAACCTATGACTACCGCTTTACCAGCATCGAGCACGTGTCGGGCGCCTGTCAGTTGTTTCGACGCGAGTGTTTCGAACAGATCGGCGGCTATGTAGCGGTCAAATCTGGGGGTATCGATCAACTCGCGGTGTTGGCCGCCAGGATGAAAGGCTGGAAGACACGAACCTTTACGGAGAAGGTGTGTCAGCATCATCGCGAGATGGGCACGGCGGTGTGCGGCGGGCTAGGGGCAAGGTTCCGTCAAGGCATCAAGGACTATGCGTTCGGCGCGCATCCGGTTTGGGAGTGGTTTCGATTCGCCTACCAAATGACCCGACGACCCTGGCTATTGGGCGGGCTCGCGTTAGCTTCGGGTTATCTCTGGGCAGCTATGCAGCGCCTGGAGAGGCCGATTCCTCGTGAGATGGTTGCGTTTCGCAGAAACGAGCAGATGTTGCGGCTGAAGCGCCTGCTGTTACGAAATAACAGCAGGCCGATTGCCGACGAAGGATTCGCCGCGACGGCTGGATGCCCATCCGGCCGCAATCCTTCTCTGCAATGAAAAACCAGAGGCATTAGCTCTTGGCGAACCAATTGAGCGCGGCTTTGGTGCCCAGCGCGCAAGGAGAACTGCTTCCCACTGGTAGCCTCATTATCAACGCCGATGACTGGGGACGAAGCCGCGAAACCACGGACCGGACACTTGAGTGCTGGGAACGAGGGTGTATCTCTTCAGTCAGCGCCATGGTGTTTATGGAGGATTCCGAGCGCGCCGCGGCCTTCGCTCGCGAACGCGGCATCGACGCTGGCCTTCATCTGAACTTCACCACGCGTTTCTCCGGGCAAAGCTACCCAGCCAGGCTTCAACAGCACCAGCAAGAAATCAGCAGGCGTTTGCTGCGACATCGTTTCGCTCCAGCAGTCTTTTATCCGGAACTTATCCCGTCATTTCACTATGTAGTCTCGGTCCAGGTCGACGAATTCGCCCGCCTTTATGGCCGGGGGCCTCAGCGATTGGACGGTCATCATCACATGCACCTGTGCTCTAACGTCACCCTGGGAGGGCTATTGCAGGCGGGAACAGTCGTTCGTCGCAACTTCTCGTTTGCGCCAGGTGAAAAGAGCCTCGCCAACCGGCTCTACCGTAGGGGAATGGATCGACTCCTTGCCCGTCGGCATCTTCTCACAGACTTCTTTTTCTCGCTTGCACCGCTAGCCCCTGCCGAGCGTCTGGCCCACATCTTTTCCTTGTCTCGCCACCACGTCGTTGAAGTAGAAACCCACCCTGTCAATCCAGAGGCGTACCAGTTCTTGGTCGGCGGGGAGAGATTCTGTGAAGTCATCGGGTGCGAGATTGCATCTTCTTTCGCGGCTGTGACGAATGGGAATCGATAGTTCAGTGCGGGGCCATCCTTTGGCTGAGTCAGTAACGTCCTCCACGCTGGGATTGAAGGACAAGAAAACAGCGCATATCTGTATTTGCATATGCACGTACAAGCGGCCCCAATACCTTAAGCGCCTCATCACGGAGCTTGCCACCCAGGAAACGGGTGGGCTCTTCACTTACTCAATCGTGGTTACTGACAACGATTGGTTGCAGTCAGCAGAACCGGTGGTCAGAGAGTTCGCTCTCACTTCCGCGATTCCCATCCATTACTGCGTGGAGTGTCAACAGAGTATCGCGATGGCGCGGAACAAAGCAGTGGCTAACGCCAGCGGGGACTTCATTGCCTTCATCGATGACGATGAATTTCCACTGCAGGGTTGGCTGCTTCACCTCTTTCAAGCTTGTCGGAAATATGATGTCGACGGTGTGCTCGGACCCGTGAAGCCACACTTCGATAAAGGGACGCCGGGTTGGGTGATCAAAGGAAAATTCTACGACCGCCCGAGTTACAGAACAGGATTCGTGATTGATGCCACCAAAGGCCGGACCGGCAATGTCCTGCTTAAGCGCAGCCTATTCACAGATATTGGCGAACCTTTCAGAGCGCAATTCCAGTCCGGCGAGGATCAGGATTTCTTTCGGCGCGTGATCGCAAAGGGCCATGTCTTCATCTGGTGCGAAGAGGCGGTGGCATACGAGGTTGTGCCTTCAATACGTTGCCGGCGCACCTTCATGCTGAAGAGAGCGTTGTTGCGGGGGGGAGTAACGCCTCTGCATCCGACTTTTGGTGTCCAAGATATTGTGAAGTCCCTCATAGCCATCCCTACGTATGCGGTCGCGCTGCCTTTTGCTTTGATCTCAGGGCAACACCGGTTCATGACTCTGCTCATAAAACTTTGTGATCATCTTGGCAGCCTGCTTGCCTGCCTGGGCATCAGGCCGTTCAAGGTTGCGTACATCACGGAATAAAGCAGAAGCGCCGACGAACGCGACCGACGATTAGCCGATGACTACCAGCGAATATAGATGGAGCGAGGCCGCGGAGGTAAAGAGTCCGGATTTCATTATCGAGCGCGACGATCTGATTCTGATCACTGGCGCCAACGGCTTCATCGGGCCACGGTTGCTAAAGAGTTTGGTTGATATGGGATTCCGCAATCTGCGTTGCCTGGTTAGGACGCAAGGCGCCGAGTTCTCCCGCCATGATTCGATCGCACGTGCGCGGGAGCAGGGCGCTCGCGTCGACGTTTTCCGAGGGAATCTGCTCTCGCGTGAAGATTGTGATGCTGCCGTTCGGGATGCGACGGTAGTCTTTCATCTGGCTGCGGGCCGCGGAGAAAAGTCCGTTCCCGAGGCCTACAGAAATTCGGTGGTTACCACTCGCAATCTCTTGGAGGCAGGCTCCCGCCAAGGCTGTCTCAAGCGCTTTGTCAATGTCGGTTCCTTTACGGTCTATAGCAACGGGGGTAAACCCCAGGGTAGACTCTTGGATGAGTCTTGTCCGGTAGAGAAGCACCCGCAGCTCCGTGGTGACGCCTACACCTTCGCCAAAGCCAAGCAGGATGAGCTCGTCGCCGAGTATTCTCGGCGTTTTGCCACCCCGTGCGTGATCGTCCGTCCCGGGTACGTCATCGGGCCCGGCAATCCCGGCATGAGTGGACGAGTTGGGGTCGGTACCTTCGGGATGTTTCTGCACCTTGGGGGTTCAAACGCTGTTCCTTTCACGTATGTCGACAACTGCGCGGACGCTATTGCTCTGGCTGGAGTCAAGCGCGGGGTGGACGGAGAAATTTTCAATATAGTGGATGACGATCTCCCTTCCAGCCGGGAATTCCTGCGCATGTATAAGCGCAATGTAAAGCCCTTCCGGTCAATTTACCTTCCTCATGTCTTGAGTTATGCGCTCTGCCTCATTTGGGAGCGATACTCGGCTTGGTCGGACGGACAGTTGCCCGCGGCCTTCAATCGTAGGATTTGGCACGCCTATGGGAAGAAGACGAGATACAGCAACCAGAAAGCCAAGGCCAGGCTCGGCTGGAAGCCGAAGGTTCCGATGGCGGAAGCTTTAAGGCGCCACCTAGAAGCCTGTCGCGCGGCCACGGTTGATAACTGAGACTCACCAAAATGTTGAAAGTAGCCATTGTCGGATCCGGCAAGATTGCCGATGACCACGCGTCGCAGATCCAGAGGATTAAGGGCTGCGAGATCGTGGGTGTTTGCGACAGCGAGCCTCTCATGGCGCGCCAGTTTTGCGAGCGCTTTCCGGTCAAGCAGCATTTCAGCGACGTGCATGAGCTCCTCAGCGAGATGCGACCAGACGTTGTCCATGTGTGTACCCCGCCGCAAAGCCATTTTGGTATCGCGAAGGTTTGCCTGGAAGCAGGATGCCACGTCTACGTAGAGAAGCCCTTCGCGCTGTCGGAGAATGACACACGCGCGCTGATCGATTTCGCGAATGACCGAGGCTTGCAAATAACTGCCGGTCATGATGACCAATTTAGGCATGCCGCCCGCCGTATGAGATCTCTTGTCCAGCGCGGCTATCTTGGGGGCTCGCCGGTGCACATGGAGAGCTACTATTGTTACGAGCTGTCAGATGTCAGTTACGCAGGAGCGGTTCTAGGTGATAAGCGTCACTGGGTCCGCGGCTTGCCGGGAAGGCTCCTGCACAACATTATTAGTCACGGCATCGCCCGCATCGCGGAGTTCTTGGCAACCGACTCGCCAAAGGTCATCGCCCGTGGCTTCGTGAGTCCGTTCCTAAAAAAGATGGGGGAGAGCGAAGTCGTCGACGAACTGAGGGTAATCATCCATGAAGAAGAGGGTGCTACCGCATATTTCACTTTTTCTTCCCAGATGCGACCATCACTCCATCAGTTTTGTCTCTATGGTCCCAGGAACGGCATCATGCTGGATCAGGATCAGGAGACCGTGATCAAGCTGCCAGGCAAGAGGCTTAAGAGCTACGCCGAAAAATTTGTAGCTCCGGTTCAGCTGGCAGGACAATACCTCACAAATGTAAAGGCAAACCTGGGAGCGTTCGTGAGAAACGATTTCCACATGAAATCCGGCATGAAGTACCTGATCGAATCGTTTTATCATTCGATCCGGGATGGAGCCCCGACACCGATTCCCTACAGCGAGATTCTTCTTACTGCAAGGATCATGGACGAGATCTTCGCCCAACTTGGTCATCAGCAGCCATCCCAACCATGTCATCCAAACCTTGAAGTGGTTCCGGTCCATTGAGGTTCTGTTGCCAGGCAACAGCCTCAGGGTAACGGTGGTGAATACCACCCGTAGGGTGCGAATCCCTTCCCTCTCCGCTACTCCTTTCCATCTTGCAAAGACTCTTCGCGCCGGCTGCTGCAGCGTCTCAGTAAACCACAGCTCGGGTTGGAGCTTAAAGGGGACTTACCGTAAGTTGCCCGAATTGCGCTCCGGGAATCTTACCCTATGAGGATATGCGACAAGGACATCCGAATCGAGGGAAAACTGATCCGGGTCGCCCGCCTAGACGCGGACAAGTATAAATATGTGGATGATCCGGAGGCGGTGCTGAAAGGGCTGCGAAATTGTGGCCGACGGGTCGATTTGTTCACGTTCCTGCCGCGATTGCCGGAGACTTCGCCGAAGAATCCTTACCCGTGGGAGTGGGATAACTTGGCGGTCCTGCCGGTATCAACCTTCGAGCAATGGTGGAACGACCAGCTCGGCTTCAAGGGCAGGAATAAGGCCAAGCAAGCTGAGAAAAAGGGCGTAACGCTCCGTGAGGTCCCCTTCGATGAATCCCTTGTACAGGGCATCTGGACGATTTTCAACGAGTCACCCATCCGCCAGGGCAGGCGATTTCCTCATTTCGGCAAGGACCTCCAAACGGTACGCAGGGACGTCGCGACTTATCTGGACTCTAGCATTTTCATCGGCGCCTTCTTCGATGGCGAGCTCATCGGTTTTGCAAAGTTAGTTTCTGATGAAACTCGTACACAGGCGGGGTTGATGAATATAGTTTCGATGATCCAGCACAGGGACAAGGCTCCGACGAACGCGCTGGTGGCGCACGCGGTTCGCTTCTGTGCCGAGCGGGGTTTCCGGTATCTGGTATATTCAAACTTTGCCTACGGGAAACTGAAGACTAGCAGCCTCAGCGACTTTAAGGAACGAAATGGTTTCACTCGGGTCAATCTGCCTCGATACTATGTCCCTTTGACCCGCCTCGGGGCACTTGCACTCAGAATGGGATTGCATCACCGACTCCTTGACCGCTTGCCAGAGGCCTTCTTCATTAGAGCCCGGGAACTCCGATGGGCGTGGAACCGTCGCAAGCTCCAGGATGTTCAATGACCACGCTAACGCTTCCTTATAAAAGCAGCGGGAAGAAAGAGCGGTCCTGTAGCTGTTACACCCGGGTTGTAAGTGTGGTGAAATCCCCTTAGGTCTCCGCCTGTCACTCGGGTCACTCCCGATTTAGTTATGCCCGGTATTGTCGGTCTGATTACCAAAATGCCGCGCCAACGGGCACGCCTGCAGCTCGTGCGCATGCTCGCGCCACTCCAACATGAGTCGTTCTACATCTCAGGTACATGGATTGACGAATCGCTTGGCCTTTACGTGGGATGGGCAGGGCCAAAGGGGTCTTTGCCCAATGGCTTGCCTCTGTCGAACGAAACCGGCGAAGTCGTCCTTTTGTTTTCTGGCGAGGACTATCCCGGTCCCGACAGCATTTCCCGGCTCAAATCAAGCGGCTATGCAAGCGGAGCAGATGAGCCTTCGGATCTAGTTGATCTTTACCAAAAAGATCCCGCCTTCCCACTAGGCTTGAACGGAAAGTTTCACGGTCTTGTTGCAGACCGGCCGCGGCGAACCGCATTGCTCTTCAACGATCGTTATGGAATGCATCGAATCTATTACCACGAGGCGGAGGACGCCTTTTACTTCGCGGGAGAAGCCAAAGCGATTCTTGCAGTTCGCCCCGAGCTTCGCAGGCTGAATGGTCGAGGACTCGGCGAGTTTTTGTCCTGCGGCTGTGTGCTCGAGAACCGCACCTTGTTTGATGGAATCCAAGTCTTGCCGCCGGGCTCAGCTTGGACCTTTCGCAACGTTTCCATAGAGCAGAGGAAGAAGTACTTCGAGCCACGAGAATGGGAAGAACAGGAGCCGTTGGAGCCGGAAGCATGGTATCAGGAGTTGCGAGAGGTTTTCACGCACAACCTTCCGAGGTACTTCAGGGGCCGCCAGCGGATTGCGATGTCTCTGACCGGGGGATTGGACGGCCGCATGATCATGGCCTGGGAAAAGCCCGCCCCAGGATCACTTCCCTGCTACACGTTTGGCGGCACGTACCGCGAGTGCCGCGACGTTACGGTGGCGCGTCGGGTCGCAAGCGCATGCCGGCAGCCGCATCAGGTGATTATTGTCGGGAGCGACTTTCTTTCCCATTTCCCTCATTATGCGGAGCGTTCCGTTTATCTCTCCGACGGATGCGTTGAGGTGAGCCGGGCGACCGATCTTTATGCGAATGAGAAAGGCCGCGAAATCGCTGCCGTTAGAATCACCGGAAATTACGGAAGCGAAGTGCTGCGCGCTCACCGGGCGTTCCAGCCGGAGCAGCCTCTCCCCGGTTTATTTTGTTCGGAGCTTAACCCCTACTTCCGCCAGGCAGAGACCACTTACCGGGGAGTGGCTCAAGCCCATCCGGTCACCTTTGCCGCCTTCTACCAGGCTCCCTGGTATAACTACGGCCTGCTCGCCCTCGAGCAAACCCAGCTCTTGCAGCGCTCGCCTTACCTCGATAACGACCTTGTTAAAACCGCCTATCGCGCGCCGCTGTCCGCGTGGTTGACGAGCAACGCTTGCTTGCGTTTGATCGCCGACGGCAACCCCGCGTTACTACACATTCGAACCGATCGCGGCTTGGGGAACGGTCACCACCCCCTCGCGGCAAGGATGATTCGCGGCTTCCTCGAGTTCACGTTCAAAGCCGAGTATGCCTACGATTACGGCATGCCGCAGTGGGTGGCGCGTATCGATCACTTTCTCTCGCCCCTGCGTCTTGAGCGGCTTTTTCTTGGCCGCCACAAGTTTTACCATTTTCGGGTATGGTATCGCGACCCGCTGGCTAACTACGTTCGGGAAATGCTGCTCGACCGGCGGACGCTTTCCCGGCCTTACACCAACCGGAAGACGCTCGAACGAATCGTTCATGCTCATCTCCGCGGAGGCCGGAACTACACCACCGAGATCCACCAGGTGTTGACCCTGGAACTCCTGCATCGCTCGCTTCTGGAGCAAGGATACAGGCTCGAAGATTCCGGCGCGGTTGAGCGGCTTGCCTCCCAGCAGACCGCAATCCCCATGATACGAAAATGATCGGGCTGATCCCGTTCAGGCTAATTTGGTCCCTGGGGCTGAGTTTCTAGCTCGATCTCATCCCCCACAAAAAGAAGGCGCGAAGGATTCGATGCGTCCCAGAACGGGCACGCTCGGTTTCCCCCAGGGTGCAACTCACTTCAGTGGTTTGGCGATGCCTGCTCGACACATGCCTAGATCCAAGATTCCGATTCTCACTTATCACTACATCGGCACCTCGGAGGGCGACACTCCTTCTGAAGGTGCGGAAAATATCGGAATGGTCGTAACGAATGGCCCGTGGGA
>Ga0126378_10004629_pt1 | contig 10540 bp, 9 predicted proteins | sample PanSoiMetPlot_23_FD_92587 | JGI IMG/M metagenome (GOLD analysis project Ga0126378, IMG submission 92587) | Tropical forest soil microbial communities from Panama - MetaG Plot_23 | ecosystem: Environmental > Terrestrial > Soil > Tropical forest > Bulk soil | place: Panama | collected 2016-02-17
ACGATCGACGCGGTCTGGAGGATCGAGTCGGCGAGGCTGATCGCGGGTCTCGCACGGATCGTGCGCGACGTCGGTCTGGCCGAGGACCTCGCGCAGGACGCTCTCGTGGCGGCGCTCGAGCAGTGGCCGGAATCGGGCGTCCCACGCAACCCAGGGGCCTGGTTGATGGGCACCGCCAAGCACCATGCGATCGATCTACTCCGCCGGCGGGAGCGGCTCGGGCGCAAGCTGGAGGAGCTCGGCCACGAGGTCGAGGCCGCAGAGGAGGGGGCCGCCCCGGATTTCGAGGCGGCTCTCGACGATGACATAGGCGACGACCTCCTCAGCCTCGTCTTTGCAGCCTGCCATCCGGTTCTCTCCACCGATGCGCGTGTCGCTCTCACACTTCGCCTTCTGGGAGGGCTGACGACGCAGGAGATTGCGTGCGCATTTCTCGTCTCGGAGCCGACCGTCGCGCAGCGAATCGTCCGCGCCAAGCGGACACTTGCCGAAGCGCGCGTGCCCTTCGAGGTCCCGCGTAGAGCCGAGCTCGCGGTCCGTCTGTCATCGGTGCTGGAGGTCATCTACCTGGTGTTCAACGAGGGCTACTCGGCGACCGCCGGTAACGACTGGATGCGACCTGCGCTCTGCGAGGAGGCGCTCCGTCTCGGCCGGATCCTGGCCGAGCTGGTCCCGACGGAGCCTGAGGTCCATGGCCTCGTCGCGCTGATGGAGATGCAGGCGTCGCGGGTGGGAGCGCGGATCGGTTCGTCAGGAGAGCCCATTCTGTTGCTCGATCAAGATCGCGCACGCTGGGATCACGTCCTCATTCGTCGCGGACTCGCCGCGCTCGAGCGTGCCGAAAAGTTGGGCGGGGCCTTCCGCCCTTACGCATTGCAGGCCGCGATTGCAGCCTGCCACGCGCGGGCCCGCACCCCTGAAGAGACGGACTGGGCGGGCATCGTGGCGCTGTACGACGCGCTTGCCCAACTCGCGCCATCCCCCGTCGTTGAGCTGAATCGTGCGGTCGCGCTCGCGATGGCGTTTGGTCCGGCAGCGGGTCTCGAGGTCGTCGATACGCTGACCTCGGAGCCGTCGCTGAAGGGTTACTACCTCTTGCCAAGCGTGCGCGGCGACCTGCTCGCACAGCTGCGCCGTTTTGACGAGGCACGTCACGAGTTCGTGCGCGCGGCATCCCTCACGCGAAACCAACGCGAGCGCACGCTGCTCCTCGGGCGGGCTGCCGGCTGCTCGCACGGATCGCCGGCGCCGCTCGGCCGCTGACGAAGGCGGCCGGCCGCATCGGTGCACGTGCCGCCAGGCACGCATGGCGTCGGTGAGCAACCCGCCGCCGAGGTTGCGCCGCCGGTCCGAGCGTGCACCTCGAGGAGGCCAAGACCTGCCGCGATCGGCACCAGGACCAGTCCGGCTGCTCCAGAAAGGCGATCCGTCGCATGCTCATGGGTCAAGTACCGCCTGGAGTCGCGTTGTGACCGCGGACCGGACATGCCGGATTTAAACTGCCACCTGTGCTGATGCCGTCGGCTCACGTCGACACGTTCGCCCGGGACAACCTCCCCGACCCCGACACCTGGCCCGAGCTGATCTTCTCGCTGCCGGAGCTCCGCCATCCTCCGATCCTCAACTGTGCCGAAGTCCTCCTGGACCGTGTCGCCGACCGCCTGGGAGGAGACCGCCGCTGCCTGGTGACACCTGTTGAGACCTGGACATACGCCGACCTGGTGGCGCGGTCGAACCAGGTCGCGAATGTCCTGGTCACAGACCTGGGCCTTGTTCCCGGCAACAGAGTGCTGTTGCGGGGCCCGAACAACCCCTGGCTGGTCGCCTGCTGGTTTGGCGTGATCAAGGCCGGAGGTGTGGCAGTCGCGACCATGCCGCTGCTGCGTGGTGGAGAGCTCAGCACCATCGGGGAGATGTCGCGAGCTCAGTTCGCACTATGTGACGCCCGCTTCGCCGCCGACCTGGAGGCGGCGTCCATCCCCGGCCTGAATACGCTTCTCTATGGCGGCGGCGGACCGGATGATCTGACGCTCCTGGCCGCGGCCAGGCCGGCTGCGTTCGATGTCGTCGCCACGTCATCGGATGACGTCTGCATGTTCGCGTTCACATCGGGCACAACCGGTCGACCCAAGGCGACCATGCACTTCCACCGCGACGTGCTCTCCATCGCGGAGACGTTCTCCCGGCACTTGCTGCGCCCCACCCCGGACGACCTGTTCGCGGGTAGCCCGCCGCTGGCCTTCACCTTCGGCCTGGGGGGCCTCGTCGTCTTCCCATTGCACGCGGGAGCGGCCACGCTGCTGCTCGAGCAGGCGGGACCCGACCGGCTGCTCGAGGTGACCGGCCGGCATCGTGTGAGCATCCTGTTCACGGCTCCAACGGCCTACCGGACGATGCTGGGAGGCGTACGGGATGCGGACCTCCGCTCTCTTCGCCGCTGCGTGTCGGCGGGCGAGACCCTGCCCGCCGCGACGTGGACTGCCTTCAATGAAGCGACCGGGCTGCGCATCATCGACGGCATCGGTTCGACCGAGTTGCTGCACATCTTCATCGCGTCGGCGGACGAGGACATCCGGCCCGGCGCTACGGGCCGGGCGATCCCTGGTTACGTGGCCGAGGTCCACGACGAGGCCGGCCGGCCGGTCCCTGACGGCGAGATGGGACTGCTTGCAGTGAAGGGACCGACAGGTTGCCGTTATCTCCGCGGTGAGCGCCAGGGCCAGTACGTGCGGCACGGCTGGAACATGACGGGCGACGTTTACGTGCGCGACGCCGATGGCTACTTGCACTACCAGGCCCGAGCTGACGACATGATCATCTCGGCCGGCTACAACATCTCGGGCCCCGAAGTGGAGAACGCTCTGCTGCGCCACCCTGCAGTTGCCGAGACGGCAGTCGTCGGCGCCCCTGACCCGGAGCGAGGGATGGTCGTAAAGGCGTTTGTCGTCCTGCACCCCGGCGTTCCGCAGTCGCCTGAGACTGCGGCAGGGTTGCAGGACTTCGTCAAGCAGGAGATTGCACCCTACAAGTACCCGCGCTCGGTCGAGTTCGTGGACTCGTTGCCCCGAACCGCGACAGGGAAGCTGCAGCGCTTCCGCCTTCGCGACGGCGTCTGAGGCAGTGCCCGGCCGCACCGCCCAGACACCGGTCAGCCTTCGGCTTTCGCCACCCCGACCGGGCAGGCGACGCCGGTGCCTCCGATGCCGCAATACCCCCAGGGGTTCTTCTGAAGATACTGCTGGTGATAGTCCTCCGCGAAGTAGAACTCACCGGCCGGAACAATCTCGGTCGTGATCTGACCGTAACCGGCAAGTCTCAGCACGCGCTGGTAGTCGTCGCGTGACGCCTCGGCGGCCTTCCGCTGATCGTCCGAGTGGGTGAAGATGGCCGAGCGGTACTGGGTGCCCACGTCATTGCCCTGCCGCATGCCCTGGGTTGGGTCGTGGCTCTCCCAGAAGACCTTCAACAGGTCGCGATAGCTCACCCGTGCCGGGTCGTAGACCACCCGCACCGCCTCCGCGTGACCCGTGCGACCGGAACAGACCTCCTCGTAGGTCGGGTTCCGGGTGTAGCCACCGGCATAGCCGACAGCGGTCGAAACGACTCCAGGCGTCTCCCAGAACTTGCGCTCGGCCCCCCAGAAGCAGCCGAGGGCGAACTCGGCGATTTCGGTGCCATCGGGATAGGGCGGAGCGAGGGGTCCGCCGAGCACAGTGTGACGGCCGGCCACCGGCATGGGTTCGTCGCGGCCCGGCAGCGCCTCTTCGGGTGCCGGCAGCTGCGTCTTGAAACGTCCAAACAACCACATAGATCAAATCCTCTCACGCCATGCGCTACCCCCTAGAACTGTGAGAACCCCGATCATGTTTCAGGATGAACTCGCCACGGCCGGCGCCGCCCTCGCATGCCCCGGCCGTACGCAGGAAGTTGAGACGCGGGCCACAGACCCGGGTTACGATCCTTCGAGTTAACCGTAAGCCGCGTGTACACACAGAGGCGGTGAGAAGTGATGCGCCTGGGGAACGACTACCGAATTCGTGAACGGCTGGCCGAAGCGCTCGTCGGCCCACTCGGCCCGAGGCCCGATCCATGGCCGATGGCCGCGACCTTCTGTGCCGGGGTCGTGCTGGGCATGCTGGCCGGCGCCTGGCTCGCCCAGACAAACGCCCAGCGGCAGGTCATCGCGCTGACCAGCCGGGCTCGTGAGCTGGGGACGAGTGCGATCGGCCGTGCTCGCGACCGGTTCGAACAGGATGTCGTCCTGGAGGAGACAAAGGAGCCGCAACCGGTGCCCCCGGCCCCCAACAAGAGGGGCGCAAGAGGGTCACGGGTCGGGTCGCAGAGCTAAGTCCCAGCCCGGAGACCCCGGAGTCGGTTCGACGCGGCCCGGCACCCTCGAGGAGTCGCCAGGCTGTTCAGCCGGCCGTCTGGGCCTGAACGCTCTCGGAGGTGATGCGGCGCGTCTGCTCTGCGAAGTGACAAGCCGCCCAGTGGCCATCCGCCTTGGGCTCGAACTTGGGCTCCACCTCAGAACAGATCGGGAACTGCGCGATTGGGCAGCGCGTGTGGAAACGGCAGCCTGACGGAGGGTTGATCGGACTCGGGACATCCCCCTTCAGGATCAGCCGCTGGCGCCGCGCGCGAGGAACCGGGAGTGGGATGGCCGAGAGCAGAAAACGTGTGTAGGGATGGAGTGGGTTCTGGAAAAGGTCCTCTGCGCCGGCCAGCTCAACCAGCTTCCCGAGGTACATCACTCCCACGCGGTCGCTGATGTGCTCGATCACGCTCAGGTTGTGCGAGATGAAGAGGTAGGTGAGGTGGAACTCCTCTTTCAGGTCGGCCATCAAGTTGAGCGTCTGCGATTGAATCGACATGTCGAGAGCGGAGACGGGCTCGTCGGCGACGACGAACTTGGGTGCAAGGACCAGTGCTCGCGCAAGGCCGATCCGCTGCCGCTGGCCGCCGCTGAACTCGTGCGGATAGCGGTTGACGTAGTAGCGCCGGAGACCGACCTTCTCCAGGATGCTCGCGACCATTTCCTCGCGCCGGTGCTGGTCTCGAATGCCCTGGTTCTTGAGGCCCTCACCCACGATCTCGCCTACGGGCAGCCTTGGGTTCAAGGATGCGTAGGGATCCTGGAAGACGATCTGCATATCCGTCCGCAGCTTCTTAAGCTGGCCGCGGCGCATGGCCAGCACGTCGCGGCCCTGGAACCTGAGCTTTCCGCTGGTGGGCTCGATGAGACGGAGCAGCAGGCGCCCCGTCGTCGTCTTCCCGCAGCCGCTTTCGCCGACGAGACCCAGTACCTCGCCCTCCTTGATGTCGAACGAGATCCCGTCGACCGCCCGCACGTCGCCCAGCTTGTGCGGGATGATGCCTCCACGGATTGGGAAGTATTTGACGAGGTCTTCGACCGTCACGAGTGCTCGTTGACCGGCGGGCAAAGTGCCGATGGCCCCGGGAACTGTCTGGGTCATGCCCCCACCGCGGCCCGGCCGGTTGCAGGCTCTCGGGAAGCCTCCGCCTCGTCACCGTACAGGTAGCAGGCCACTTCATGGCCGGTCGCCCCATGGTCGATGAGCGCCGGGAACGCGGTCGGGCAGCGCTCGAACGCCCGAGGGCACCTGGGGGTGAAGGTGCAACCAGGTGGGCGGTTGAGGGGGTGCGGCACCGTGCCTTTGATCACCGACAGGCGCTTGCCCCGCGTCTTTCTACCAGGAATGGACGCGAGCAGTCCCTGCGTGTAGGGATGCTGGGGATCGTCGAAGATCTGCTCTACCTTGCCTCGCTCGACGACCTTGCCGGCGTACATGACGACCACCTCGTCGGCCATCTCCGCGATGACCCCGAGGTCGTGCGTGATCAGCAGGATGCCCATGTCGTGGCGCTCCCGCAGCTCGCCCATGAGCCCCAGGATCTGCGCCTGGATCGTTACGTCGAGTGCAGTCGTGGGCTCGTCGGCGATCAGCAGCTTGGGGTTGCAGGAGAGCGCCATCGCGATCATGACCCGCTGGCGCATGCCACCGCTGAGCTGGTGCGGGTAGTCGTGCACCCTCCGCTCGGGAGCGGGGATGCCAACCAGCTTGAAAAACTCGACGACCCGTTCGTGAGCCTCTTTGTCCGGGAGGCCCAGGTGCTCGTTGATGGCCTCCCTCACCTGGTAGCCGACCGTGAACACTGGATTGAGAGAGGTCATCGGCTCCTGGAAGATCATCGAGATCTCCCCTCCTCGGATGCGCCGCATGACGTACTCCGGGACCTTGAGCAGATCCTGATCACCGAACAGGATGCGGCCTCCGACCACCCGCCCGGTGCGCGGCAGCAGCCGTAGGATCGTCAGCGCGGTGACGCTCTTGCCACAGCCTGATTCGCCGACCACGCCCACCGTGCGGCCCCTCGCAACCGTCAGATTCACGCCGTCCACGGCACGAACGGCGCCGTCGTTCGTCATGAAGTGGGTGCGCAGCTGCTCCACGTGAAGGAGCTCGGATCCGACCACCATGTGACCGCTCAACGTTCGAACGATCGAGGGTCGAACGCGTCCCGAAGTCCGTCGCCCAGGAAGTTGATGCTGAGCACTGTGATGAGGATCGCCGTTCCGGGGAAGAGCGCATAGAACGGCGCGTCCCAGATGAACTCCTGGGCGTGAAACAACATGCTTCCCCACGACGCGATCGGCGGCCCGATACCCTGGCCGAGGTAACTGAGGGCGCTCTCCGTGATGATGGCTATCCCGACGGTGAGAGTTGAGGCCACCATGATCGGGCCCAGGACGTTCGTCAGCACGTGTTTGACGATGATGGTCGGAGTCCCCGAGCCGACGGCTCTGGCCGCCTCTACGAACTCCTTCTCTCGGACCGAGAGAACGACCGAGCGCACCACCCGAGCCGTATCGGTCCAGAGCGTGAAACCGATGGCGAGGATGATGACGACCGCTGTGTGACCGAACCCGCTGGTGAGCAGGATCAGCAGGAAGATCGAGGGGATGGCGAGGATGGCATCTGTGAACCGCATCATGAGGTTGTCGATCAACCCACCGAAGTAGCCGGCCAGCGTTCCCATCGTGACACCGAGCGTGATCACGACCACTGTGGCTAGAAGGCCGACTGCGAGCGAGACCCGGCCGCCGTCAAGGATCCTCCGGAAGATGTCCCTGCCCAGCTCGTCGGTTCCCATGATGTGCGGCCAGGCCGGGCTCGTGAAGCGATGCTCGAGGTCCGCCTGGTCCCAGCTGGCCGGCAGCAGCAGCGGACCCACGAGTGCAGCCACAGCCACGATCAGCAGGCATACGCCGCCCAGGATCGCCATGCGGTGGCGCATCAGGCGCCGCAAGGCCAGCTTGTAGAAGCCGATCTCTTCGGTGGTCTCGAAGTCGGCTGGTGCTTCGGCCAGCTCGGTCAGACCGCGAACGTCTTCGAGCGGGGAGATCATCTCGCGGACTTGAACTGAACGCGCGGATCGGCCCAGCCGTAGGCGAGGTCCGCCAGCAGGTTGCCCAGCACCACCAGCACGGCGAGCAGAATCAGGATGCCCATCAGGACTTGGACGTCGCCGTCACCGGCAGCCTTCCAGAACAGGCGCCCCATGCCGGGCCAGGCGAACACCTGCTCCGTGATCAGCGCGCCGACGAAGAGCCTCGGGATGTCGATGCCCATAAGGGAGATCAGCGGCAGCAGCGCGTTGCGGAACGCATGGCGGGTCACGACCCGCTTCTCCGACAGGCCCTTGGCACGAGCCGTCCTTACGAAGTCGTTGTTGAGCACGTCCAGCATGGCGCTACGGATGAAGCGGCTGTACTGCGCGATGAACTGGACGGCCAGGACAATGGCGGGGAGCACCAGGTGCCAGGCGAGGTTGAAAGGGTCGCCCTCCTGACCGGAGTCGTACATCCCGCTGGTGGGGAAGATCTTGAAGCCAAGATGCTCATACGGGACGACTGCCAGGAGGATGATCAGCATCAGCCCGAGCCAGAAATTCGGGATCGAGAAGCCGAAGAAGGCTCCGGCCGTCACGAAGTTGTCGAACTTCGAATACTGCTTGACCGCGGAGATGACTCCGATGGGGATCGCAAGCGCCAGCGCCAGCGAGTAGGCCGTGAGCATCAGGATGGCCGTGTTCGGCAGCCTCTGAGCGATCAGCTCCAGAGTGGGCTGGTGGCTGAAGTAGGAAGTCCCCAGGTCCAAGTGGATGATGTTGCGCAGCCAGATCAGATACTGGACGGGTGCGGGCTTGTCGAAGCCGTAGTAGGCGAGGATCCGGGCCCTGTCCGCAGCCGTCAGGTTCGGCCTGTAGAGCAGCTGGTCCCATGCGTGGATCGGCTGCAGCTGGAGGACCACGAACAGCAGGACTGAGACGAAGAGCAGAAGCGGAACCGCCTGCAGGAGCCGCCGGACGAGGTACTGGTACATGGCCTACCTATTCATCTGCTGGCCGAGGAATGGGGAGCGCGTGCCGAGGCACGCGCTCCCGAAAACTGTCAGGACACGTACCAGTCATACGTGTTGTTCAACCAGAAGAACTCGTTGAACTTGATGCCCTGGATCTTCTTGTTGTAGCCCATGACCGTCAGCTGCTGGTACAGAGGGATCTCCGGAATGATCTCGGCCAGCCGCTTTTCGGCAGCTACATATGCAGAGCGGCGGTCGTTCTGGCCGACCGCGGCGCGGCCCTGCTTGAACGCCGCATCGATCGCTGGGTCGTTCGTCTGGGTGCTGTTCTGGCCCAGACCGCCGTTTTCCTTGGTCGGGATCTGCGTGCTGACGTAGCCGTCGTAGAAGGCGTCCGGCTCTGATGGGCCGCTGTAGGTGTTCGTGTACTGCGCCACGTCGAAGGTGTGGTTATAGAGCACGCCCCCGCTTGCGAAGGCTCCGAACAGCTTGGAGGCCGGCGGGTTGTTGAACGGCTTCTGGATCTGGATTCCGATCGTCTGGAGGTCCTGGGCGATGACCACCTCCTGCTGTTCGCGGAGCGCATTTCCGGCGGTCGTCTGGAGCGTCAGCGAGATTCGTGTCCCATCCTTGAAGATTCGCCAGCCTTTATCCGGCCCGCTGTCCGCCTTCTTGTAGCCGGCCTGGTCGAGAAGGGCGTTCGCCGCCGCTGGATCGTACTTCGTCGTAGGTATCGATGGATCGGCGCACCAGCCGCCGGTGCCCAGGCAGAGCCAGGAGTCTGGCGGAATCGTGCTCTTGCCCTGGATCAGGGTGTCGATGATCTTCTGGCGGTCGATTCCCATCAGCATCGCCTTGCGGATGTTGATGTCCGACAGGTACTTGTTCTTGAGGTTGAGGTCCAGCTTCTCCGCGCCGCTGTCGGGCAGAGTGGCCACAGCGCCGTTCTGGACGTGCGAGAGCGGGCTGAGCAAAGCCGCCCTGAAGTCCATCCCCAGGTCGATGGTGCCGGTCCGCAGGTCGGCCAGCTGGGTGTTGGTGTCGGGCTCGAACTTGATCGTGATTTGGTCGAGGTAGGGCTTGTGCGGGCCCCACCAGTTGGGATTCTTGACCAGGGTTACGTGGTCGCCGGTCACCCACTCCTTGAACATGTAGGCGCCCGTGCCGACCATAAACTTGTCCCAGGTCGCGGTGCCGTTGAAGCCGCCCGGAATGGCGATCTGGAGCTTGGTTGCGGTGAGGTCACCGCCGGCTGCCCAGGACTTCTCCAGCAGGTGGGCCGGCATGATCCCGTATGGCCCGGAACCGTACTGCAGATAGGGCCCGAACAGGGTCTTCCAGTGCACGACAGCTGTGAAGTCGTCAGGCGTGTCCACGGCCGTCACCTGATCCCAGCCGCTCGTGGTCTGCATCGGAGTTGGATTCTTGTCGCCGAACTTCAGCCACCACTGGTCGAACGTCGCCTTAACGTCCTTCGATGTGAAGGATTCCCCGTCGTGCCACTTCACGCCGTGGCGGAGCTTCCAGGTCACCGTCATGGTGTTGCCGCTGACCTTGACGTCCCCGTTCTCAGCCGTCGGGACCTCAGTGGCGAGCGACGGCTCCCAGTAGTCGGCGATCTTCGGGTTCTTGGGCACGTCGGCAGATGCTTTGCCTGCCAGCAGGCCTTCCATCACGGGGTTGGCGACAGCCACCGCGTGCGTCGCGCTGGATGTGATGCCCGCCGCCATCAGGCTGTCCTGCTCTTGCCAGGAGGCTACGGTGACCTTCCCGCCCGCTGTGGGCTGTCCAGCCTTTGTGCCACCGCCGCCCTGACCGCACGCAACGCCGGCCATGAGGCCGGCGACAGCGAACGCTGCAAGCTGATACCAACGATGCCTTGAACTGCCAATCATGGGCACCCTCCAGTGAATTTCGATCCGCCCTCTCTTTTTCAGGCTGCGCTGATTCTGGGCCGCACACTGACGAGTGTCAAGCCGCCTGGGTTATGGGGGGCATGGTGTCGGAATGGGCCACATGGTAGCCGCTCGGATCTGACCGGTGCTGGGAGCTCAGATCTCCAGGATGAGGCAGAAGGCCTCCTCCACCTTGCTCAAAACGGTCGTCGATCACGCTCGGGATCGACCGGTTGATCCGGACCGCGACCGCTTCCG
>Ga0126378_10004632_pt1 | contig 10538 bp, 10 predicted proteins | sample PanSoiMetPlot_23_FD_92587 | JGI IMG/M metagenome (GOLD analysis project Ga0126378, IMG submission 92587) | Tropical forest soil microbial communities from Panama - MetaG Plot_23 | ecosystem: Environmental > Terrestrial > Soil > Tropical forest > Bulk soil | place: Panama | collected 2016-02-17
AGCGGCCGCCGCCTCCATCTGCTCGACGCTGGCGGCATCCGCCTTCTGCACGAGGCAGCGGCGGCCGGCCTGGCGCACCAGGCGGGCCGTCTCCTCCAGGTCCTCACGCGTGCTGAGCGCGTAAGGGACCGTGGGCCGGTCGCAGCACAGATCGCAGCCGAGGATGTCGGCGCCCGCCTGCGCTATCGCAACGGCCTGAGCACGGCCCAGGCCCCGCCCAGCACCGGTCACCATGGCGACGCGACCCGCCAGTCCGGTCAGGCTCGCCACCTGTCCACGAGTGACAGCAATTCGGAGAGTGAGGAGATGGTCGCATCGGGCGCCGGGCCGTCCGGCACCTGGTCATTGGGGAGCAGCACGGCGCGCATGCCGACAGCCCTGGCGCCGCCGATATCGTCCACCGGCCGGTCACCCACCATGACCGCCTCGACGGGCGCCACCCCCAGGGGCTCCAGCACCGCCCGAAAGGCCTCCGCGTGCGGCTTGGTGTGGGCCAGCTCGCTCGTGTAGACGCGAACGTCGATGAGGTCGAGGACTCCGTCCCGAGCCAGGATGCGCTCGTGCCAATCGCGCGGCCAGTGGGTGTTCGAGAGCAGGCCCGTGCGGACTCCACGCCCGCGCAGCGCGCGCAGCAGTGGCTCAGCGTCGCGGTCCGTGTAGGTGTGCGGCGTCCAGGCCTCCAGGTGTGCTTCCAGCGCCCGGTCACGGAGAACCGGCTCCAGGTCGACGCCCGTGCGCTCCGCGGCGAGGGCCACCACGTCATCCAGCGTCGTGCTGACAAGGCCACCGTCGCGCCGGACGCGCTGCCAGAACTCGCTCTCAACGGCCACGAGCGCTTCGGTCAGCTCGGCCTCCCGCTCCGGTGCAAGGATGCGGGCGGCGGCGGCCCACAGATCGGCCAGATCGAAGGTGTGAAACGGCGTCAGCGTGCCGCCCCAGTCGAAGACCACCGCTCGCACGGTCATGCCAGCGAGGCTACAGGGCGGGCAGCCCATCGGGCCTTAAACTGACGTCGTGACCGTTCCCGAAGCTGCCGTAGACGATCCAACCTCCCCACCCGAGTCCTCCCCATCAGAGGCTGAGGAGGACTTCGGCGCCGAGATGAGCGACGACGAGCTCGGTGCGCTTCTGGTCCGTGAGATCACGATCGACGGCATGTGCGGGGTCTACTGATCCCTGGCCTGTTGATCTGATTGAAGCGAAGCGACCGCATACGGCTCGACGACGCCGTCGCGCTGCGGCCTGAAGGCTTCGGGGCCCTGGGCTACAGCTACCGCGATCGGCAGCTCTTCTTCATCGACAGCCGGCTGCTGCCATTCGTCGACTCCGGCGGCTCCCGGCCGTTGGGTGAGATCGCGGACGAGCTGGCGGCGCGCGGCGAGCTGGAAGAAGACGCGTTTCCGCGCCTGATGACCGTTCTCGAGGGCCTCCGACGCCGGGGCGTGGTTCATGTCGTCGTATGACCTCCTTCGTCGGGGCCTGAATGCTCCGATCTGCCTGACCTGGGAGATGACGTACGCATGCAACCTGCTCTGCGTGCACTGCCTCTCCTCATCGGGCAAGCGCGCGCCGGACGAGCTGACCACCGCGGAGGCCAAAGGGCTGCTCGACGAGTGGGCAGCTATGAAAGTCTTCTATATCAACGTGGGCGGAGGCGAGCCGATGACCCGCCCCGATTTCTTCGAGCTGATGGAGTACGCCATCGCCCGCAGAATCGGCGTCAAGTTCAGCACCAACGGCACCCTAGTCGATTCTGCCGCCGCGCGCTGGATCGCCACCACCGACTACCTGGACGTACAGCTTTCCATTGACGGCGCCTCGGCCGAGGTGAACGACGCCATCCGTGGCAGGGGCTCGTTCAGCCGGGCGCGGCGAGCGATGGAGCTGCTGGCCTCCGAAGGCTTCGCGTTCAAGGTCAACCACGTTGTGACCCGTCGCAGCTTCGAGCAGCTCGATCTTCTCCACGCAACCGTCATCGGCATGGGCGGCCAGCTGCGGGTGACCCGGCTCCGGCCTTCGGGTCGGGGCCGCGCCGTGTGGGACGCGTTGAAGCTGACTCAGGAGCAGAATAGACGGCTCTACAGCTGGCTGCGGGCCCACCCTGACGTGCTGACCGGGGACTCTTTCTTCCACCTGTCGGCGCTCGGCGCGCCGCTCGATGGCCTGAACATGTGCGGCGCGGGGCGCATAGTCTGCTGCGTGGACCCTCGGGGGGACGTGTACGCCTGCCCGTTCGTGCTGGCCGAGGAGTTCAAGGCCGGCAACGTCCGCAGCTCGTCGTTCGCCGCCATCTGGTCGGAGTCACCGCTCTTCGAACGCTTGCGAGGCTGGGAGGTCGGCGGCCAGTGCCGATCGTGCGGCGCCTACGGCCGCTGCCACGGCGGATGCATGGCGGTCAAGCATTTCACGGGGGTGGCCCTGGACGACCCGGACCCCGAGTGCGTCTTCGCGCCGGACTCCGGACCGACTGCCACGGTCATCCCTCTTCCGCTGAGCCCTCGGCCGATACGGCCCGTCGCACCCTTGGCCCAGTAGCCGAACGGCATGTTCGCGATCAGATCAAGTTTGATGAGGCGTGGCGGGTAGGCCCGGCTCCGCCGGGCCGATTGAGTTGTGGCCCAACGCCGCAAGACGCTGCCCGTCACCCACCACCGGTAAGAAGGCGGCTACCGTTTGCGCTAGCACGGTGGGGGTCTGGAGGGGGAGGCCTGCCTCCCCCTGCTATCGATAGCCGCGCTTCCGGGCCTTCCAGACCTCCTCGCACGGCCAGCGGCGTGCCCAGTCGAGGGTGACGAACGGGTAGCTGGTCGTCGAGCTCTCCGGCGGGCGGATCTCCAGTAGATCTTCCACCTCGAAGCCGCTGCGGCGCAGCAGCCTGATCCAATCGCCGTGACCCAGGTGGAACTCAACTGAGGGTTCGTCTGACCACTCGAAGCGGTGCATTCCGAAGTAGTCCCGCAACAGCACGTCGCGGGCCGGCCCATCCTCGTCGTGCTCGGGCATGGAGAGCACGAGCAGCGTCCCGTTGACAAGGAAGATGAGCCGACCTCCCGGCCGCAGCGTGCGGGCCGCCTCCGGCACCCAGCGGAAGGGGTCACACCAGATGCAGGCGCCGTACTCGCTGATCGCGAGGTCGAAGCGCTCGTCGGCCAGCGGCACCTCCTCAGCGTTGGCGTGGATGAGGGGAAAGTCCAATCCGAACTCGAGCTGGAAGCGGCGCGCGCTGGCCAGCTGAGACGCCGAGTTGTCGATGCCGATCGGCCGGGCGCCGCGACGTGCCAGCCAGGCGGAGACATAGCCGGTACCGCAGCCGAGTTCGACCACGTCCAGCCCGCTCACGTCGGGCAGCACTCGGAGCTCGGACTCCGGCACGTGCCAGATGCCCCAGTAGGGGTCCGCGGCCGCCCAGGCGTGTCTGCCGGGTGCCTCGTACTCGACTGCCATGCGGTCCCAGGCGGCCCGGTTCCGGAGGACGTGATCGGCTGAATCAGACAAATCCCCCCGCCTCCAGGACATGCACGATCCGCTCCGCGACCTCCTCGGCCGTGCCCGTGACCAGCTCCCGTTGAGACGCGCCGGCTGCCGTCCCTACGATGGCCGCGATGCGCGCCTCGGCGGGCAGTTTGGCATCTGGCACCGGCATGCGCGGGGGCGCTGGGCGCGGTGGCTCGTGGCCCTGGAACAGGAGGCGTGGGACCATCTTCGATGGGGCCAGCGCTGGGATTTCGGCGGTCTGGGCGGCTATCAACGCAGCCGGCGTGGCCGCTCGCGATTGAATGATGCCCGGCTCCACCGCGACCACCGCCGGCAGCTGCAGAGCCAGCTCCTCGTGCTCTCCGCGGTCGAGACGCCGTATGACCACCGCCTCAGGCCCGACCAGCCGAAGAGCTTCGACGCCCGTCGCCTGTGGTAGGTCCAGCAGGCCAGCCAGTGTGGGCCCCACCGGGCTCGCGGCCCCGTCACCTGACCGATGGGGGACCAGCACCAGGTCCAGGCGCTCCTGCCGCATCGCGTCCGCCACGGCGTAGACGTCTGGCGCCTCGACCGCCCGGCGGGCACCCAGCGCCAGGCAAAGGCGCAGCAGGTCTGTGACGGGGCCGACACCGAGGCCGTATGCATGCACCTCGCCCAGGCTCAGCCCCACCTCAAGGGCCTCGAGCGAGCCTGGCCCGGGCAGCGCCGCCGCGCGCGACCAGTCGATCGTTCCGCTGACAGCGTCTAGCTCGATCGAGACGGGGTCCCATACCTGCTCGACCACCACCGCAACCTTCATTTCCGGCCTCAAGTTCTCGGTCGCCTCATGCGTCTCGGAACGACACCCCAAGGCCGCCGGCCGGGTATCGCCAGCTGATAGCCCCTTCCCGGTTGCAGGCCACGTAGCAGGTGCCGCACTCGAAGCACTGCTCGTAGCTGAAGGCGATGGAGCCGTCTGACAGCAGGCTGAACAGGTTGGCAGGGCACGCATAGACGCATGCGTGCACCGTGCAATCCTGGCAGACCTCTCCGTTCACGACGATGTGCGGCTCGGGGTCTGGCCGGAAGCGGACCGTGGCCATCTTCTCTTGCAGCGTCGTGCTTGGAGCCTGCGCAAATGGGTGATCGCCGGATCTCACCATCCGAAGGCGCGGCCTCCCCTCCACAGGTCGCGCACCGCCCGCCAGGCCGGAACACCCGCCCGGCGGAGCTCCTCCCGAGCCAGCGCGAGCAGCTTTGACCGGGGCTGGCCCCGGGATGCCAGCGCTTGCTCCGCGAGGGCGGTCATCACGCCCGGATACACGTTCTGCAGTCGCTCCGACATCGCAAAAGCAGGTGCTCGACGAAAACGGCGAAAGTCACGGAGAACGAAGCTCCGGTCGAGCCGGCGCTCGTAGGCACGCAGCGCCGCGGCACCAGCATTGCCGGATGCCGATGCTTCGGCGGCGGTCTCCCCGGCAGCTGCACCCGACGCGACGGCGAAGTTGATGCCTTCCAGGTACAGGCCGGTCGCGAGACAGAGGCCTGCGGCGTCGCCGGCCACCAGGATGCCGTCGCCGTACAACTTCGACAGTCCCGCCAATCCGGCCTCGGGCACCATGTGCGCCGAGTACTCCACCAATCGGCCGCCCCTGACGAGTGGAGCGACACTCGGGTGCGACTTGAAGCGCTCGAGCAGCTCGTAAGCAGGTACTTTACCTCCGGCCAGCGAGGCGACCTGGACGATCACCCCCACCGAGAGGCTCTCGCGGTTCGTGTAGAGGAACGCGCCCCCTTTGACCGCCTCTGTGACCGAGCCGACGTACTCATAAGTCACGCCTTCGTCGCCTGTCAGAGCAAAGCGCTCTTCGATGGTGCTGCGGTCGAGCGCGATCACCTCCTTGACCCCAATCGAGACCTCCTCTGGTCGCAGCTCACCCCGCAGTCCTGCCTTCCTGGCCAGGAAGGAGTTGACGCCGTCGGCGGCGATGACGACGGCCGCCTCGATGTCCCCTTCAGGCCGGCGAGTACGCACGCCGACGATCCGGCCGCCGCCGTCGCGCAGCAGGTCGTCTACAACCGTCTCGGGCAGGAAAGTGGCCCCGGCCGCAGCCGCCTGCTCGGCCAGCCAGCGGTCGAAGCGCGGGCGCAGCATCGTGAAGCCGTTGTACGGGGGCCGGTTCCACCTGGCAGTCCGGAAGTCCACGGCTATCGATGACTCGGGCGAGACGAAGCTGATCACCCGGCGGGTGAGGTGCCTCTCGACGGGGGCCGTGCACCAGAACTCCGGGAGCAGCGCACCGAGCACCTGGGGCGCGTAGAAAGCGGCGCCCGAGACGTTCTTGCTGCCCGCATACTCACCGCGCTCGATGAGCAGCACTCGACGGCCCAAACGGGCTGCGACCAGGGCTGCGGCGCTGCCAGCAGGCCCGGCTCCGACAACGACCACGTCGTAGACGAGGCTCATACCGGAGCGCCCGGGCGCTGCCGCAGCCTGCGTCGTAGCGCCGGCACGACCTCGCCGGCGTCGCCGACTGCCGCCAGCGTGGCGCGAGCCATCATCGGGCAGGCCGGATCCGTGTTGATCGCGACCACCGTCTCGGCCTCGCGAACGCCGGCCAGGTGCTGGGTCGCGCCCGAGACGCCGATTGCAACGTAGAGCCGGGGCGATACCTGCTGGCCCGTCGTGCCGATCTGCCGGTCGAACGGCAGCCAGCCGCGGTCGGCAACTGGCCGGCTCGCGCCGAGCGCAGCACCGAGCAGGTCGGCCAGTTCCTGAACAGCCGGCAGCAGCTCCGGCTTGCCGATGCCGAGGCCGGCCGCCACGATTCTGTCGGCTTCGGCCAGGCGGACCGAGCGCGGGTCAGGCGGCAGCTTGCGCATCAGGCGGCTGCGGGGCGCCTGGCCAGGCACCGGCAGCTTTTCGATATGCGGCTGACGAGGCCTGGGCCGCGGCGCACCCCGCGAGCCGGGCCTGAGCGTGGCGACGAGCGTCGTCCCATCCGGCACCTGCCAGCTTTCAAGGGCGCGGTCGTCGTGGGCCCAGCGAGCCGCCAGCAGGCCCTCGCGCGCGGGTCGGAGCCAGGCACAGTCCAGGAGGCAGGCTCCGCCCACTCGGGCCGCCAGCCTGGGGGCGAGATCGTGGCCATTGGCGGTGCCGGGCAGGAGGATCACCGCCGGTGCTGTGTCAAGCGCGGCGATCGCGGCCGCGTGTGTCTCGGCGTCGTAAGGCGCATCCAGCGTGAACACGCGGTCGGCGCCGGACGACGCCAGTCCGGCCGGATCGGCGCCGGCCGCCACGCCCCAGGCCGGCACGCCGAGCGATTCGGCCAGGTCGACGGCGTCGCCCAGGATCTCAGGGTCGCCTTCGACCCAGGCGATCACTGCTTTCACAACGCCAGCGCCACCCGGTGGCCCTCGTTGATCGCGTCGCCCGCGCGCCGGGGGGCCAGGCAGTCACCGGCACGGTGCACCTCGAGGCTCCCCTTGAGCGCGAAATAGAGCTGGTCATCCGGCCGCCCGTGGTTGGCGACCACTATGGTGTCGTACGGCCCGAACTCGACCATCCGGCCGGAGTAGGCCTCCACGGCCTGCACACTGTCTGCCTCGTAGCCGAGCGGAGCCACGCTGGTGAAGGTCCGTAGGCCCAGCGCCAGGACCCGCCTGTGCCAGTTTTCCAGATCCAGGGTCAGCCCCAGATCTTGCCCGGCGGTCAGGGTCGGCGTCAGCAGCTCGACCCGGTGACCGCGCTGCGCCAGCCACTCCGCGGTGCTGGTGGCCTGGTGGAAGCCCACCAGATCGACAAGTGCCACCCGCTCGCCCACCACCGCGCCCTCCATCACGTCCCAGACCGTCAGCACGTGCGGGGCAGGCCTGTCCGGTTGGGCGCCGGTGCAGCAGACGACCGCGTCCCAGCCTTCAGACAGCACCTGCTCCGCCGTGACGTGGCTGCTCAAACGGAGGTCGATGGGCTGCCGGCGCAGCTCCCCCTCGAGGTTCCTCGCCAGGTCGCCGAACTCGGCACGGTTGGGCACTCTGACGGCCAGCCGGACCTGGCCGCCCAGTTCCGTCCTGGCCTCACACAGCGTCACCTCAAAGCCGCGCCTGGCGGCGATCACCGCGCACTGCATGCCTGCGGGGCCACCGCCCACCACGAGCACGCGGCGCCGTTTGGCCGGCGGTTTTCCCAATCCCGGCTCTCTTCCTGGCGGGAACAGGCGCTCGTGGCCGGTCGCCGGGTTCTCGATGCATCCGATCTCGAGATTCAGCCCCTCGCGGCCGATGCAGTCCTGGTTGCAGGAGATGCAGAGCCTGATCTCCTCTGAACGTCCTTCGCGCGCTTTGCGGGCGGTCTCCGGCTCGGCGATCTGCTGCCGGACCATGCCGATGAGATCGCAGACGCCGCTGCTCAACACCTGCTCCGCCTGGACCGGATCCTTGATCCGGCCCACGCCCACCACCGGCAGGTCGGTCACCTCGCGCAGCGTTGCGGCTGCGTAGAGCTGGTAGCCGGGCGGCAGGTGCATCGAGCCCTCGACCATGAACAGCGTGTGAGTGGCAGTGCCGAGCGAGGTATTGAAGTAGTCGAGCAGGCCGTCGCGGTCCAGGATACGGACCGTTTGAAGAGAGTGCTCGAGCGTCAGCCCGCCATCGATGAACTCGTCGCCCGGTATCCGGATGCCGAGCACGAATCCGCGGCCGACCTCTGAGCGGACCGCTTCGACGATCTCGCGGACGATGCGCGCCCGCTTTTCGACGCTGCCGCCGTAGGCGTCGCCGCGGCGGTTGGCATAGGGCGAGAGGAACTGGCGCAAGAGAGAGCTGTGCGAGGCCTGGAGCTCCGCTCCGTCGAAGCCGCCGGCCTGGACGTGGCGCGCCACACGAGCGTACGCCGCCACGACCGCTGCTATCTCGGCCGGCTCCATCTCCTTGGGCACTTCGCGGAAGAGCGGATCGGCGATCGGGCTCGGCGCCCAGACCGGCAGGCGGGTGTAGATCGAAGAGGCCTGACCGCCGTTGTGGTTGATCTGGGCCAGGATCGGGGTGCCGTGGGCGTGGATGCGGCGCGTCAGCTGCTGGTAGTCGGGGATCACGGCGTCGTCGTGAGCCTGGATCAGCCGCTCGTATGCGCGGTCCGTGGGATGGACCGACTGCTCTTCGGTGATGATCAGCCCGGCACCGCCACGGGCGCGCTCTTCGTAGTACGCGACAAGGTCGGGGCCGGGCCGGTTTGCCTGGGCCAGGTTGGTCAGGTGTGCGGAGAAGACTATGCGGTTGGCGACGGTGATCGAGCCCAGGCGCAGCGGCGAGAAGAGATAGGGAAACTGTGGGTGCCGCACTGTCAGCCATTATCGACAGGAAGTGACCGGGCCAGCCGTACGACTGCTGTCGAGACTCTGGCACCGCCTGTCCGCGCGCTACCAGTGGCGGTTGCTGTGGCTTGCGCAGGCCAAGTTCATGGTGGGTGTGGCGGGCGTGGTCTTCGACGAGCGCGGCCAGGTGCTCCTGCTGCGGCACCGCTTCTGGCCGGAGGGCTCCTGGGGCCTGCCCGGCGGCTACGCACACCGGCGAGAGACGCTGGCCGAGGCGCTGGCGCGCGAGCTGCGGGAGGAAACCGGCTATCTCATCGAGGACGTGCAGCTGCTGCAGGTTGTCAGTGGCTACCAGCTGCGCATCGAGATCGTGTTCACCGCCAGACTGGCCGGCGGTACGTTCGAGCTGGACGACCGCGAGGTGCTGGACGCGAAGTTCTTCTCCCCAGAGGCGCTGCCAGAGGGGTTGCTCCCGAGCCATATCGGGCTGATCCGGCAGGCGTACTCTCGCCACCGATAGACTCTCTCCCCCGCATAGTCGGGGGAGTACCCGGCGAAGCCGGGGGAGGGGGCCATCTCTCCGCCGCGTAGTCCGGGGAGTACCCGGCGAAGCCGGGGAGGGGGCATCTCCCGCCCTACACGTCCCGACCGGCGCGACCTCCTTCGAGCACGGCGTGCAGGACCCGGCGCGGGGCCACGCAGTCCCCGACGCGGTGCAGCTCCAGGCCCGGCAGTGCCCGGACGAGCTGCATGTACAGCGTGTCATCCGGCAGCTCGTAGTCGGCCAGCACCACACAGTCGGTTTCGACAAGGTCCTGCGCGACGCCGAAGCGGTCACGCACCAGCACGGAGTCCTGGGCGACTTCGAGCACCGTGGTCAGCGGCCGGAGGGCGATGTCAAGCGCCGCCGCATCCCGATACCAGGGCGAGAGCTCGCCTGTTGCGCCAAGCTGGCTGGAAACGAACGGGTCCTCGCTGACCACGCTGACTGGACGGCCGCGTGCAGCCGCCAGCCGCGCGGCGTCGATCGCCGGATAGGAGCCCTGGCGATCGATCACAACCACTCGACCGCGCCCCGGCAGCCGTCCTGCCAGCACCTCGCGCACTGAGACGACGTGCGGCACCCCGGCGCCGGGCAGCCCTGCCGCCTGACGCGACCGAGCGCCAGTGGCCAGGATCGCCACGTCAGGGCTGAGCTCGCGTATCAGCTCTGGCGATGCCGTCACCAGGAGGCGCACGTCGACGTCCAGCTCCGCCAGGCGCTCCGCCCGCCAGGACGAGACCAGGCCGAACGGCTGCCGCTGACCTGCGGCGGCTACGACGCGCGGTGTGCCACCGAGGTGGGGCGAGCGCTCGATCAGCGTCACCCGGTGCCCACGCGAGATGGCTGTGAGCGACGCCTCCAACCCGGCGGGACCGCTCCCGACCACCAGCACTCGACGCGGCCGCACCGCGGGCCGGACCGGTGGCCAGTCTCCTTCATGCCCCGCTTCCGGGTTGTGGATGCAGCTCACGACGGCGTTGGCCGCCGAGCGGACCGCGCAGTCCTGGTTGCACCGGATGCAGGGCCGGATCTCAGGCGCCCGGTTGTGCGCGAGCTTGCGCGGCAGGTCCGGGTCGGCGATCAGCGCCCGGGTCATCTCGCACTCGTCCGCCAGCCCCGTCACGATGGCGTCGGTCGCCTGGGATGGATCCACCAGGCTGCCGCTGGCTAAGAGCGGGATCCCGTCCAGCCGCTCAAGCACTCGAGCGCAGAGCGTTAGGAGGTGTCCG
>Ga0126378_10004633_pt1 | contig 10538 bp, 17 predicted proteins | sample PanSoiMetPlot_23_FD_92587 | JGI IMG/M metagenome (GOLD analysis project Ga0126378, IMG submission 92587) | Tropical forest soil microbial communities from Panama - MetaG Plot_23 | ecosystem: Environmental > Terrestrial > Soil > Tropical forest > Bulk soil | place: Panama | collected 2016-02-17
ATCGCAACCGCGGAGTGCCATTCGCGGAAGGGAGAACTGTCACCTGGTGACACAACGCGGTGACATAAGTGGGGTATGTGGGTACCGTAGTGTCAATAAAAAGCTGCGCTTATACACCGCAGGTGTATGGTTTTTGACACTACGGTACCCACATACCCCACTTATGTCACCGCGTTGTGTCACCAGGTGACAGTTCTCCCTTCCGCGAATGGCACTCCGCGGTTGCGATAAGTCACAAATGGTGTCAGTGGTTGGAAACCGCCAGTGTCACTAGCGACCACAGCGCCAGCACAAAGAGTGACAGACCGAGCGTCACCAGGGAAGCTGGTTTAGTCACCTTGATCGGCCCGGGATACATCACCGCCGCTTCTTGGCAGCAGCGGGAGGCGGGGAATCGCCCTCTGGCTCGGGCGGCGTTTCACGTGGAACATCCTCGGCCGCAGGCTCCTCGACCGGGGGCGCGGGCGGCTCGGGCTCTGGCGGCACGCCGTTGCGCGTCGAATGCACCGCCCAGCGATGCCAGACCGGAAATGGCGACGACATCCTAGTCCTCCCGTTGCGGCAGACGCGGCGGCGGATTGAGGTCGAGGCCGTCGCCCGGCGGCACATGCCGGCGCTTCGCCTTGGCGTCCATCTGCGCATTCAGCGGAGAATGCTGCTGCTGCAGCTTGGTCAGGAGATTGTTGGTCAGCAGCCAGCTGACCCCCGGGCCACTGGCGTTCGCCAGCACCAGGGTCAACTGCTGAACCTCCTCGTCGGAAAACTCAATCAGCGGCATGGCAAAGCCCTCTATGGCGGGGTCGGCCCGTTAGTAACGGTGACAGGGACGGCCTGCACCGTGCCGCTGGCCAAGAGCGTCCCCGATACGATGTACCAGTACCCGCCCGCGGGCAGGGGTTGACCATCCGAAAGCCCGATCCCGGTGCCAAAGGTGACCTCGGTCGGCGGCGGCCCGGGCGGCCCTGGGACGGTGAGCACACGCGGTGGGACGTATTGCTGGGCCACGTCATGTACGAGGTCGAGGCCAACCCCCATCGTCGATACCGGGATGCTCATCTCACGCCGCCTGCTGCTGCATCGAGGCCAGCGCCGCAGTCAGCGCCGGCGAGGGAAAGCAGGCCGCTGGCAAGGTCTGCTGCAAGGTGGTGTTCGCCGCCGCCGAGGAGGGCGGCCATGGCTGCTGCCCGGTCAGCCACGCCTGGTACTGCTGATCGGTCCAGAAGCGGCACCACGGGCCGATATTGGTCAGAAGGAAGACAAAGCAGGAGCACGACCCGCAACTAGAGCAGCCGCCACAGCCGCCACAGGGCGCACCCCCGCAACCGCACCACCCGCCCCCCGGCGGCGGGCAAGAAACCATCGGCACCGGCCAGCCGGGATAGGGGCAGGGCGTGTAGGTCCAGCAGGTCTGACCCTTCCACACATGCGGCGGGTTGTAGAAGGAGATTTCCCCGCTCGTCTGAGAGAGCCCTACCCGGCCGGTCGTAATCGGAAGCGGGCCACCGCAGCAAGGCGTCATCGCACCCTCCGACCCCAGGCATAGAGAGAGAAGACGCCCGCAGCCGTGCCGCCGCGGGTTACGTTAAACCCCGGCGTCACTGCAGCGCTGCAGCTGACCGGAGCGGTGTTGGTGGAAAGGATGTAGTTCGCCCCGGCCGGAAGCCCCGACACCGCGAGCGTAATCGCCCCCGTCCCGCCAACCGTCATGCCCGGCGGCAACGGCGTCGACAGCACCACCGCCGCCCCGGTGATATCGGTGGGGGCGCCCGCGCCCACACTCAAAACCGCCTGGATGTTCCAATCCCCGGCCGGGATGGTCAGCGGCGACACCAGCGTTGCCCCCGTCGCCGAAAAGGCCTGGTTCAGCACCTGCCCCGAGATGATCTGCCCCACCGTTCCCGCCGCTGCGGGCAGACCCGTCGTGACGCCGGGAATGCCGCTCGTCCCGATGCCCGCCAGGATCGCCTGCATCACCGCCGGGTCGTTCTGGATCAGATCGAGCATCACCTTCTGCAGGATCTGCTCCATCGTCTGGACGGAATCGTAACAGGCGTTCAGCGCATAAAGGCTGCCCGACTGGTACATCAGCGCCTCCGACGCGCCAAAACGTTGAGCGTCCCGTTCCCCGCCGCCGTCACCGCGTTGACCGTAACCGCAAAGGTCAGGAGCGTCGGCACCGCGATGCTGACCTGGGCCACGGGCGAGACAACTTCGATCCCCGAATAGGTCGTGCTGGTGAACAGCCAGCCGCCCAATTGCCCGACGACCGGGGTAAAGGTCGTCACAAAGCTCGCGCCGTCGCACAACACCGCGATCTCGGCATAGGCCTGCACGTCCCAATCGCCCGGCGGCAGGGTCATCGGCGCCACGTTCAGTGTCTGGTTGCCCGCCACCAGCGACATATTGGCGGTGCCGGTCAGCACCTCGCCGACTTGACCGGGCTGTGCCGACGAGCCGTTGGTGACGCCGATCAGCGGCACGTTCGATCCCGATTTGGCAATCGCCTCGACAATCGCCTGCTGCACCGCAGGATCGTTGGTGACCAGATCCGTTATCACCTTCGATAGGATCTGCTCCATCATCTGGATCGAATCGTAGCAGGCGTTGAGGCTCGCCAGCTGCGAGAAGCACGAAGGCGGCTGCGGCCACGACTTGGGCTGGAACATCGGACCCGGCCAGTTGGTCGGCATCGGCACGACGTTGGAAGGGGCGGGCGGTGGGCTGGGGTTGCCGCTCATGGGATATGCCTCACGGAATCGTGGCGTTGCCCGAGGGCGCGGTCGTCGTCACCCCCATCGCATACTGGTAGCACTGCACCGTAAAGAGGTTGATCGCGTTGGCGAGCGTCTTGAACTGCGCCGCCGAGAAGCTGTGCCCGGCGCCCGCGCGGTCGGGCCAGTTGACCGTGGTCGAGCCGTCGACAAAGGTGTCGGCGTTGAGCGCGAGCGAGGCGCACTCGGCCGAGAGCGCGTTCCACGACATGTCGCGGTCGCAGCCATAGACCCCGCTCAGCGCCGGGGTCGCGGTCGAGGTCACATTGAGCCCCGCCGCGAGGAGCGCGCGCGCCGTCAGCATCGTCGCGCTGGCGGAAGAAGAGGGCATCGGCGAACTCATCGCATCACCTCTCGCTCGGTTGGCGTCACGACAACGGCGCTGCCCTCAAAAAACCGGCGCAGGCGCCGCAAAACCCAGCGCATCATATCGCCTCCCATGCGGTCACGGCCTGACCCGCCCCCTGCTGCAAGGCTCCGACCGCCGACTGTAATTGCTCGATCATCGCAACCAGCTTCTGCACCCCGCCGATCAGATACGCCACCAGCGGCATGAGATCGACGCCCAGAGTGGGGCCGCCCTCGGTCACCGCCTCGGGAACCAGCGTTTGCAGCTGCTGCGCGGTAAACCCGCAGGAAGCGTGCGGCCGGGTTACCGTCTGGCTACCGACGGCCTGCGGAACCCAGTCGTATTGCTGCAACGTGATCTGAGCGAGGACGGCGAGCGGGTCGACGGTGAGCGGCGCGAAATTCTCCTTCAGCGTCGCGTCCGAGGCCTGGCTGACGAGAACACCGATAAACGTGCTGTCGGCATAGGCGTTAAAACCGCTTCCCGTGTTCCAGACCAATCCCACCGTATTTGCGCCCCCGAGGGCTGCGTATTTGACGCCAAGATTGTTGATGTCGACGCCGCCGCCGCCGATTGAGGCGGTGCCGGAGACGTTGAGATTGCCCGTCGCGGTCAAGTTCGGAAAGGAAGCCGTGCCGCCGCTGGTGATCTGGCCCGTGGCATTGATGTTGCCGCTGGTCGAGAGGTTGCCCGCCGTCAATGTCCCGTTAAAGGTGCCGCCGCCGGTCGAGTTGACGGTGGCGCCCTGGATCGTGCCGCTGGCCGTGATGTTGGTGCCGTTGAGCGCACCGGTCAGCGTGCCGCCGCTGAGCGGCAGGTAGCCGCCGAGCGCCCCGGTCACAAACGCCGTCGTCGCGATCTGCGTCGTCGATGTCCCGGCCGTTGCCGTGGGCGCGGTCGGCGTCCCGGTAAACGCAGGAGAGGCGAGCGGAGCGCCCCCTACCCCCGTGACATCGCCCAGGGTCAGGGTCACCGCCCCGGTGCGGGTGTTGAACGACTGCACCGCTGCGGTCGAAAGCGCGTGGGCGACAAAAGCGGTCGTCGCGATATTGGTCGAATTGTCGCCCGCCGTCGGCGTCGGCGCCGAAGGCGTCCCGGTGAAGACCGGCGAAGCCAAAAGCGCCCCACCCACCGCGCTGACATCGTTGGTCTGCAGCGTCACCGCCCCGGTGCGCGAGTTGAAGCTCGTCACCCCCGCGGTCGAGGCGGCAATCGCGTTCATCACAAACGCGGTCGAGGCCGCCTGCGTGGTGCTCGTCCCCGCCGTCGCGGTCGGCACTGTCGGCGTCCCGCTAAAATTGGGCGAGGCGATAGGTGCCCCCCCGGCCCCGGTGATGTCCGCCGTCGTCAGGGTCACCACCCCCTGCCGCCCGTTGAACGAGGTCACCGAGTTCGCCGCCTGGGTCGACAGCGCCGAGGTCACAAAGGCGGTCGTCGCCAGCTGCGTCGTACTGGTGCCAGGTGCCGCAGTCGGAGCCGAGGGCGTGCCGGTAAAGGTCGGGCTCGCCAAGAGTGCCCCGCCCGCCCCCGAAATATCGGCGGCCGAGAGCGTCACCGCGCCATTGCGCCCGTTGAAGGTCGTCACCGCCCCGGCAAGGATGGCGGCCCCGACAAAGGCCGTCGTCGCGATCTGGGTGGAGCTCGTGCCCGCGCTCGCCGTCGGCGCCGTCGGCACGCCGGTCAGCGCGACAGAGGGGTTGATGAGGCCGCCCGCCGCGCTGATGTCGTTCGCCTGCAGGGTGACCGCGCCCGTGCGCCCCTCGAACGAGGTGACGCCGATGCCGATGGCCGAGATCGCCGCGTTGACAAAGGCGGTCGTCGCCAATTCGGTGTTGTTGGTGCCCGCCGCCGCCGTCGGCCCGGTCGGTGTGCCGGTCAGCGCGGGCGAGGCGAGCGGCGCCCCGCCGACCCCCGTGACATCGCCCAGGGTCAAGGTGACCGCGCCGGTGCGGCCATTGAACGAGGTGACGCCGCCCGCCGCGGTGATCGCGTTCGTGACAAAGGCGGTCGTCGCCAGGAGGGTCGAGGAATTACCAGCTGCAGGCGTCGGCGCGGTCGGGCTGCCGGTCAAGGCTGGGCTGGCGAGCGGCGCACCCCCGGCATTGGTGATGTCGGTCGTATTGAGGACGACCGCGCCGGTACGCCCGTTGAACGAGGCGACGCCAGCGGTCGCCTCGCTGACCGCGTTCATCACAAAGGCGGTCGTCGCAATCTGCGAGGTGCTCGAACCCAGCGCGGCGGTCGGCGCCGTCGGCACGCCCGAAAAAGCCGGGCTGGTGATTGGCGCCCCGCCCGCCCCCTGGATGTCGGCGAGGCTGAGGGTGACCGGGCCGAGGCGGCCGTTGAAACTCGTCACGCTGTTCTGCGCGACGTAGTTCTGGACCCAGGTTTCGGTCGCAAACCCAGCGGTCGAATTGAGGTATTGGGTGACCCAGGCGGCGGTCACCACCTCGCCGTCGGTGACCGTCGCGGGCGGCGTCGGGATCGTCAGCGGGGCCGCGAAGCTAGGGTTGTTCGCCGCCGCATAGTTCATGTCGGCGACGGTCAGGAACACGTCGCCGACGCGCCCCATCCAGCTCCACACCGCAGGGTAGGTCTGCAACAGGTTGTTGATCGCGGCGCAGATCGCGGCGTCGACGCTAGAGGTCGTGGCGATGCAGTCGGGCGGGCAGATCCCCAAGGCGCCGTAAATGTCGGCGGCCTGCAAGGTGACGACGCCCTTGCGATTGTTGAACGAGGCGACGGTGTTCGCGCCCATGAAACCAAGGGTCACGACATCAAGCGCGCCGCCGGGGTCTCTGGCGACAGTCAGGCTCCCCAGCGGCAAGCGCAAATCGCCAGCAGGCGACAAGGTGAGCGCTGGCGTGGTCGACGGGCCGACCGTGAAGCTCAGTCCCTGCGGCAACCCGTAAGTGAGCACCGCGCTGCCCCAGGCGAGGGGTGCGCCGGCCGGTAGGTTGATCTCCGAGGTATCGAGAATGGGCGCTTGCAGTGGCGTCGACGTTCCGACAAGCGCGCTCGATACCAGCGTGGCGGCGGTCACCGTGGCATACGGCCCGCCCATTCCGCCGATTTGCAGCAGCAACAGGTCGCCCGGCGTAAGCGGGGCGGCCGCCGGGTAAGAGGCTACTTGACGAACCGAGACGGTAAGACCCCCTGCCATCGAATTCCCCGTAAGCAGGACGCGGATAACCTACGACGTTTTGCTACAATGCGGAACGGCGACAGCCTTGCCGGGTTGTCGCCGCCCCTGACCCCCACTCCTAGCCAACAGGAGCAGCGGCTATGCCCAAAACGCCCGAACATCGTCGCGAATACCACGCCAAGTATGAAGCACGCCCCGAGGTCAAAGCCGCGCGGCGGAAATGGCATGCCGAGAACCGCCGCCTCAACAACGCCCGAAAAAACGAAGTCTACTGGAAAGACCCGGAAACTGGCCGCAAACGCGAACGCCAGTGGCGGTTAGCCAGGAAAGAAGCCGCCGCCGGTAGACCGCGACCACAGTGCTGTGAAATTTGCGGCAGCGACAAACGCAAGATCGACTTCGATCATTGCCATCAGCGAGGCATTTTCCGTGGTTGGATATGCCATCGATGCAACACCATCCTCGGATATGTCGAGGATGACCCCAACCACCTGCTCAAGCTTGCAGCTTACCTACAGCGCACCGCTAAGCTCATCCCGCCGCAGTTCACCCTGCCGGGGATTTAGCTGGTGGCTGCGCACAGCAGCAAGCAGGCGCGCGACCACTGGTTGGCGAGGCTGTCAACGACCGTCCAGGTGAGGCGGTAGTCCTTCGCCGCAAGCCCGCCCTCGCACTGGCAGTAGACCCGCCGCCCGACAACGCTCGGCGGGCCCAGCGTCCAGTCCGACTGCGGCGTCGGCGGCACCGTGTTGTACTCGATCGCGAGGCTGCCCGTCGCGATCCCCACCCCTGGCGGCAGCAGGTTCGAGAAGTCGAGGGCGTACATCTGATTGTCGCCCTGCGGGTGCGATGGGGTGTACCGATTATTGAGGCTCATGCGACTTCTTCTGTGCGCGATACGTATTCTCTAGCAGCTTGCGAAGTTCTGTTTGCGCTTTATCAGCGAGTATTTCGTAGTCGTCGCCCTCCGGCACGACCACCACAAGCTCGCACTCAATCCGCAAGCTCTCGTAATTGCCCCGGTTCAGGACGTGAGCCGCCCGGATCGAGAATTCCCTGATCACAGGTTTCTCGTTTCCGCACGGTTCGCATCGAGCACGCGAGCTAACGGACCTCCCCGCCCCCAGTTAGTGTCGACCCCGATCAAATTTCCTTGAGGGTCAGCCAAGTACACGCCTTGGCAATCCACCAGGCAGATCGGGCGCTGCGGGAAGGGCCCGAGATCAACTGGCGGCAGCGCCGGCGGCAGCTGCACCGAGCCCGACCACGTCCACGGCGTCCAGGCCGGAACCCAGGGTGAGCCGTCAGGCATCCGCTTCCCCCTCTTTCGGGTTCAGCATAGGATAAAAATCAAGGCCGCGTCCCTGGCAGGAAGGCGGCCCTGACTTGCTATCGAAATCCCCGCGAAAGGATCCGGTCAACGACCGAAAGGAAGCCAGCAACCAGAGGACAAGCAGCTCCGATCGCTTTAGCCCAGCCACCCCCAATAGCCGAGGAGTGACCTATGCCCCTACCAGAGGAACACGCCATGTCAGATAGCGATAACCCGCCGAGGCGGCAAGCACATTTCAATCGTCCGATCATCGAAGCGCGCTGGTTTACCGACGATTATCTGGCCCCCGACTGGATCATCGACGGGGTCTTGCAGCGCGGGCGCCTCTACGCCTGCACTTCATTGACCTCGCACGGCAAGACTGCCGTGTGGCTCTACAACGCCTGCATGATCGCCTGCGGCACCCCGGTCGGCACCCACCGCACCTGCCAATCGGATGTCTTGATCTTGCAGGGCGAAAACCCCGACGACCTGAAGGGCCGCCTCTTGGCCATGCAGCAGACCATGACCCTCGACTACCTGCCCTGGGTCATGCCCGGGCACTTCGCCCTAGCGCTCGACGAGATCGACAGGATCCACGCCCAGTGCGAGCACCTCGCCTTGAAGCTCGGTCTCGTCATCGTCGACACCGCCGCCTCGTTCTTCCCGTTCGACGAGGAAAACTCCAACGTCCAGAACGGCCAGTACGCCCGCGGCTGCCTGCGCCCCCTCACCAAACTCCCGGGCGAACCCGCCGTCGTCGTCCTCTGCCATCCGGTCAAGGGCGCCGCCAAAGACAATCTGGTGCCAAGGGGAGGCGGGGCGTTTCTCAACGAGCTCGACGGAAATTTTACGCTGTGGTCGGAACCCCCCTTGCGGCAAACCACCGAGCTCCACTGGCAGGACAAAATCCGCGGGCCCGACTTCTCCCCGATCATCTACCGCCTCAAGTCCGTCGCCCTCGACGGCTACCACGACAATTTCGGCAACCCACCCTTCTCCGTCGTCGCCACGCCGATCTCCGAAGACGCCGCCGCCAGCTTCGTCGCCTCAAATCTGATCAACCAGAACCAAGTCCTCAAAACCCTCAACGAAAACCCGACCTTCTCCTTCGCTGATATCGCCCGGGCCCTCGCCTGGGTAACCCCTGACGGAAACCCCATCCGCCACAAAGTCCAGCGCATCGTCGAGCAACTCGAAACCGACAAGTGCGTCCAGCAGCCCCGAAAAGGCGCCCGATACCACCTCACCGAAAAGGGCAAAAAAATCGCCTACGGCTGACCGCTGTAGCGATAAGCATCCCTAGTCGGGGCTGTACTACGTACAGAGCCCCCCCCCGATACAGGTCTTGCTACAGCGCGGCATACAATACGATACAGTCATGCTACAGCCTAGTTTCAACGACTTAAGTCCCGTTTGTAGCAAACTGTAGCAGAAACTGTAGCAGACCCGCTGTAGCACGGAACGTAGCAGCAACATCACCCAACCTAGGAGCGAAAAATGGCACGCAGAATTATTCAAATCGCCGCCGTCCCAGACGTCGAAATCATCGCCCTGTGCTCCGACGGTTCCCTCTGGATCGCTCACCACAACGGCATGACCGTCGAAACCTGGAACCGCCTCCCAGACGTCCCGCAACACGACGGACTGCCAAAAGTCGAATACCCAGGAAAACTCAGGCGAAAACCTAACCACTTGACTTGATTGCATAAATTCCAATCTGGACAGTTAAAATTTTACAAAAACTAGCCCTAGGGGTGATCGCGATCGCGCACCGCGGGCAGGCCCCGCGCACGGTCGATCAGTGGATGGTCGGGCTGCGGCGGCGGGGCGCGCGGCGCGTCGAGCATGTCGCCGAGCGGCTGCTGCCCTCCCCTGCGGCGGGCAAAGGTACTGAGACCATCCCGAGCCGAGCCGAGACTCGCATGCCGAGTCTTTTTTGTCGCCAAGGCTATTGACAGTTGCGGCGCTGTCGTCTATATGAGTAGCGACACTAACCCGCGAAAGGAGTTAAGGCAATGGCAAGGCAAGCATTTGTGGTTTCGAACCCGGTGGCCTCGGGTCATGCGGCAATTGCCGCGGTCGGGCATGGGCGCGCGGTGCGCTTGGGCGCGTACGGTGATCCTGCGGCGATCCCGAGCTACGTCAACGAGTCGCTGGTATCCGAGGCCTCGGGACATACCGCGTATTCGCATCAGCTTGATTGGGCGGGGGCGACCGGGTTCGACGCGGCGCGGATGATGGTTTCGGCGGATAGTCTCGCGGGCGCGCAACGCGCGTGGGATTCTGGCGCGCGCACGTTCCGCGTCGTGGGCGCGGTTCGCGAGGTCGTGCGCGGGCGCGAGGTGCTGTGCCCGGCGAGCGAGGAGGCAGGCAAGCGGACGCAATGCGCGCGGTGCCTGTTGTGCGGCGGTGCGAGCGTGAAAGCGAAAAGCATCGCGATTGTGGTTCACGGCGCCGGCAAGCGCCACCACCGGGCGGCCGCGTAGGGCCGCTCATTACCCCGCGAAAGGAGAGAAGCTATGGTTTACGGCGTTATGTGCCGCGTTAGCGGCGGTTTCACGGGTACCCGCGAAGCGTGGATGAAGTACAGCGACCCCACGGTTCCGCACGGGCAAGCCAAGATAAAGCTGTTCGATACGCTTGAAGCGGCTGAAGCCGAAGCGGCGAAGCACAACAAGGCGATGAACGCGTCGCCCTATCGCACCGCAAGCTTCAGCTATCGGGCGCAGGAATACGACGGGTGGTGATACGCTAGCCCGGTTCACGCATCAGACTGGCCCGGGTCCGCCCGGGCCTTTTTTTGTGCGTGGGGGTGTCCCCTGTCCCTAGGATCGATTCTGGGGCCACGGGGAGGCCCCAAAACAGGGGGTATTTGCCTCGGGAGGTAGTTGGGTAGCCGAAAATGCCTTCCGCGCGTCCTGGGGCCTCCTAGAGGCTCTGGGAGGGGGGCACAAAAAA
>Ga0126378_10004634_pt1 | contig 10538 bp, 8 predicted proteins | sample PanSoiMetPlot_23_FD_92587 | JGI IMG/M metagenome (GOLD analysis project Ga0126378, IMG submission 92587) | Tropical forest soil microbial communities from Panama - MetaG Plot_23 | ecosystem: Environmental > Terrestrial > Soil > Tropical forest > Bulk soil | place: Panama | collected 2016-02-17
CCCTGATCCGCTCGGCCGCGCGCAGGCGAGCCGACGAGGCTCGCGGATTCGCCGCGACCTCCGCGTCTGTCGGCCGTTCCGCTCCCCTGGTCAGCAGCCGGAACCGCGGCCGCGCGCCCGGCAGCGAGACGGGCAGGCCCGCAGGCGTCGAATCAGCCGACCGCACGGCAAGCTCACGCTTAACCGTCCTGTCCTCGAGCGAGTGATAGGCCAGCGCGACAATCCGGCCGCCGACCGCAATCGAGTCCAGCGCTGCGGGCAGCGCTCGCGCCAGCGCCTCGAGCTCCCCGTTGACCTCGATCCGCAGCGCCTGGAACGTGCGCTTGGCGGGATTCCCGCCGGATCGAAGCGCCGGAGCGGGGATCGACTCCCTGATGATCTCGACGAGCCGGCCAGTGCTACGCAGCGGCGCGTGGGCGCGCTCCCGGACGACTGCAGCTGCGATGCGCCGGGCATAGCGTTCCTCGCCGTACTCGCGCAGCACCCGGGCGAGCCGGTCGGCTGGATAGGTGTTGAGTACCTCGGCCGCAGTCAGCACGCCTGCCCGGTCCATCCGCATGTCGAGCGGCGCGTCGTAGGCGTAGGCGAATCCGCGTTCTGGATCGTCGAGCTGCGGTGACGACACCCCAAGGTCGAACAGCACGCCTTGCACGGTGTGCTCACCGGCGTCGGCCAGGACTCGCGGGAGTTCGTCGTAGACCGCCTGGATGAGCAGAACCCGCCCGGTGAACTCGGTCAGGGCGCGACGCGACTCCTCGATGGCGGATGCGTCCGCGTCGATGCCGATGAGGCGCAAGCCGGGATGAGCCGCGAGCAGTGCACGCGCGTGCCCAGCCCGGCCTAGCGTCGCGTCCACTAACACTGCGCCAGCCGTCTGGAGGGCGGGCGCAAGTAGCTCCACGACGCGGTCGAGCATGACCGGACGATGCCCGGACGCCGTTCCCATCGGTCCCCCTCAACGAATGCTCGCACTGACTGCTCCTCGGGTTTCTGGCGACTGCTCCGACTGCCCGAGATGCCCGGCCAGGTCCCCATCCGCGCCTGCACTGACAGGCTGGGGACCGCCTGACGCCGGGGAAGTGGCGTCAGCCGGGCCGCACCGGCCCTCAGCACGGGTGGAGACCTCGCCGGGCATCCGGCGCCCGATCCCAGCACGCACCGTCACAGCACTCCTGGCAGAACCTCCTCAGATGCCGTCGAGAAAGCTGGCTCCTGCTGCTCCAGATAGCTCGCCCAGGCGTGCGCATCCCAGATCTCAAGCCTGGTGTTAGCCCCGATCACCGCGCAGTCGCGATCCAGGCCCGCGTACTCCCGCAAGCCCGGCGGGATCGTGATCCTGCCCTGCCTGTCCAGTTCCTCGTCCGAGGCGCTCGCGAAGAAGACGCGGCTGTAGTCCCGCACCGCCTTGGCCGTCACCGGCGCGGTGCGGAGCGCCTCGGTGATCCGCGCGAACTCGCTGACCGGGAACACGTACAGGCAGCGCTCCTGGCCCTTGGTCAGCACGAGGCCGGCTGATAGCTCCTCGCGGTATTTGGCCGGAAAGATCAATCGGCCTTTGTCGTCGAGGCGCGGCGTGTGGGTGCCGAGGAACACCCGCCTCACCTCCCCGGCGACCCCACTCGGCGCCCCGTTGGCGCCATTCTCGCCCCACGGAGCACCACTGTACCCCACTATCCCCCACCGTCAATGACTGCCCGCCGACGAAATGGCGAGTGGCCGAGCGAATTTTCCAGCTCAGAGGGGGTGGAGTGAAGTGGGGCGGCAGCGGCCACGGCACTCGCCCGGCCACGATGATCTCCCCCGCTCAGCTGGGGCAGAGCCCGGCATGCGGGAATAAAGCAGGCGCTGCTGGGCAGGCGGAATCGCAGGCGGCTCGCGGACGACGTACTGTCTGATCGCAGCCCCTATCAGGGAATGGCGCCAGGAGGGCACCTTGGTGACGGACACCGGCCGGGAGGCCGACGCAAATCTCGACGAGCTCGTGCAGGTCGCCACCAAGGTGAGCGCGGCGGTGCAGACGGTCATCACCGGCAAGCCTGGTGCGGTCCGCCTCGCGCTGACGGTGCTGCTGGCAGAGGGACACATCCTGATCGAGGACGTGCCCGGTGTGGGGAAGACTCAGCTCGCCAAGTCGCTCGCCCGGTCGATCGACTGCTCGGTCCGCCGGGTTCAGTTCACCCCGGACCTGCTGCCGAGCGATATCACCGGGGTCAGCGCCTACAACCAGGAACTCCGCCAATTTGAATTCAAGCCCGGGCCAATCTTCGCCAATGTGGTGCTCGGCGACGAGATCAACAGGGCCTCGCCGAAGACGCAGTCAGCCCTGCTGGAGTCCATGGAGGAGCGCCAGGTCACGGTCGATGGCCGCACCTATCAGCTCGACCCGCCGTTCATGGTGATCGCGACTCAGAACCCGGTGGAGATGGAGGGCACCTACCCGCTCCCCGAGGCGCAGCGGGACAGGTTCATGGCCAGAATCTCCATCGGCTATCCGGACCGGGCTGCCGAGCTCAGCCTGCTGGAGACGCACGGCTCGAGCTCACCGCTCGACCAGCTCAAGCCCGTCGCGCATGCCAGCGACGTGCGCGCCCTGGTATCCGCCGTCCGCGAGATCCACGTGTCACCCGCGCTCCGCCAGTACATCATCGACATCGTCGGCGCCACCAGGAATGCCCCTGAGCTGAGGCTCGGCGCATCACCGCGAGCCGCGTTGCACCTGCTGCGGGCCAGCCGGGCGCACGCGGCGCTCGACGAGCGTGACTTCGTGCTCCCGGACGACGTCCAGGCCCTCGCAGTCCCTGTCCTCGCCCACCGGCTGCTCCCGAGCGCCGAGGCCATGGTCGGCCGCGACTTGCCTGAGCAGGTGCTCGCGAGTCTTGTCCGCCGGCTTCCGCTGCCGAGCCGGTAACGGGCCTAGACTCAACACCAGGGCCGCCGGAAGGACACGCGATGCGGACCTCGCTGCTCGCCGGGATGACCACCCGCGGCATCTGCTTCCTGAGTGCGGGCGGCGTGGCCGTGCTCCTCGGCTTCGTGCTCGGCGAGCGGGGCCTGCTCTCGGTCGGCGTCGCCCTGATCGCGCTGCCGCTGCTGGCCGCTTTCGCCGCCCGCCGAGGCCAGTACCGGCTCTCAACCGCGCGCATCATTACGCCAGCACGCGTGCCGATCGGGCACACCGCCACGGTGACACTGCGGCTGGAGAACGTCTCCCGTGTCCCCACCGGGTTGCTCCTGGCCGAGGACACGGTGCCGTACGCGCTCGGGAGCAAGCCGCGCTACGTGCTGGACAAGATCGAGCGCCGGGGCATCAGGCAGCTCACCTACTCACTCCGCTCCGATCTGCGCGGCAAGTTCGAGATCGGCCCCGTCCAGCTGCGCGTCGCCGACTCCTTCGGGCTCGTCGAACTCGAGAGGTCGGCGTCCGGGCGCTCAACGTTCGTGGTGACGCCGCGGATCGTGCCGCTGTCCCGCACGGTGATCAGCCGGACCTGGGCCGGCGAGGGAGAGGGCCGGGCGCGGCTCACCTCGACCGCTGGCGAGGACGATGTCATCCCGCGGGAGTACCGCGACGGCGACGAACTGCGGCGGGTGCACTGGCGGTCCACGGCCAGGTACGGGGAACTCATGGTGCGTCGCGAGGAGCAGCGATGGCGCAACCGGGCGACGATCTTCCTCGACACCAGGTCCAGGTCGCACCTGGGCACGGGAATGGTCTCGTCATTCGAGGCAGCCGTGAGCGTGGCCGCGTCTGTCGGGACGCACATCGCGAGCGAAGGGCTCACGGGGCAGTTCGTCACCGACGTGGCGACGGTTCGCGGCGGCCCGCTCTTCGCGGACGCCCTCCTCGACTCCCTGGCCGTCGTCCACCCGTCCACCAGCCGCAACCTCGATCCGGCCATCGCGGAGCTGAGAACCGCCGGCGGAGTCGTCATCGCCATCGTGGGGAGGCTCCCGGCACCCGAGGCCCGGCAGCTGGCCGCCTGCCGGAGGGAGGGCAGCCAAGGGCTGGCCATCCTGCTGGACGTGGCATCGTGGGCGGCTGAGCCCCAGCACGCTGAGCAGCCGGTCACGGGACCCGACGACAACGCGCCGGATAACGGCGCTCTCCGCGCAGCTGGCCCGCCCGGAGTCAGACGGTCCGCCGAAACAACGGCAGCCGAGGCGATATTGGTCAGCGCCGGCTGGCGCGTGACGATCCTCGACGCCGCCACACCGCTGTCCGTGGCGTGGCGGCGGCTGGCCCAGCCGCGGGCGTCTGTCCGCTCCCAGGCCTGGATGGTACCGGCGAGCGCGGGGCCGGCCGGCCTGCAGGGAGTCGCGGACACTCGTCCCACCGGGCCAGCCCTCGCAGCCGATGGCGGTGCACCGTCATGAGCCTCCGGCTGCCCGCCATGGCAGCGATCGCCGTGCTGCTCGCATCGCTGTCACTCAGCTCCGTCCTGCAGGGTGCCGGATGGCTGGGCGCCGGCATCGGGGCGGTCATCGTCGTCGGCGCGGCCGGCCTCGCTTCCCGGCTCCCAGGGCTGAAGCCGGCCGTCGTGGCAACCGCGGCCGTCATCGTGGCGGTCGTGCCCCTGCTGCTATGGCAGGGGTGGCTGCCGCTGACCCTTGGGCTGGTCATCGTCGCCCTGACCGCTGCGAGCGCGACCGGCGCACGCCCGCTGCGCGGGTTTGCCGTCGTCGCGCTGTACCTGGCGGCGCTGCTGATCTACCTGAATCTGTGGTTCGCGAACGGACCTGCTTTCGGTCACGTGATTCCGAGCCCCGACTCGCTCGCGAGGCTCGGGAGCATGGTCCGGGCCGCTTTCGCCGAATTCAAGTACGCCCCGCCGGTACCCGACATCCGACCGGTGAGCCTGGTCGGGGCTGTCGGCATCGGCATGGTAGCGATCATGGTCGACCTGCTCGCGGTGCGGATGCGACGGCCCGCCGCCGCGGGGCTTCCGCTGCTCGTGCTCTTCAGCGTCCCTGTTGCCAGCAACCTCAAGAGCTTCGGCGGGCAGCAGATCCTCGCCTTCGCGGCCGGTATGGCAGGGTTCCTGATGCTGCTGTCCACAGCGGGCCGGGAGCGGCTGCGGATGTGGGGCCAGCTCGTGACGTTCCGCTACGTCCAGCGCTCCGACGAGACCGGGACCGGGCCAGATACCAGGGAGATGGCGGCGTCCGGCCGCCGCATCGGACTTGCCGCCGTCTGCCTGGCCGTGATCGTCCCGATCCTGATTCCGGCGATGCGAGTGCAACACGTGTTCGGCACCGGCAGCGGCGGCGGCGGAGCACACTTCGGAACGGGCTCCAGCGGCGGGCTGGCCGTCTTGCAGCAGGTTCAGGATGACCTCCGCGAAAAGAAGCCATTGCCGGTCCTGAGCTACCGCACCACCGCGGCGGTGCCCGCAGACCAGTACTTCCAGGAGTACGTGCTGAACTACAACGGCAGCCGGGATGCCTGGTACCCGGCGCTGGCCGGCAAGATCGTCAGCCAGCAGGCCGACAGTCAGCTGCCCTATCGACCGCAGGGCCAGCTCACGAGCACCCGCGCGGAAACGGTACAGACACATGTCACGCTGGCCAGGCACCAGGCACAGGTCGGCGCGAGCGCGTTCCTGCCCGCGCCCTATGCCCCGGTCAAGCTCGACGTCGCGCCTGGCTGGAGTGAGCTACCAGGATCGCTCATGCTGTACAACCCGACCGCTTCGCTCGACGGCCTGGTGTACACGGTGACCAGCAGCGAGGCGCAGCCAACGGCAGCCGAACTGCAGGCAGCCACCGAGAATCCGCCGACCTCGATCAATAGTCAGTACGGCGCCTACAACGGACCGGACTTGAGCAAGCTCGCAGCCATCGCCCATCAGCGCACCGTCCGCGCCACCAACCAACTGCAAATGGCACTCCAACTGCAGGACTGGTTCCTGGCCGGCAGTTTCCGCTACACCCTCACGCCGCACCTGCCCACGTCGCACTGGCTGCTCGCGTTCCTGACCAACGACCGGCGCGGCTACTGCCAGCAGTTCGCCTGGGCGTTCGCGGTGCTGGCCAGGCTGCTGGGCATCCCGTCCCGGATCGCGGTCGGCTACACCGGCGGGGTGCGCGGGCCGCACGGCACGTGGCGCGTCACCACCGCGGACGCCCATGCCTGGCCCGAGCTCTACTTCGCTGGCATGGGCTGGATCAGGTTCGAGCCGACTCCCCACGGCGCGACGGGCCAGGGCACCGCCACTGTGCCGTCATACGCCACTGGCAAGGCTGGCGGGGGCGTGCCCACGCCGACCCCAGGCGGAGCCAAGGGCTCAGGGGCAGGCGGCGGCTCCCAGGCGAATGGCGTGCGAGGTCTCAATACCTTCCAGCGCCTCGAGCCCGGAGGCGGGCCTGCCGGCCACGCAGGCCGCGGCTCAACCGAGTGGCTCGCCATCGCTATCCCGCTGCTGGTCCTGCTGCTGATCCTCGCGCCAGCCGCGGCCAGGAAGCTGACCAGGCGGCGCCGCTGGCTGCTCGCCTCGAACGACGCCGCGACAGCGGCGGCCGCCTGGCGCGAGCTCACCGATGACCTGGCCGACTATGGCCTGAGTCGCGCTCCAGGCGAGACGCCGCGCGCCCTGGCCAGGCGGCTCACCAGGGAGGCCAAGCTGACTCCGGACACCGCGCAGGCGCTCCGGCGGATTGTCACTGCTGCGGAGCGGGCCGCCTATGCCATCCGCGCGGACTCCGGCGCGGGACTTTCCGCTGACGTGACCCGGGTGCGCCGCGCCATCGCTGCAGCCACCCCGCTGCGCCGGCGCATCCGAGCCTGGCTGCTGCCGGTGTCCACGCTCGCAGCGGTACAGGAAGGCCTCCAACGGCTGGGCGACATGCTCAGCTGGCTGGATACCTCATGGCCTGCGCTGCGACGGCAGGTGGACCCGCGTCAGACTTAACGGCAACCCGCCGTTGATGTCCAGGTGCGCGCCGAGGCCGGGCGGGCCGGTTACCGGTTGTTGCCCTCCTGGCGGCGGCGCCAGCGTTCCTCCAGCCGCTCCATGAGGCCAGAGTTCGCCGACGTTCTGGGCGCTCGACCTTTCCGGCCGGCTCGTCCGCGCCGACCCTGGGGCACCATCACCGCCGCCATCCTCCGGTAGCTCGCGATGACCCAGATGGCGCTGAGCAGCATGAGCACGAAGCCTGCCGCGGACAGCCAGGGGTACTTGAGGAACAGGCCTGCGACCAGAGCGCCGATGCCCAGAAGGAACCCGACGCACGCCTGCAGGACGCGGCGCCGGTAATGGACCTTGGGATCCCTTGCCCGCATGAGCCGGGCCAGGCGGGGATGATCGGCATAGAGCGCCTGCTCAATCTGCTCGAGCTGACGCTGCTCGTGGTCAGAGAGCGGCACAGTGCCTCCCATCGACATCGGCCTGATGCTCGTTAATCACCACGGCCGTTGCTTTACGCCCAGAATACGAGCGCCGGGGCGCCATGTGGAAGGGTACAGGGCTGGCGGCACCAATCAGCCGCGCCAAGCCACTACGGTCGGTAGTTATCTGCCCTGGTCACGGGACTCAGGGCCGACGCGCCGTTCTTCCACGAGTGTAGCGGGGCGGATCGCATCCGGGCCGAACCGGCCGGCGATCTTGTCCAGGGCGGATTCCGCCTCCCGCCAGGCGGCGCCGCGCCCCTCGAGCGTGAGCTGGGTGGCCGCCGCGGCCGCAGGCACCAGTCCTGCCGCCCGCACCCCGACCAGTCGCAGCCTGGTCTGCCCGCTGAGCCCGGAGGCGGCGTAGAGCGCGCAGGCGGTTCCGTAGATCTGCTGGGTCTCGCTGGTGGCCTCGGGCAGCGTCCTGGACCTGGTGATCGTCGTGAAGTCAGCCTTGCGGAGTTTGATGCTGATCGTCCGGGCCGCAAGGCCTCCGGATCGCAGCGCCCTGGCGGTTCGCCGCGACAACCGCAACAACTCCCGCCGGATCAGCACGGGATCGGATATGTCGGCGTCAAACGTCTCTTCGCTGCCGACGCTCTTCTCCCTGACGGACGACGCGACCGCGCGCTCGTCCCGGCCGTTCGCCAATCCGTACAGGTGAGCGGCCACCGCCTTACCAAGGTCGCGTTCCAGCGCATCCAGCGGCGTCCCGGCGATGTCGCCGACCGTTCGCAGCCCGAGCCGGGACAGGACCTGCCTCGTCTTGTCACCAACACCCCACAGCGCGGAGACCGGCAGCGGGTGCAGGAACTCCAGGACCCCGCGAGCGGGGATGACCAAGAGCCCGTCTGGCTTGCAGTGCACGGAGGCGAGCTTGGCGAGAAACTTGCTCGTGGCGACGCCGACCGAACAGGTGATCTGTTGCTGCTGCGCCACCTGCCGGCGGATCTGCTGGCCTATCTCGGCCGGGGAACCGAAGAGCCTGATCGCCCCGGACACGTCGAGGAATGCCTCATCAAGCGACAGGGGCTCCACGAGCGGCGTGACGGCCCGGAAGATCGCCATGACCTCCTTCGACACCGCGCTGTACATCCGGTGCCGCGGCGGGATCACGGTGGCCTGCGGGCACAGCCGCCGGGCCCTGGACATCGGCATCGCCGACCTGACCCCGAAGGCCCGCGCCTGGTAGGTCGCCGACAGGACGACGCTGCGGCCGGACAGTCCGCCGACGATCACCGGCCGGCTAGCCAACTCCGGGCGGTCCCGTACCTCGACGCTCGCGTAGAAGGCGTCCATGTCGACGTGCAAAATGTGACAGCCGGTGTCATCCGCAACTGCGTCGTGTGCGGCACCGTCGTGTGCCGTACCGCCCGATCGCACGTTCATGTCCTGGCACCGATCTGTGTCCGCTCCCAGGTGCAACGCTAGCGGCCGGCTGCGACATCGGCGGTGCCTGCCGCGGCGCGTCTCGGGTCAGAGCACCAGGGTCGGCTTCAGCTGCAGCAGCCGGCCGAGCAGCCCGTTAACGAACGCGGGCGAATCGTCTGTGGACAGCTCGCTGGCCAGGGCTACTGCCTCGCTGATCGCCACCGCGTCGGGTACCTCGTCCCGCCAGAGCAGCTCATACACGCCGATCCGCAGGACGTTACGGTCCACTGCGGGCATCCGCTCCAGGGACCAGCCCTGCGCGTGCGCCGAGAGCAGGTCGTCGATCTGCGCCGCGCGCTCGTGCACGCCCCTGACGAGCTCGGCGGCGTACTGAGAAACGGGCGGATCGGCGGCCGCGGTGCGCTCCTCCAGCAGGGCGAGCACCGGCTCGCGCCGGGCCTCGGCCTCGAACAAGACATCCAGTGCCCGCTTGCGGGCCTTGCTGCGCGCTGGCATCCGGCCGGCTCAGGCCCGGCCGAGGTATGCGCCCGACCGCGTGTCGACGCGGACCTTCTCCCCCGTCGTAATGAACAGCGGCACCTGGATGTGCGCGCCGGTCTCGAGGGTGGCCGGCTTGGTCCCCCCGGTCGACCGGTCGCCCTGCAGGCCCGGGTCGGTCTGCTGCACGGTCAGATCCACGGCGGCCGGCAGCTCGATGTACAGCGGGGTGCCGTCGTTGAACGCGATCGTCGCCATCTGCTCCTCGAGCAGGTAGTTGGCGGCGTCCCCGACGACCGCGGCCGGGATGTGCGGCTGGTCGTAATCGGTGGTGTCCATGAAGACGAAATCATCGCCCTCCCGGTACAGGTACTGCATCTCGCGCTTGTCGACGTTGGCGACCTCCACCCGCACACCCGCGTTGAACGTTCGGTCCACGACCTTGCCTGACAGCACGTTCTTCAGCTTGGTGCGCACGAAGGCGCCGCCTTTACCGGGCTTGACGTGCTGGAACTCCACCACTGTCCAGAGCGCTCCGTCGATGCTCAGCGTTATGCCGTTCTTGAGGTCATTGGTGGTGGCCACGTCGTGTCTCCTGGGTACGTCAGGAACAGCCGCGCCGCCGTCACAGCACGAGGAGTTCCTTGGTGGTCGTGATGAGCATTTCTGGCCCTGCCGCGCGGACCACGAGGGTGTCCTCGATCCTGACGCCGCCCTTGCCGGGGAGGTAAATCCCGGGCTCGACAGTGACCGGAACCCGATCTTCGAGTCTACCTGTCCGGCCGGGTCCGAGCATCGGCGCTTCGTGCACCTCCAGCCCGACTCCGTGACCGAGGCCGTGACCGAAATGGTCGCCATGGCCAGCCGCCGCGATCATCGCGCGGGCCGTGGCGTCGACAGCCCCGACGTCGGCGCCAGGAACGGCCGCTGCGATCCCGGCCAGCTGCGCCGCGGCCACCAGCTCATAGATATCGCGCTGCCAGGGCGCGGGCGGGCCGAGCGCCACGGTTCTGGTCATGTCCGCGTGGTATCCGGAGTGGCGTGCGCCGCAGTCGATGGTGACCAGATCGCCACGCTGAAGCACGCGGTCGCCGGGCGAATGGTGCGGTATCGCGCCGTTCGGGCCGCTGGCGACGATGGTGTCGAACGCGGCGGACTCGGCGCCGAGATCCACCATGGTGCGCTCGATCATGATGGCAAGCTCGCGCTCGGTCCGGCCCGGCTGGATCGCGCCGAGCAGGACCGCGAACGCCTCGTCGGTCAGCGCGCACGCGCGGGCGAGCAG
>Ga0126378_10004635_pt1 | contig 10537 bp, 10 predicted proteins | sample PanSoiMetPlot_23_FD_92587 | JGI IMG/M metagenome (GOLD analysis project Ga0126378, IMG submission 92587) | Tropical forest soil microbial communities from Panama - MetaG Plot_23 | ecosystem: Environmental > Terrestrial > Soil > Tropical forest > Bulk soil | place: Panama | collected 2016-02-17
CCAGGTCCGCCGTCCCGACGTTGCTGCCGAGTTCCTCCTCCTGCCTCAGCTCAGCAGCTGGGCGATGGGGTTCCTGTCTCGCCTTAGAGGATCACTGGGCACAGAATGGCCCGGCACGTCCGGGCCATTCTCCTCCGACCTCGGCTACATCGGGGTCATAGCGGCGGCGGCGGCTATGCGGGCCCGGCACCCCTTCGAGCTGCGAGTGCCGCTTCACGATGGAGTGGTGTCGTTCCCGGCGGTGGGCACCGCGCGCCTCGACGCCAGCGGCTGGGCCCGAGCGTATCTCGACGATCGCGAACCAGTGGTCACCTCAGGCTCCTGTACGATCACTGTGCCCCTGGACCCCGATCAGCCACCGGGAGACACCAACCGACGGTGGTCGCCGGTTCGTCGCCTCAGCGCATATGAAGATGGCATCGCCATCGACGTGGGGATCGAGGTACTCGATCCGTTCGTGAAACACTTCGGCCCATTAGTGGGAAGCCTTGCCGTTAACCAGCATTCCCTGTGGCAAGGGTGCCTGTCGAAGGCGTGGCAGGTGCTAGTAAGAAATCACCGGCAGACCGCACGGGCGATTGCGCGCGGGCTGACCACGATCGTCCCATTGGCGGAGCCACCCGACGGACGGCCCATCAGCGCGACAAGTGGCTGGGCGTGGGGCGCGATCGCCCTCTCTACCCCGTCAGATCCTCTATCGCTCGCCGAGACCCTGGTCCACGAGTTTTATCACCTTATTCTCGGCGCCGTCGAGGACACGGTTGCGCTGATCGCTGAGGACGACAAGCGGCTCTATTATGCGCCATGGCGTGATGACCCAAGGATGCTGCCAGAACTGCTTCAAGGATGTTTTGCCCACCTCGGCGTCACAGGCTTCTGGCGCCGACAACGTAACTTTGGCCCTCTTCGGGCGCGGCAGCGCAGCAACATCGAATTCGCGCGCAGGGTCACTAGCACGTTCGAAACTGCCCAGACCATCGCCACCGCAACTGCGCTGTCCGAATCTGGCCGGATCTTCGCCGTCAGAATGAGAGACCGGCTAGCACAGTGGCAGCACGAGCCTGTTCCCAAACGTGCTCAGCTAATAGGTGCCGAACTAACGATGGAACATCGTGTGCGCTGGCGGCTGTCGCACGTGCACCCCGACTCCCACCTAGTCGATCGGCTCGCCCGCAGTTGGCTCGATGGCACAGAACATCCCCCCGACCTGCGAGATCCCGTCGCCATAACCGTCCGTCCCAGCTATCAGCTCCCCGCGGCTCGCGCGCGTCTCCTCGAACTCCGTTACCGTGATCAGACGCAGTTCCGGCGGTCGCTATATCAGGAAACTGCCCTGGATGAGGCAGACATCGCTCTGCTGAGGCGTGACTATGCCACTGCGCGGTCTTTGTACCTATGCCGCCTCAAATCCGCCGAAAACCGCGACGCCTGGATTGGACTTATCTTGATTAGGTGCCGTACGGCACCTCCTGCAACGCTCCGACTCCTGCTAGATCACCCAGAAATCCTAGTGGCGCTGGAACGCCGTCTCTACGCTCTGACCGGGGTTACCGCCGACCCGGAGGCACTGATTGAGTGGCTCGCGCCAAGGCTGGCCGCCCATCCATCAAGGCCACTGGCTGACCCGCTCAGGTAATCATGAGATCTATATCGACGGTCGCCCGGCCGCGCTGCGCTGCGAGCCGCGACTCAGGATGCTCCGGGCCGAGACGCTCCGCATAGCGGTTCACTGTTGCCTCGTACAGTTCACGCGCGCTTCCCTCGTCTCCGTCAGCTCGGCGGTCGATGGAAAGATTCGCAGCGACCGCCAGCGTAGCGGGATGATCCGGTCCGCGTACCTCGCGGCTTGCCTCAAGCGTCTGCTCACCCAGTCGACGGGCCTTGCCGACCTCGCCGAGCATCGCGAGGTCGCTGGCCAGGTTGGTCATGACGACCAACGGACTCGGGTGCCTGTCGTCGAAGATCCGCAGGAAGTCCCTGTGTGCCTGCTCGTTCAGTGCGTGAGCCGCCGTCGGGTTCCCTCGCATGCGCAGCGCAATGGCAAGATTCGCCCGTGCAGCCACGGTGTTCGGATGGTCTTCCCCAACCACGCGCTCCCAACTCCGCACCGTTCGCTCGCCTAGTTGCTGCGCGGCGGCCATGTCATCATTGAGTCGCAGGTCATTGATGAAGTTGGTCGCCATGTAGAGAGTCTGGCGATGCTCTTCGCCGAGCACGGAAATGTGCCGGTCCAACGTGACCCGGCCTTCCCGGGCCGCATCCTCATAAAAACCGATCCGGCGCAGTGAAACAACCAAGTCTGCCGCCGCCATCAGGCGCGACGCATTCCACGGCTCACCCTTCTGCTCCAAGGTGTCGCATACCTCGCGAATCATCCGGAGAGCTTCCTCCCAGTCACCGAGACGCCGCAAGGTCCTGGCGATCGCCCATTTGGAGATCAGCGTGCCGGTGTCGTCGTAGCCGAGGACGCGCTCGCGCTCCGCAAATGTCTCTTGGTCGAATTCTAGGGCTTCCTTGAAGCGCCCCAGGCATCTCAAGCTGATGGCGATGTTGTTCCGCATCTGGAGGGTATCCGGATGCTCAGCGCGGAACACACGCTCATACAATGGCAGAAGGTGCAGATCATTGCTTAGTGCTTCGTCATACTGACCGAGCATTGTCAGGTCAATGCCATAGCTCCGGCCGCATGTCAGAGAAGTCTGATCATCTTCACCAAACTGGCGAAGGAGCCGTTCTCGGCTGTCGGCGTTCAGCTGCAGGGCCTCTTGCCACCGTCCGCTGTCACGCATAGCGAAACCAACTTCGACGGCCAGCGCGAGCGTCTGACGGTCGTCCTGACCGAACTGCTCTGTCCAGGTCTTCAACGCCAGCTCGCCCAGGCTGAGCGCTTCGGTGAAGCCGCCACGTCGGCGCAGCCGACGGACCTGGTTGATGATCAGGGTTCGGACGAGAGGGTTCTCTGATTTCAACGCGCCAGACGGAATCAGGTGCTGCCGTGAAAGTTCATAGGCGGGCCCGCTGCCGTCATGATCTGGAGCGTGCGGATCGGACGCTGCCAGGAGCGCGTGCGCCGTGTTTCTGTATTCCGCCGCCTTAGCGGGATTCTCGCGCTTGAGCCGGCTTTCCGTCACTGCCTGCACCACGCGATGCAGTTGAAGCACGTTACGAATCCCGTCGATCTTGATAAGCGAGAACCTCGCGAGTTCACGGGCAGCACTCCGCAGTTCAGCGACGTCGCTGAGTACCTCTTCCAGCCCTTTCGGCACCGACTGAAGGCGGCCTGGTTGCATGAGCAACTCGTGCGAGATGGGCTCAGATGAGAAGAAAGCGAGCAACTGGAAAAGTTCGTCGGCGTTGTGCGAGATTCTCTCGCGTGACACTCGCCAAGCGGTCGCGACAGGCGCCGGATAGTAGATGTCTACGGCGCTCCCAAGGAGCTGATGTGCGCTCCGGTTGAACTGTTCCAAGTATTCGCTCACTGGCCTTCCCGTCTCAACTAGATACGCAGCCGCGTGCTCAGCCGCGAGCGGGAGGTTGGCCAGGCCCTTGGCCAGTTCGGCAGCATCTCTATCACGGCGGTCGTTTTCGTCATGAGCCATGCGTATCTCGTCAGTACCGGCATCCTGGGCCGGTTCTATGACCTTTAGCGCCGGCACACGCTTCCGCAGGAACTCGATGGTTTCGCGGTCTTCGAACTCAGCCACCTCGATTCCGTCGGTCCGTAGCACTTGGTGCCACTGAGTGTCCCGTGATGTGATGATCACGTGACCGCGACCGCGAGGTATGTACCTACTCACCATCTCAGCGTTAGCGGCATTGTCGAAGATCAATAGCCAGCTTTCCGATGCATCGCCAGAGGCGAGTGCGTCAATGACAAGGTCGGCGGAATAGTCACGTTCGTCCCCCCGGAAGTCAGGCAGCCGGAGCCTTTGGCCGAGCGCGATGAGCGAATTTCGTATAGTGTCCTCTTGCTCAGCACGGACCCACCAGATAAGGTCATAATTGTCACGAAATCGGTGAGCGTATTCGACCGCTATTTCTGTTTTGCCAACGCCGCCGAGCCCGTAGAGGGGTGCCGAGGGCTGGCCGATTAGCGCTGTCGATTCGTCAACGAGCTTGCGCCGCAGCTCGGCGAGTTCTTTATCCCGCCCAGTAAAATGTCTGTTCTGGGCGGGAACCTCACGACCCCAGACCGCATAACGGCGGCGTGGGCGAGCCTCCTCGTCAGGTCGGGCCGTCTCAGTCACGCATCGCTCCTTGTCTTGCGCCACAGCGTCGTCGTTGCCGGCCACTTGGTCACCATAGATCTTGCTTGTGTGGTTCAGATCACGAAGACGCAGGACCCATGTTATGCCGATCCTGCCGTTCCCGGCGTGGCAGCCGAGTGTCCGCTATCTTTCAGCTACCCGTGACTCCAGATAATTGCTCACCCGACGTCGGCAAGGGCGGCGGCGATCCGGCGCTTGGCGACCTCGTCTTGGCCTTCGAGGCACTTGGCGTAGACGCGCAGCACGATCTCGACGCTGTGACCAGCCCATTCGGCGACCTGGGTTGCGGCTACTCCTCCGTTGAGCCAGCTAGACAGGCATGCGTGGCGAAGGTCGTATGGGCGGCGGGCGAGGGCGAGCGGTAATCCTCGGCTGGCAAAGCGGCCAGGCGGGCGCGGTCCCATGCACGGCGGTACGTGATGGTGGCCAAAGGCCGGCCTGGCATCCCCCGGAACAACGGGTCTGCAGGTTCGCTGGAGAAGGCGGCAAGATGCACCCGGAGCAGCCGGGTGAGGGCGGGCGGACAGGGAACTGGCCTGCTCTCACGCTCCGCGCGGTGCTTGAGACCGCGATCGTCGCGGCCGGAGCCGTCGTCGGTCCACTGCTTGCCTGCATCCGGACTCGGCCTTGTGGAGGTGAAGTACTCCCCACTGATTCGGCATCGCCACCACTTGACGGGTCTGGGTCATCGGCCACGTCGGGAAGGATTACGTCTCGGCGGCGGAGACCGATGGCCTCCTCGGGGCGCAGCCCGCTGTAGTAGAGGACGCCGAAGAAAGGCCACGAGACGGGGACCGCTTGGCTGCTGGTTTCGGAGGGCTTCCAGCAGCGCTCGGGCCTGTTTGGGGTTGACCACGACTCGGCTCGTCTCCTGCGGGCAGTCGGCCTGCATGCCAAATACGTGACGAAGTTAGCGGCGTACAGGGCGGATGAGCAGGTCAAGACCGGTGTGATGCACCGTTTTAAAAGACGGCTGCTCTGCCGACTGAGCTACACCGGCTAGGGACTCGGTGCATGGTAGCCCACCCGGAGGCTGACGTGCGCATCTGCATACCCAAGCCGCTGGAGGTAGCTGGGCACTGCCTGCCACGGCCCGCTGAGCTAGGTCTCAGAGAGAGGAACATGAGACGAACTCCGGGCTGCTCGTACTCGCGGGTATGGTCACACGGCTGCCGGACAAGTACCTTGGGCCAGTATGCGCGGGTCATCGCCACCCGGGGGGCATGGTGAGCTGCGGCGACAGCGGCCTGATCGGTGCTAGGCATCAAGCGAACGGCAGGGGAAAGGGAGTGAGGGCGATTCTCAAGGGTTGGGTAAGGGCTCTGGTCATGAGTGGGGCAGCGGCATCGGTGATCGGCTTGGCGGCCGCGCCGGCCTTCGCAGCGACCACCTGGACCGTCAAGCCGGGCGGGGCCGTTACCGGAACGGCCGGGAAGACGGTGGTGACCGATCAGACCGCTGGTGCATCGGTGACCTGCACATCCTCCGTTGCAAAAGGCTCGCTCAAGAAAGGCAGCGGCCTGGCCGGTGCGGGTCTCGGCACCGTCACCTCGCTGGCCTTTAAGGGCTGCACGGTGTCCGGCATTACCGTGTCGGTGACGATCACCGGGAAGATGCCGCTCAACGCCACCGCCTTCAACAAGACGACGAAGGTCGCGAACATGACCATCACGAAGATTCATGGAACGCTCTCTGTGGGCGCCATCAGCTGCAGTGCCACTGTTGATGGCACCGGCGCCACAGCGCACAACGGGATGGTCAAAGCCACGTTCAGCAACGGAACCGACACCCTGAAGGTGCTCGCCGGGGGCGGAAACCTGCATCTTTACAATGTCAGCAGCGGCTGCAGCGTGGCCAATGTGCACAACGGCGACGCGGTGAACTTCACCGGCGGCTACAAGCTCTCGCCCAGGCAATCCATCATGGGCTCCTGAGGTAATTCACGACCCTTGCGATCAGGGCCACCTGGCAACTGGGTGCCTCCGGGCAATCCCAGGTTGTTGGGTGGCCCTGCCATTGAGAGCAACCGGCGGCCGCTCGCGACAGCTCCCGTCAGGGCGATGTGCCGCGGCGATGCCGCAGGACATCGGGAGGCACCACCTGGTCTTGCCGCCCCGCTGCCCAGTTGCTGAGGCCGCTGAGCCGGCCGGGCGGCGGCCGGCGTGAATGTCGCGGGGACATACCGAACCCCTGAGCCATCTGGGTGCATGACAATGTAGGAGTTGTGCAACTGGTCTTCGCTGCTGTCGCCGGGGCCGCCGTGCTGGTTGTCCTGATCGTCGCCTACCGGCGGCATAGGGTTGCCGAGTCCATCGCCGCCATGAACAGGCTCAATGCCCAGCTTGAGCAGACCCGGGAGTATAACGAACGGTTCACGGCAGCCGCGGCGCAGGCCGGCGACGAAAAGGCTGCCATCCAGTTGGCCGGGGTGCGCGCTCTGGCGGGGCTCGCCGATGACTGGCCCGAGCATCGGCAGGCCTGTATCGATGCGCTCTGCGCGTATATGCGGACGCCCGGTTCGCCGGATTCCGGGCGGGGCCCTGCGCCAGCGGACCGCCTGAAGCTCGATTCCGCCCGCGACGTTCGCCATACCGTTATCGGGATCATCTCCGCCCATCTCCGGCTAAGCGCCGAGGTTTCCTGGCGGAGCCTGGACTTTGACTTCACCGGTGTGGTGTTTGACGGCGGGGACTTTTCCGGCGCAGGGTTCTCCGGCGGCGAGGTCAGCTTCCGCGGAGCCAGGCTCTCCAGCGGCCGGGTCAGCTTCGCCGACGCCGAGTTCTCCGGTAGCCGGGTCAGCTTCGCCGGCACCGAGTTCGCCGGGGGCGAGGTCAGCTTCGCCGGCGCCGAGTTCTCCGGGGGCGAGGTCAGTTTCGGCGGAGCGAAGTTCGCCGGGGGGGAGGTCAGCTTCGCCGGCGCGGAGATTTCCGGAGGCCAGGTCAGTTTCGCCGGCGCGGAGTTCGCCGGAGGCCAGGTCAGTTTCGCCGGCGGCATGTTCTGCGGAGGTCAGGCCGACTTCCGCCGCGCGAGGTTTTCCGGGGGCGAGGTCAGCTTCCGCAGCGCCAAGTTCTCTGCCGGAGAGGTTAGCTTCGGCCGCACCCAGTTCTCTGGCACGCAGGCCGGTCAGGGGTTCGCTGGATTCTCCGGCGCCGAATTCGCCGGCGGCGAAGTTAGTTTCCACGGTGCGGAGTTCTCCGGCAGCCAGGTCGGTTTCGGCGGCGGCATGTTCTCCGGCGCCCAGGTCGGCTTCGATGACGCGGAGTTCTCCGCTGGCAAGATCAGCTTCGCCGACGCCAGGTTCTCGCTTGGCGAGGTCAACTACCGCGGTGCCAGGTTCTCTGGTGGCGAGGTCAGCTTCGGATTCGCCGGCCTTTCCGGCGGCGAGGTCAGCTTCAGCGGCGCCAGGTTCATTGGTGGCGAGGTCAGCTTCGGTTTCGCCGATCTCTCCGGCGGCCGCCTCAGTTTCAATGACGCCGAGTTCTCCGGCAGCCAGGTCGACTTCCACAGCACCCGGTTCTCCGGCGCCCGGGTCAGTTTCCTGCTCGCCAGGTTCTCCGGCGGCCAGATCAGTTTCATCCTCAGCAAGGTCTCCGGCGGCCAGGCCAGCTTCAACGGCGCCAAGTTCTCCGGCAGCCTGGTCGACTTCGGCAGCACCAGGTTCTCCGGCGGCCAGGTCGACTTCTTCGGCGCCGAGTTCTCCAGAGGCTTGGTCAGTTTCGACGGCGCGAGATTCACCAGCCAGGTCAGTTTCCTGCTCGCCAAGTTTTCCGGCGGCGAGCTTGACTTCAGCGAGGTTGCGGACTGGTCACATCAGCCGCAGTTCGACGGGGGCGGCAGCCAACCCTCTGGGGTTAGGCTGCCGGGTAGACCGGAAGCCTCCGAGGTACCCGAAGGTCCTCTGTCGGACGGGTCTTGATACGACGACGAGCCGGGTGCCCAGATCGCCGCCAGCAGCCGGCGCGTTCTGAACCGGGCGGGACAGATCCAGGGATGAACTGGCGGCTACCAGGCCGTGCCTGGCGGCTTGGGTGCCGGTCCCCACGGCGGGCCGCCTCGAGTGGCATGCCTGCCCACGTAACTGGTCTCGCGGGACGGAGCTGCGGCATCGTCGAGTGGCCAGGTCGATCACGCCGGCTCGGGTAGCTCTGGCAGAGAAACCTCAAGCAGGGGCGATCCCGGCTCGGGATGACTGGAAGCATCGGGCGGCCCGGAAGGTGCCCGGCTCACTGCCCTGACGAACACCACCAGCAGTAATGGCTGGACAACAACGATGTAAAACAGGCCCACATTGACCAGGGCTGCGTGGCTCATGGCCGCCTCCTGGCTCCTCCGAAGAGCCGAGCGTAGCGCCCAGCCGGCACTGTGGCCTGCCTATTGCTGATCTTGGCCGCTAACGTCCTTGACCGATGCAATCCCCCCTATGCCACCCGTACTGACAGGGCGAGGATGCGCGGCGAGCGGGCAGGGCCGACCTTCAGCTGCCGGCCCACGCGAGCCACGTGGCCCACCGGAGCCTCATCGAGCCAGGCCGACAAAGTGCAGCTATAAAGCAGTTATACTGCACAGATACCCTGCTGTTTGATCATCGGGACCGCCGCCGCAACCATTACGCTGCGCATCGGCCCGGCCAGCGCTGCTCCTGCGATCGCGCTCGCCGAACTCGCGTTCGCGCTCATGGCGGCGATACTCATTGCCCTGTGCGGCCGCACCCCGGCCCGGCGCAAGAGCAACAGACGGAAGTTTCCCCAAGGCCAGCCGCGTCCACCGAGCCAGGAGCCCGGCCCGCACTGAACACGGCCCGCACTGAGCGCAAATGCGATTAGCAAGACGCGCGCCAGCCACCCCGCGTATCGAAGCCGTCAGGCCCGCGGCTCCGCTACGCCGAGTTGGCTGCCGGTGCTGCTGGTCAGCTCACAGGAGCCGGATGACCTGGGTCTCCCCCGTGTTGTTGTCACGAACCAAGATGTCCCGGTACGTACGCATCTGAGCATCAATGAACTCATACAGCGTTATAGCCCGGTTCGCGATGTCCGTTTTGGACAGGCCAGTCCTCTCTTGCAGGAGCTGGAGATCCTTGGCGGCCTTGGGTATCAAGGCCACGGTTATGCGGTCGACGGGTACCGGCGGGGGGGCAACGTCGACATCACCGTGATCAATGCCACTGCCGGTATTGGCAGCCATCGTGCGCGGTCCTCCCTTCAGAGGTAATCCTGGCCGCGGGTCACGCTCCATGACTCCTCCTCTTGCCTCCGGGCCTGCATGTTGTGTCCAGAGCGCTGCGGTGTTGTGAGTCACAGCCAGTTCTGTTGTGGATCAGAGCCAGCTAGTTTCCCATACATACAACAGATATTGTATGGGTGCCAGCCCTCGCGCGCAAGCTTACCAGCTTTTGTATGCTTTGCTCGCATAGAGCGTCGCATCAGCGCGCACACTGTGGACGGCTGACGCGGCGGCTCCCAGCAGCTCGCCCGCCCTAGGGTGGGACACCCTGTCCCCGGCAGCCTCGTCTGCTTCATCCGTGCTCATCTGCGCTATCGATGCTCAACTATTCGAACCGACGGCCGCGGCATGCCTCGCCGGGAGTCGCGCCGACGGGGAGCGCGCCGGCGGGCGTCGCACCAGCAGGCGCCGCGCCACACAATGACAAGCGCGCCGCAAATGAACAAGCGTGAATGGCTGGCCCGCATTGCAGATCCGGCAGCGGCTGCCAAGCCTTAAAGTCTTGCCCGGCAACCACAGGCGCGTCTCTTAAAAACGCTGCCCGGATAGCCTCACCCAGCCGTTGCAACCTGGCCACGACCCTACGCCGCCGCGGCGGCTCGCTACCTCACAGAAGGCGTACGATCTCTATTGCTTCAGTGGTGTTGTCGCGGATGAGCACGTCCCGGCCGGCCCGCATTTGCGCATCGATGAACTCATAGAGCGTGATCGCGCGGTTAGCTATGTCGGTCTTGGACAGCCCCGTCCTGTCCTGCAGCCCCTGGAGGCCGGTTCCGGCCTGGGGTATTAAAGCGACGGTGATCCGGTCTACGGCCTGCGGCGCGCGGACAATGTCTACCCCGGGTTCAACGCCACTGCCGATATTGGCAGCCATCGTGTGCGGTCCTCTCCGCAGGGACAATCCGGGTTGCAGGTGATGCTCCATCGATGTCCCCTACTCGTTTAGTTGCCCTGACGAAGGGCTGACAACCTGGACATGCGGGTCACTGGCCCAGCCACGTCACTACCCGAGATGGCCGGGGCCGACCGGCGCCGGAAAGTCCCAGCAA
>Ga0126378_10004636_pt1 | contig 10536 bp, 10 predicted proteins | sample PanSoiMetPlot_23_FD_92587 | JGI IMG/M metagenome (GOLD analysis project Ga0126378, IMG submission 92587) | Tropical forest soil microbial communities from Panama - MetaG Plot_23 | ecosystem: Environmental > Terrestrial > Soil > Tropical forest > Bulk soil | place: Panama | collected 2016-02-17
CGAGCTCGCCTCCCGCGAGGCGTTCGGACGAGCCGCCGAACCATGGGAGGTCGCTGACGTGATCGTCTTCCTCGCCAGCGACTACTCCGGCTACCTGACCGGGGAAGTCGTCTCGGTCTCCAGCCAGCACCCCTGATCAAAGGAGCGCCCGTGATCACCACCACGGTGGCCAGCGGGGTGGCCGAGCTCGTCGTCGACCACCCGCCGGTGAACGCGCTGCCGGTCGCGGGCTGGTTCGAGCTGGCTGACGCGCTGCGGTCGGCCGGCGCGAACCCGGACGTCCGCGTGGTCGTGCTGCGCGCCGAGGGCCGCGGCTTCAACGCCGGCGTGGACATCAAGGAGATCCAGGCTGACCTGGGGTCAACCGCGCTGATCGGTGCCAACCGTGGCTGCTTCGCGGCCTTCACCGCGGTCTACGAATGCGCGGTGCCGGTGATCGCCGCCGTGCACGGCTTCTGTCTCGGCGGCGGTATCGGCCTCGTTGGCAACGCCGACATCATCGTGGCGAGCGAGGACGCCACCTTCGGGCTGCCGGAAGTGGATCGCGGCGCCCTCGGCGCTGCGACGCACCTGTCGCGGCTGGTTCCGCAGCACAAGGCCAGGGCCATGATGTACACCGCCGCCACGGCGACCGCCGCCGAGCTGCACGCGTTCGGTTCTGTGCTGCGCGTCGTGCCGCGGCCTGACCTTCGCGCGGCGGCGCTGGAGGTGGCGGCGCAGATCGCCACCAAGGATCCGCTCGTCATCAGGCTGGCCAAGGAGGCGTTCAACGGCATCGACCCGTGGGACGTCAAGCGCAGCTACCGCTACGAGCAGGGCTTCACGTTCGAGCTGAACCTGTCCGGAGTGTCCGGCCGGTTGCGAGAGTCATTCGGGCAGGAGCTGCCCGCGCGGGAAGGGGATGAGGGCGGTGGCTGACGAGGTCGTCGAGTACGCGGTCGAGGGGCCGATCGCCCGGCTGACGATGAACCGGCCGGAGTTCGGCAACGCGCAGAACTCGGCGATGACCTATGCGCTGGATGACGCCTTCTACCGGGCTGCTGCCGACGATGAGGTGGCGGTCGTGGTGCTGGCGGGGGCCGGGAAGCACTTTTCGGCCGGGCATGACATCGGCACGCCGGGCCGCGACATCGGCCAGTCGTTCGCCAGACGAGCCGGGCTGTGGTGGGACCACGTCGGAAAGGAGGGGGGCGAGAGCCGGTATGCCCGCGAGCAGGAGGTGTACCTGGGCATGTGCAGACGCTGGCGCGAGCTGCCCAAGCCGGTGATCGCCCAGGTGCACGGCGCGTGCATCGCGGGCGGCCTGATGCTGGCCTGGGTGTGCGACCTGATCGTCGCGTCCGACGACGCGTTCTTTGCCGACCCGGTGGTGCGGATGGGGATCCCGGGCGTGGAGTACTTCGCCCACCCGTGGGTGATGGGGCCGCGGCAGGCCAAGGAGTTCCTGTTCCTCGGCGAGCGGATCAGCGCTGCTCGCGCGCACGAGCTCGGCATGATCAACCGGGTGGTGCCGCGTGACCAGCTCGCGGGGGAGGTGACGGCGCTGGCTACCAAGATCGCCGCGATGCCGCGGCTGGGTCTGGCGCTGACGAAGAAGGCGGTGAACCAGGCCGAGGACGCGATGGGCCTGCAGGTCGGCATGGACTCGGTGTTCGGCCTGCACCACCTCGCCCACGCGCACAATGCCGAGATCGGCGCCGACTCGCTGGCGGGGCACGACGCCCGGTCGATGCGGGACGCCCGGCACCACGACGAAGAGGCGACCCGGTGATCAGTCGCAGCAGGCCGGCGCATTCATGGGTGCATCGTTGGTGGGCCTATAGCCCGACTAAGTCGGCACCCACGGCCGGCGCCGTGGACGGCTGGGCAAGCTGACCGTGCCGGTGCCCCAGGAGGAGACCTTCCGCGCCGAGGTGGCTGGCTGGCTGGCTGCGAATCTGGCGGGTGAGTTCGCGGTGCTGGTGGGCAGCGGGGGACCGGGCCGCGAGCACGAGTTCGTCGAGGAGCGGATGGCCTGGGAGCGACGGCTCGGCGAGGCCGGCTGGATCGGGCTGGGCTGGCCGAAGAGCGACGGCGGCCGCGGCCTGCCGTGGCCGTATCAGCGGATCTTCCATGAGGAGTACGCCAGGGCGGGTGCCCCGGCCCGCGTCGGTCACATGGGTGAGCAGCTGCTGGGGCCGACACTGCTCATGTTCGGCACGGCGGAGCAGAGAGCCAGGTTCCTGCCCGGCATCATCGCCGGCACTCAGCTGTGGTGCCAGGGCTACTCAGAGCCCGGCGCAGGCTCCGATCTTGCTGCGGTGGCGACGCGAGCCCGGCTCGATGGCGGGGAATGGCACCTGGACGGCCAGAAGGTGTGGACCTCGCTGGCGCACATCGCGGACTGGTGCTTCGTGCTCGCGCGCACCGATCCAGCGGCCGAGCGGCATCACGGGCTGTCGTACCTGCTGGTGCCGATGCGGCAGCCGGGCATCGAGGTGCGGCCGATCGTCCAGCTGACCGGGACCTCTGAATTTAACGAGGTGTTCTTCGACGACGCCAGGACAGCAGCCGGCGACATCGTGGGCGCGGCGGGCGACGGCTGGCGGGTGGCGATGGGCACCCTCGCCGTGGAGCGAGGGGTGTCGACGTTCGGGCAGCAGCTGGGCTTCCGGCGCGAATTCGAGGCCGTGCTCGCCACGGCGCGGGAGACCGGGGCGATCGACGACCCGGACCTGTCCGCCAGGATCGTCGAGGCATGGATCGGCTTGCAGGTGATGCGCTACACGACCCTGGCGACGCTGCAGCCGCAACCTGGCCGCGGGCAGGGCACCGAGGCGAACGTGAACAAGTTGATCTGGGGTCCCTGGCACCAGCGGCTGGGTGAGCTGGCCGTGGACGTGGCGGGCGCAGCGGCCACCGTCACGGGACCGAAGTACGAGCTCGATAACGCCCAGCGGATGTTCCTGTTCGGCCGGGCCGAGACCATCTACGGCGGCTCCTCGGAAATCCAGCGCAACGTGATCGCCGAGCGCAGGCTCGGTCTGCCACGCGAGCCGCGTTGATGCGGTTCGCCGACACCTCAGAGCAGGCCGCGCTGCGCGAGTCGATCCGTGCCTTCGTCCGCCGGCACGCCACGCCAGAGCAGGTCAGGGCCGCGATGGCCGGCGTATCCGGCTACGACCGGTCGACCTGGGAGCGGCTCAGCTCCGATCTCGGCCTCACCGCCCTGGCCGTGCCCGAGGAGTACTGCGGCGTGAACGCCGGGCCGGGCGAGGTCGCCGTCGCGGTCGAGGAACTAGGCCGGGTCCTGCTGCCCTCGCCGTACCTGTCCACCGCGGTCGTGGCGCTCGCGTTGGCGGGCCTGTCCTCGACCGAGGCCAGCCAGGCCCAGGAACGCTATCTGCCGCGCCTGGCCGATGGCTCGCTGATCGGCGCGCTCGCGCTGGACGCTGAGGTGACGCTAGCCGGCGGCACCGTCAGCGGCGTTGCCCGCAACGTGGTCGACGGCGCTGCTGCCGGCCTGCTGCTCGTCCGCGCCGGTGACCGGCTGCTGGCGGTGCAATCCGCCGACGCGAGCGTCGAGCCGCTGGAGACGCTGGACCAGACCCGGCGCCAGGCGGTGGTGCGCTTCGACCGCGCGCCTGCGGTGCCAGCAGGCCCGGTGGCTCCAGCGATCGCACTGCACCGGGTCATGCTGGCCGCGGAGTGCGTCGCAGCAGCCAGGCACTGCCTTGACGTCACGGTCGATTACCTCAAGACCCGGCGCCAGTTCGGGCGGCAGATCGGCTCCTTCCAGGCACTCAAGCACCGTGCCGCGGACCTGGCTGTGGCCGTCGAGTCCGCGCACGCGACCGCGCGGGCCGCGGTCTGGACCGCGGCCGCTGACCCGGCCGGGCTGGCCGTGCTGGCACCGCTCGCAGTGCTGCACTGCTCCCGGACGTTCCTCGAGGTCACAGCGGAGATGATCCAGCTGCACGGCGGGATCGGGGTGACCTGGGAGCACGAGGCGCACCTGTACTTCAAGCGCGCCAAGTCCACCCAGCTGCTGCTCGGGCCGGTGAGCGGCCTGCGCACCGAGATTGGCCGCGAGGCGGGCCTGCTGCCACTATTGGATGACGCCAGGCGCGCTGATCGCTGAGGAGCAGGAGATGGCGTTGAGCAAGTTCCAGCGAATTCGGCTTGCCAAGGTCCTCAACTACGAGGACGCACGGCGCCTGGCGAGGAGGACGCTGCCGCGGGCTGTCTTCGATTACGTGGATGGCGGCAGCGAGGACGAGGTCACGATGCGCCGGAATACGGAGGGCTTCCGCGACCTGCGCTTCAGTCCCCGGATGGGCGTCTGGGTTGAGGAGCCCAAGCTGTCGACGACACTGTTCGGGCAGAGCATCTCCTTCCCTGTTCTCGCCGCTCCCTGCGGCGGCCTCAGGCTGATCCATCCGCACGCAGACATCGGCGTGGCACGTGCTTCCGCGTCCGCTGGCACGATCCATATCGCGAGCTCGGCATGGGGTTTCTCGCTCGAACAGATCGCCGAGAGTTCGCCCGACCGGCACTGGTTTCAGCTGTACCGGTTCATGGGCCGCCCTGGCATGGAGAACCTCGTGAACCGGGCGAAGGCGGCCGGCTACCAGGCCATCGTTGCGACCGTCGACACCCAGGTGGGATCGAAGCGGGAGCGAAACTGGCGTAACGGATTCAGCTATTCGATGCGCGTGAACGTCGCGAATGCTCTCAAGCTCGGTCCTCAGGTTGCGCCACGGCCGTTCTGGCTCGCCCGCTACGTCCGCGATGGCATGCCGTTTCAGCTTGCCAATACGGCCGGAATGACGCGTGACGGCGTACCGATGTCGATGCCGGAGATGGGGTACAGGGAGTCGAACTCGCCGACGTGGGAGGACGTCGCCTGGGTGCGGCAAAACTTCGATGGACCGGTGCTCGTGAAGGGAGTGCTCACAGCCGAGGATGCCCGCAGGGCCCTCGATCTCGGGTGCGATGGTGTAGTCGTGTCTAATCACGGGGGACGTCAGCTCGACGGAGCACCTGCGACAATCGACGTGCTGCCGGAGGTCGTCGCGGCCGTGGGCGACCGCATGGAGATCCTGGTCGACGGCGGCGTGCGTCGCGGCAGTGATGTGCTGAAGGCGCTAGCCCTAGGCGCGAAAGCAGTGCTGATTGGGCGTCCGTACGTATGGGGCCTTGCGCTGGGCGGGCAGGACGGCGTCTCTCACGTGCTCGAAACGCTGCGCGCAGAGATGAAGCGGTCGATGCAGCTCATGGGCTGTTCCTCCGTTCACGATCTGGACGACACCTGGCTGGCGCACGCTGGCAGCGCATTCGAGCGCACCGGGAGCCAGCTGAGCTGAGGTTCCGTCACTACCACCGTCGTGGAGGAGTTTGTGGCTGTTGCATTCCCTGGAGAGTCGGCAGAGTACCGGGCCGCGCGGGGACGGCTCCTGGAGCAGGAAATCGAGCTGCGTCGTGCCATGGAGGCCGTGGCCGCCGCGCGGCGCCGACTGCCACCGGGCGGGATGGTGCCGGAGGACTATGTCTTCCAGGGGCTCGGAGCCGACGGCCAGCCAGCCGACATACGGCTGTCCGAGTTGTTCGCACCGGGCAAGGACTCGCTGGTGATTTACAGCATGATGTTTCCGCGCGGCAGGGACGACGACCGTCCCGAGGCGCCGGGTGGCCAGACTTCGGCGCTGCCAGCTGCCGACTGGCCGTGTGCGTCGTGCACGGCATTCATCGATCAGCTGGACGGCGCGGCAGAGCACGCGTCGCAGCACATCAATCTTGCGGTCGCTGCCAAGTCCCCGCTCGAGCGTGTCCTCGAGTTCGCTGCCCAGCGCGGCTGGCAGCGAATACGCGTCTTGTCGTCCGCGGGGAACACCTATAACCGTGATTACCTCGCGGAGACTGCCGAAGGTGATCAGCAGCCGATGCTGAACGTCTTCCACCGCGATGGGCAGTGGATCCGCCATTTCTGGGGCTCGGAGCTTTTCTTTGCACCAGCAGATCCCGGCCAGGAGCCTCGTCACGTCGGAACCCTCGAACCGCTCTGGAATCTCTACGACCTCACCCCAGACGGGCGCGGCGCCCACTGGGAAGAACAGCTGAGCTACTAGCTCGACCAGGTCTGAAAGGAGACCACTATGACCGTACGGCGGGTAGTCACTGGTCACGACGATGCCGGGAAGGCCGTGTTCGCTTCTGATGGGCTCGTCGAGCCGGTGACTGTCGCGTTGATCCCCGGCGGCGCATTTCATCTCCTGTGGGGTGCCGATCAGCCGCCGACCTTTCCGGATGACGGCGTCCCGACGCCGCAGCCGACGTATTTCCCGCCGGTGGGTGGTTATCGCTTCGGGCTGTTCACTGTCCCGCCGGCGACCGCCTCGGTCCCTGTCGAGCTGGACATTGAGTCCGCGCTGGCCGAGGTGGAGGAAAAGCTGCCGGGCCTGGTGGGCCACATGGAGGCCGACAACCCAGGCATGCACACCACCGACACGATCGACTTCGAGGTGGTTCTCTCGGGTCAGGTGATCCTCGAGCTCGATAACGGAGCCGAGAAGGTGCTGCGCCCAGGAGATACCGTGGTGCAGAACGGGACGCGTCACCGCTGGACCAATCGGGGATCCGAGCCGGCCGTCGTGGCGCTGTTTATCACCGGAGCTCACCGGGCCGGCCGGTAAGTATCACGCCGCCTGCGGCGCGCGGACGGTCAGAGCCGCAGCAGATGATCCCGGCCGTGCGCTGCGTATTCGCCTTCCAGTGCGGCCCTGCGGTCCGGCGACATGAGCACGTATCCCTCGCTGGTGTGCTCGTAGACCGGATCGTCGCCGTTCCACAGCAGTTGGCGCAGGGTCGGCTTACTGATCTTGTGGGTGGCCGTGAGCGGAAGGCCTGCGGTGATCCGGACCAGCCGCGGGGCCCACTTGGTGCCGAGGTCGGCTTGTTCAGCCAGGAACGCGCCAAAGGCGGCCGGGTCGAAGTCGTCGAGGGGAATCTCGAGGGCGGCCATCACCTGATCTCCGGTGACCGGATCGGGCACCGGATAGACAGCTGCTGCAATGACACCAGGGAATCCGCTCAGGATCCGCTCGACCGGAGCGGCCGCGAAGTTTTCGGAGTCCACGCGGAGCCAGTCCGCCGTCCGTCCGGCGAACCAGAAGAACCCGGCGTCATCGCGGTAGCCGAGGTCGCCCGTCCAGAAGTCGCCGCCGCGGAGTCGCTGCTCGGTGGCAACGGGATTTCTGTAGTAGCCCTCAAAGCGCGCCGCGGCTCCGCGGGACACGATCTCGCCGATTGCTTCTTCGGCGTTGAGCATCGCGCCGCTTGAGTCGAAACGGGCCGGCGGGCACTCCTCGCCGTCGGCGGTGACGATGTCCACCACGAATCCCTGCTGCGGGACGCCGAGCGCGCCATCGGGAGTGTCGGGTGTGTGGATGATGTAGCACGTGCCCTCGGAGGAGCCGTACGACTCCAGCAGCGGGCACCCGTAGCGCTGAGAGAACGCGGCGCGGTCGCGAGCCGATGCCTCGGTGCCGAAGCCGAAGCGGAGCTTGTTGTCTGCCTCCTCCGGCCGCGGGGGCTGGGCGAGCACGTAGGCGAGTGAGCGGCCGACGTAGTTGAAGAAGGTCGCGCCGAATCTGCGGATGTCAGGCAGGAAACCGGAGGCAGAGAACCGGCGGCGCATCGCGAAGGCCGCGCCGTTTGCCAGGCAGGGGCCGAGGGAGCCCATCAGCGCGTTGCCGTGAAAGATCGGCATCGCGTTGTAGGCCACATCCGCAGCGGTGAACTGGAGCGGGGTCACCTGGCAGATGAACGCCCACCGCCCGGTCGAGCAGATCACCGCCTTCGGTGCGCCGGTCGACCCGGACGTGAAGAGGAGCAGCAACGTCGAGCGCGGATCGAGCCCCTCAGCTGTGGCCTCCACCGGGGCCCCTCGGTGCCCGTCGAGCAGCCTTGCGTAGTCGGTGCCGCTGGCGTCGAGGATCTGCGACACATCGTGACCGATGCTGTCGAGGAGGCCCCCGTAGGCGTGGTCAGTCACGATCATGGTGCAGTCGGTGCCGCCGATGTCCGCGGCAAGCTCCGCGCCGCGCCGGGTCGGGTTGATGCCGACCAGGGTCGCCCCGCAGAGCGCCGCCCCGGCGATGAGGAACACGTATTCCGGTGTGTTTTCCAGCAGCACACCGACGTGCCACGGACGGTCTCTCGGCCGAAGCTGCCGGAGGACTGCCGAGCGTGTCGCCGCTTCCTGCACTAACTCGCGCCAGCTCCATCGCTGGTCTTCGAAGAGCAACGCGGTGTTGTCATCAGCCGCGCGAGCCAGCAACAGCTCAGCAATCGTCGCGCAGGAGGGGACCATGGGTCCGGCATAGGAAGATTCGGCCGGCCGGGGACTGCCAGGCTCCCCGGCCGCGCGACGACGGAAGAACTCCTGGTCCCAGACCGCGGCACTCATGGATTCTCCGTGTATCGAGTGGCCAGGGCCGTGGGGAAGCCGAGTTCGGCGGCTGTGATCGCCGCCGAAAGGGGCGCGGCCAGTTCGGCGAGCCGACTGCAGCCGGCCTCGCCGATGGCTTCGTACGGAAAGATCGCGAGCTCGTCGGTCTGGTCCTCGACGGACTGCCGTCGGCGTTTGCCGTCCTCACTCAAGGCGAGCTGAGGGCCGGGTTCGAGCCAGCCCTGCGCGCGGAGGCGACCCTCGCCTGCTGCCCAGTCCTCCTTGCTCCAGGCGCGGCTGGTGCGCAGTGCTTCGGCGGTGATGCTGCCCGTGGCGGCGTGGGTGATCAGTGCCCCGAGGCCGTCGAGGCCCTCGCTCAGGAGCAGCGCGACATGACCGTCGCCGCGGTACTCCCGCAGCAGCGTCTGCGCATGCCACAGCACGAGGTGCGGGTGCTGGGGCCACGGCAGGGCAGCATGGCTGGCAAAAAGGGGCCGGCCCTCCGGCCGGGTGATCGCGTGCTCGGCGGCCCGCCGGGCTAGGCCTGCCGCCTCGCGCACTGCCGCACCGTCCACGTCCTTGCCCCAGGCCTGACGGAGGGACCGGTCGACAGCCTCGAGGCGGGCGGCCAGCACGTGCGCTGGCGTGGTGACCTGCCATGCAGCGGGAATCGCGCGCCGGACAAGTCCGGGGTTGAAGTTGAAGAACGTCGCGATGACTGTCTCGGCCGGTACCGCACCCATGGCCGCCGCGCGCGAAGCGAAGTAGGCCATCCGCTGGTCGGTGATCCCGGTCTTCGCGTAGCAGTCAGCGCGGTGGGGCGTGAAGTAGATCACCGCGTGAATCGGCTCGGCCCTGCGGAAACAGCGCCGCGCCATGGCCGGCGTGACATCGGATTCGGGCACACTCGGTCCTTTCTCAGCCAGGCGGATCGTCCGGCGGGGGGTCAGGCGGACCTGCAGGCTCTGCCATCGGCCGACGCTGAGAGCGCACGATGAACACGACCGTCAGCGCCACGATTCCCGCAGTGAACCACCAGCTGTAATGCGAGACGGTCTGAGCTGCGACGACCGCGCGGTGACCCAGGGTGTACCCCAGGCCCGCGAGCATGCCGGTCCATAGCAGCGCGCCGATCGCGTCCAGGACGAGGAACGTGATCAGCCGCATGCCGGTCCAGCCGGCAATGACGAAAATGATCGCTCTGGGGATCGGCAGGAAGGCGCTGATCACCATGGCCGGCCAGGTAAACCTGGGGCCGGTCCGCCGGATGCGCGGCATGTGCCTGGCAGCGCGCCTGCTGCCGGGCAGGGCCATGATGAAGCGCTCGCCCCACAGCCGCCCCGCCCACCAGAACAGGGCATCGAACTTGATCAGTCCCGGCAGCGCGGCGAGCACCACCACGGCCAGCGTTCCGTGCCCGGTGCGGGCGAAGGCGGCCGCCGAGATGATCGACTCGGTGCCGCCATTCAGCAGTTCGGCCACCACGGGGTGGGTGCCCACCAGCGAGACCCGCAGCGGCAGGAGCGCCCAGTAGAACACCCCGGACAGGACGATGCCGAGCCAGCAGACGATGTCAGCTGCCCGCGGCTTGCCATTCCAGGGAAGCCGAGGATCGCTCCACGGATCGGCTTCCTTGGGCGCGGCCGCGGCAGCGACCGCCGGGCTCACGGCGGTCTCACCGGTGTCCCTTTCCGGCACGCTCACGCAGCTAACTCCTCATGTCACGCCACACCGGGCCAGCCCGGCCAGAACCAGGCAGCACTAACCGGCCACCGGCCAGGGTAACCGGCACGCTCACCTGTCCCGGCCACGATCGCGGTCAACCGTCATTGACGGCTGAGCGGCGAGGAACCGGGCCGGGATCTCGCCGCCCCCGTGCACCGCAAGGTCCGCGCCGGTCACATACGCAGCCAGCGGCGAGGCGAGGTACAGGCACGCCGCCGCGACGTCGGCCGGCACCGCCAGCCGGCCCATAGGGATTGCCTGGGCGACCGCCGCGCCGCCGTCCGCGCCGTAGTGCAGAGCCGCGTTCTCGGTCAGGATCGGACCGACCGTGATGTGGTTGACGCGGACCTTCGGCGCCCATTCCAGCGCGAGCGAGCGCGTCA
>Ga0126378_10004637_pt1 | contig 10536 bp, 10 predicted proteins | sample PanSoiMetPlot_23_FD_92587 | JGI IMG/M metagenome (GOLD analysis project Ga0126378, IMG submission 92587) | Tropical forest soil microbial communities from Panama - MetaG Plot_23 | ecosystem: Environmental > Terrestrial > Soil > Tropical forest > Bulk soil | place: Panama | collected 2016-02-17
AACCGGCTTATTCTGCTACCGAACCGCAGGTGCGAACCAGCAGGCTCTGCTGCCGCCCGGAATTGAGCGCCCGCGAAAGCAAATACCGCAAGACCGCACCCGGGTAGCTGACGAAAACAGGCAATTTCACTCATTGACGCAATAATTGCACATTGCGCACTGCGCTGCTGGACGCCAACGGTCTTGCGCATCGGTCTGCGACGTTCGATTTCCCACAATTGCATCGTTGTGCACACCGGTTCCAAAACCGGTCAATAAGTGTAGTCGCGATTTTTTTGCCAACAATGAACTATCCTTGCAGATCATGATTCTGGTGATCCGAAGGATTCTTGCAGTTTTGGCAGCGTGCGGTTTGGTAGCGGCTGTGTTTGCATACCTAGGCAGCTACGTCGGAACGACAATGGACAGCCGGGATCGATGGGAAATCCTTCTTACCATTGGCATTTTCATTCTTGTGCTGCCGATGTATGCGGTCGATTGGGAGCTTATGAAACGGCGCTTCTCCTTCTGGAAAGCGTTTTCACAGGGCATGCCAAGGTGGGTCATCCCAACTATCACACTGCTTGGAGTTTTCGCCGCGATCCACTTCTTCTTATTCCTAATACAAAGCCAGGCCGCTTCTCCTCAGATCAAGAATGGCAAGTACGTGCTCGACAGTCACGGCAAGATCGTGAAGGAACTCACTGAACGCGAGTACCTCAGGCTGAAGGGTGCGGAACTAAGAATGTTCGCAACGGGGTGGATGTTCCTTTACCTCGTCCCTGCCACCTACTGGTGGTTTCCTCGTGAACGGGTTAGCGCAGAGTTGTCCCTGGGAACAAGGACTACCTAGCTCCATGGGCTCAGGGCGCAAATCCATGAAGAGGCATGAAGCCAGGGCGAGTGCGGCGTCCCTGACGCTGCAAGTGGTGGCTTTTTGCCTTCTCGTGACAATGAGGGCACTCCAGCCTCGTGGCCATCTGCGGACGCTTCTTCGGCCTGATAATTTCTTCAGAATTCCGAGGTGAGGTCTAGTCCTTTGATTTCCGCTAGCTCGTGAGATGGGACCTTAGCCCAACGAGCGGATTAAGAATTCAGTTAGACTCTAAAGTTTTTAAACTTCTGCCAAGTCTCGGACAGAAAAAGAAAAAGCTAAGAGAGGTTGCGAGGGATGGCTAACCAGTACGCTGCTGAGAAGAAGCCTTTAGGCGAGCTGTTAAGCATGACGACTCCCAACATTGTCGTTCCAATGTGGCAACGGAATTACAGTTGGGATACGCAGCAGGTTGAGATTTTCTGGCAAGACCTCGTCGCATTTTCCGAGCGCTACCCCGGCGAGAACATCAACGACTAAGAGTATTTTTTGGCTCTATTGTTCTCGTCAACGACGGAATCAAGCATCAACTCCTCGATGGCCAGCAAAGGCTTGCGACGGGAACGATTTTGCTGTCCGTTTTGCGCGATTTTATGAAGGAGTATCTCGTTCGCTATCGTCGTTACTGCTTCAACTGTGGCAGATATACCTTCAGGAGCTCTCTCGCCAGCGTCGGTGTGGGAACCTCGTCGATGTTCGCCATCACGGCGACTGCAATCTTCTTGTCGGGAACCTCGAGCATTGCCGTGCTACATCCCTGCTGGCTGCCCGCGTGCTCAATTACCTTCTGCCCATTCGCTTCCTGGATAGCGAATCCCAATCCGTAGTTCGTTAGTTTCCCGTCCTTCGTTTTCAGCGACGTCCACATCGCATCGATCGTTCCGCGCTTCAGCACCTTCCCCCCTGCTAGCGCCGTCTCGAAACGCACCAGGTCTTCGGCAGTTGAGACCAGTCCGCCGCCGGGAATCTTGTAGCTCGAGTCCATGAATCCAGCGTTGATGATCTTGAAGTCCTTCTTCGAATAAGGACGCGCGCGATGTGGAACGATCTTCCAGCGGTCGTCTACGAAGGTGTGCGTCATGCCGGCTGGTTGCAGCACGTGCTGGGTCACATAGTCAGAGAAGTTTTCTCCGGACGCGCCTTCAATCACGCACCCGATCACCGTGTAGCCATACGTGCTGTATTGGTATTTCGTGCCCGGTTCGAACAGTAGCGGATCATTGCCAAAGATGGCGAATCCCTGGCTCATGCTGTCGTAGTGCCGGATGCTGTCCATCTCGCCTTCTTTGTAATGTCGAATCCCGGCGATGTGTCCCAGAACCTCCCGTGTCGTCACTGTCCACTGCTTCTGGGGGAACGCCGGACAGTACTTCTGGACAGGCGCATCAACGTCAAGTGTGCCTGCTTCGACTAGCGTCATAGCCGCCACAGCGCTGATCGGCTTGGCGATGGAGCCGGTCCGGATCAGTGTTTCTGGGGTCGCCTTTACTTCGTTCTCGAGGTCCGCCTGACCGAAACCTTTCGAGTAAACGATTCGACCATCCAGCGCGATCGCTACCGTCAGCGCGGGGACGGGCTCCTCCTTCATGAATTGCTGCACCAGCGCATCGACGCGGGCAGCGGCATCTTGGGGTTGTTGGGAAAAGGAAGCGCTGGCCAGCAGTAGAACGATTGCAAGAAAGAACGGAGAAAAACTCTTCATGACGCCAGAGCTTAATGCATCCGGAGTCGCAAGCGGGAGCGCAATTTCAAGCGCGATTCGGCATGTAAGAACAGAACCCTCTTACGATGATGCAAGCTCCTGAATTGGTCTTACTTCGATCCCCCCGAGACGGATGATAGGTATCTTTGAAGCTACATCAATGGCCTCGCCCACGTCCTTAGCCTCGATCAGAATGAATCCGCCCATCTGCTCTTTCGTCTCGGCAAACGGACCGTCAATTACCGTCACCTTGCCCTTCTTGATTCGCACAGTGCTGGCTACACGAACGGGTTGAAGCGCTTGGGAGACTATAAATTGTCCTTTTTTCTGAAGCACCTTGTTATAAGCGAGAGATTCAGCCGTTAGAGCGTCCGACTCGCGCTTCGATAAGGCAGCCAATTTCTTCTCATTGAAAAAGACTGTGCACAGGAATTTCGTTCGTCCTCCAGATTCGTAGGTATTCTCCGTTCCCACGGTATCGACGTTTCAGAGGGCCGAAATAGACATTCCGGCTCTAAAGGGCGCTGCCGATCGCTTGCAACCACCGGTTTGCGAACTGGTTGTAAATCAAACTTTACAGCGCTGTGACAGGAGCGGCTAATGCGGGCATAGCGCCCTCGACTGTGACATGTGTCGAGGGTGCTATGCCGAAGATCCTGGGAGCGGTATTACGCTCGCAGGCGGCTTGCGCTGTGTTGCCGCATCGCGTTTTCCACTACCGTCAGCGCGATTGCCCAGCGGCTTCGGGCTTGCGTTTCGTTGTCGCCGTATCCGTTCAGATAAAAGGTGATGTAGAAGCACTCTTGACTTCCACGGCGACGATCGAGGCATTGGCGAACCGTGAACTCCGCGGAGCTTGCAATTTCGGGCGCGCGTCGCAGTAATTTTGCTAGCGCCTGCACGAATTTCTCGTTCTCTGCGAACTGCGTTCGCCGGTCTTCGTTCACAAACAGCAAATCCACATACGATCCGAATTTGCAGGGTTCGCCGAAGACTTCGTCTTCTGCATTGATGTCGCGGCTTGTCCATGCATCGCACTTAGCGGTTTCGAAAGGGGACTCGGGCGAATTGGCCCAATTCAGGAATTCAGCGAGCTCGGAATAGGCGCAGGCTTCCGGGACCTCCAGCAAGAGTTCGGGCTGGCGCTTCAGATCGAGAAATCGGGATGAACCATCTTCGAGGGCCCATGGGATCTCGAGGCGGAGATCGTCGGCGCCCAGTTCGACTGTCCATTCCGCTAGCATACGACTATTAGAATATGCGTGAGCCCTGTCATCCTGAGGCCTGTTGTAGGGCCGAAGGATCTCCCGCGATATTTCGGACTTGACGCACGGTGCTGGCTCTCATATGAGGCCCTCGTGAAAGAGCCTAGATAAGCAATCAAGTCTGACGCATTCCGGGAGATCCTTCGGCCAACATCAGGCCTCAGGATGACAGGGTATTTGCTCACTGGCGGAGTTTCTTCGAGCGCCAGTAAAGCGCCAGTCCGATCAGAATTGCGAGACTTGTGCCCCCGATCAGCTTTAGTTCGAAGACGACAGTGTTGGTAGTTTCTCCCGGGGGAATCATTGAGATTCCCATAGCCAGCAGGCAGATCAGAAATCCAAGCAAACCAACGATCCAAACACCAATCCGTCCGCCCGGGACGAGCACTGCATCGGGAGTTTGCTCGCGATCGGCTCGATATGCCAGCTTGATTGCGGCTGCGTACATATAAAGGAAGGGGAGAAAGTAGAGGATTATGGCGGCATCCACGAGCACCTGGTAGGCTCCATTCACGGTTTCGTTCAACTGCGCGAGGACAAGAACTGCGGCCGAAATTCCCGCCTGAATCAAAATGGAAATGTGGGGAGTCTTCCAGCGTGGATGAATCCTCCCAAAAAAGGAAGGTAGATAGCTGTCAATCCCGACGGCAAACGGCACGCGGGCGACTCCAGCGACCGTCGTTCCCACGCCGCCTGCGTTTCCCACGGTCACGAGCAAGGCAGCGAGGACGCCGAAGAAGCCCATTCCGATCAGGCTGGAGCCATGCGTGATCGCCTGGAATACTCCGCTTTTTGGGTCCACGTCGCTGGGTTGCACAAGGGCCATCGTTGCTACGGTGCCCAGCATATAAATGACCGCGATCAAGATTCCCGAACCCAGGATAGCGCGAGGAAATGTGCGCTTCGGATCGCGCACCTCATCCGACATAGCGCAGACCAGCTCCATGCCAGTGAACGCGAATGCAATCTGCGACCAGAAGTTAACAGTGTCGAAGTTCCAAACTGGGAGCGTGCTGCGCCAGGAGATGTGAGTCTGGGATCCGTTCCGTAGAAAGACCACCGCAGCGATGCCAACAAGGATCAGCAGAGGAGCATAGGTACCCACCCCACCTGCATTTTGCAGCCACTTGCCGATATTGAGTCCGACGATGTTCATGCCAACGGCAACCGCGAGCAGCAGGAGCGAACCGGTGAGGAGGAATCCGCGATCATTGGCCAGATGGCCGCGTGCGGCTCCGCCAATGTATGCCGCCATCGCAGTGCTCGCTACCAGCAGTCCGGGGAAGTAGAAGAATGAGTACACCCAGTAGGACCATCCTGCTACGAATCCGTGAAAGTCGCCAAAGGCTTCGCGGGTCCAGACGTACAAGCCACCTTCAGCGGGATACCTCGTCGACAGCTCGGTAATCACCAGGGTCGTGGGGAAGAAAAAGAAGACTGCCGCGAGCGCCCACAAACTGAGAGAAGATGTTCCATTATGGGCAGCAGCGGCGATCCATCGTGGCCCGAGTACTGCTGCAATGTTGAAGAGAAGAACGTCCCAGAAGCCCATCTCGCGGCGAAGCTGCGAGATTACTTCCCGATGGGGATGAGCCAAGCCCTGTGCCTCCAGTCAGCTACAAAACAAAATCCCGGCCGCTGACGACCGGGATTCAAAGCTACCAGATTTTTCGTCTAACACTACGACTATCGACGCAGGAAGTAGAAGAGAGCTCCTCCGGCTACGCCGAGTGCGCCCAGCAGCAGGACAATCGGCAAAGATGAAGAAGTCTGCGGCAGTTTCGCGGTGTTCTGAGAGCTCCCTGCCGGAGCAGTGGGTTGCGCAGGTGCGGGTGCCGGCGCCGCCTGGGTCTGGGCAGGAGTCTCAGCTTTGTGGCGTTGTTGAGCCGCAGTTGCGCTGTTCTGCCGCGACGGATCTATGGACGGCTGATCACTCTGCGGCAAAGCTGGCATGCGGTTTTCTGCAACTAGGGTCTTGTCTGCAGGCGCTTTGGCCAACTCAGTTTCAGAGGTTGAGCTCTCCGGAGGACCAAGGTTTCCCGTTCTGACTCCTTGGACGTTGAGCTTGGCGATACTCTCGTTGTCGAAAGCCTTCGACGCTTTGGGCATTTTCGCTTTGATGGCACGCGCAATTTCAGCTAGGCTCTGTCTGGGAGCCGCAGCCGCTACTGGAGCGCCGGAGACAAAATGCTGGATTCCAAACTCAAATCCTTCGTTCCCGCTTGCCGGAGCACTGCTGCCGAAGGAAGTCTCTCGGGCGTTGCCGAACACGGGTGAAATGTAGTTCGGGTTGTAGACCGAAGGTCCCGTAGCTGTCCTGCTGTCGTTCGTATTCGTGTTTGTGAGCGGCGCACCCGATGCTGGACCACTCCCCGGAAGCGCGATGCTTGGAGTGGAGATCAGTGGAGCATCGGGAGTACTGGTAGGGGTTGACGCTACGTTGTAGGTTGTTGCATATCCGCCCGTGGTTGTGACCTGGCCGACGCATGCAAGGGATGCGGTTAAGAGGATGCAGAGTGATAGTTTACCGAACATTGGAGACTCCTGGGATATGTGCGCACATCCCTTCGGCATTATTTTGCCGTTGTTCTCTGGGGCGCGGAATCAGTCCAGGCGCAAGGTATCCTGCAACCGTTGGATGTGAGAGCTGCTCAGAGGGATGCGATAGTACCCCTAATAGTTGACAATTTCCAGTGTTTCACCAGACAGCATGACCACTTTTAATAACGCAGCATTCCATCCGGCTCCATTCCTGTCAAACGCTCACCTGCAAACTTTTGCAGCCGCCATGCTCGGGCGGGCCGCCTTTGTCCCAAAGGTGGAACCCTGGTTCATTACGGTGGCTGGGGAAAGCAACCAGGTTCGCTGCGACTGCTCCTGGCAGGATGCCGGCCAGAAGGCAACTACCGCGCTGATTTGCCACGGGTTAGGTGGATCAAGCGCGTCGCCAATCGTGATCGGCATGGCTGCCGCCTTGTGGAAGGCGGGCATGAATGTGGTCCGCTACAACATGCGAAATTGCGGAGGCACCGAGGACCGCTGTCGCACGCTGTATCACTCTGGCATGCACGGCGACGTTGTGCGCGTCCTGGACGAACTGATCGCATGGGGCTGCGATTCCATCGTCCTGGTGGGATTTTCCGCGGGTGGAAACCTAATGCTGAATACCGCTGCTGCGCTCGGACGCTCTGCTCCCGGTCAGCTCAAGGCGGTAGCCTCAATCTGCGGTGCGATGGATGTGGCTGCTGCTGCCGACGCTCTGCATCAGGGCTTCAGCCGGTTCTATGAGTGGATGTTTGTTCGCGAACTGGTCGCGCTGTTTCAACGGAAAGTGAAGCTCTATCCCGACATCTTTCACCTCAATCACCTCCGTAAATTTCACTCCATTCGTGAATTCGATAACGACATCACTGCTCCGTATAGTGGATATCGCGATGCCGACGATATCTACGCTTCTATCAGTTCTTCACGCTGGGTTGAGCGAATTGCGATACCGACTCTAGTGATCCAATCGAACGACGATCCGTTCATTCGTCTGCTGCCTGCAACGCGGGAAAAGGTGAGAGGAAACCCAAGCATCACTTTTCTGGAAACTGAACGAGGAGGCCATTGCGGATTCGTCACGCAAGGCCGGCGTTGGTGGGCCGAGGAAGCAGTTGAAGCGTTCTTTGCCTCAGCGACCCGTGAGACAACCGGCCATCCCAGCCCGCTGACGGTCGGCGCCGCAGGTTGATAAACTTCAATTATGCCTGTTCCTCAAGTTCAATCTGTGCCCGCCGCCCGAGTACCCGGTACTCCAATCGCTTATTTCGAGTGTTCGAAGTGCGGTGAACGGCTCGATCCGAAAGTTCCTCAAACCTTGTGTCCGAAAGACGCTGGCTCGCTTTGGGTGCGTTATGACCTCAAGCAGGTTCGCGCTCGCGCAGACCGCGACGACATAGCTTCGCGCACGAGCACCATGTGGCGCTATCGCGAGCTGCTGCCGGACGCTGTACCCGTGACGCTAGGCGAAGGCCTGACGCCGATGCTGGCGAGCCGCAAGCACGCGAACGTTTGGATTAAAGACGAAGGCGCGAACCCGACCGGATCGTTCAAAGCCCGCGGTCTGTGTATGGCCGTGACGATGGCAAAGCATTACGGGCTGAAGAAGCTTGCAATTCCCTCTGCGGGAAATGCCGCTGGAGCGCTGGCTGCGTACTCCGCGGCTGCGGGCATCGAGGCGAACATCTTTATGCCGAAAGATGTGCCGGAGGCGAACCTGGTTGAGTGTAAGGCCTACGGCGCGAATGTCACGCTGGTCGATGGACTCATTAGCGATTGCGCGCGCATGGTTGGCGAACGCAAGCAGGCGGAAGGTTGGTTCGATATTTCCACGTTGAAGGAACCATTCCGCGTGGAAGGGAAGAAGACGATGGGTCTGGAGGTTGCCGAGCAACTTGGATGGCGCTTGCCCGACGCGATCTTCTATCCCACGGGCGGCGGTGTCGGTTTGATTGGCATGTGGAAGGCTTTCGACGAACTGGAGCAACTCAGCTGGCTAAGTTCCCGATCGAAGCGTCCCAAAATGGTAGCCATCCAGGCTGCCGGGTGCGCGCCTATACCGAAGGCGTTGGAGGAAGGGAAGAACGTCTCCGAGGCGTGGAAGGATGCCCACACATTTGCTTCTGGTCTGCGCGTGCCCAAGGCCTATGGCGACTATCTGATTCTCGACTTTGTTCGCAAGAGCGGCGGAACAGCCATCGCTATCTCAGACGAAGACATGCTGACGTCATTGCTGGAATGGTCGCGCGACGAAGGAATCTTCTTATGTCCGGAAGGTGCCGCAGCAACGGCGGCTTACGACAAGCTGTTGGCGAGCGGGTTCCTGAAGCCTAGCGATGAAGTCGTGATCTTCAATACCGGCACTGGGCTCAAGTACATCGACGTGATCTCGCAAGCGATGGGAATCACACGCTCAACCAACGGAACGGGATCGCAAGAGCCGGCAGAGCGCAAGATGGGCGGGATCATTGGGCCATATTAAAACCGGCTGTTTTGTGTCCGCTTACTAAGCTTCGAGATCGAAAGCGAATTCGATTTTAAAGAGCGGTGTCATCCATCGCTGGGCCGTTCGCGCGGAGATCTGCTGTTCTTGAATTTACCGCACCGCAGACAAAGAGCAAATCCCCGCTCCGCCTTAGAAGTTTTGAGAAACGGAAGCGAGTTGTGGGAGCGAGGGATGACAGAATTAGCAGCATTCGCGTGGCGATAGGTAACGCAAATCTAGTCAAATGACCGAACGTCTCTACTACAACGATTCCTTTCTCTACGACTTCGGAGGTCGCGTTCTCGACACCAGGGAACTCAAGCGAGAGGCAAATCAGTCCACTTGGGTGGTGAAACTCGACCGCACCGCTTTCTATCCGACCAGTGGTGGACAGCCGTTCGATACGGGCAGGATTACGACCGAATCCAAATCGGGAGTGTCTTTAGAAGCCGCAGTTGACGATGTTTTCGAAGACGAAGATGGAGAGGTGTGGCATCGCATCTCCAAGGTTCTGCCGCCTGGAGCGGAAGTGCGTGGAGTAATCGACGCGGAGCGCAGGCGTGATCACATGCAGCAGCACTCCGGCCAGCATCTGCTGTCGGCGGCGTTCATCCAGTTATTGAACGCGAAGACCGTTTCGTTCCATCTCGGGGAGGAGATTTCGACGATCGACATCAATTTCCTGGCTGCCTCGCAAGAGGATCTGATACGGGTTGAGCAGTTATCGAACGAGATCATTGCAGAAGATCGTCCGATCGCCGTTCGCTACGCCACTCGCGAGGAGGCAGCGCAGATGGGCGTGCGTAAGCTGCCGGAGCGCGCGGGCGAAATTCGGTTGATCGATATCAAGGACTTCGACCTCAACGCCTGTGGTGGAACACACGCCCAAAGCACCGGACAAATCGGTGGACTGTTCATTCGCAGGACCGAGAAGGTTAAGCAGGGAATGCGCGTCGAGTTTGTCTGCGGGCTGCGGGCTGTCAAGCTGGCACGCAAGGACTTCGAGATTCTAAGCGAGGCATCGGCACTGTATCCGTGCGCTCCCGGTGACTTGCCCGCCAACATAAGCAAGCAGCGCGAGGATGCCCGCGCAGTTCAAAAACGGGAAGGGCGCGTGCTCGAAGAACTGGCTGAGCTTAAGGCTGCGCAGCTGATCCACGATGCAGCTGACGAACCTGGTCCCAAAGTAATCGTTCAAACGTTCGAAGAACGCGATGCAAACTTTATTAAGCTACTCGCACAGAAGTTAACGAGCGCCGCCGGCGTGATTGCGCTGTTGGGCTCCGCGCAAGGGGCTCCGACGCTGGTTTTTGCACGGTCCTCGGATCTAAGTCCCGATATGGGAAGTCTGCTGCGTGAACTCGTATCCAGCGCTGGTGGTCGTGGTGGTGGAGGGAAAGACTTTGCTCAGGGCGGCGTGCCCGATAAAGAGAAGCTGCATTCGCTGCTGGCAGCTGCGAGCAAACGCGTCGTGTGAGAGGTGTAGTCGAGACGTCCGCATTGCAGACAGACCGAGTCTTTTTTGGCAGGTTAGATCAGGCGCTGATAAAATCAATTTGCCTACCGAACGTGGGGCTATAGCTCAGCTGGGAGAGCGCATCGTTCGCAACGATGAGGTCGTCGGTTCGATCCCGACTAGCTCCACCAAAACAAAACACTTACAAGCCGCCGTTTTCAAATCACGTCCCAT
>Ga0126378_10004638_pt1 | contig 10535 bp, 8 predicted proteins | sample PanSoiMetPlot_23_FD_92587 | JGI IMG/M metagenome (GOLD analysis project Ga0126378, IMG submission 92587) | Tropical forest soil microbial communities from Panama - MetaG Plot_23 | ecosystem: Environmental > Terrestrial > Soil > Tropical forest > Bulk soil | place: Panama | collected 2016-02-17
GCACGCGCCGAGCCTAGTCGCCGACGGGCTCTGCGTCTGCCTTGGTCGCGGCGGTCAGAGCAGGTCGTGTAGCTGGAGCGTCTGGTCGCGGCGCGGGCCGACCCCGACGGCTGCGATCGGCGCGCCGATCATGTCTTCCAGAGCGGTGAGGTAGGCGCGGGCGTTGACCGGCAGGTCGGTCAGCTGCCTGGCGTGCGAGATGTCCTCCCACCAGCCGTCCAGGTACTCGTAGACCGGCTTGGCGTGGTGGAACTCCGTCTGGGTCATCGGCACCTCGTCGTGGACGACGCTGTCGATCTCGTAGCCCACGCAGATGGGCACCTTGTCCAGCCCCGAGAGCACGTCGAGCTTGGTGATGAAGTAATCCGTGATGCCGTTCACGCGCGTGGCGTACCTGGCGATCACGGCATCGAACCAGCCCGTGCGGCGCGGCCTGCCGGTCGTCACCCCGTACTCGCCGCCGACCTTGCGCAGCCACTCGCCCTGCTCATCGGCCAGCTCGGTGGGGAACGGCCCGCTCCCGACCCTGGTCGTGTAGGCCTTGAGGATCCCGACGATCCTGGTGATCCTGGTAGGTCCGATTCCCGAGCCCACGCTGGCGCCGCCGGCCGTCGGCGACGACGACGTCACGAACGGGTACGTGCCGTGATCGACGTCAAGCAAGGTCGCCTGCGCGCCCTCGAGCAGCACGACCTTGCCCTCGTCGAGCGCCTTGTTCAGAACCAGGCCCGTGTCGGCGACGTAGCGGCCAAGCCGCTTGCCGAAACGGACGTATTCATCACAGACTGCCGCCGCGTCGATGCCGCGCCTGTTGTAGACCTTCGTGAGTACCTGGTTCTTCTCCCTCAGCACGAGTTCGAGCTTCTGGCGCAAGATGGTCTCGTCGAATAGGTCCTGCACCCTGATCCCGACCCTCGCCGCCTTGTCGGCATAGGTGGGCCCGATGCCGCGCCCGGTCGTCCCGATCCTCGCCTTGCCGAGGTACCGCTCGGTGACCTTGTCCAGCGCGATCTGGTGCGGCATGATCAGGTGCGCGTTGGCGGAGATCAGCAGCCGCTCGCAGGAAACGCCGCGCGCCTCGATCCCGTCGATCTCCTCGATCAGCACCGCCGGGTCAATGACGACCCCGTTGCCGATGACCGGCGTCGCGTGCTCGGACAGCACGCCCGAGGGCAGCAGATGCAGCGCGTAACTCTCGTCGCCGATCACGACCGTATGCCCGGCGTTGTTGCCGCCCTGGTACCTGACGACATAGTCCACGCTGTCGCCGAGCAAGTCGGTCGCCTTACCCTTGCCCTCATCGCCCCACTGGGCGCCAACAATCACGACGGCGGGCATGAATACAGGCTAGCGAGCGCCGCGGCCGCGGAGAGTGAGCCGGGCTTGCAGGACCCGTGGGTGCGTCGGGGCTCGCGGGACTCGGTTGCTGCTGGATGCTCGCCTGCCGCTGGGCTAGCGGGACTCGGTTGCTGCTGGATGCTCGCCTGCCGCTGGGCTCCTCAGGGTCGCTGGTGGCCAGCCCGGCTTAGCTCCCCTCGAGCGCCGTTGCGGGCGCGGGGCTTAGCTCCCCTCGAGCGCCGTTGCGGCCGCCGGGCTCGAATCGCGGAGGAAGTCCCTTGTCCTGTTCACCTCGTCCTGCTCGCCAATTGCCGCTGCGGCCTCGCTGAGAAAGTACAGGGCTCGCAGGAAGCCGCGGTTCGGCTCGTGCTCCCAGGGGATCGGGCCGTGACCTCGCCAGCCAGCCCGGCGCAGCTGATCGAGGCCCCGGTGGTATCCGGTCCTGGCGTAGGCGTACGCAGCCACCGGGTCGGCGGGCAGAGCCCGCTCGGCCAGAGCCGCCCAGGCGGCAGAGTAAGCGGGGAACCTCGCGGCGACCGAGGAGGGATCCTCACCGTCGGCCAGCGCCTGCGCCGCTTCGCTGTTCTCGGGCAGGTAGGTGGGCGGCGGCGTCGGTTCGCCCAGCAAGTTGTGATGCGTCATGGCACTATCCTGCCGGCTCTGCCAAATCGCCCGCGCGGCCCCGGGCAACTCCCGTCCCGAGGGCGCGGGCAACACCCGTCCCGAGGGTGGGGGCAACTCCCGCCCTACCGACTCGCAGCCGGGTTGCCAGCGGCCGGGTTGCCAGCGGCTGGCTACTAGCGGCCCGGGAACCGACGCCGCGCACACAAACCGTTCGCCGTCGCCGACAACGACACTGTGAGCGTCGTCGAGCTGACCTCAACCAGTGGCCCGCCCCGGCCCGTCTCGCGCAACTTCGGCCTTCCTGATCCACGTGCCAGGTCGGCTACGCCCGGCTCACGAGGCGCTACCTTCTGTTTGCGGCCCGCGATTCCGGCGCGGATCCGCTCGCCAGGGCCACCGATCGGCTACCTCGCACCGCAACCAACCACATACGGTGCCCGAACCGCTACTCGCGGCTGCCTTCCGGTACGAATGCCCGGGGTGTCGGCTGTCTCTCTCGGACTAGGCACGGATTGGGCGACCACAAACCGGGCGACTCGGACGCTGAATTGACCGCAATCCGTGCCATGTCAGAACCGACTGTCAAGCTGGCGCCATGAGCGAGGCGCAGTTGCCCTATTCCGGCCGATTCGCCGGTCTTCTGACAACAGCTGAACTATTAGGCGCTGGCTTCACGGATGCCAAGATCAAGGCGTTACTCAAACATGGTGTCCTGATGAGGGTCTGCCGAGGTGCCTACGCCTGCTCGGAACAGGTTGCCGAGCTAAAACGCAAGGACGAGCGAACCGAACGCTTGTTATCGGTCGCGGCCGCCGTCGCGCTGGCCGGACGACCGGCGGTCGCAAGTCACGAAGACGGGGCCATCGTGCACGGCCTGGCCCTGCTGGATCGCCCTCGCGCGGACATTGTCAGGGTCATCCGCCCGCCTGCAGCACCAGGGAGCCGAACTGGCCGACCCGGCGTACGGGTGCATCATGGCACGCTGCCACCGCACCACATGACGGTCAGGGACCAGATGCCGGTGACGTCGGTGGCTAGGACGGTGACCGATCTCGCCAGGACCTTGCCTTTCAGGTCCGGTGTCGTCGTTGCCGACTCTGCGCTTCACGGGTTCCAGACGGGCCAGCCAGAGCTCGTCAATGTGATCAAAGACTGCTCCCGATGGCCGGGCGTCGAGAAGGCCAGGCAGGTCGTCGAATTCAGCAATCCGCTCGCCGAGTCGCCGTTCGAGTCGATTGCGAGGGTCGCGTTTCGCGACGGCGGGTTGCCGCCGCCGATGCTCCAGGTCCACATCACTGAGTCCGTCCGCGTAATCGCGCGCGTGGACTTCTTGTGGGACAAACACGCCACCGTCGCCGAGGCGGACGGTGCGATGAAGTACGCGGACCCCGAACGTGCGAGGCAGCAGCTCAGACGGGACGCCGAGCTTCGCCGAGCCGGTTACGAGGTAGTTCATTTCACCTGGCACGACCTCATGTCGGCGCCCGAGCAGGTAGTTCAAGCCATCAGAGTGGCGTTTAACCGCGCCGCCAGACTGCGAGGGCGGACCAGCTGACCGGCAGCGCTTACACCGGCTAATCGCCGTCGTCCGCGGAGTTCCTCCCGTCTCTCGGGCCGAACACCGCGATGGCATCGGCGTCGCTGGCCGCGGACCTGACGTAGTACTCTGCCCACCGCCTTGCGTCCGGGTAGGCGGACTCGGCAGCGATGCGATCGCAGGCTCGGTCAAGATCGAACTCCGTAACCCGAAGGTCCACACCTGGTCCGAGCAGTGCCCAATGGGCGCCTGCGCCGCCGTAAGGCATGCCGACGCTGCCGGGATTGATCACGATCCGCCGGTCAACGAGTCTGGCAAACGGCATGTGCGTGTGACCGCAGACCACCGTGCGGACTGAGGGCTCGAGGCCAGCGAAAACCTCTGCCCACCGGCTGAGGCGGGAGTCGACGAGCACGACCTCCTCGTCGTCCCTCGGCGTTGCATGGCAGAACACCGTGTTCCCGAGCCCGGCGATCTTGATGGTCGCCGACAACGGCAGTCCAGCAAGCAGATCGACTTGATCATCGCGGAACTGTTCGGCGGCCCAGGTGGAGATCGGATCGGCTACCTCCGTTCGCCCGTTCCTGCGGCATTCAACTAGCGCACGATCGGCATTGCCGCGGACCCAGAGCGCTCTGTCACCGAGCCCGCTCAATACCTCGAGGGTCTCCACTGGCAGCGGGCCTGTTGCCAGATCGCCTGTCAGCACTATCCGGTCGGCCGTGGCGACGTCCGGCTCGGCAAGGACGGCCTCGAGCGCGGGAAGCGCACCATGGATATCGGAGAAGACTGCAACCCGCATCGGTAACTCCAAAGCAGCGAGGGGGCTGAGGGGACGTCAAGGGCCAGGTAGCGGCCAGGAACGGGTACCAGCCACCTAGGCCAGCTTCTTCCCGGCCGACAGCAGGTCCTCGCAAGCGTGCACGACGCGTGCCGCCATTGAAGCCTCGGCCGCCCTGCCCCAGGTGCGCGGGTCGTAGTCCTTCTTCCTCCCGACGTCTCCGTCGACCTTGAGCACGCCGTCGTAGTTGACGAACATGTGACCAGCGACCGGCCTGGTGAACGCGTACTGAGTGTCGGTGTCGACGTTCATCTTGACCACGCCGTAGGAGATGGCCTCGCGAATCTCTTCGAGCGCGGACCCTGAGCCCCCGTGGAACACCAGATAGAACGGGGCTGGCCTGCCGTACGCGGCGCCCGCCGCGTCCTGAATCTCCTTCAGGATCGATGGGCGGAGCTTGACGTGACCTGGCTTGTAGACCCCGTGTACGTTGCCGAACGTGGCCGCATGAATGTACCGCCCGCGCTCGCCGAGCCCGAGTGCCTTGGCGACCGCCATGGCGTCTTCTGGAGTGCTGTAGAGCTTCTCGTTCATCTCGCCGGTGACGCCATCCTCCTCGCCGCCGACCACGCCGATCTCAAGCTCCATGACTGTCTTGGCGCTGGCACACTCTTCGAGCAGCTCGGACGCGATCTTCATGTTCTCATCGAGGGGCACGGCCGAGCCGTCCCACATGTGCGACTGAAAGAGCGGCTGCCCACCACGGGCGACGCGCTCCTTGGAGATCTGGACCAGCGGACGCATGTACCCGTGGAGCTTCTCTTTCGGGCAGTGGTCGGTGTGCAAGGCGATGTGCACGGGATACTTCGCCGCGACGACATGGGCGAATTCGGCCAGCGCGACTGCCCCGGTCACCATGTTCTTGACCGACCCTGACAGATATTCGGCGCCGCCCGTCGACACCTGGACTATGCCGTCGCTGCCGGCGTCGGCGAATCCGCGCATCGCCGCGTTGAGCGTCTGGCTGGACGTCACGTTGATCGACGGGTAGGCGAAACCCTGTACCTTCGCCCGGTCGAGCATCTGGGCGTAGATCTCAGGTGTCGCGATGGGCATGACGAACCGCTCCGGCTCCCTCTCCTCGGGTCTGCGCTTCTAGTATCTCGCGCGGGTCGCCAATGGCGCAGGAGCTGTCCGGGCTGCTGCGCCGAGGGTAACGGGAACCTCTCAACCGCAGCCCGGTTGGTCAGCTCAGGCCCAGGTCGGCGAGCTCGAACGCGGCCAGATACGGCAGGCGGCGCTGTTCGACCGCCGCTCGCGCGCCCCTGTCGACTACGACCGCAACGCCCACGACCCGTGCACCTGCCTCCGTCAGCGCGTCGACCGCGGTGAGAACCGACTTGCCGGTCGTCGACGTGTCCTCCACCGCGAGCACGCGCAGCCCGGCCACGTCGGGACCCTCGATCCTGCGCTGCAGACCATGCCCCTTCTCGCCTTTGCGGACGATAAAAGCGTTCAGCGGTCTGCCCTGCTCAGCCGCGGCGTGCATCATCGCGGTGGCCACCGGGTCGGCCCCGAGGGTGAGGCCGCCGACCGCGGCGAAGCCCAGGCCGCGAGTGAGGTCGAGCATGACGCGGCCCGCCAGCCGCGCCGCAGCACCGTCTAGGAGCACCCGCCGCAGATCGACATACCAGTCGGCCTGCTGACCGGATGACAAGGTCACCTTGCCGCGAACGATAGCTTTCGACCGTATTTGATCCAGCAGCTCCGTCCGGTCGGTCACGCCTGCGAGCCTAGCGACGGCCGGCGGCGCGCAGGCGATGGGTCCGCGCTTCGCCCAGGGCTCAGCTGAGAAATCTGATGCATCGTTCGATTCATAACGGGACGCACTGGCGGCTCGGATCACGAGATGAGAGTCCCCTGGTGGGCCGACCGATTCCCCCCGATCGCGGTGCGCGGCACGCTGATGCCGGGCTGCGCGCAATGCCCGTGATCTGCGCGATTCGTCACGAAGGCCGCTAGCCGCTGGTAACGTCTCGCGTCAGGGGAAAGGATGGTGTCTCGGGTGGATCGCTGTGCGCTCTTCGTCGATGCGGGCTACGCCCTCGCTGACGGCGCTATGGCCGTTCATGGCACGCGCCGCCGGGACTCCGTGTCCTGGGATCACGCCGGACTCCTCAAGCTCCTCGCCGGGCTGGCCAGAGACCGGACAGGGCTGCCGGTGCTGCGCTGCTACTGGTATGAGACGGCAGAGGACCGCACCACCGAGCACGACGCCCTCGCCGAGATGCCTGGCCTGAAACTACGTCTCGTGAGCTTGCGACCTGGTCGGCGCGAAGGTATCGAAAGTCAGCTCCGGCGCGACATTGTGACGCTGGCCAAAAGCGGCGCGATCGCCGATGCCTTCATCGCCAGCGCTGACGAACATTTGGCAGAGATGGTCGGTGAGGTTCAGGACCTGGGCCTGCGAGTCGTCATCTTGCACATCGCTTCCGACGGAGGCTGGACCATTCCTCAGCCGCTCCGGCAGGAGTGTGACGACATTGTTGAAATATCCGGCGTCCACCTGCGGCCGTTTGTCGATCTGATCCGCGGCGCTGAACCGGCGACGCTTAATGAGCAGTATGCGACCGCAGGTTATGGCTCGGATTCTGGCGCGAACCGCAATGGTTCGCACCAGGATGCGAGGCCGGAAAGCGGCGCTCCTTTCGGAGCGCTGCCCGCAGCGGTCGGCGACTACGCGGGGAGGGTCGGTTCCGACTTTGGTCCGACGCGGTCAGACAGCAGCGTCGGCCCGGCTCAGCAAGGTCCCACTCAGCCGTACATGGACAGCAGGTCGGCGCATGAGGCAGCCGCTCGGCAGGCCGCCACCACACAGGTCGGCACCACGCAGGTCGGCGCCTCGCAGGCAGGCACGGCACAGTCGGGCACCACGCAGGCAGGCACCACGCAGGCAGGCACGGCACAGTCGGGCACCCCGCAGGCAGGCACCCCGCAGGCAGGCACCGCGCAGGCAGGCACCGGGTACATGGGCACCGCGCAAGCCGGCACCGGGTACATGGGCACCGCGCAAGCCGGCACCGGGTTTGCGGGCACAGCGCAGGCAAACCCCGTGGCGGCAACCGCGCAGGCTGGCCTGGAGAGCGCTGGCGCGGGACCGGCCGGGCCGGGCTCAGTCGGCACGCATCATGGAACCAGTGGTCTTGCCGGAACGGCGCAAATCGGAACTGACCAGGGCGGCATCGAGCAGTTCAGCCATGGACCGCTCGGCAACGGGCGCATCGATCTGGACCAGCACGGAGCCAGGCAAGCTCGAATGCCGGATTTCGGTGCCGCGCAGGCCGACGCGGGTGGGTTCGGCGTACAGGCTGGCCCGGAGCAGTTCGGTGCGCGGCAAGGCCGCGCGGGGGAGTTCGGCGCCCAGGCTGGCCCGGAGCAGTTCAGGGCGGAGCAAGGCCGCGCTGGGGAGTTCGGCGCCCACGTCGGCCGGGACCAGTTTGGTGCGGGACAGGGCCGCGCCGACCAGCCCGCTAGCGGGTCAGGCGGCCATGGGCAATACGGATCGGGCCAGTTCGGCGACGGTCAGAATAGCGCCGTGCGGCCGGACAGTCGTGTCCACCCCGGCAGCGCAGAACGCGGCGGCCAGAAGCATCCTGGCAGCCCGGAGCCCAGCCGCGGCACGAGCCAGCTCGCAGCGGCAGCGCAAGCCGGACGGCAGCCTGGCGGCACGGGGCAGAACGCCCAGCCGCCGCAGCACGCTGCAGCGAGCGCGGCCTCGATGCATCAAGGCACCCATGGACCCGGTGGACCACGGCACGAGTACGGCGTCACTCAGGAGCCGCGCGCCGCGCAGGTCGGGGGCGTATTGCCAGGCGTTCGAATGGCCGAGGCCGTCCAGGAACCGGTAACACCGCAGCACGCCGTACCAGCAGCGTCGCATACGCCGCACGGCGCAGGTATAACACAGCACGCCACGCCGGTCGGCTTTCCCCAGCCCGGTCCGCAGGTCGCTGGCGTAGCGCCGCAACATACGCGGGGCGGCGGACCGCTGCACGCGCCGCAGGGTGCTCCGCCGCACGCCGCTCACGGCATGGCACAGCACGCGTCGCCGGCAATGCCGCAGTACGCGTCTCGCGGCGGCGTTCCACAGCACGCCCCGTCCGGTGGGCATCCTGGCAGTAGCGGGCATGGCCCGACCGCGGCCGGCCTGAGCCACGATCGCCCCGGACCCGACGCCGCCGGGTACAGGACTGCGGCCGAGCCGGCCGGCGGCTACCAGAGCGGTCTTGGCCCGAGCGGTGCCGCACAGCCCGCCGGTCATGGCGGCGTCGGCAATCAAGACCGCATTGCGCGCGGCATCCATGCACAAGCGGGCCCGCATGAGAACGGCCACGGCGTCGCGAGGCCGGCTGCCGGCTACCAGAACGACGGGTCCTCGGTTGGCTACCAGGGCGCTGCTGCCGGGCAGGCCGGCTCTGGGCATGACGGCTCCGGGCGGGATTTTCCTGACGGCCGGACTCGACACTTGTCTGGCTTGACCGGTTACCAGGGGAGCCAGAGCAGCTATCCGAATGGGTCAGGCCAGAACGGATCAGCGAACGCTTCCGCTCAGCGCTATCTCGATGATCAACGCCGTGGCGGGTACGCCTCGCTCGGCCCATTCCAGCCTGGCAGTCCTGTAGACGGCGGTGCCGCCAATGGTGGCCTACGTGATGGTGAGCCATCTCGTCCCACGTCGGCAGGATTCGCGGCTGCTCCCACGCCCGTTCAGCCTCAGCCTTACGGTGCGGCCGATCGCGGCTACATCCCCGCTCAGCCTGGAGGGGTTACGCAGGGCCCGCCGGTGCCCGGCTCCGATCAGCACGCGCGAAACGCCTATCGAGCCGCCCAGCCGCAAAGCAGCGGAGGCTACGGCCAGACTGCCGCTCAGCCGCAAAGCAGCGGAGGCTACGGCCAGACTGCCGCTCAGCCGCAAAGCAGCGGAGGCTACGGCCAGAGTCAGGAGGGCCAGGCCCTGCCGGCAGTCCGGCCCGCTCAACCCGTCGCCGTCTCGCTTCCCGACGCGGTCAAGGCGGCGTACGGCGAGGGCTATAACTTCGGCGAGTCGGTTGGCAGGGGCGCTCCGGGCCTGTGGCTCGAGGCTGTGCTCGCTCGCAAGCCGAGGATGCCTTCTGACCTCGAGGCGAGGCTGCTCCAGGAGTCAAGCCTGCCGATCGACTCGCTGCTGCATGACGAGGTGCGCCATTCTCTGCGCCGTGGCTTCTGGGACGCGCTGGAGAGCGTGCGACGTTAAACCGGTGCATTGAAGCTGATGCCGGCGCTGAAGCACGCTACTGCCGGGTATCTTCGTTAACGTGGTCGTCCTAAATCGCGAGGAATTCGACGCTATCGAAACCGACGCTGCCCTGACTGGCGACCACAAGACGGCTGCTGAGCGAATGACAACCCTGGCGGCGACGGGCATCCAGAGCGAGTCCATGACGCGCGCCGAGGCATTTGTCCGCGCCGGAGAACAATGGCTTCTAGCCGACAATCCGCGCGCAGCCGTAAATGGCTTCCGGATGGCGATCGCCGATGGCGGGCCGGTCGACGTTGATCCGCGCGCCCCCCTTTGCCGGGCGCTCTTCCAGCTTGGCAGCCGGGACGAGGCATATTCGCTGATGGAGACCATGCGGTCCGAGGGCAGGACGGATGCGCGCGCTTGCGAGACGATCACTGAGCTACTGGTCGAGCAATCGGACCTGAGAGGCGCGCTTGACTGGGCGACCGCCGGGGTGGAGCTCATCCTGCAGGGGTCGGGCCAGCGCGGCGGTCCCGGCTACAGCGGGCTCAACGAACTGCTCAGGCTCCGCTACCGGATCCGCAACGACTTGCGGCTGCCCGAGGACGAGTACGACCGGATGCTCTCCGCCTGACGCCGCTGGCCCGGGTGCGGACGGCCACGACCCTGCGGTCCGCCGCTAGCGGCGGACCGCAGGGCTCCGAGCCGCACTGACTGTCAGCGAATCCGAGTCCTCGTCGAGGTCGACGATGACTTCGCCGCCGTCCACGATCTCCCCCGCTAGCAGCTTGCGGGCAAGCTGGTCTCCGATCGCGGACTGGATGAGCCGTCTCAGCGGCCGCGCGCCGAAGACGGGGTCGAACCCGGTGACGGCCAGCCATTCCCTTGCTGCCGGTGTCACCTGGAGCGTCAGCCTGCGGTCACCCAGGCGCCGTGAGAGCCTGTCGATCTGCATGTCGACGATCTGGGTCAGC
>Ga0126378_10004639_pt1 | contig 10533 bp, 10 predicted proteins | sample PanSoiMetPlot_23_FD_92587 | JGI IMG/M metagenome (GOLD analysis project Ga0126378, IMG submission 92587) | Tropical forest soil microbial communities from Panama - MetaG Plot_23 | ecosystem: Environmental > Terrestrial > Soil > Tropical forest > Bulk soil | place: Panama | collected 2016-02-17
CTCGAGCATGACCTGATCGGCCTGGATCTGAACTTCCGTCACTTCGACCTGTCGCTCGCCAGACGGCGTGAGACTCGCAATCAGGTGGTACTGGAAGCGGCCGCCGCACTTCGGGAGGCCGGCTTCGGCATCAAGGCCGCAACCGTCACCCCTGAGGGCGCCGGCGACGTCGGCAGCCCGAATGCGATCCTGCGACAGGCGATCGACGGCCGTGTGATCGTGCGCACAGGACGCCGCATCCCCGGCGTCCGACCGCCGGCGCCCGTCTACTCCCCGATCTCGGTAATCCGCATGGCCGTAGACGACGCCTATGGCGCCAGAGAGTGGCGTGAAGGCGCCGGGCTGGCAGAGTGCGCCTACAGGACCGAGAGGATCAGCAGGCGTACCTGCCGCATAGTCGCGGAGTACGCGTTCGAGCATGCCCACCGGGTCGGGGCACGCGTCTTCGGCGGACCCAAGTGGACGGTCAGCCCGGTCTACGAGGGGCTCTTCAAAGAGGAGATGGATCGCGCCGCCGCGCTCCACCCTCATGTCCCATACGAACCACGGTTGATTGACGCCACCTACGCGCTGCTGCTGGCAACGAGCGGGGAGTCCCTCGTCATCCCGGCACTGAACCGCGACGGCGACAACCTGAGCGACCTCGTCATGCAGATGTTCGGCACCATCGCCGGCGCGGAGTCGGTCCTGCTGGCATTCGACGCTGAAGGCGCGGTCTGCGTGGCCATGAGTGAAGCACCGCACGGCACCGCGCCGGCGCTCGAAGGCAAGAACGTGGCCAATCCCATGGCCATGATCCTGGCGGTGGCCGGTGTCCTGCACCACATGCCTGAGCGAGCTTCCCGCAGCACCTCACGAGCCATTTACGAGGCGACCCTGGAGGCGGTGTCGGACGGCATCAAGACGGTGGACCTGGGCGGTCACGCCAGCACGAGTGAGTTCACCGACGAGGTGATCCGGCGGGTGCGCACAAAGGTCGATGTCTGGAGCTCGCTGGCCGATATCGAACGGTAGCCGTGCCCCCAGACGCAGCCATCAGCGCCTGCAAGGCGCCCGGTCGCCTGGGACGTCGGGTGCTCCGCACCCGGCGGTTACAGTCCACTAGATGCTCTGGATAGGCACCTCCGGCTGGCAGTACGGACACTGGCGGGGCAGCTTCTACCCGAAGGGCGTGCCCCAGCGCGAGTGGCTGGCCTTCTACGCCGACCGCTTCGCGACCGTCGAACTCAACAACTCCTTCTACCGCCTCCCGGAGACGGCCCAGTTCGAGCACTGGCGCGAGCAGACCCCGGACGACTTCGTCGTCGCCGTCAAGATGAGCCGCTTCCTGACCCACCTCAGGCGCTTGCGCGACCCCGAGGGACCGGTCGATCTTTTTCTGGAGCATGCCAGCGGGCTGGGCCCGAAGATGGGCCCCGTCCTCATCCAGCTCCCACCCCGGATGCTCGCGGACCCAGAGCGCTTGAGCGCGACCCTCGACCGCTTTCCGAGAAGTGTGCGCGTCGCCGTCGAGCTCCGAGACGCCAGCTGGTTTGTGGATCGGGTACGAGCCGTTCTGGAACGGCATGGTGCCGCCCTCTGCCTTGCCGACTCACCACACCGCACGACGCCGGCCTGGCGCACGGCCGATTGGGGCTTCGTGCGCTTTCATGAGGGCCGCGCCTGGCCTCCTCCCTGCTACGGCGAGCACGCCCTGGCGAGCTGGATCGACAGCATCGCCCGTCTCTGGCCCGCCGAGGCGGAGGTCTTCTGCTACTTCAACAATGACTCTCGAGCCTGCGCCGTGCGTGACGCGATCACCTTCGCCGGTCTGGCAAGGAGGGCGGGCTTCACCCCCAGCCGCGTGCCGGCGGCCGAGGAGGTTCACGTCAGCGCCTGATCAGCGCCGCGCCGTACGTCTGACCGCTCTGGCTCGCACGTACGATCGTCTCGACGAGCGTGCGTAATCCATACCGTGATCGGCCAGGCGGGCGAGCCCGCCGCTCCCTCGTCTTCTGGCCGATGACCTCGCCCTTCCTCATGGCCCTGGTCGCGGTCCTTGTGGCGCTGGTGTTGCTGCTTCAGTTTGGCGTCCTCACCTATACGTTCGCGCACCTGGGCCTGGACTCCGCCACGGTTTCTCTGGTCCTGCTGGCGACCTTCCTCGGCAGCGCGGTCAACCTCCCGCTCTTCCGGATGCGCTCAGGACGGATGCTCGTCGAGTCGCGAGTGGTCAGCTTCCTGGGCGTGCGCTACGTCGTGCCCGCCGTCTGGGTGCCGCAGCACACCGTCGTTGCGGTCAACGTAGGTGGTGCTGTGGTGCCCGTAGCCGTGTCGCTTTATCTCTTCGTGCATGGCCGGCTTGGGCTCGCGGCGCTGCTTGCGATCGCCCTGGTGACCGCCATCGTGTACCTCGTGGCCCGCCCGGTCGCGGGAGTCGGGATCGTCGTCCCGGGGCTGCTCCCGCCCCTGGTGGCTGCGACTGCGGCCCTCGTCCTGGCGGGCGCCGCCGCGCCGCCGGTCGCCTACGTTGCCGGAGTGCTTGGCACTCTGATCGGAGCCGACCTGCTCAACCTGCACCGGATCAGGCGCATGGGAGCGCCGGTGGTGTCGATCGGTGGCGCCGGCACCTTCGACGGCATCCTGCTGAGCGGCGTCATAGCCGTACTCATCGCCAGCCTGTAGCGACGGCTACCCGGTCTCGATCTTCTTGAAGGCCTCGGCATACTCGAAGCCGGCCTTCTCCCCTGCCTGGCGCATCCGCTCGTGGATCCACTTTCGCGGCCCATCGGGGTCCATGCCCGGTTTGTTGAACTGGCTGCGGTGGCGGAGAATCGCCTCGATCTTCTTGTCGACGAGCCCGGTCGCATCCACGAAGTGGTCTGCGGCCTCGAAGCCGGGCAGCCACACCTCCTTGACCTTGTGCGCTTCAAGTCCTTCGGTCAGGAGCTCGGGGTACGCCCGCGGGTTGCGCGCGTCCGGATAGACCGCGCTGAGCGTCGCCTCGCCTACTGCCAGGTGATCGGGATGGGAGGCGCCGATACCGATGCCGATGTTCCGCACCGGCGCGTGAGTCATCACCAGTTCGGGCTTGAAGCGACGGATCTCGCGTGTGATCGCCTTGCGAAGCTCGACAGTGGGGGCCAGGTGGCCGTCGCGAAAGCCAAGGAACACGACATCCCGGACACCCAGCACCTGCGCGGCCGCTCGCTGCTCGCTGTACCGGGTCGCCGTCAGCTCGGCGTCGGGTACCGTCGGGTCCTCACCGCCCTGGGAGCCGTCGCTGCAGATCACGTAGTACACGTCTGCGCCATCGCCCGCCAGCCTGGCCACGCTGGCGCCAAACCCAAATTCAGGATCATCGGGATGCGCGGCAACCACCAGCACACACTCGTAGCGCCCGTTCTTCTGTTCGTCACCCACGGCGTCTGAGGGTAAAACAGACAGCTGCGCCACCGTGTTCCCGTTCCCCGAGCGTGACGTCGCCGCCCATGCCCCGCACGAGCCCTCGAGCAAGGAAGAGGCCGAGACCGGCCCCGCCCGCCTGCTGGTCCAGTCGAGCGAACTTCTCGAACGCCCGCTCCCTCTGTGGAGCCGGGATGCCGGGTCCTCGGTCAAGCACCAGGAGGCTGACGACGTCGGGCTCGGCGCTCACGGTCACCTCGACCGGGGTCCCGACGGGCGAGAAGTGAATGGCGTTCACCATGACGGCGCGGAGCGCCCTCAGCGCCTGCTCGCGATCGACCTCCACCACAAGGTCATCGTGACCCGCGATCTGGATCGCCCGATCAGGCGCCACCCGCTCGGCCGCCTCGACCACCTCCGCCACCAGCGACGACAGGGCGACCGGCTCGATCGTGAACCGGAGATCGCCGCTCTCGAGGTGAACGGCCACGAGCAGGTCGTCGATCAAGTCCGCCATCGCCGCCGCGCTGGCGTCGATAAGCGTCAGCATCTGTTCTCGGCTGCCGGCCGGCAGGCGGTCGGTCTCGTCGACCAGCAGGGTGGCGGCGCCGCGGATGACGGTCAGGGGCCTGCGTAGCTCGTGACCGAGGACACGGAGGGCCTCCGCGCAGGCGTCGGGCACGGTCAGCCGACGACCTCCACCTTAACCAGGTTCGTGCGGCCCTGTTCGCCAACAGGCACCCCTGCCACGAACGCGATCCGGTCGCCCGGCCGCATCAGAGCCGCGGCCAGCGCCGCATCTTTCCCTTTGGCGAGCAGGTCGTCCGTGTCGACAGCCCTCTCCACCTGGAGCGGCACCACGCCAGCGTACAGTGCGGTGCGACGCAGCACGTGAGGATGAGGGCTTGCAGCAATCACGGGGACGGTCGGCCGCGCTTTGCTAACACGGCGAGCGGTTGCTCCTGATTCGGTGAAGGCCAGGATTGCTCGCGCCCCCACCTCCTCGGCGATGGTCGCGGCGGCCTGAGCCATGGCGTCTGCGATCGTCCGATGGAGGGACTGCGCTGATGCGGAACCGGCGGCGGAACCGCGCCGGCCTCCGCCCGGGAGTGAGCCTCCCTCCGGACCGCGCCCTCGCTGGTAGCCGGGGTGTTCCTCGGCCGCGCGACAGATCCTGGCCATGGCCCGCGTCGCCTCTACGGGGTGGGCGCCCACCGAGGTCTCCTGTGACAGCATCACAGCGTCGGTGCCGTCCCAGATGGCGTTGGCGACGTCGGAGGCCTCTGCCCGCGTTGGCCGGTTGGAGCTGACCATCGACTCCAGCATCTCGGTGGCCGTGATCACCGGAACGCCTGCCCTGTTGCAGCGGTCGATCACATCCTTCTGAATGGCGGGCACCTCGGCCAGCGACATCTCCACGCCCAGGTCGCCCCTGGCGACCATGACGGCGTCGACGCAGTCCATGAGCTCGCCGAGCCGGCGGATGGCCTCGGCGCGCTCCAGCTTGGCGACAACCGGAGTGTCGAGACCGTGCGAAGCAAGCGCAGAGCGGCACGCCCACACGTCGGCAGCACCCCTGACGAACGAAAGAGCGATGTAGTCGAACCCGATCTCAGCACCCACCGCGAGATCGGCCAGGTCTTTGTCAGTCAGCGGCGGCAGGTCCACGGCCCGGCCAGGGGCGATCACTCCCTTGCGGGCCTCCAGAAGGCCGCCGCGTGTGATCGCGCAGCGAGCTTCCGTTCCGTCCGCTTCTATCACTCTCAGCTCGATCTGCCCGTCGGCAAGCAGAACCCGGTCTCCGGGCGTCAGGCTCTCGATCAGCTGCGCGTGGCTCACCGGCACCAGCTCTGCGTTCCCAGTCACGCGACGGGCCGTCAGCGTGACCTGCCGGCCACGTGCGAGCCTGACCACGGGCGGATCCAGCGTGCCAGAGCGAACCTTGGGCCCCTGCAGATCCTGCAGAAGCGCGACGTGGCGTCCGGCGGCGCGGGCGGCCTCACGAACCGTGCAGGCAGCCTGCCGGTGCTGGTCGGCATCACCGTGAGAGAAGTTCAGCCGCGCGACGTCCATACCGGCCGCAATCAGCCGCCGAACCACGCTCGGCGAGGTGCTGGCCGGGCCGAGCGTGCAGACGATGCGAGTGCGTCGCACTACTCGCTGGACAGGAGGCGCTGGCGGGTGACTTCGTAGAGCAGGACCGCGGCGGCGGCGGACGCGTTGAGGCTTGCGACCCGGCCCGCCATGGGCAGCCGGATGCGTGCGTCGCAGCGCTCGCGTACGAGGCGGTGAACGCCCCGAGCCTCGCCGCCGACCACCAGAAGTGATGGTCGAGTGAGGTCGAGCTGCCACGGCTGTATGTCGCCGTGCGGGTCGAGGGCCACGCACCACAGGCCCGCCCGCCTGACCTCAGCCACCGCCGAAGCCAGGCCGGCCACCCGGCAGAGTTGCAGCAGCTCACTGGCGCCGGAGCTGGCCTTGACGGCCGCTCCCGACAGAGGCGCGGACCGGCGCTCGGGCAGTAGCACGCCGTCTACTCCAGCGGCTTCGGCACTGCGCAGGATCGCGCCCAGGTTTTGAGGGTCTTCGATGCCGTCCAGGCCGAGCAGGAGGGTTGGTGTCGCCTGCAGAAGCTGGCGGAGAGTCAGGAACGTGCGTGGTGCCAGCTCCGCGACCACCCCCTGGTGGGCGCCCTGAGCCAGGGCGGCGACCCGCGCAGCGGGGACGTCCCTGGTGGGCACGAGCTGCCTCAGCTCGACCAGCCTGGGGTCCGGATCGAGGTCCTCGGCAATGAGGACCTGGCGGACGCGACCGGCCCGCGCCGCTTCCAGCACCGCGTTACGGCCATAGATCAGGTCGGTTCGGCGCCTGGCAGAGGGCGTAGGCCCAGACGCTTGGGCCTGGTCAGTCCACGATCGCGGGGATGCTGACCTTGAGACCGTGGCCGGCCGCGGCCCCGGGGTGGCCGGCCCGGCGCCCTTGACGCGTGAGGGCGCCTTCCGGGCTCCCTTCGCGGCCGCTCTCGCCTCCGAACGGCGTCGAGGTCTGGACTGGCTGTCGGAGGATGGGCGCCGCACGTTATCGGTGCACCACCTTCCAGCGGACTCCGTCACGGGAATCTTCCAGTACGACACCACGTTCGCGCAGCTCGTCGCGGATCCTGTCAGCCGTCGCGAAGTCCCGTGTCCGCCGCGCGTCCTCTCGCTCGGCGATCAGACGCTCGACGGCGGCGTCGAGAGGCGCCCCTTCCACTGACAGTACGTCCAGGTGAGCGTCAACGTCATCGAGCAGGCCAAGCAGGGCCTCATGTGCGGCGGGCCCAACCCGCCCCGCGTCGAGAGCTGCATTCGCCTCACGAATCAGCTCGAAAACGCGACCCAGGCCCTCGGGTAGGTTCAGGTCGTCGTCCAGCGCGGCCCGATAGGCGTCCCTGGCATCCTGAGCGGCCTGGTACAGCGCAGCGTCGTCGGCCCGAAGCCCTGGCTCGAAGCGGCGGACCCGGTCGGCAAACTCGCGCAGCCGCCGGAGCTGCTCGGCCGCCCCGTGCAGGGCAGCGTCCGTCAGCCGAAGCCTGGTGCGATAGTGGGCGCTGCCAAGGAGAAACAGCCTGACCGCCAGAGGGTCGTGACCGGCGTCCATCAGGTCCCGCAGCGTCGTGAAACCGCCCGCGCTCTTGGCCATCTTGCTTCCCGTCGCGTCGGCGAGGTGCTCTAGATGGACCCAGAAACGGGCGAAAGGCCGCCCGGTCGCGGCCTCGGACTGGGCGATCTCGTTCTCGTGGTGCGGAAACAGAAGGTCGACGCCCCCGGAATGTATATCGAGCGTCTCTCCGAGATACTTCATCGCCATGGCCGAGCACTCGATGTGCCAGCCGGGCCTTCCCCGCCCGAACGGCGCGTCCCAGGCTGCGCCCACAGCTTCGTCCTCGGGCTGCGCCCGCTTCCAGAGGGCGAAGTCTGTCGCGGATTCCTTGTCGTACTTGTCCGCGGCGACTCGGGCTCCGGGCCTCAAACCGGCCCGGTCGAGGTGGGACAGGCGGCCGTACCGGGGAAAGCTCGCGACGCGGAAGTAAACGTCGCCGTCAGCCTGGTACGCGTTGCCAGTGGCCAGCAGACGCTCGATGAGAGCCACCATCTGCCCGATGTGCTCGGTGGCGCGTGGGTAGATCTCGGCTTCCTGGGTCCTCAGCAAGCGCATGTCCTGGAAGAAGACCTCCTCCCATCGGCGCGCGAACTCGCTGATGCTCACGCGGGCCCGGCTTGCCTGCTCGATTATCCGATCGTCGACGTCGGTGATGTTCAGGACGTGGACGAGCCTGTACCCGCTTACGGCCAGATGCCTGCGCAGTAGGTCGTAGAGAAGGTTGGCGCGGTAGTTGCCCAGGTGCGAGTAGTTCCAGACGGTGGGTCCACACGTGTACAGGCGCACGACGCCCGCTTCGAGCGGACGGAATTCCTCCTTGCGGCCCGTCAGGGTGTTGTGCAGTCGCAACGTCATCAGATCGCCTCCAGCAGCGCCACGGCATGGGCGGCGATGCCCTCGCGGCGGCCCAGCGCCCCAAGCGCCTCCGGCGAGGTGGCCTTGACCCCAACGTTCGAGCTCGCGACGCCCAGCCGCTGGGCAAGCGTGCGCGCCATGTTACCGAGGTGTGGCTGCAGCCTGGGCTCCTGGGCGGTGATCACGCTGTCGACGTTGACCACCCGATACCCAGCGTCACCGACCAGCCGCATGGTCTCGTCAAGGAGCGCCAGCGACGACACACCGGCAAAGCGAGGGTCGGTGTCGGGGAAGTGCTCGCCGATGGTTCCCAGCGCCGCTGCGCCCAGCAGCGCGTCTATCACGGCGTGGGTCAGGACGTCTGCGTCGGAATGACCCCGCAGCCCCCGGGGATGCGGAACCAGGACGCCGCCCAGGACCAGGCGCCGGCCTTCTACAAAGGCGTGCTGGTCGTAGCCGATGCCGATCCTCACGGAGGTGAAGCCGCCTGTGACGACTCCCGCTCCCGGATCAGTGCTTCCAGTACCACGAGGTCCTCGGATGTAGTCAGCTTGATGTTCGTCGGCTCTCCAGGCACGACGGTGACCGGATGACCCGCGGCCATGACCAGCTGCGCGTCGTCGTCTCCCACGAGGCCGGCGTCGGCAGCTTCGAAGTGAGCGCGCTCCAGAACCTGGTAGCGAAAGCCCTGCGGCGTCTGGGCAAGGACCATTCGCTCCCGGTCGAGGCTCTCGACCAGTCGGCTGCCCTCAACGCGCTTCACGGCATCGCGGGGCGGGAGCCCAGGGATGGCGGCCCCGGTCAGCCGCGCCGCCGCCAGGACCCGGCGCACGAGCGCCTGCGAGGCCATGGGCCGCGCGGCATCGTGGACAAGGACGTACTCGCAGCCCTCCAGCGCCTGCAGCCCGGCATGGACTGACCGCTGCCGGGTCTCCCCGCCAGGGCAAACAACGACGGGCTTCTCCGGCCGCAGGGCCTCAGCCTCCCGTCGAGCTGCCTCCAGCCGCGCCGGTGGCCCCACCACGACGATGCGGCTGATCTCGTCCATGGTCAGGAACAGAGTTACCGCCCGCGCGAGCGTGGTCCGGCCGTTGAGCTCCACCAGAGCCTTGCTGCCTTTGCCCAGCCGCGTACCCGTGCCGGCAGCAGCCACGATGGCTCCGACCTGCCCCTCCCCACCCCCGGCATCCCCGACTTCGCGGCGACCCCGAAGCTGCCAGCCTCCTTCACCGCCCACTGGGCAGCTCCACCGCCCCCCGGTCTCGAGCCGGAAAGACCACATCGATCGCCTCCGGGAGGTCGGCCACCTCCACCAGGTCCATTCCGTCAGGGGCCGCAGTGGCCCCTCTGGCGACGACTGCACGGGCGAAACCCCGACGGGCGGCCTCCTGCAGGCGCCGCTCCAGCCGGCCCACGCGCCGCACCTCGCCCGACAGGCCCACCTCCCCGATGACCACCGTGTCCGGCCGCAGAGCCTGCTTGTACGCGTTACCTGCGAGGGAGAGCGCGAGGCCGAGATCCGCCGCCGGCTCAATCACCTTTATCCCACCCGCGATGTTGACGAAGACGTCTTTCTCATTCAGCCTCAGCCTGGCCCGGTTCTCGAGCACCGCCAGCAGCATGTGCAGCCGGTTCAGGTCGACGCCGTTGGCCGAGCGCCGCGGGCTGCCTGTGTACTGCGCGGTCGCGACCAGGCTCTGCAGCTCGACCAGGAGCGGGCGGCTGCCCTCCATCGCCGCCAGCACCACCGACCCGGGGACAGAACGGAGGTCGCCGAGAAGGACCACGCCGGGGTCCCGAACCTCCGCCATGCCCGCGTCTCCCATGGAGAAGATTCCGATCTCCTCGGTCGAGCCGAACCGGTTCTTGGCGGCGCGCAATATGCGGAAATCCTGGCCGCGCTCGCCCTCCAGGTAGAGGACGGTGTCGACCATGTGCTCCAGCACCCTTGGACCGGCGATCGCTCCTTCCTTGGTGACGTGACCGATCAGGAACACCGGCACGCCGGACTTCTTGGCCGTCCGGATGAGACGAGCAGCCGCCTCACGCACCTGGGTGACGCTGCCGGAAATGGCGTCGGCAGCGGGATCGTGCATTGTCTGAATCGAGTCCACGATGGCGATCGCCGGCCCCTCTTCCTCGATTGCGCGGACGATCATGTCAACGTCGGTCTCCGCCAGCAGCAGCAGGCCTGGTGACGCCACCGCCAGCCGCCGTGCCCGCATGCTCACCTGATGGGCAGACTCCTCACCTGAGATGTAGAGGACACGGCCGCCCGCCGCCGCCTGCGCCGCAAGGTGCATCAGAAGCGTCGACTTGCCGACTCCCGGCTCGCCTCCCAGCAGCACCACACTGCCGGGGACGACGCCACCTCCGAGCACGCGGTTCAGCTCATCCCAGGCGAGCGCCCGTCGCGGTGCCGCGTCCACCTCTACCTCTGTGATCGGGACCGGGCGCGATGGCAGCCCCGTTCGCCCCCAGCGGCGCGGCTCGCGGCCGCCCGGGGCTGTCTTGAACTCCTCCAGCGTGTTCCAGGCGCGGCAGTGCGGGCACTGGCCTCCCCAACGGATCGACTCGCCGCCGCAGTCACGGCACACGAAGACGACGTTGCTCTTCGACATGGGCTCCCTACTCTGGCTGCCCTGGTGGCAC
>Ga0126378_10004640_pt1 | contig 10533 bp, 8 predicted proteins | sample PanSoiMetPlot_23_FD_92587 | JGI IMG/M metagenome (GOLD analysis project Ga0126378, IMG submission 92587) | Tropical forest soil microbial communities from Panama - MetaG Plot_23 | ecosystem: Environmental > Terrestrial > Soil > Tropical forest > Bulk soil | place: Panama | collected 2016-02-17
CGCCCGACCTCGATCAGATCGATCCCGTCGCCCTCGCTCGCAGCGCGAGCGAAAAAGCTGCGGCGACGCGCAAGCCGTCGGAAGCGGCGCCCGGGCGCTGGACGGTGATCCTCGAGCCCGCCGCCGTGCTCGATCTTGTCGGATTCCTTTTTTACGATTTTGCAGGCACAGCGGTTGAGGACCAGCGCTCCTGCTTCAACAAGCGCGTGGGCAAGCGCGTCATGGGCGAGAACATCTCAATCCACGACGACGTGTTCCACCCGCTTCAATCCGGCCCGCCCTACGACGGCGAAGGCGTTCCTCGCCAAAAGGTGTTGCTCGTCGACAAGGGCGTGCCGAAAAATTTGGTCTACGCGCGCGCCACCGCTAAGAAAATGAAAGCCAAGTCCACCGGCCACGGTTTTTCCTTGCCCAACGACTACGGCGAGGCGCCCATGAACCTCGTCTTCTCCGGCGGCAAAGCGTCGGTGGACGAAATGGTGTGCTCGACCGACCGCGGCATCCTGGTCACGCGCCTCTGGTACATCCGCGAAGTCGATCCCTACGAAAAAGTGCTCACCGGAATGACGCGCGACGGAACGTTCCTCGTGCAGGACGGCAAAGTCGCAGGCGGCATCCGCAATTTCCGCTTCAACCAGGGCATCCTGGAAATGCTGTCGAACGTCGAGATGCTGGGCCCCGCCGTCCGCGCCGCCGGCGAAGAATCCTTCGAAATGGTCGTCCCGCCCATGAAGGTCCGCAATTTCCACTTCTCCGAAGTCACGAAGTTCTGACGAAGAGTTGAGGCTGCGTCGAATAGAGAGAGCTAGCCACGGATCGCTGGCACAGCGCCCGCATCTAATGTCAGAATCGGTATATGGAAGTCAAGTGTTGGCGGTGTAGCGCAGTTTTCGTCCCAGAGGCCACGGCGGGGCGCTGTCCTCATTGCGGGTACAATTTTCAAACGCCATTTGTACGTCTGCGGCTTGCGATCGGAAGTTTTCTGGGACCCACCGGGCTTTTGGCATATGGTTTGTACCTTTTGCGTGATGGCGGTCTGGCTGCAATAATTCTTTTAGGCGGATCAATAGCATGGGCTTGGTCAATCTACACTGAGAAATCCGCTCGATGGTTTCATAAACCAATTATCGCGCTCGGTCTCGAAGATCAGAACCGTGAAGCGGGTTCCCTTCCGTTCACTTCCGATCCCATTGGAGGTCCAACTCGCCCCGCCCAAAAGCCGCGCGATTTGAATTTCGCAACTCTATCGAAGCCAACAATACCCGACAATTGGCGTGCGCTCGCCATAGTTCCGTGTCCACGCGAGCTGTCCTCGACCCTGTTCTCACATCGGGAAGTTGTCCTTACTGTGGGACTCATCCTTGAACTGGTTTTCATCTTGGGGCAGTTGTCGCGAGATAAATTAATGGCGTTCTTCCAACACCCGGGAGAGGGAATCTGGGACTTACTATTTCCGGCGATACTAGCACTTATCATAGTACGCGCGATTCGCGAAGCGAGCACTGAAAGGGAAGCGCTGCGCGATGGCCTCTTAACCGTCGGTGTGATCACAAACTGGATTGATGGTAAGCGTGGAGCTTCGATAGATTATCAATTCTGGACTGATTCAGGTGAGAAGTTCGAGGGTCATGGAAGGTTAGTTTCGAAAGAAGATTTGAGCATCCTCCAAGAACCTCTTAAAGTGTTCTACCTTCCGCACAATCCCGCGAAGAACGTGGCATTGTGCTGCACGGCACTGCGTGTCATCACTCGCTGAGCCCGGTAGCCTCGCGTCAAGGAGATTCCGTAACCTCATCCGGAACCACCAATCTTCCGTAGACGCTTAATAGTGGTAAAGTCAAAACAACGCCAGATGGACCGCCGCAGATTCATTTCGATTGCCGGAGGCGCGGGGCTGGGGATTCTGCTGCCCTACGCCGTGTATCGTTCGCTGGCGTACGGCTTTGGCGGCGGGCACGTCAACGTCAAGGAATACGAAAAGTTTGGCCCCGAGGCGGCTCTGCGGGCGATTGCTCCGGTGGACCAGTTTTACATCACGTCATCGCACGGCGAGCCTTCGGTGGACGTGAACAAGTGGTCGCTGACGATTGACGGCCTGGTGACGGACCCGCTCCATTTCGACTACGACGACATTCGAAAGCTCGCGCCGTACGAGACGACGCTAACGCTCGAATGCATCTCGAATGAAATTGCCGGCGGCCTGATCGACACGGCGAACTGGCGCGGTACGCTGCTGGCTCCCTTGATCGAGCGCGCCGGGCTGAAACCGAATGCGAAGCACGCCATCCTCTACGCCGCGGAAGGCTACACAACGGGCCACACCACGGAGCGGCTGCTGCGCAAAGGAAATTTCCTCGCCTATGACATGGACGGCGAGCCGCTCAATCGCATTCACGGTTTCCCGTTGCGCGTCCTGATGCCCGGCATCTACGGCATGAAAATGCCGAAATGGCTCACGCGCATCGAGTTCGTCGACAAGGAGCACCTCGGCTACTGGGAGTGGATGGGCTGGTCGAACACCGGCGAGCGCCAGTTGCAATCAGTGATCGAAGATCCCAGCGACGCCGCGAAAATTGCGGGCCAGAGCTTCGTCATCACCGGCTGGGCGATCACAAATGCGGCAGGCGTCGCGAAGGTTGAAATCTCCACCGACGGCGGCGCCACATGGAATCCTTGCCAAATTTTCAGCAATCCCATGCCGTCGCAGATGTGGGCCTTCTGGCGCAACGTGTGGGCGAATCCGCCGCAAGGCAAGCATGAGATTCAGGTGCGCGCCACCGACGCCAACGGCAAATTACAGACCACATCACGTTCCGGCGAATGGCCCGACGGCGCGACCGGGTACCACACCGTTACCGTCGAAGTGACGTAGGGTGGCCGAAGTGACTGGTGGCGCGATGAGAATGAGAATGATTGCCGTCGCGACTCTCATCGGTCTGATAGCCGCACCGGAGTTCGCACAAAACACGACAGGATTCCTGGTGGATTCCAAATGCTACGAGGCCGTGGAACGCAATGTAAGTCCGTGGGACACGAACCCGTACGTCGATCGTGACAGGGATTGGGAAGTCCGATTCTGCTCTCCCAATAGAAAAACAAAATCATTCACCCTGGTGAATCACGACGGACTGAGCTTCAAGTTGGATCCCGCGGGGAACGTAAAAGCCGCCGAGCTTCTTGGGTCGAGCCGGAAGAAATTTCCCCTGGAAGTCAGCGTGACAGGCGAATTGAGCAAAGACGCGGTTAAGGTAGACTCGATTTCGATAGCAAAATAGCCTATCGAGAGGTTGCGCGTGATCTTGAGCGGAATTTCAAATATCAAATTCCGGCTTCTCTTCTTTGGTGGAACGAGAAAACGCATGCCTGACTTTCACTTTGCAGTGAACGTAAAGCTGTTCACAGCCTTTCCGATGACGTTTTCCTGGACCTGGATCAAGTCTGACTCCGCCCACGTCATGCCGAGCAGTGTGTAAGCGTCGTTTCCACTGAAGAGCGTAAGAAGTGTAACCGACCAATCATGGCCATCGGCACTTCCGCGCGAGCGCTGCTCGACAGCGGGAAGTCCTGCGATCGACACGCGCTTGCTCGAAATCACGCGATAGTTATCGTATGCCTCGCCGAGCGCTTTCACCGTAGCAGCGGCGTGTGCGTCCAGGGAATCCTTGGCCCGATCGCGCCCAATCACAAGCATTGTGGTGTGGTCGCTGGTTCCTAGCGCGGCAACGGCGCCGGGCAGAGACTTGCGCGCCGCTGGGATCAAATCCCAGCTCGGCGGCCGGTATATTTGGAATCCGTAGGTCATGTTCACGTATTGATTGCCGCGAATTTCGTCGCGAATCACCGGCGGCTCCGCCGGCGCAGGTGGAGTCGGCGGTACCGCGGCTACTGCCGGGCTGGCCTCGGTCTTGGCACTACTGGCGCTGGTGTTTGCGATCGCCGGTGCGGGTGACGGCGCGCTTGTCGCTCCGGCAACTGAAGCAGGTTTCGCCTTGGCTACCGAAGGCTCTGCTTTTGCTGCGGCGGAGTGCGCCCCGCTTGAACCAGAGGGCGTTGCCGCTGCGGCGGGAGCCCCTGTTGTCGCAACGGACGCGTTCGTGGGCGAAACTGGCTTCGCTTTTGCCGGAGCTGGCTGCAATACCCCGTCGGTGTCCGGCGATACGTTCGCCGGCGGTACTGTCTCCCTCGTCACAGTCGGAAACACGTTCGGCGCAGCAGCGGATGATTTGGAGGACGACTGCGCTGGGGGCGTGCCAACTGGCGCCGCCGGAGCGTTTGATTTCGCGCCTGGCTCAGGTTCCTTCTTTGGGGCGGAAATGCTGATGTCCGCGACCACATCTTTGCGGATGAGGGCAAATCCGTAAGTGGTTTCCACCCGGAACGAATCGCTCTCGAACCCCACGATCGTGCCGGTGATCTTGGTGCCGTCCTTGAGGCGAATTTCATCCGCGTGCGCCGGGACGGCGACGGCTGACAGACTCAAAGTGAAGGCAGCTACGACAAGAAGGGGCTTACCACGCATGCATTTAGTATGACAAACGCTGGATTGTGTCAGCAAGCGATGCGCTTCGGAAGGTTACAGGGATGCCACGGCCGAGCAATTTGAAACTTCAAATCTCAAATCTCAAATCTCAAATCTCAAATCTCAAATCTCAAATCTCAAATCTCAAATCTCAATCTCATGTTGCCTCATCGAACTGGGAACAGCACAGACGGCTGAGGGGGGAAGGCGATACAGCCAAGGACTTAATACGCGGTCCACACACCGGCAGCAAATTTCTTGACAGTGCTGAAGCCGAGGCTTTCATACAGGCGCACGGCGCGATCGTTGCCCGACGTCACCGTGAGCGAAACCGTGTTGTAGCGCCGCACGCGCATGGCCTGCAGCGACGCCTCCATCAGACGCCGGCCCAGGCCCCGCCCCTGGTATCCAGGCATGGCGCAGATTTGCGTCGTGTGGCCGACTCCCTCAGAGACGCGCGAATTCAGGATCACGCCGACTAGGTGGTTGGCGTGCGGCGCTCGCAACGCGAACGACGCCTCGGGCTGGAATTGCCCGCACCCGGGCAGAATGATGATGTTCTTCAGGAAACGCAGCGCGCCCGATTCGCTGCGATATTGATCGTTAATTTCGCCGTCGACGTGATTGGCATAAGCAAGCTGGATCAGCCGCGCGCAGGGCTCGAAATAGCGGTGATCCCAGCGTTCCAGGATCAGTCCCGCGCCCGGGCCTTCGCGAATGACTCCCGGCACGACATCGGCTAACGGACCGTTTTGCGGCGAGAGCGTCGCGATCATGAACTGCCGCATGTACAGGCGGAATCCGTATTCCGTCAGGACCGGATCGAGGTGGTAGCCAAAGGGAATCAGCTGCGCTTCCACGCGTTCGAGCTTTGGGATGCCGCTCAGCGTCGTCAGCGTGTCGGTTAGCAGGCGGTGGCTCAGCTCCTGCTGCGAATGACGCGGCGATACGAACAGGCCGCCAACCAGCCCTTTGTGATCCTCGAGCACGTAAAATGCGTATCCGACCGGGCGCCCAGTTTCGAGGATTGCCGATCCCGTGAGGGACCTCGCGTCGAGGAATTTCTTGATCAGATCGGTCGAGGCGCGGTAGTCCCAATGCAGCTCCTCCCGCCACTGCTGCGCTTCTTCCGCCAGCAGCGGTTCGAGCTGCCACGACGACAGTTGGCGCAGATCAACAATCTGCATGGGACTCGCTTCCGGCCTTCGGCCCACTCCGCTCGCCATCGATTTCATTATAGGGCTTCTCCATTATAGGACTGCCCCGATGTATTTCTGAAACAGCGGGACGATCACCTGCCCGTGGCGTGCTAAGAGTTGTGCTAACATGCGCTCGCCCGCCGTGGCGGGCGAGCCGAGCGTCGCGCACCCTGCCCGTCTTCGGATCGGCCTGGAGAAGCCTCGCTCGATGGCAAGAATTCAAAAAGCATGGGATTCATCTCCGAACTCCGGCATCCCACGACGTTGTACGCGAAGCTCTTCATAGCCTTCCTAACCCTGCTTTTCTTCGTGTTGCTCGCTACAGTGGCTATTTCGGGATTCCTCGTGTACCGGATGGTACTGCCCGTGCGCACCCGTTCGGATGTTGATCTGAAGAATCTCCCCGGCCATCCTGTGGTTCTTACATTCAATGTAAGCGGGGAAGGCCCGCGCGACGGCTGGTTTTTTCCCGGATTGAAAAATGCTCCCGCCATTGTTTTGTGCCCGGCCTATGATTCGAGCCGCGCGGAGTTACTCACGCTGGCTTCTGCGCTGCAAGACCAGCAGTACAACGTGTTTCTTTTTGATTTTTCGGCCCACGGTTCGGCGGCGGGGCGCTCATCGCTGGGATTTAGGGAAGTCGCTGAGTTGCGAGCGGCGATTGATGCCGTCGTCAATCGTGGTGATGTGGACGCGAACCACATCGGTTTGTGGGGTGTGGACATGGGAGCTTACGTGGCGCTGTCGGAAGCGGTAGGCGACCGGCGCGTAACGGCGGTCGCCGTGGAATCTCCGTATGAGCACCCGAATGACATGGTTGCGCTCGACATCGGCCGCTCGGGACTTGGCTCGCTTCCGTTCATCACCCGTCTGTCCCAAATGATTTTCCGCTGGCTCAACCCGCAGTTTCGGAATGTGCCGCCGCTCAAAACACGCGTCACCCAGCTTTCCGGAGTCACTCAGCTTTATCTTGAGTCGCCGGAGGATCCCATACTGGCTGCCTCGACTTCCGATTTGTTTCAGGCTTCCGCGCCCCCGCACGATCTCGTCACGTTGGAGCACGGAAACTACGCGAGCATGCTCGACGACGAAAAGCGGATCTACGAGAACCGCATCGTTAGCTTTTTTCTGGTGAAATTGCCGCTCGTGAGGTGAGCGGCAGCACGCGATCTCAACGCGTTCGGCGGTAAGCCCTTTTGGCGGTTCCCATGCCGCTCTGAAGTTTGTATCGAAGGGCGGACTCGCGGTCGAGAAACCCACCAACAATCCATTCCGGATCGCCGTCACCCGGCGTCCACTCCGGCAAGTCTCGGTTGAAGTAAAAGTTCAGACCGTACTTCCACGCGCGCGGGAGGTCATGTACTGCGAGGTTGTCGCCGGAAGCTCCGGCTTCGAGGAGTTGCCGAGCCGAATGCCGAGACGAGATTAGAGTGTCGAGGAAAGGCAGCACGGCGAAATTGGACATCTCTACAGTGGAGACCGCAAAGAGCGAAACGCATGCTAAAGCCACAGGTAACCGTCCTTTCAGAGCGAGCAGCGCGATGACGATCCCGAAGACGAACATCACTGCGCCAGTCAGAAGGTAGCCGGCGGGGATGAATACGGGACCGCCACGGTAACGTTCCAAACCCACTGGAATCAACGGTGGCAGGAGCAACACTCCTGTCCACGCCACTGCCGTAGTGACCATCCTTGGCTTGCTACGCACGCATTCTGAAACCCAGTGAGCGAGCACAATGAAAAGAGGAGGGATCCCGGGCAAGATGTAGCCGGGCAGCTTGGATTGCGAGAAGCTGAAAAAAACGATGGCAAATACCGCCCAGCAAGCGAGAAAAGTGTCAATCGACTCCGGCATCACACATTTTTTCAAGCGAAGGGCCGCACGGGCAAGAGCCACGAGGGGAAAGAGAATCCAAGGAACAACGGCCAGCAACAAGATAGGTCCGTAATACCAGAAGGGCTGGGTGTGCTCGAAGATGGGCGTCGTGTAACGCTGGAAATTGTGCTGCCAGATGAAAACGCGCAGGAAATCCGGATTGCGTAGCGCGCAGAGCGCGTACCACGGCAACGCCGTCGCGCAGAACACGATTATGGCGACGGGGTGTAGAAAGCGGAATGGAGCACTCCATTGCTTCGTAAGCGCGGCCCACAGCAGCGTTGCTCCTCCCGCAAGGATCACGGCGGCCGGACCCTTTGCGAGCACCGCGGCTCCAAGAAAGAAACCAAACGCGATGCGCAATATCGGCCCTGGTCTTGGTTTCTGCAGCATTTCAGCCGCGATAGCCATTGTGGCGGTCAGCAGGCCCGCGAAGAGCATGTCCGGACCTGCGGCGCGCGAGAATCCAATCATCGCAACTGACGTGGGCAGCATCAGGAGCAAGTACCAAGCCGTACTCACGCCGTAGGATCGCAGCGCGGTCCACGCCGCTGCCACGACGGCCAGAAGCGCGGCCAAGGCCGACGGCAGGCGCGCGGAAAACTCGCTGACGCCAAATCTGCGCATGGCGATCCCCGCGGTCCAGTAATACAGCACCGGTTTTTCAAACCATGGCGTGCCCCACAGCCGAGGCGTAATCCAGTCATGCGTCTCTGCCATCGCCCGCGCAATCGCGGCGTAGCGCGGCTCGTCAGGGCCGACAAGCCCTAATACTCCGAGGCCGCTGAAGAGACACACATAGAGCACAATTAGAACCAGCGGCACACTCCACAGCGGAATTTGGAAATTTCCTTCTTCGGCGGCCAGCGAGCGGATTGGAGGGACGGAATCCAAAGTGGTGAGTCTAGCATTGCACAGCCTGGTTTTCAGCAGCTAGGCGCGAAGTGGAAGATCTTGGTGAGCTTCCACTAGCGTGACTTGTATTAAGAGGGCTCCAGCCGTCACTCGGAGCGCTCACCATAAAGGCGAGGTCTGCACGCTGCTTCAGCAGGCTTTAAGTAAAGCCCGCGCCCGGTATAATTCCCCGATGCGGGAGCGCCTGGAATACGCGGCGGTGTGGCTGCTGCTCAAAGTGATGGGCATGATGCCGCGCCCGCTTGCCAGACTTGCAGGCGCAAGCATCGCGGCTTTGCTGTTTTGGATGCGGTCTGGGTTGCGCCGCTCGGCCACAAAAAATCTGAAGCTGGCATTTCCAGAGTGGACCAAGAAGCAGCGCCGCAGCGTGCTGAGCGGCATGGTAAGGCAGCTTGGATGGATGGGCGCGGAATTTGCCCGCTTCCCTCGTTACACGAAGCAAAACATCGACCGGGTCGTTCTGCTTGATGGCTTCGAGAATTTCGCCGCCGCGCAAGCACAAGGGAAGGGAGTACTCTTTTTGACGGGGCACATGAGCGCTTGGGAGCTTGCTCCCTTCGCGCAGGCCCTTTTCGGACATCCGCTGCACTTCCTCGTCCGCCCCGTCGACAATCCGCGCGTCGACGCGCTCATCATGAATTACCGCTGCCTGAGCGGGAATCAGCCGATCGAAAAGAATCAGTCGGCGCGGGCCGTCCTGAAAGTGCTCGCGGCAAATGGCACGGTCGGGGTTTTGGCGGACCAGAATACGCTGCCGGCGGAGGGTGTCTTTGTCGATTTTTTCGGCGTGGCAGCCAGCACGACTGCCGGCCTGGCGCGTTTCGCCCTCCATACGGGCGCGGCGGTGGTTCCAGTGTTTCTCCATTGGGACAAGACGGTTCGGAAATACCGGCTCTGTTTTGAGCCCCAAGTGGAGCTGGTTCGCAGCGGCGACGAAGAATCAGACACCAGGGAAAATACGCGACGGTTCACTCGCATCATTGAAAACTATGTTCGCCGGTACCCGGACCAATGGCTCTGGCTCCATCGCCGCTGGATGACGCGCCCGCCGGGCGAGCCGCCGGTCTATGACTGACGTGGCCCGGCCGCGGCAGCGACAGGAATTCTTCGCGTACAAACGATTCGAAGGGGGAACTTCGTCATGACCCGCACGGCAAAGGAACTCGCAGATCTCCTGGGTTGCACGCTGGAAGGGAGCGGTTCGACACTGGTGTCCGGCGTTGCATCGCCCGCGGCAGCTCGCGCTGAGGATCTGATCTATGTGGATTCTACGCGACACCTGGACCAAGCGGCTTCTTCCGCCGCAAGGTGCGTGGCAATTTTGTCAGGCCTTTCTCTCCCAGGTAAAGTTTTGCTGCGCGCGGCAAATCCGAAGGCCGTGTTCGCTCGCGCCGCCGAGCACCTTCTTCCAGCGGCTCCGATTGCAAGGGATATTCACCCAACCGTCGTCATATCACCGTCAGCCCAATTGGCCGCGGGCGTAGCCGTAGGCCCTTATGCTGTGATCGAAGACGACGTAGAGATCGGTGCCGGGACGCAGATCGGCGCGTTCTGTTTCCTGGGCCGAGGCGCTCGGCTTGGGGAAAACTGCCGCCTTCACCCGCGCGTGACGCTGTACGCGGGAGCGAGACTCGCGAACCGCGTAATCATCCACAGCGGCGCCGTGATTGGTTCCGATGGCTTTGGTTACGTCGCTCAAGACGGGAAACGGCTGAAGTTTCCTCAGGTGGGGACGGTCGAAATTCAGGATAACGTGGAAATTGGTGCGAATACAACCATCGATCGCGGATCGCTTGATCGCACCGAAGTTCGGGCGGGCGTCAAGCTGGATAATCTCGTTCATGTGGCGCACAACGTGCGCATCGGCGAGAATACGGTGATCGCCGCGCAGACGGGTGTGTCCGGTTCGTCGGTCGTTGGAGCGAATGTCGCCGTAGGAGGCCAGGTTGGAATCGCCGACCACTGCGAGATCGAGGACAACGCGGTGCTTGGTGCACAGGCCGGGATTCCCACGGGCAAGACAA
>Ga0126378_10004641_pt1 | contig 10532 bp, 10 predicted proteins | sample PanSoiMetPlot_23_FD_92587 | JGI IMG/M metagenome (GOLD analysis project Ga0126378, IMG submission 92587) | Tropical forest soil microbial communities from Panama - MetaG Plot_23 | ecosystem: Environmental > Terrestrial > Soil > Tropical forest > Bulk soil | place: Panama | collected 2016-02-17
ACGCTCGCCGGCCACTCAGGACCGGTAACCCACGTGGTCATCTTGTCCGACGGGGATCGCGTCGTCTCGGCTTCTACCGATAACACAATCAAGACCTGGGATCTTAATACCGGTAGCGAGTTATTTTCGTTCGCAGGATTTGTCAGCCCGGCAGCCGATCTGGCGGTCTCCCCGGATGGAAAATGGCTCACGTGTGTCTCCGAGAACAAGGGGATCAGAATCTGGTCTAACGAGGGAAAAGAAGTTGCAACATTCATGGCAGATGGTTCTGTGACGTGTTTTGCCCTCCGGAAAAACGGCCAGACGATTATGGCTGGAGACTATCTTGGCCGGGTGCATCTCCTTCGGTTGCACCAGTTGGAGCCTCACGACGATACTCCCAAGGCGCAGATTGCATGAAAAGTAAGGCGGAAACAAAAAAGGGTTGTTTTAAGGAGCTCAATGGGGGCACGAACCCCTTGGAAATGCTGCGAGTTCTAATTTATCGCCGCAAACTCTTCGCAAACTCTCCCATGTAACCCTGTCTATCCGGGTAGGTGAGCGGTTTCTGGTTGGACAACGGCCGATGCCTATCGGAGAGATGGGCCGGACCACAAAACATATGAGCTATCAAGGAGGACCAAATCATGCGTGAAGTCGCCAAGTCAGCTTTCAGCTTTTCCTGGGCACTTTCCTTGCTGGGAATGGAACAGGCGGTCAATGTCTTTCGGCCCGGCCAACAGGGCAAGGGCGATGTCTTTGCGCCAATTACTCAGGTCGCAGTGAACCAATTGGATGATTCTCTCAAAGGCATGTATCGCTTTGGCGACAACCTGCAAAAACAGATGTTTGACATGGCATTCACCGTGGTGAATCCGAGCACACTTAGCAAAATGAATCCTTTCGGGCCGAAAGGCCCAGGACAAACCGGGCAGGCAGCAGGCCCTTCACCGGACGGAAAGAGTCCGGATGCCACTCAGGGCTGTTGCGCCTGATGCTAACCAACATCTGAAAAGTCACCGCTTGGCGGAGACGTTCGATAACCAGTTCAAAGCAACAGCAAGAAATTGTGTTGAAGACATCGAATGTTGCGAAGGCTTCATTCGCTAGAGAGTTACTATGCCGACTGATTCCCAAACCCCGAATCGCCCCCCGTCAAGCAGTCCTTTTTCGCCAACCTCGAACCTGGCGGATGCGCTGGAGAGGATGGCTCACGAAGCACAGAGTCAACTAGGGACCGTGACCCAGACGGCCTACTTTCTCGGAAACGGGATACAGCGGGCTGTGACCGATGAGGTCTTTGACTTGTTCATGCCTCAGACCTGGAGCCCCGCAAACCTGCTTCGCCAGGGTTCCAGGTGGATGCGTCAAGGAATGACGATCGCCCGAGAATTCACGTCACCCAATACGCCGGCTTTGATCTTCCAGGAGCTCAGGAACAAGATGGGGGTTTTTACCCTGGTCAAGAACCTTGCCTCGAAGCTCAACCTGCCCTCCGATGAATTTGTCCCCTTGACTACGCTGGTTGAAAAAGCTTATTCCGTTCCTCCTTACGAGGCCTTATGGGCTGTGGAGGGATTGGGCCACTACTACACGGACTCGTACAGGAAGTTTCACGGCGAGCCCCACGGTCTGCTTGCAGAAGGCAGTGAGGGCGTTATTCCGGGTAGTCTTACGATGTTACATGCGGGCATGGGGCTTGCGTTCGCGGACCGGCTGGTTGGCGAACTGACGCCGGAGACGCCCGCGCCCCAAGTTCGCGCGGCGTTGCAGCAATTTGTCGATCTTTGCACCAACAATTCCAAAAAAGGGTATCGGGGGTGCGCGATTGAGTCCCTAGGACTCGTAACTCGAGACTTCTATCCCGATTTGCTACCAGTCGTCAGCCAGCAGTTTCGCGAAATAGCCCCGGATCTTACGGGGTATTTCTGGCACGGCACAGGACGCGCGCTCTACTTTTCGCGGCAGTATTTCCTCCCCGGGCTTTGTATCTGGTGCGACGTAGGCGAGTTGGTTGACACCGAACCGGAGCAACTGAGCGCCCTGGCCGGCCTCGCCTGGGCCATCTCGTTGGTCAATCAGCGCCAGCCTGCCATCACCGAAAACCAGTTGCGGTTGTATGTTGAGGAGTCCCCTCTCGCCCGCGCATTTACCCAGGGCGTAATTTCCACAAATATCATGCGCGCCGATACAACCCCTAATCAGGACTTTCAAGCTGCCTTCGTTAACTATCAACCTAAGGACCCGCAGACTGCGGCGTCCTGGAATCGCCGAATTGCACAGCCCGTAAAGACTGGGTTGGAGTCGTACTACCCGATCCTTCGCGACCACGCAGGCCTCGAAGGGGTTTTCTGCTATCAAGACTTGGGCAAGTTAGCCGACCAGCTTTCTGGTCAAACTTCGAACAAATGACCGGCCGCCGATCTGTTCAATGGCGTTCACATACAGCCAATCTCGATGGACGAACTTTTCAAATCTTTTGCGCGGCTCGGTCTGGCAACCTCTCTTTGGGGAGTCCAGCAGCTCCAAAAGACCCTCACGCCGTTCACAGCCGCCGGGCTCATAGGATTGAAGCCCGGCGGATTCATCCCTGATTCCTTTCGCAATTACCTGAGTCAACCCATGGCAAGCGCGATCTCCGAAATGCTTGCGGCAGACTCGCTTGCTCCTCGGGGTATGATGAAAACCGCGGTCGAGCTCATGCGGAGCTCAGCCGAAATCTTCAAAACCATAACAGCTCAGGGCGACTACCACCTTGCGTGGAGTGAGTTTCAGAACAAATTACTGTCCTTCTATTTGTTCGAGAATATCGACTCGACTCTTGACATTTCACCGAACGCGCGGCCTTCGCTTCCAGAAATCGTGGGCAAAACCTCACGACTGGGACCGTTTCTTTCTGTTTGGGCCACCGAAGGCGTTGGACATTACGTTTCCGACTGGCACTTCGCGCAAGGGCAGCTTCCCACTCAATTGTTGAGCAGCCCGGAAGCGCAAGCCCTGTCGACCGCCAGCATGATTCCGCTACATGCGGGTGTGGGATTATCGCTCGCGGAGGCCTCGTTCCGCGAAACCAGCCGATCAGACGAAGTCCCCAGCCTGATCGCCACCTTCGTGGAACGTTGCCAGGACAGCGCACGAAAGGGCTTTCTCGGGGAAGCCTATGAAGCCTTGGGCCTGGCCTGCCGAACTCTTTATCCCCATCTCGTGGGAGGCATCGACCGCCAGCTTGCGCTTACGGACGAAGCCCTGCTTGCCTACTTTTGGCACGGCGTCGGACGCGCAATTTATTTTGCCCCAACAAACGTTTTGCCTGTTCGCAACGCTCCTTGGGCGGCGGCGCTGCAGGCATGCTCGCTTGAACCACCCCATGCGCTGGGCCGGCGCAATGCCGCGGCAGGCTTTGCCTGGGCCCTGACACTTGTGAATATGCGCCAACCCGAGGTGATGGCCGGCTTTCTCAGGCAGCATGTAAACGACATCAGCGCCAGCGATGCCTTTAGCAATGGCATTTGCTCGGCTGCCATAGCCTGGCATGACTCAGCGCCCGGCGACGAGGACCTCGACCCATTTCGAAACTTCCAGCCGGGCGACCGGCACGAAACCGACCTCTGGAAGAAATATGTCAAGGCGAGCTGTGACGATGCTCTGCGATATCACAGCGTAATAACTCAACACGACGCGCTTGGGGAGATTTTCCGTTACCAAAACCTTCCAGAATTCATTCGTAATCTCGAGTGCGCCAACCGCAATTCTTCCGCGGCCAACGCACAGGACGCAAGATGAATAGGCAACGAATTCGAACCCTGGAGCAGACGAGGCGGCGCGGTGAACCGATTTTTTCTTGAAATGATCTGGCGGCCGTGGGCCGCCATGGCAGCGACGGCGAAAATAATGTGTGAACCAATGCCAACGACGATGAAGATTGACGCGGTTCTGAGCCACATTGCCCACACGCTCAGTTCGCCATTCGCAGCCCAGGTAGTCGCCGGCAAGTCAATCAAAACGCCTTCGGCGGGAATGAGGTTCCAAAATGCAAGGAGCCCGGAAAACAGGTAACAAAAGGAAAAAAATCCCTATGCCAACCACAGTCAGCAACGCGCCAAGCACGACCGCGGCTATCGCGCCGGCCGCCAAGTCCGGTCCAAGCCAGGGCCTTATTCTTTCGGGCGGAGGAGCGACGGCCGCCTACGAAGTTGGGATTATCAAGGCATTGCTTACCGGTCAATCGCCGGCGACCAAATTCACGCCGCTCGACCCTAATGTTGTGGCTGGAACGTCTGCCGGCAGCATCAATGCCAGCCTTATCTTGTCTGTTGACAGTCAGGATCCTGCCGAGGTTGCCGGCTACATGGAAGACACTTGGCTCACTGACCTGGCAGGCGGGCACGGCAAATGCAACAGCGGCGCATTCAGAATTCGCGCCAACCCGTTAAACTTCCTCAATTTAGGTTGCTATTCTCCCAACCTGCTTTCACCCTTCACACAGCTGTTTCGCGATAGCGCCGTCATTACAGAGAGCCTGTTTAAAAGTGCTGTCAACTTCCTCTCCAGCAGCGGAGACCTTGAACAGCGCGCGTCAGAGCTGGTGAACCTTAGCTTCCTGGTTTCGACGGACCCTCTGAGGAGCTTTTTGACCAAACGGATTCGTCTGGATAAAATTCGAGCCTCGCGCAGAGCCCTGAGAATCGCAGTGACAAACTGGCGGCAAGGCTCTCTGCGCGCGTTCCGGAACGAAGATATGACAGACGAGAATGGCATTGCCGTCATCCTCGCCTCCAGCGCTATCCCGGGCTTCTACCCGCCCGTTGAGATCGAGGGAGATCCTTACGTGGACGGCGGCGTGCTTGCGAATACGCCCCTGAAGCCCGCCATTGACGCAGGGGCCAACGAAGTACATATCATCTACATGCACGATGACATTGCAAGTGTGCCCCTGCCCAAAACACCCAACATGATTCATGACATCTTTCGCGCGATAACCGCGGTAATGTGTGGCTCGGTCAACAGCGATATCGAAAACGCCAGAGAAGTGAATGCCGCCGTCGCGGCCGGAGACGCGGGTAAGGACGGATCTCATCAGCCTCTCACCGTGCATCGCTATCACCCCAAAGGGGATCTTGGGGTGGGAGTGCTTAGTTTTGGACTAGAGGGCTTGCAGCGTCTCATAGAGCAGGGGATCAGAGACGCGATTGAGCACAACTGCGACGAGAACCAATGCGTGTTGCCGGCGTGATTATGTCGCTGTGTGCTTGGCTCCATTGAAGCCTTTGCGCAGGGTCGCACTCTCCGATGTGCCTGGGTGGCGGCCCTGACGCAAAATCTATGATTCTTTGAAATCCGATGCCGGGAGCTGGAATATTTGGACGGCCAAGAGAGTCGCCACCCTGCAGGCTGCCTGGGACTAATCTTGCGGAGCCGGTCGGAGCAATAAATTACTGAAAAATAGATTTACACATATCAAGTAGTAGCGAACCAGCTTTGTTTTGACGGTAGCATGCAGTCGCTGGACTTGTAGTTCAGGTTCTAGAGTCTCGATGCTGAACTTCTGTTCCGTTGGGCTATCCTGCGAGTTCATTACCATTCTGGCACTGCTGGTTAGGGAGTTGCCGGAGATACGGGAAAGATGCGGGAGTAACGGGTTTTTGGGCTGCCTTCGGCCCCGGATTTCTTGCTTATGTAACCAGCTTTTCCCATTTGGTCCCAAAATATATCTAAGGACCGATCCTGTTCTCTTCTTCAATTCTCTTGCTGCTGGGGTAAAACAGATTTTTGTACTTCCGGGGCTGTAACCGGACTGGCGTTCCTGCATCTCAAAACACAGGACTTAATGCACTTGGCTTGACTCGCAATCCTGGCTTAGGGCATTTTCTTGTTGGCGGTGGCCAACGACCGTCCAGCACAGACTCGAGGCAGGCAGCCACGGATGCTTTCCAGCTGCGTTGGCCTTAAGTATGTCCAGGACCGGCCGAGGCCAGCATTGCAGCATGAACGGAGGCTGTGCGCCGTGAAGCCCGATGAACGACCTGACCTTTCCAAAAAATGCAGCTTAGTGGATTTCCTGTTGTGCTCCCTGGGGTGTCTTTTTTTCCTGCTGGCACCGGCTATGCGCGCGACGGCGCAGACGCCGCTGGTCAGAGGCGTGGACGCCGTCGGCCTCACGGTTTCCGATATCGACCGCTCGGTTGACTTCTACACGCGCGTACTACACTTCACGAAGGTTGGGGACGAGGACTTCAGCGGGGAAACTTACGAACATTTCGAGGGAGTCTTTGGCCTGCACATCCGGGAAGTGCGGCTCAAACTCGGGGACGAGTTCCTGGACCTCACCGAGTATCTTGCGCCCCGGGGCCGGCCGATTCCCGAAGATTCTGCGAGCAATGATCATTGGTTTCAGCACGTAGCTATCGTTGTCAGGGACCTCGACAAAGCTTATGCTTGGTTGAGGAAGAACAATGTCAAGTATGGATCCAGCGATCCACAGACTCTTCCGCAATGGAACAAGGGTGCCGCAGGCATCAAAGCCTTTTACTTTCGGGATCCTGACGGGCACACTCTCGAGATCATTCAGTTCCCCGAAGGGAAAGGACTAGCCAAGTGGCATAGACCAGGAGACGACCTGTTCCTGGGCATCGATCACACCGCAATTGTCGTCAGCCACACGGATGCCAGTTTGAGCTTCTATCGGGACGAGTTGGGTATGAAGGTTGTCGGCGAGAGTGAGAACTACGGTGTAGAGCAAGAGCACCTGAATAATGTCTTCGGAGCCCACTTGCGCATTACTTCACTTCGCGCCGCTTCGGGACCGGGAGTCGAGTTTCACGAGTATCTCTCTCCCTTGAGCGGCCGTCCCATCCCCCCGGATCAGCGAGCAAACGATTTGGCAAGCTGGCAGACGAAAATGCGGGTTTTAAATGTGGAGCAAACTGCGAAAGCCCTTCTCGGTCATGCCAGTTGGGTATCCTCGTCGGTTCTCGAGATACAGAGCGGAGGCGCCCGCGAGAGGGCGTTCATTGTCAGGGACCCTGACGGGCACGCGGTTGCCTTGATGGAACCAGTTGTAGCGGCAAGCAGAGAACACCGGCCTGATTGAGCAGGGCCATAGGGATGATGATCATGACCAAAGAAGAGATACGCGTGCAACAATCGCGACACCGCAGTCGGCACTGGAAACGCTGGGGACCGTACTTGAGTGAAAGGGCCTGGGGAACCGTTCGCGAAGACTACAGTCCCTATGGAGAGGCCTGGGATTATTTTCCTCACGACCATGCGCGTTCCCGCGCCTATCGCTGGAATGAGGACGGCATTGCCGGGATTTGCGATCGCCACCAGAGGCTGTGCTTTGCCGTGGCCCTCTGGAATGGGAATGATGACATCCTGAAGGAGCGCCTCTTCGGCCTGAACGGCCGTGAAGGCAACCATGGCGAGGACGTCAAGGAGTATTACTTTTACGTTGATAATACCCCGACTCATTCCTACATGAAGTATCTCTACAAGTATCCTCAACGGAAATTCCCATACGCCCAATTGGTGGCGGAAAACGGCCGAAGGTCGAAGGACCAACCCGAGTTCGAGCTGTTTGACACAGGCATTTTTGACGAGGATCGATATTTTGACGTGTTTGTGGAATACGCAAAAGCAGAGATCGATGACATGTGCATCCGAATTACAGTGGCAAATCGCGGTCCGGAAACGGCCGAGGTGCACGTGCTGCCGACGCTGTGGTTCCGCAACACTTGGTCGTGGGCTGGGGGGGGACCGAAGCCTCTCCTGCATTCTCACAGGCACAACGTTATCCATGCTGCCGAAGATATGATAGGCAGCTACGATTTGTCTTATCAGGCCGGTGGCGTTCCCCTCTTCACTGAGAATGAAACCAATAATGAGCGTCTCTGGCAGTCCCCGAACGCGTCACCTTATACCAAAGACGCTTTTCATCGCTTCGTGGTCAATGGGGAAAAAACGGCGGTTAATCCTGCTAACAAGGGCACCAAAGCCGCGATTTACTACAAGCTTAGCGTGCCTCCGCAAGAGCAGGTGACTATTAAGCTGCGCCTGGCAGAGCACCATAGGGGCACGGCTCCGGAAGACGGACTGGGAGACGATTTCGACGCAACCTTCACGTCAAGACTTGCGGAAGCGGACGAGTTCTATGGGGCGATCCTTCCCGAATCAGCCGATGCGGATACAAGTAACATCATGCGTCAGGCGCTTGCAGGGTTACTTTGGACTAAACAGTACTATCACTACGTTGTCCGCGACTGGCTCCAGGGAGATCCGCTTTATCCACCGCCTGCGGAGCGCAAGAACGGCCGCAACCATGCCTGGGACCACGCTTACAATGCCGACGTGATTTCAATGCCCGACAAGTGGGAATACCCTTGGTACGCCGCCTGGGACCTGGCGTTCCATTGCGTGACTCTCGCCTTGGTTGATCCAGACTTCGCCAAGGAGCAGCTAGTGCTCATGCTGCGTGAGTGGTATATGCATCCCAATGGCCAGATTCCCGCGTACGAATGGGCCTTCGGCGACGTAAATCCTCCTGTTCATGCGTGGGCCGCATATCAGGTCTACCTCATTGACAAGAGAAAGAATGACGGCCAGGGTGATCTGCAATTCCTTTCCCGCGTTTTCCATAAGCTCTTGCTGAACTTCACGTGGTGGGTCAATCGAAAAGACCTGGAAGGAATGAACGTCTTTCAAGGCGGATTTTTAGGCCTGGACAACATTGGTGTGTTCGACCGCAGCGCCACCTTGCCTACGGGAGGACATATCGAGCAATCTGACGGCACCAGCTGGATGGCCATGTATTCGCTCGACATGCTCGCGATCGCATTGGAGCTTGCGACCACAGACAGTAGCTTCGAGGACGTTGCCAGCAAGTTCTGGGAGCACTTTGTGTATATCGCCCATGCCATGACTCATTTGGGCGATGAGGATGCATTTCGTCTCTGGAACGACGAAGATGGGTTCTTTTACGACGTGCTCCATTTGCCGGACGGGTCGCATGTGCCTTTGCGCTTACGCTCCATGGTGGGGCTCATCCCTCTCTATGCCGTCCAGACCATGCATCCGGAATTGCTTGAGTCCATGCCGTCATTCAAGCGGCGATTAGAATGGTTTATAACCAACCGCCCCGACCTTGCCGGAAATATGGCGTGTATGAGGACTCCGGGAGCCGGTGAGCGGCGACTCTTCTCTATCGCCAACAGCGAGCAACTGAAGCACATCTTGCACATCATGCTTGACGAGAATGAATTCTTCTCGCCGTACGGCATCAGGGCTGTCTCGCGGTGTCACCTGAATCATCCTTACATCCTGAGTCTCGATGGCGCGTCGCACTCGGTCCACTACGAGCCGGGAGAATCAAGTACAGGGCTCTTTGGCGGCAATTCCAACTGGCGCGGCCCGATTTGGTTCCCGGTCAACTACCTTCTGGTTCACGCCCTGCGCCGTTTCCATGAATACTATGGCGATTCGTTAAAAGTTGAGTGCCCGTCGAGGTCCGGGCGGTTTGTGAACTTGAGCGAAGTGGCAGATGAGCTGGCTCGAAGGCTCGTAAGAACATTTAAGAGGGACTCCGATGGCCGGCGCGCCGTCTTTGGCGCCAACGAGAAGTTTCAAACCGACCCGTACTGGCGCGACTATATTCCGTTCCATGAGTATTTCCACGGCGACACTGGCGCAGGAGTAGGCGCGAGCCATCAAACCGGTTGGACAGCTTTAGTGGCAAGCATGATCGACGAGTTGGGCAGGAGGAGTAAAGATCCTCAGCACGCGGCGCTAAAAGCCGCGGAGTAAGTTCGATCATTCGCTGACAACGGACGCGAGGATCTGACACTTGACTGACGCTAGATTGCTTTTTAGTCTTCGGTTGCGCAGCGACCCCGAGCTGTTATGCGTTGTTCGCAGCGTCTTAGAGCGCTTGACCCAGATCTTGGGATTCACGGCGGCGGAAGGACGCTCCGTGATCATTGCGGTTGACGAAGCCTTGACAAACATCATTCGTCACGCCTACCAGGCGCGGCGAGGACGTCCAATCGAAATGGCCTTCCGGCGAACTCGGCGCGACCAAGAGGCAAGGTCTGGGCTGGAGATAACACTGATCGACTACGGTCCCGCGATAGACCGAGCCAAACTGCGTGGCCGTCCTCTTGATGAAGTCAGGCCCGGCGGACTCGGCCTTCATTTTATCCAGCAAAGCATGGACATTGTGAAGTACCGCCGGACCGGCGGCACGAATCAGCTGCGGCTGGTTAAGTACCCATCTGGAGAGACGTCCGGTTGAAGTCCCCGGGGTCAGGACGCCGGTAGCCCCCTTGCATGAGGCAACGGCCCGCGTGCTTGGGAAACTGAATGTTTGATTCCGGTTTCGCATTCATTGACGGCGATACCCTCGCTGTGAGGTCTTTCATGAACGCTCGCGCATCCGAGTGGCTCACGCAAATTGCCAGCGTGCTGGAAACTCTTAACCAGGGAGTTCTCATCGACGATGATGATAGGAAGATCATGTTTGCCAATTCGATGTTCCTGGAAATGATTGGCAAAAGTGGCGA
>Ga0126378_10004642_pt1 | contig 10530 bp, 8 predicted proteins | sample PanSoiMetPlot_23_FD_92587 | JGI IMG/M metagenome (GOLD analysis project Ga0126378, IMG submission 92587) | Tropical forest soil microbial communities from Panama - MetaG Plot_23 | ecosystem: Environmental > Terrestrial > Soil > Tropical forest > Bulk soil | place: Panama | collected 2016-02-17
GCATACATGTTCGCAGTGGCCGGCCCATACGGGTTTTCGAACTGAACGTCGGGAGCGTTGCCGCCGGCGGCACGCTGAGCGGTGCCGGTCGCCTGCCCTTCGCTGCGCGGCCGTCCGGCCAAAGTGATCAGCGCAACACTGCACTTGCCGGCGGCGATCGCCTCCGCGGCGTGACCGACATGAATGATGTAGGACGAGCCGCCACTGTCGGTGGAATCCATGTGCCGCAATTTGAGCCCGAGATAATCGGCCATCGACAGCGGCCCGAGACCGGGTGCATCGCCGGCGCAGAAATAGCCGTCGACATCGGCCCTGGTCAGACCGGCATCCTCAAGCGCGCCCTTCGCCGACTCGGCGTGCAATTGGGCGAGCGACTTGTCATCGGCCTTGCGCGTCGGATGCTCGTAGATCCCGACGACATAGGCCTTTCCCTTGATGCTCATCGTTGCCTGATCTCCCCTGCAAAGCCGAAGGACGGTAATGCATACCGTCCGGTGCGCGCGGTCAATCCCGGATTGCGGATGCCTGAGCCGTAACGTCGTCGATGTCGGTCTCGGAATAGCCGAGCGCGCCGAGCACGCTTCGGGTGTGCTCGCCGAGGCGCGGCGGCGGCAGGCGGAAGCTGTCGCCGGGCGAGCCGGAAAACATCACCGGCACCGCAGTCGTCAGCATCTTGCCCTCGGTTGGATGCTCGACCTGCTCAAAAAACCCGGTATCGGTGAGATAGGGATTGGTCAACAGGCCCTCGAGGCCGGTTACGACGCCGTTTGGGACGTCAAACCGGTCGAGCCGCTCGCGCCATTCGGCGGTGGTGCGCCGGCGCATCGCCTCGATGACGATCTCGTAAAGCTCGCCGATATTGGCGGTACGTCGCGCCAGTGTCGAGAACCGCTCGTCGTCGGCGAGCTCAGGTCGATCGATGGCTTCGAACAGATGGCACGATTGTACGTCGGTCGTTGCCAGGATACAGACATGGCCGTCCTTGGTCGGGAACGGCCGGCGATGCGGTGTCAGCATGCGCGGATAGCCGAGCCCTTTCTCCGGCTCCGCAAGCACGCCGTGCCAGAGATGGTCGGCAAGGTTGAACGCGACCATCGTTTCGAGCATCGGCACGTGCACCTCTTGCCCCTTGCCAGTGCGCTCGCGATGAAACAACGCCATGCCGATAGCTGAGGCGAGCACATAGCCGCAGATCTTGTCGCTGACCGCCATCGGCACATAGCGCGGCTCGCCGCCAACACCGCCATTCAGTGCCGCGAGGCCGCTCTCGCCCTGGATTACGTCGTCGAAAGACGGGCGATCGCGATGAACTGCGTCTTTGCGAAAACCAGTGGCGGCGGCATAGACGATGCGCGGATTGCATTGCGCCACCGCCCGATAGTCGAGCCCCAGCCGTTCCGCGGCCCCGAGCCGCATATTGTGGACGAAGACGTCAGCGGTCTCGGCCAGCTTGAGCAGCGCCGCGCGCGCTGCCGACCGCTTGAGGTCCAGCGCCACGCTCTTCTTGTTGCGATTGATGTTGAGAAAATAGGCGCCCATGCCCGGGTGGCGCGACGGGCCGAGCGCGCGAATGGGATCGCCTTCCGGCGGCTCGACCTTGATCACATCCGCCCCCATGTCGCCTAGGATCTGCGTCGCCAGCGGCCCCAATAGCGCGCTTGTCAGATCGACCACGCGAATGCCTGCAAGCGGTCCGGACATCTCCTCGCGTTTCCTTTAAAGTGGCTGTGTCAGCTTGACCCGTCTTTCAATACCACGCAGGTTGAAACCCACAAAACGCGGAGGCGCCCAATGGGACCGCTGGCAGGTATTAGAATAGTCGAGTTGACGGGGATCGGGCCGGGGCCGATGTGCGCGATGCTGCTCGCCGATCTCGGCGCCAGAGTGTTGCGCATCGATCGGACGGAGCCGAGCGACCTCGGCGTGCCCCGCCCACTTCGCTATGACCTGCTGCTGCGCGGCCGGCGCTGCTTGGCGCTCGACCTCAAGCATCCCGACGGCAAGGCACTCGCCATGCGCCTGATCGAGCGCGCCGACGCATTGATCGAGGGGTTTCGCCCCGGAGTGACCGAGCGGTTGGGTCTCGGACCCGCGGATTGCCTGGCGCGCAACCCCCGCCTCGTCTATGGCCGGGTCACCGGTTGGGGCCAGGAGGGGCCGCTCGCGCAGGCTGCCGGGCACGACCTCAATTACATCGCCCTCGCCGGTGCGGTGCATGCGTTTGGGCGTCACGGCCAGCCACCGACGCCGCCATTGAACCTTATCGGCGATTTTGGCGGCGGGGCGCTGTATTTGGCCTTTGGCGTGGTCTGCGGGATTCTCGAAGCGCAGCGCTCGGGCCGCGGCCAGGTCGTCGATGCTGCGATGGTCGACGGCGCGGCCTCGCTGATGACGGCTTTCTTCGGCATGATGGCAGCGGGGCTCGGGAGCCACGAGCGCGGCACCAACATCCTCGACACCGGCGCCCATTTCTACGAGGTCTATGAATGCGCCGACGGGCGTTGGATCTCGGTCGCCGCGATCGAGGCCAAGTTCTATTCCGAGTTGCTGCGACGCCTCGACATCGATTCGACGACATTGCCGCCGCAGATGGACCGCGAGCATTGGCCCGAAGCGAAGGCGCGGCTGGCGGCACTGTTCAAGACCCGCACCCGCGACGAATGGTGCGGGCTGCTCGAAGGGACCGACGCCTGCTTTGCCCCGGTGCTGACGACCGACGAAGCGGCGCGCCACCCGCACAATGCGCCGCGCAAGACCTATGTCGAGATCGACGGCATCGTCCAGCCAGCGCCGGCGCCGCGCTTTAGCCGCACCGTGCCGGATTTGCCGATCCCGCCGCAACCGCCGGCCGGCCTCGAAGAAGCCGAGACGATACTTGCCGATTGGCTGGGGCGGGCGAGATCGCAAAGCCGCGCGAATCCGGCGTCGTTGGCCGGGCGCCCTAGCCCAGTGACGAGGACAGCGTGGAAACAGTAGGGCTCGGCTTCTGCTGTGAAGATCTGCTGGTCGGCCGGCAGTTCAAGACCATCGGGCGCACCATCACCGAGGCCGACATCACCAATTTCGTCAACTGCACCGGGATGGTCGAGGTATTGTTCACCAACCTCGAATTCCTGGCACACGAATCAGACATCAAAAGACGTCTGGCGCCGGCGGCGCTGGTCTACGCCTTTGCTGAGGGCCTCTTGGTACAGTCGACGATGCAGCATACGGGTCTCGCCTTTCTGCATATGGAGCTCAATGTCGAGAACCCGGTCTTTGCCGGCGACACAGTCCATGCCGAGTGCGAGATCATCGAAGCCCGGCGCAGCACGAGCCGCCCCGACCGCGGGCTCGTACGCACCCGCGTCCGGGTCGTCAAGCAGGACGGCACGACCGCGCTGACCTACACACCGTTGCGTATGGTCAAGTGCCGCAACCCCGCCAGCTTTAGTCGACCGTCGATCTTCGAGTCCGGCTCTTGCCTAAGATCGTCGATATCCAGGCCTATGACGGATTCGACCGCAAGGTCGAGCGATTGGGCTTGACCGACGTCCTCGATGAGGTCCGCGAGCGGATTTCCGCGTTCGAGTTCCGCCTAGCTGAAACGCGCCGCGGAAACAGCGCGGCAGCCTTGCACGAGCTGCTCGATGCCCGCTTTGCGGCTGTTCCCGGATGGACGATCGTAAAATCCGGGGGCATCGATTGGACGAAGTGCATCCGGCACAATCGTGCGAAGGTGTGCATGGGGGTGGAGCTGCAGATTTCTGCCCGTAGTGATTTGCTTACGAATGATTTGGCGCACCTCATGCAGGCTATCTAGGTTGGGAATATAGATGTCGGCGTTATCGTAGTTCCGTCCAACGAGACTGCGCGTTATCTGACGGATAGATGTCCGAGGTTCAGCTATGCAGTGGATCATGTTAACCGGATCAAAGGACAGTTTAGTCCTCTCCTGATAATGTCCATTGGACACGACGGCGCAGGGGAGGCGCTCCCCAAGAGGAGGACTAACTTGGGCAGAGCGCGGGCAAACTCCAGTTCGGTTTAGGAGCAGTCAGTCTGCGGCCGATGGCCACCCAACGAAATCAAGGTGCGCCTCATCAATTCTGTCCTCGTTACGATGGTGTTCCACCGCCCCACTCTTCAAGCGTTCGACGATTTCATCGCAGTGATCGAGTTCAATGCATATCCAGTGCCGGCCACGCTTTTCGCAAACCGCATAAGTTGTGCCACTGCCGCCGAAAGGATCGAGCACGAGATTGCCCGGCCGGGTTGTCATCTCCACCACCCGATCGAGAACTTTCGTAGAGAGAGCGTTGGCTCGACGTTTGCGGCTCTTGAATTTCCAATGACGCACCGGAGGAATGTCTGTCCAGACGTCCTTCAGATTGACGCCAAGCGGGTTCATGGCGCCTTTATGTCCGCCGTAGTCCCTGATCTCGCCGCCGCAATGGCGGCAGGTTTCGATCGGCGTCCGAATCTTGCGGAACGTCTTGGGTTTTCCTTTGGTGAAATAGAGCAGACTGTAGTGCGCAGGATAAAGCCGCCCCGGGATCGGCAGACAGCTCTTGATCTCGATCGCAATCGAATGACGGAACTACATCTCGGACAATTCCATCAGGTAGGTACCGAGACGGATGCTCCATTTCGGCAGGTTGTACACGAAGAGGGCTCCACAAGGCGCAAGGATCCTCACGCATTCTTTTAGCCAACTGCAGCACCATTGAACGTATTCGGCGTCGGCCCGCGCGTCGTCGGTCCGGCTTCCATAGATCTTTCCGAGATTGAAGGGTGGATCGGCAAACACCGTATCCACAAAACCAGTGTTGAAACTGGTGAGGTAGCGAAGGCAGTCACCTTCAAACAGCAGTCCGCTTTCAGTGGTGCAGTATGGCTCGATTGGAGCAGATCCCGGCCGGAGGATCGATGCAATACTAATACCGTGACGGCTTTCGCCCCGCCTTCCCATGGGGATATCGTGCTCAAGCGGGACCGGGACTGCAAGAGGCGACTCGCCTCCTTGGTCTGCAGCGTGTCCGCAGAAAGCCGCGTTCTTGATCAAGAGGTCGATGAGATCATCATTGGACATGTTTTCGTAGATCTTTGCCACTGACTCCTCGGGTTTCATGATTTTATGCCGATATTTACGCGAGCTCACTCGAGCCAAAACTAACAAAACTTGCAAATCGGCGTCAAGAACAAAAATAGAACGATCGGTCGATGAAGATTCGTTGTGTGGTGCCACCGTCCGTCACGCCGAATCGGGCTGCGAGATCTGCTACCGTACCGGGCCGATCGCCGGCATCGTCAGCACGGCGGAATTGTCGAGCAGGATTTGCAGGCGCTGCAGTAACGGTTGCACTGCCTTTAGCGAGCGTTCGATCGAGCCGGAAGCGGCAGCGCTGTCTTCGTTGTCGCGTCCCTTGCCCAAGAGGCGATCGAGGATCGTTTCGAGCAGCTCCTTCTCGCGTGGGAAAACGGTGAGCTTGACCGCTGCGTCGGGTGCCAGCTTGGCCTCTTCCCTTGCGAGGCGGAGTGCCGTGTCGGTGCCACCAAGTTCGTCGATGAGCCCGCGCGCCTTGGCATCCTCACCCGTCCAGACTCGCCCCTTGGCAACCGCCTCGACGGCTTCCTGGGTCATTTGCCGCCCCGCCGCGACGTGGTCCTTGAACCCCTTGTAGGTCTCGTCGAGAAACGCTTCGAGACGGCTGTGGGCTCGCGCCGAGAAATCGGAAGTGCTGCTGTACATCGCCGCATTGGCGCCGATTTGCGCGGAGTCGGTAGATAAGCCGAGCTTCTGGAAAAGATCGGACACGACGAGCTTGCCGGCGAGAACACCGATCGAGCCGGTCAAAGTCGCAGGTTCGGCCACGATCTTGTCGGCGGGTGCCGCTACGTAATAGCCGCCCGAGCCCGCGACATCGCCCATCGACACGATGACCGGCTTGCCGCGTTCGCGCGCAACGACCACTTCGCGCCAGATCGACTCCGAGGCGACGACCGAGCCGCCAGGGCTGTCGATGCGAAAGATGATCGCGCGCACTGCAGCATCGCGCACCGCGGCACGAAATGCTCGGCTGATCTCGGTGGCTGCCATCACATTCGATTCAGCGAGCGGATTGGCCGAGCTTGCGCTGCGCTGAATGAGCCCCGTGCCATATATCAAAGCGATCGTCGCACCCTCGCGATGTGGGCGTCCGGCGCGGTCGAGATAGGTCGTCAGGCTGGTCAGCTCGGCACCAGTCCCGGCGCGCGAACGGGCATTGGCGATCACCTCGTCGCGATAGCCGAGGTGATCTACGAGCTTCGCCTGGAGCGCCTCATCGGCCAGCAAAGGGCCGCGATCGACTGCCGTGCGGACCTCGGACTCCGGCAAGTCGCGGCCCGCGGCGATGCCGCGGACGACTTGTCCCGAGATCGAGGCGAGCAGCGCATCGACCTCCTCGCGATGCGGCGGGGTCATCTTGGTTTCGGTCAGACTGTTCATCGCGGTCTTGAATTCTTCGCGATGGTCGAATTGCGGAGCGATCCCGAGAAGATCGAGCGTGCCCTTTAAGAACGGGATTTCGGTGTAAAGGCCAGTCAGGCCGACATTCCCCATCGGCTGCAGCCAGATCTCGTCGAAGGCTGTCGCCAGATAGTAGGGCCGCGTCCCCGGCCCGAACTCGCCAAAGCTGTCGGCAAAGGCCACGGCGAACTTGCCCTTCGCCCGAAAGGCGGCGATTGCGTCACGCAGCTCCTGAATCTTGCCAAGACCGAGCTCATCGTCGCCGACGCGCGCAACAAGCCCTTTGACGCGCGGATCGCTAGAGGCAGTCTCGATCCCGTCGAGGACGTCGCGCAAGGTGGGTTCAGCGCCGGTGAGGAGCCGCAGCAGATGGTCCTCGTGGGGCCCTTCAGCGAGCCCCTTGGTGAGGTCGACGCTCAGAATGATGTTCTCGGCGAGCGGCGTCACTCTCGGCTTGAGGCCGCCGATCAGCAGTGCCGCAGCGGCGACGAGCAATATGGTCAGAAAGCCGACCGCCGCGAAAAAGCCGATAATGACACGGCGCATGCCGTCAGACGTCTCCGGTCAGCGCGCGATGCCGCAACAGATGATCGGCGAGCACACACGCCACCATGGCTTCGCCGACCGGCACCGCGCGGATCCCGACACACGGATCGTGCCGGCCGTGGGTCGAGATTTCGACCTCGTTGCCCTCGACATCGACGGTGCGCAGCGGATTGAGGATCGAGCTCGTCGGCTTGACCGCGAAGCGGGCCACGATGTCCTGCCCGGTCGAGATCCCGCCGAGAATTCCACCGGCATTATTCGACAAAAAGACGACCTTGCCGTCCTCAATCCGCATTTCGTCGGCGTTGTCCTCTCCCTTGAGCGCGGCCGCAGCAAACCCGCTGCCGATCTCGACCCCCTTGACCGCGTTGATCGTCATCAAGGCGCGCGCAAGGTCCCCGTCGAGCTTGTCATAGATCGGCTCGCCCAGGCCCGCGGGGACGCCGCTGGCGATGATTTCGATGACCGCACCGGCCGAAGAACCGGCCTTCCGGGTGGTGTCGAGATAGTCGGCCCACCGCAACGCCATCGCGGCGTCCGGGCACCAGAAGGGATTGTCTTCGATAACGCGCCAATCCCAGGCGCTGCGATCAATCGAATGCGGTCCGATCTGGACCAGCGCGCCGCGGATCATGACGTCGGAGCCGAGGATCTTGCGCGCAATAGCCCCCGCCGCAACGCGCGAGGCGGTCTCGCGCGCCGAGGCGCGGCCACCGCCGCGATAATCGCGCACGCCATATTTCTTCCAGTAAGTGTAGTCGGCATGCCCAGGGCGGAAACGATCAGCGATGTTGCGATAGTCCCGCGGCCGCTGGTCGGTATTGTCGATGATGAGCTGGATCGGGGTGCCGGTCGTGACCCCGTCAAAGACGCCGCTCAGGATCTTAACTAGATCCTCTTCCTGCCGCTGCGTCGTATAGCGCGATTGGCCGGGCTTGCGCTTGTCGAGCCATTGCTGAATGTCGGGCTCGGCCAGCGGCAGGCGTGGCGGCACTCCATCGACGACCACACCGATCGCCGGCCCATGGCTCTCGCCCCAGGTTGTGAACCGGAACAGGGTGCCGAACGAGTTGCCCGCCATATCCGGTCCTCGTCATTCCCGCGAAAGCGGGAATCCAGGGCGAACGCCTTGCGAGACTCCCTGGACCCCCGCCTTCGAGGGGGTGACGGTGAATTGACGCCCGATCATTGCGTAGTCCGCATGCCTAGTCACACCACTGAGATGTCGGGCGCGTCGACGGCTTTCATTCCGACCACATGATAGCCGCAATCGACGTGGTGGACCTCGCCGCTGACTCCGGCCGAAATATCACTCAGCAAATAGAGGCCGGCGCCGCCGACATCTTCGATCGTGACGTTGCGCTTCAAAGGCGAGTTAAGCCGGTTCCACTTAAGAATATACCGGAAATCGCCGATCCCAGAGGCCGCCAAGGTCTTGATCGGCCCGGCGGAGATCGCGTTGACGCGAATGTTGTCGCCGCCGAGATCGACCGCGAGGTAGCGCACGCTGGCCTCGAGCGCCGCTTTCGCCACCCCCATGACGTTGTAGTGCGGCATTACCCGCTCGGCACCGGAGTAAGTCAATGTCAATAGGCTACCGCCAGCCGTCATCAACGGGGCCGCACGGCGGCACACATCGGTGAACGAATAACACGAAATTTCCAGGGTGCGCAGGAAGTTGGCGCGCGTTGTCTGGAGGTATTTTCCCTTCAGCTCGTCCTTGTCGGAGAAGGCGATCGCGTGGACTACGAAATCGAGCCGGTCCCAGCGCCGGGTCAACGCCGCGAAGACTGCATCGAGGCTCTCCTCGGAGGCAACATCGGCGTCGAGCACGAAATCGCTGTCGAGGCTTTCGGCAAGCGGCCGCACGCGCCTGCCGAGCGCTTCGCCCTGATACGTGAAAGCGAGCGCCGCACCATGCGCATGCAATGTCTTGGCGATCCCCCAGCCGAGCGAGCGCTCGTTGGCAACACCCATGATGAGGCCCTGCTTACCCGCCATCAGCGGCATCGTTTTCCCCAGTCCTTGCGGTTCCGCCCATCCTACACGAACGGATGCGCGCGGGCCAATCAGGGTCTCCCGGACGGGACGTCGCTCTCGACTTCTTGTTTAGCAACAGAGAGGCACTTAAGGTTCGTGCGATGATCACCGCCGAGGCAGAGAACCGGTCGACCCGGCGCGGCGGAAGGCTGCGACATGTGGTGGCGACGGCAGCAGCTTTCGCTCTCTATTCATTGCGCCGATTCAATGCGGACGGCTGCTTTGCAGCATCCGGCGCGCTTAGCTATACGACGCTCGTTTCGCTGGTGCCGCTAGCGGTCATCGCCCTCGGCTCGCTGTCGAGCTTCCCGATCTTCGCACCGGTGCGCGATCAGCTGCTGGGCTGGGTGATGGAAAATTTTGTGCCGTCCGTCGGCGCGCAGGCGGCGTGGTGGTTTCGCGCATTCGCCGATTCGGCGACCCGGACCACAGCGATCGGAGCGGCGGGTATCGCCGCGACCAGCATCCTGCTGTTGGTGACCGTGGAGGATCAACTCAACCTGATCTGGCGCGTCACGGCGCCGCGTCCTTGGGTGCAACGCCTCCTCGCTTATTGGACATTGATCACGCTCGGCCCGCTGCTGATCGGGGTCAGCCTGTCACTCTCGACCTATTTCGAGATCGCGGCACGCCAAGCTGGCTTCGGCGAGCAGGCCTTGGCATGGCTCGCCAGCAGCTGGCTGCATGGGCTCGCGCGAGCGGTGCCGGCCCTGCTCGAATTTATCGCTCTCACCCTGCTTTACGGCCTGATCCCGAATTGCGCGGTGCGCTGGCGGGACGGCGCGCTCGGGGCGATGATCGCGACTCTGGCAATCGAAATCCTGAAGATCGGGTTTTCGATCTATATTAGCGCCACGTCCTTTTACAACACCGTCTATGGCGCGCTTGCCGTCATCCCGATCTTTCTCCTATGGATGTATATCTCTTGGATGGCGGTGCTCGTGGGTGCGGTCGTTGCCGCCGCCCTGCCGAACTGGCGGATCGACGAGCGAATCGGCCCCGTTCCCGCGGGCGGGGTTCGCCTCGGCCTGAGCCTGGCCCTGATCGCGGCATTGGCGCGGGCGCAACGGGACGGCGAGACGCGATCAACGCCGGCGCTCGCCGGCGAGCTTGGCGTGGCTACGACGGTCATTGACGAGCATATCAAACCCCTCGTCGAGGCCGGTTTTGCGGCGCACACGCAGTCGGGCCGATGGGTTCTCGCCTGGAGCCCGGAAAGTGCCACCTTGCATGACCTCTACGAAGCCTTGCACTTGCCTCTGGCCGGCCGCTGGACGGAACAGGTCTCAGCGCCATGGCAACGGCAGGTGGCGCCAGCGATGGATCGGATGGTCAAGGCTGAAACCGCGGCGATGCAGGTCACGATCGCCTCGTTGATCGCCGAGACTCTGGAGCCAAAGGTGCATCGGCGTGGCCGCTGGCGCTCGGCCCCGCCGGTTGCCGAGAAGGTTGCC
>Ga0126378_10004643_pt1 | contig 10530 bp, 7 predicted proteins | sample PanSoiMetPlot_23_FD_92587 | JGI IMG/M metagenome (GOLD analysis project Ga0126378, IMG submission 92587) | Tropical forest soil microbial communities from Panama - MetaG Plot_23 | ecosystem: Environmental > Terrestrial > Soil > Tropical forest > Bulk soil | place: Panama | collected 2016-02-17
CTGCCCCGCCTGCTCCAACTCACGAAACGCCTCCGCCAGCTCACGCGCGCACTGCCCGCGACTCCCTTGCTCCTGCTTGCGCCACTCCGCCCAGCGGAACCGGAACATTTGGTGCAGCACGCTATACCCTTCCAGCGTCAGCGGAACCGCCGGCAACTCGCTTGCTCGCACGTGTACCTCAACCTTCGAAGCCATTTCCCATCCTCACAACTACCAGGATGAATACATCAATCGTTCATTGTAAATCTGGGCCCCGCCGCACATTGCGGGTGCTTCACCCTTGTCGCCCACTTTCGACAGGGTGGGAACTCGGACGATACTCCAGGCGTCATCCTGAGCGAGGACGGCGCGAACCGTCGCCTGTCAGAGTCAAAGGACCTGCTGTTTGCTAGATTCCAGACGAGAACCAGAAGCAAAACCTCGGGTTGCGGACGGTTACACGCGACTTGCAGCTTCGAATTCCTCTCGACTGAGAAGTCGACAGTCCTTCTTTGTGATCGCTGAGGTCACGCCGCACTTCGGACACACAAAGGGATCTGACTTCTCCCCGTCAAGACGTTCGGAATTCGACCACACGGTGGGCAGCTACTGATGGAACAAAGTTGTAGCTCACTCTTCATCTCCCACTTCCCATTATTGCAGTAGTTCTAAAAGTGACCAATTCTGCGGCCTTGTTTGGGAGTGGGGTGGGTTCTTGAAACTTGAAACTCGAAACTTGAAACTTCGCACGTTATAAACTGTTCGGTCACATGGGAGACCACCTATGCCCCGAGGCACCATCCCACGCCAACCATCCAAAGCCGGACGTCACGACAAAGCCAAGACCACTCGCATTGCGATGAAAGCTCTGAAGACCACCACTGCGAGAGCACCGAAGACCAAACCCACCGCAAAAAAGGGTTACAATCCTCTCGCTCCCGAGCGCATCGCCGCCATTCTCGAACGCCTCGATCAGCATTTCCCCAACGTCACAACCGCCCTTCACCATAACAGCGCCTGGGAGCTCCTCGTCGCCACCATTCTCTCCGCCCAATGCACCGACGCACGCGTGAACCTGGTCACGCCAATTCTGTTTAAGAAGTACCCAACTGTCGAGCATTTTGCTGCCCTCAAACCTGAAGAGCTTGAAGACGACATCCGTTCCACCGGCTTCTATCGCAACAAGTCGAAATCTCTCGTGGGAGCCGCACAGAAAATCGTGAACGACTTCGGCGGCCAGGTTCCAAAGACGATGGGCGAACTTCTCAGCATCCCCGGAGTCGCGCGCAAGACCGCCAACGTCGTCCTCGGCTCGTGGTACGGCATAGCGGACGGCGTTGTCGTCGACACGCACGTGCAACGCATCTCCCGCCGCCTCGAACTGACAAAGAACGTTGACCCAGGCAAGATCGAGCAGGACCTGATGAAGGTCATCCCACGCAACAAGTGGATCGACTTCTCTCACCAGATCATCCATCACGGCCGCGCCATCTGCATCGCGCGCAAACCCAAGTGTGCCGAGTGCCCGCTCGAAAACCTCTGTCACGCCGCAGACAAAACCTGGTCCACGGTGGAAATTCACAAGAGCGCCAAGCCTTAGTTAATGCCGAAATATGCTGACTAGCCGCTGAAATATCTCGGAGTCTCTCGCTGCCAGTGCCGGAGGCACGCTATACTCCAGTCAAGCACGGCTGCGACCTCACTCAGCGCCACGTCGAGCCTGCTCAGGAACCCGTACTCCACGAACTGCGCCACGTGGCTAAGATGTATGTCCATCTATTTCATCTCGCCTGCGTTGATGCGTTTCCGCGTCTCTGGGTTCGACTGATACCTCAGCCGCAGGTTGATCCCGCCCGCCATCGCCAGTGCGCCGTCCAGCTCCGGACCTGTCGAGGGGCCGGTGAAGACGCTGAACTGAAACTTCTGGCCTCGAATTTCCCCACCCGCAATCCGCCTCGCCAGCGCGATCGGAACTTCCTTCGGGTACCCCGACCCGGTGAAGCTGCTCATGCCCACCCTGGTCACCCGATTGAATCAGCGCCGCCGCCTCCTCAGCGCCCATGATCTTCTCTGCAAGCTTTGGATTCAAAACACGGGAACTGACCTCTGTCGCTGTTGCCATGATTGCTGCTTTTCGTTATGAGCTTGAATTAGGAAAAGCAGCCCATAATTGACGATATCGATATGCGTCTCAGGCGTCTGTGAGCTAGGTCACGTTCACCCCACGTTCGATCAGGGCCTGTGCGAGGGCGTGCCAAATCGAGATCGTCTGAGGCGAAGGAACCAGCCATTTTTCGGAAGTTGGAGAGCGTAATGTGGGAGCAGCAACGCGTCCCGGGGCAGTCGCCAGCCCGCAGCCCCGCTTACTCTGAGTGCCCACGGAAGGCCGCGGCAGGCGGTTGTTCTTGGTCTCGGTCGCCACTAATCCCAGTTCCTCTGTAGCAATCCGAGGCTGACTTGTTTTTCGATTGCTCGGTGGCCTCCAAGCCTCGGTGGTAAGGTCGTGATGTAAAGTACTTCCATGCCCGCCAATCACTTCGACACCATCATCATCGGCGCTGGCCTCTCCGGCATTGGTGCTGGATATCACCTGCAAACGAAGTGTCCCTCGAAGTCCTACGCTATTTTGGAAGCGCGCGCTGCCATCGGTGGCACCTGGGATCTCTTCCGCTACCCCGGCGTCCGCTCCGACTCCGACATGTTCACCCTCGGCTATCCTTTTCGTCCGTGGAAAGAAGCCAAGGCCATCGCCGACGGCCCCTCCATCCTTCACTATGTGCGCGACACCGCCCGTGAATTCGGTATTGATCGCCACATTCGCTTCCATCATCGCGTCGTCTCCGCGTTATGGTCATCGCAGCAGAATCGTTGGCGCATCGAAGTCGAAACCAACAATGGTCCCGCGCACTATACCTGCAACTTCCTCTACGGATGCACCGGTTACTATCGCTACGACTCTGGCTATCAGCCGAAATTCCCGGGCGTCGAAAACTACCGTGGCATCTTTGTTCATCCTCAGCATTGGCCCGAAAGCCTCGACTGCTCCGGCAAGCGCGTCGTCGTCATCGGCAGCGGAGCCACCGCCGTCACCCTCGTGCCCGCCATGGCCCTAACCGCCGCGCATGTAACCATGCTCCAGCGTTCTCCCACGTATCTCCTGACGCTGCCCGCGCGAGATCCGCTCGCGAACTTCGTGCGCCGTGTACTGCCCGAGCACACCGCCCACGGTATCGTTCGTTGGAAGAACATTCTTATCGCTGTTGGCCTCTATCAGCTCGCGCGCCGCAGTCCTGAATTTTGCAAGCGTGTTCTCCGGGGTGCCGCCTCCCGACAGCTACCGCCCGGCTACGACGTAAATACACACTTCAACCCCCGCTACAACCCGTGGGACCAGCGTCTCTGTTTCGTCCCCGACTCCGATCTCTTCCGGGTCATTAGCGACGGGCGCGCCTCAGTCGTCACCGGCGTAATCGACACCTTCACCGAGTCCGGTATCCGCCTGCAATCCGGCCAGGAACTCCCCGCCGACGTCGTGGTCTCGGCCACCGGCCTGCAGATGATCGCCCTCGGCGGCATCCGTCTTAGTGTCGACGGTGCGCCCGTCGATCCCGCCCGGAGCTTCATCTACAAGGGCGTCATGCTCAGTAACGTCCCCAACTTCGCTTTCTGCGTCGGCTACACTAATGCCTCATGGACTCTGCGGGCCGACCTCTCGTCCAATTTCGTCTGCCGTCTTCTCAACCACATGCAGTACCGCGGATACCACAATGTGGTACCTGCTTGTGATCCCGCTTCCCTTGACCCCAAGCCTCTCCTCGACTTCACTTCCGGTTATGTCCTGCGCGCCATCGCCGATCTGCCCAAGCAGGCCTCGACCAAGCCGTGGTTTATTCGCCAGAACTACATCTGCGACGCCATCACCATGAAACTCAGCCGCATTGACGATGGCGTCCTGCGATTTGATTCACCCGCTTCGCAATCTGTCATCCTGAGGGCAGCGACTGAAGGGAGTGGAGTCGAAGGACCACTTTGTTCACGATAGATTCCTAGGACCTTGAGTTCTCGGGCATTTCGCGGAACACCACCGCATTTGTCTTGAAAGACCCTTCACCGTTTGGGCTACAGTTTCGCCCGGCAATCGAACCGACACATGAGCAATCCTGCAACAGATACCGATATTTTGATTGTGGGCGCCGGACCTGTTGGCTTGTTCCTTGCAAACGAATGTGCGTGCCGTGGCTTGCGATGGCGCATCGTCGAAAAGCGCGCCACCCAGTCCGAGCACTCCAAAGCGCTAGCCATCTTTCCTCGGACACTCGAGATCTTCGATATGGCCGGGGTCTTTGCTCCGTTCCTTCAACAGGCAAGTCGTGTGACTTCCGTCGCCATGGTCGCGAGTGGTCGCCAACTCGCATAAATGCAATTCGAGTCCCAGGAAAGTCCATATCCATTCGTCGCCATGGTGCCGCAGGACCTGACCAAAAAGCTCCTGGTTGAGACCTTGCGGAGTAAAGGAGGCACCGTCGAGTATGAGACGTGCATCGTTTCAGCCGTCCAACTCAGCGATTTCGTAACCGCCACCCTCGATCGACAAGGTCGCGCGTTGGAACTAACCGCCAATTCGTCGTTGGTTGCGATGGCACGCACAGTACGGTTCGCCATCTCCTGGATCTGCCTTTCGAAGGCGCAGAATATGAAGCGCTCTTTATTCTGGCCGACGTTCAAACGAATGAGGAACTTCCTGCTGACGAGATGCAACTCTGTCCCAACGAGCTAGGCCCGCTCGCGATCTTTCCCATGAGCGCCACACGCCGCCGCATTGTCGCCACCGTGAATGAGGTCGAGGGAGACGCCCCCATCTCTCGAGCTCGTGCAGCAGTTACTGGAACAACGCGCACCCGCCGGGATTGAAGCACTCGCCTTGCACTGAAGCAGCTACCTTCGCATCCACCATCATCACGTCTCGCAACTGCGCGTTCAGCGGCTGTTCATCGCCGCGACTGCGCCCACATTCACAGCCCCTTCGGTGGCCAGGGAATGAACACCGGACTGCAGGACGTCTGGAATCTCGCATGGAAGCTGGATCCCGCCGTCCACGGTTACGCCAATGACGCCTTACTCGACAGCTACACTGCCGAACGCGTCCCGGTCATCAAGAGTGTCATTGAGACCACCGATTTCCTTACCAAGGCATTGGGCCCCCCCAGCAAGTTCGCGCAAGCTCTTCGCAACACCGTAATACCCATGGTGTCCCGACTCGCTCCCTTCCAGCATGCCTTTGTGCAGAAGCTTTCCGAGCGCGGGCATTTCCTATCATGGAAGTCCAATCGTCGAAGCTGCCGGCGAAAGGTATCTCGACGACTCCAAGCACGGCGGCCAAGGCGTACTCCACCGCCTTCTGCTCCTGCTCGGAGATGACGTCGATGCATCGACTCGAGAGTCGGCGAAGCAACTCGCTGGATCCTTCGCTGATGTACTTGAGACTCGCTCAGCACCACGTTCTGGAATAACCCTGGTGTGCCCCGATGGATACGTTGCTTATTCAACTCACAAGCTTGACGGCGCCGCATTGCGTTCGGTGCAAGAGGTTCTCCAGCGTCAAACCCAGCCGGCAACATCGTCGCAGCACGCTGCCCACTCGGCGTAGCTTGGGCGCCCGGAGCGACGCGCTCCGGCCTTCGTTTCTTGCCTCCGTGCTCTCCGTGTCCTCCGTGGTGAAAACCAATCTCGCTGGGTGGGAACTCAAATATGTCGTCTTCCTATTCACACCTTAGTGCACTCATCGGATCGATCCGGCTCGCCCGCCTCGCCGGAACATAGCTCGCTAGCATGGCCGTCGCACCCAACAGCGCCGCCGTTGCAGCGACTGTGACTGGATCCATCGGCTTCACGCCAAACAGCAAGGTACTCATGATTCGCGTCGAGACCAGCGCCCCGGCGATTCCAAACACAAGGCCCGCGATTACCAGCTTGCCGCCTTCCCACACAATCTGTTTCCGGACATCCGACGGTTGTGCGCCCAGCGCCATGCGAATCCCAATCTCCGCGCTACGCTGAGTCACCAGGTACGACAGCACGCCATATACGCCTACAAGCGCCAGAACCAGGGCGCATGCGGCAAACAATCCCAGCAGCGTCATGCTGAAGCGCCGTTGCGCCACTGACGCCGCCATTACCTCGTCCATCGTTTTTGCCTCCGTCAGCGACAGTTGCGGATCAATCGCCCACACCTGCTGCCGCAAGGCCGGTACCAGCGCGTTCGTATCCACGCTCTTGCTCTTCACCACCAGCACGCCCCAACGTCGCCACGGCTCACCTTTCTGCGCCACCGACGTGTAAATCGCTGGCCCATCATCCGCTTCCAGCGCCGAGTGCTTCACGTCCGCAACCACGCCAATGATCGTGTACCACGTACTCTTCTCGTCGCGCGCGTACCGAGCCCGCTCTCCTATCGGGTTTCTGCCTTTAAAGTGCTGGCGTACGAAACTCTCACTCACAGTCGCCACCGGCTCATTGCTTGCCTTGTCAGTCTCATTGAAGTCGCGCCCTTGCACCAGCGGGATCCCCATCGTCCGAAAATATCCCGGCCCCACCTCATGCGTCAGGATCTCCGGCTCTTTTCCCACCGCTACCGGAGGTCCACCCTCAATCACCATGTTGTGATAGATCGTACTTCCCCCCAGCGGCAGCTCCGAGATGATGCTCGCGGACTCTACACCTGGCGTCGCTTGCACGCGCCGCCCAAGTTCTGTCCAGAACGCCTCCTGCTTTTCGCTTTCCGTATATCGCGACGTCGGCAATTGCAAACTGAGCGTCACGAGCCGATCCGTCTTGAATCCCGGGTCCACATCGCGCAATTTCGCGAAGCTCCGTATCAACAGGCCCGCGCCCGTCAGCAACACCAACGCCACTGCGATTTCCAGCATCACTAGTAACCTGCGCACAGGAAAATTACCGAACCCCTGCATCGCAACTCTTCCCGCAGTATGCAACTCTGTCGGCGAGCTTCGCTGCGACAATTGCAGCGCGGGAAGCAGCCCAAACAAAATCCCCGACACCACTGAAACGCCCAGCGTGAACACCAATGCAATCCAATTGATGCCGACGTTCTCCAGCCGCGGCACGCCTTGCGGTTTCATTCCCAGCAGCAGCCCTAGCCCAAGGTAAGCCACGCCAACTCCAACCATGCCTCCTGCCAGCGCCAGCAACACGCTTTCACTGAGCAACTGCCGCACGATCCTCAAACGGCTCGCCCCCATCGCCGTCCGGATGGCGATCTCATGCCTTCGGCCCACCGCTCGCGCCAGCGCCAGCCCCGCCAGGTTCAAGCACGCGATCAGCAATACCGCTCCCACCGCCGACAGCAGAATGATCAGCGGCTTTCGTATTCGCCCCACAACCCGCTCATGCAGCGGCATTACCGTCCACTTCCGGTCCCGCTCCTCCGCAGGATTGCTCTCGCTTATTCGCTTCCCCAGCGCATCGATCTCCGCCTGCACGCTCGCTGGCGTCTCTCCGTCTTTTATTCGCCCGATGGCATAGAAAATGTGTGCTCCCCGCGCCTGAAAGGCTTCGGCTGACACCACTGCCGCCGGGACCCACAACTGTCCCGTTCCTCGCGGCATCGCGAACCCTGGAGGCATCACCCCCACTAGTGTGTATGGCTCGCCACTCAGCAACAGCCGGCTGCCAATCGCCTTTTCATCGCCATTCAACACCGTGCTCCAGAACCCATAGCTGGCTACCACCACCCGCCCTCCGCCCAGCCGATCATCGCTCGCCATCAGTTCGCGGCCAAGCAACGGCTTCGTCCCTAGCGTCTCGAACAGCGCACCTGTGACCAGCGCGCCCGGGACACTCCTCGGTTCGCCCTCGCCGATGATGTCCAGCGGCCACTCCGCGAAACCGCCCATGCCGGATAACGTATGACTCTGCGTCGCAAAATCCGCGATGTTTGACGCCGAGTCGCCTCCTCTGAAGGTCGTCAGGTGACCGGGCTGCACGTACGCCAGTGGCTGCAGCAACACGGCGTATACCACACTGAAAATCGCTGTGTTCGCCCCAATCCCCAGCGCCAGTGTCAGCAGAGCAACCCCGGTCGTTCCCAAACTCTTCCGCAGCATCCGTGCGCCGTAACGCAGATCTTGCAGCACCATGCGCATAAGTCACATCCCTTTAGAAGCTTGACACAGACCCCCCCACGCGTTTCGTTGCACCTTTCCCGCCATCTCTGGTTCCCAGTTGGTGGGCTGCTTACCAATGCGGTTCTGTGCGAGTTTTGAAAAGGGGCGCAGCTTTAACTGCCCTGTATAAGCTCTTTATTTCTGTCATCCCAAGGCGAACTTTAGTCGCTGAAAGATCTATTTACTCTGACTCTGTCGCCAGCCTCTCCAGCTAGCAATGAAACAACTTACCCATCTTCGCCGCGACCCACCGCCCACTCGCGGACTGAGTTGTCACAAAGCGGACAGCTTTGCTCTGCTTTGCTGGACTCGCATCACGCTGACTCACAGCTCGAACTGTGATCAAGACAGTGCATTAAAGCCCCCATCACGAGGCGACATTAGCTCGACTGTTACCTCGAACTATCATCACGAGGCGACTTCAGTCGGCGGGGGATCTGTTTTTCTCACTCCTCCGGGTGCCCCCATCCTTTCGGGCCTGATCTTGACGAAAGAGTGGAGCGAAAGACGTCGAGCCGAGAGAGTCGAACTGAGACCTGCAGGATTCGACGAAATCCTAGATTGCCCACTACCCGTCGCAATTCAGCTGTTTGGTGGGCGGCCGATTTCCAGCCCATAGGGCGGAATTGTGTAAGCCGTGGGCGTAAGCCAGCCTCTCTTATCACAACTCGACGCCACTCACGTCCTATCCCACCGCGTTCGCATCCCCAACGATGAGCACCGAAGAGAACGAGGGGATTCGTGTTCCTCGCCACCGAAACGAATGCGGACACCAAAGCTACGGTCGCTCTTGCCAACCGCCCAATCCGCGACATATCTTCAAATCTGTCATGGTATCCGCTAAGTCCTTATTGCAGGGGATCTTCCGTATAACTCCTACGCGCTCAGTATTTTGTGAAGAAAATATTCCTAACTGGTTGAAAGGATGGATTCGAGAAGGGGAGGGGGGTAGCCCCTCTCTGGGTGCCCCATCCTTTCCCTGTTGTTGGAACAGGGTGGCGATCCTGATCCTCTCAATCTCAGCCGTCGCCGTCGCCCAACAACAACCCATCACCGATCCCACCCAACTCCAGAGCAGCAACGTGGAGAACATGCAGAACTTCACCATCGAGAAGCTCTACATGACACGCAGCGTCGGCGGCAGCACGTGGTCGGCCGACGGCAAACAAATCGCCTTCGTCTCCAACATCAGCGGGCGCAACAACATCTGGCTGGTTCCCTCCTCCGGCGGATGGCCTTCGCAACTCACTATCAGCCAGCAGCGTCAGATTCAGCCCGCTTGGTCGCCCGACGGCAACTGGATCGCCTACGCCTCCGACACCGACGGCAATGAGCAATGGGACATCTTCCTCGTCTCCCCAAAAACCGGCGAGGTCATCAACCTCACCAACACCAAGGAGACTTCGGAGCAAGAACCCACATGGTCCCCAGACAGCAAGCAGCTCGCCTATCTCTCGAAGCCAAAGTCCGGCTCAAGTCATGAGGTCGAACTCATCGATGTTTACTCCCGCCGCGTTAAGCACCTGACGCAAAACACCCCTAAGGACCGAACGAACACCAGCCCGATCTTCTCCAGCGACGGCAAGTTCGTCGTGTACAGCCAAGCTGATGCCGCCTTCAAAGATGCCGACCTCTACCTTCTCGAGCTCACCACAGGCAAACCCACAAATTTAACGGCTCATCAGGGCGAGCAGACGTTCTTCGCTGCTGATGTCTCTCCCAACAGCAAGACGATCCTCATTACCTCTAACGCCCACAACGGTTACGACAATGTGGGACTGCTCGATATTGCGACCCAGAAGATCGAGTGGCTCACCGCCGACAAGTGGGAGATCCATGCCGGCGCCTTCTCGCCCGACGGCAACTCGGTAAGCTGGACCACCAATATCGAGGGCAACACCAGCATCTACCTATACAACTTGGCCTCGAAGAAAGCGGAGATGCTTCCCCTCGGCGTTGGTGTTAATGAATTTGCTGGTAACCCTACACCTTATTCACCCGACGGCTCGCACCTGCTCTATCACCACAACGGACCCACCGCCCCGAATGACATCTGGATGTACGATCTGAAGTCAAAGGCCACGCAGCAGATCACGCACTCCCTCATGGCGGGCATTCGTACAACCGACATGGTTGAGCCGTATCTGGTGCACTATCCCAGCCGCGACGGGAAGTGGACCATCTCTGCCTTTGCCTATATTCCGAACAACATTCTGCGCAACGGCAAGTTCCCTGCCATCGTCTGGATTCACGGCGGTCCGACCGGGCAGTACGTTAATTCGTTCAATCGCGCGGTGCAATACCTGGTGAACCAGGGATATCTCGTCATTGCCCCCAATTTTCGCGGCTCGACCGGCTATGGCAAGGA
>Ga0126378_10004644_pt1 | contig 10530 bp, 10 predicted proteins | sample PanSoiMetPlot_23_FD_92587 | JGI IMG/M metagenome (GOLD analysis project Ga0126378, IMG submission 92587) | Tropical forest soil microbial communities from Panama - MetaG Plot_23 | ecosystem: Environmental > Terrestrial > Soil > Tropical forest > Bulk soil | place: Panama | collected 2016-02-17
GCGCCGGCCCCGGATGGATTCGCTACCTGGAACGACTTCTACCGCCAGCTGGGGGTGCCCGAGGAGGAGCTGACCGGCGGGGCGGACAGGATCAGCGACCCGGAGGGCCACGGGCCGAGCATCTGGTTCCATGTCGTCCCAGATGCCAAGGTGGTCAAGAACCGGCTGCACCTCGACATCCACGCCAGTGGCGAGCGGACGGACCCGATCGAGACTCGCAGGAAGCGAGTCGACGCCGAGGCCAGCCGGCTGGCCGGCCTGGGAGCCACCATCACTGGCGCATTGTCCGAGGAAGGGCTCGACCACTACGCGGTCGGGATGAAGGACCCGGAAGGCAACGAGTTCGATATCAACTGACCGCAGCAGCCGAGGCGTCACGCCGAAATGCCTCACATCCATTGGCAAACCAGCGCCCGCAACCACCCGGCGCCTTGCCACTCAAACTGAGACACCCCAGGTCAGCGACCTGCTGCTGCCTCAGATCCGATGGCACAGGACAATCGCGGGATCTGGTTTGGGCAGGTTTTGGCCCCACCGTGGATGTCCGGTGACAACGTAGATTGCTCGGTCCAAGTCGCTGGCCTGCGATGAGGAATTTCCGATGGCACGCGATCATCGCTGCGGACCGGGCGGCAGGCGGCAAAGTCCCGGGCCGCAGGGCTGAGCAATCTTCATTGGCACAGAGGAACGTTCGCTGACACGGGGCAGTGGACGGGGGCGGTGGGATGATCGGGGCGGGGAGCGCTTGCCGCTGCTTGTGAGGCGCGTGTGGCGCCACGGTCGAAGGTGGAGCTGTTCGCGGCGATCCGCCGGGACAGCCGCGCCGGGCTAAAGTTAGGCCGGTTTCGCAGAGGCGATGACGAGCTGGGCTTGGTCGCCAATAGGTTTCCCGGCCGGCGGATGCGGCGTGGTTCGCTACTGTGGCGCTGGCCCGGACAGCACGCCCATGCGGGCGGCGGCGGCGGCGGTATCGGCGGCGGTATCGGCGATGTCCTGGCTGGCCTGCTCGCCGGCGATAAACAGCCGGTAGTAGATCAGGGCGGTGACAGTGCGGACCACCGCGGTGGCGTTGGTGCCGGGCGGCAGTTCGCCGCGCAGTGCGGCCCGGTCGACGATGACGGTCATCCTGGCGGTGCGGGTGGCGAGGAAGCGGGACAGCACCTTTCGTGCCGACGGGTTCTGCACCGCTGCCGCGACCATGCTGGCGAAGGCCGCCCTGATGGCTGGATCCCGGAGGCTGGTTACCACGCCGCGGGCGAGTACGTGGAGGTCGGCGTCGAGGTTTCCCTCGTCAGGCACGGGTATCTCCTGCGCGGCGTGCTCGGCCATGAGGTCGGCCAGTAGCCCGTCAAGGCCGCCCCAGCGCCGGTAGATCGTCGTCTTGGCGACGCCGGCCCGGGCGACCACCCGCTCCACCGTGGTGCCCGCGTACCCGTTGTCGATCAGTTCACCGACGACAGCCTGCATGACCGCGGCGCGGGTCCGCGCTGTTCGCCCTCCTGGCCTGAGGCGTCCCGGACGGTTCACCGTCAAAAGGAACTCCAGTTGCGTTTAGAGCGAGCCCTTGGTAGCCTCGCAGCTAATGCAACTGCCATCCTATTAGGAGCTGGATCGGATGCGTGCCATCTCAGCTACCATCGACATCGCGGCGACCCCGCAGCAGGTCTGGGCCGTTCTGGCTGACCTGGACTCCTACCCGCAGTGGAACCCGTTCATCCGGTCGGCCTCCGGGCAGCTGGCCGAGGGCGCGACCCTCACCCTACGGCTGGTCCCGGCGCAGGGCCGGGCGATGACCTTCCGGCCGAAGGTGCTGGCCGCCCGGCCCGGCGAGCTGCTGCGCTGGATCGGCCGGCTGATCATGCCGGGTATCTTCGACGGTACTCACCAGTTCGCGCTCGAAGACATGGGCCGGCACACACGGCTGACCCAGTCCGAGACCTTCCGCGGCGTCCTAGTTCCGTTCACCGGCAAGACCATCACCCAGACCGAGGCCGATTTCCGCGCCCTCAACCAGGCCCTCAAGCGGCGCGCCGAGCGGGCAACACGCCCATGACCGCAGCGCATCTGCGGCACCCGGGCGGCCGATCCCTGAAAGAGCCGCGGCAGCGCTGGCCCGCTTCTCATGGAGATGACCAAGTTCCAGGCTGCTAACCGTGCCAGCACCCAGCCCCGCACGCGCGTAGGAGGAAGGTTGTCATGCAGATTGCCACCGGCCTGCACCGGGTCGGCTCGGAGATCGTCAACAGCTACCTGATCGTCGGCCAGGACGGCATCACGATCATCGACGCCGGCCTGCCGGGATACTGGAAACTGCTTCAGGCCGAACTGGCCGCGATGGGCAAGAGCCCCGGCGACGTGCGGGCGCTCATCCTCACGCACGGGGATACCGACCACATCGGCTTCGCTGCCCGGCTGTACCGCGAGACAGGCGTCGCGGCGTACATCCACGAGGCGGACCGCGACCGGGCACGTCTGAAGGTCAAGAAGCCCAACTTCGGTTGGGGGCCGGTCAAGATCGGCCCACTGGCCGGCTTCCTGTGGTACTCCGCCCGGCGTGGCGGCCTACGGCCCCAGCCGGCCACCGAGGTGCAGACCATCGCCGACAGCGACGTGCTCGACGTGCCCGGCTCGCCGCGGATCATCCACACCCCAGGGCACACGCCCGGCAGCGTCGCGGTGCACGTCCCGGCCGTAGACGCGCTGTTCCTCGGCGACACGATGACCACCCGCAACGTCCTCACCGGCATCACCGGTCCCAAGCCGGCGCCGTTCACGCTCAAGCCAGAGCAGGCTGTCGCGTCCCTCGACCGGATCGAAGGCGTCGATGCCACCTGGCTACTGCCCGGGCACGGGGCGGCATGGGACGGCGGCGTTCCCGAGGCGGTCCGGTTGATCCGCGAGGCCGCTGCGGAATCCCGCAGGTAACGGGGCGCCAGCGCACGTGACCGTTCATGGTCACCGGCTTCCAGCCATGCCACACGCGACACCTTGCCAACAGCCGACGCTTTCCACCTGGCTCCGAGCACAGAAAGATCAAGGCCATGAGTCAAGCTGTGCCCGCGGCGCGGATCGTCCGTTCCGGCGCAGCATCGAAGGCCCACGTCATCGACCACACTGCCGCGCAGAACGGCGGCTCTTCGCGCGCCTGCTACCGGAGTGCTGACGACGCTCTGCGACCACGGACGGTCACGCGGATGTACTGCGCGTCGGCACCAAGAACGCCCAGAAGGAGTGTTCGGCCATGGAGCCACGGCGCACGCTCGCCACGAGCCGCCAGTAGCGCTCAGCGGCTGACATACCTCATCGCGGCAAGATCGACCGGGTACCGGCAGCGCGGCGCGAGAGGATGTTTCTAGGCAGGCGCCAGGCGAGCCTGAAGGTTGTATGTGTGGAGCGGCGAGAAGTGCCGTCTGCCAGCTCCGTTCGCATCCTCCCGGCGATGAGGTGAATTCATGCACTTTCAGCACTCCAGTGAGATCTGGCGTGGCTTCCCCGAGCTGGTTCCCGGGGTTCTGTTCGCCGAAGGAATCACCGGCGACCTATCGCTGGGCTCTCGCGTCGCCAAGTTCAACGCCATCGCCAGCTCCCGGCTCGCGGAAGGGCCTGAAGGTGAGCCGCCCGAAATACGGGCATGGCGTCGCGCCTTCGCCCGGATGGGGCTCAAGCCGACCCAGTACCGGTGCGCTTCGGAATCGCTGCTACGGCGCTTCCGCAAGGAGTGAACCCTCCCGCGGCTTCACCCCCTGGTCGATGTGTGCAACGCTGTCTCACTTGCCTTCGCGATTCCGGTGGCCGTCTTCGACGTCTCCCAGATGACCAGCCAGCTCGATGCGCGGTACGCGCCCGGCGACGAGGATTACCGGACGTTCTCCGGTCAGGTGGAACGCCCCAGCCCGCACGAGGTGATCTTCGCCGACCTGGCCGGGCGGGTGCATGCCCGGCGATGGACGAACCGGCAAAGCGGCCCGTCGGCCGTCCAGGCCTCAACGGCCACCGCCTTGATCGTGGCCGAGGCAATGCACAACTCAGCCTCACCGGACGTGCCGGAACTCACCGCGGCCATCGCCGGTGAGCTCGATGCCGTCTGGTCCATCACGCCGCAGGCCGCCGTGCTCAGCTAGTCCTCACCGCCCCCCTGACGACCTAACCCGCCCGGTCTGCCGAGGCTTCGAGGGACCGTACCGTGGTCGGTGTGATTAAGGCGCCGCGATCTGACGCGGTGAACAGCGGCGCGCACCGCGTCGTTCTCGTCTTCCGGCTCGGCCCGGCCTTCCGGCTCGGGGCGGCTTTCCGGCTCGGGGCGGCTTTCCGGCTCGGGGCGGCTTTCCGGCTCGGGGCGGCGGAGCCGTGATCGAGGAGCTCGCGCGCGAGCGTCTCGGCTTCGAGCAGCTTCGTCCGGGGCAGTTGCCCGCGGTCGAGGCGCTGGCCGGTGGCCGCGACGTGCTGGCTGTGCTGCCGACCGGGGGTGGGAAGTCGGCGATCTACGAGCTGGCGGGACTGCTGCGGGCGGGGCCGACGGTCGTCGTCTCGCCGCTGATCGCGCTGCAGGCTGATCAGCTGGCCCACCTGCGTGCGGCGGGCCTGCGGGCGATCGTCCTGAACTCCCAGCAGTCGGCCGGCGCGCGGACGGTGGCGCTCCTCGCCTCGTGCGACTCTGACACGTTCGTCTTTCTCGCGCCGGAGCAATTGGCAAACAGCGAGACGCGCGAGACGCTACGGCGCGCGCGGCCGGGTCTGTTCGCCGTTGATGAAGCGCACCTGATCAGTCAGTGGGGTCACGATTTCCGCCCCGACTACATGCTGCTAGGAGCACAAGCCGAGGCAGTCGGCGCGCCGGTCCGGCTGGCCTTGACCGCGACCGCGGCGCCGCCGGTGCGGCAGGAAATCATATGGCGGCTTGGCCTGCGCGATCCGGTGATGGTGATCGGCGACTTCGACCGGCCGCACATCCATCTCTCAGCGCACCACGTACGCACAATCCCTGACAAGGAGCGCGAACTTGTGCGCGTGGCCCGCGAGTTCGCCGGCCCGGGGATCGTTTACGCGGCAACGCACGCCAGCGCGCAAGCGGCGTACGACGCACTCGCGTCCGCGGGCGAGCAGGTGACGCTCTATCACGCTGGGCTTTCCGGGCGCGAACGGCACGAGGCGATGACAGCGTTCCTGGAGGGCCCGGCCCGCATCATCACCGCGACGGTCGCGTTCGGCATGGGCATCGACAAGCCGGGCGTTCGCTGGGTGCTGCACTTTGACCCGCCGCCGTCACTCGACGCGTACTACCAGGAGTTCGGGCGCGCCGGGCGGGACGGCAAGGCATCGCAGGCGCGGCTGCTGTACCGCTTCGACGATTTCGAGATGGCGCGCTATCTGACCGCGAGGGGCGTCTCCGGCGAGGCGGTGGCGCGGGCCGCGGCCGCGCTCGCCGCCGGTCAGCCGGTCCAGTCCCGCCCGCGGCAGCAGACCGGCGCGCTCATCCGCCTGGCCGACCTCGGCGCGGCGGCCTGGCAGGCGGACGGCGAGGTCCGCTGGACCGGGGCGATGAGCGTGACGGCGGCACTGGCGGCCTCGGAAGCGGAGTCGCAGCGCGAGGACGGGGTGGAGCGCACCCGGCTGGCCATGATGCGCCGCTACGCCGAGCACACCGGCTGCCGGCGTTCGTTCCTGCTCACCTACTTTGGGCAGGACTACCCCGGCCCCTGCGGAAACTGCGACAACGACCTCGCGCACGCCGAGCCGGCGCGCCCGGAGCCCGCGCGCGCCGAGGTCCCGTTCGCCGTGGGCGCGCGGGTCGTGAGCGAGCGCTGGGGCGAGGGCACGGTGCAGCGTTACGACGGCGACCAGGTCACGGTGCTGTTCGACGAACACGGCTACCGCGAGCTGTTCCTGCCGGTCGTGCTGGAACGCGGGCTCCTGCGGCTCGCGTGAGCGCGTTCTTGCCCATCAGCCGGCTGGGCTGGGCGCAGGTCGGCGCAACACGGCGGCGCGGGTGCCGCGGCGGGGAACGAACGTGACCGCCTCCCGGCGGACCCGTTCCAGCCGCCGTGAAGCGGGGCCGAGCGTGACGGCGCGAAGCACCTCGGGCAGGACGATCCGCATCTCAAAGGTAACGAAGGTGGCACCCAGGCAGCGCCGGATGCCGCCGCCAAAGGGAAACCAGCTAAAGGCCGGAGGCGCCTGCCCGGCGAACCGTTCCGGCCTGAACGCCGCCGGGTCCTGATACAAGTCCTCGCGCCGCTGGGCGAGGTAGATGTTGGGACAGACCATCACTCCCGCGGGAATGGTGTGCTCGCCGATCCGGGTGGGCTTGCGCACGTGGCGATCGACGATCGCCACCACCGGCCGCACCCGCAGCGTCTCCTTGATGACCGCGTCCAGGTACCCCGATCCGCCGCCGCCCAGCTCCCCCAGCAGGCGGCCCAGTACGGGCGGATGATGCAGCAGCAAGTCGAACGCCCAGGCGAGCGACGTTGCCCGTCGAGGACCAGCACCGAATGGGCACCGAGGATGGGCTCCAGGATCGTGGCGTTGGCCTCACCGGCGGCCAGCACCTCGCCGCTGCCGCCGAAGACGGCCTTCACCAGCTCCGGGCTGGTGACGTGGACCAGGTTAAGGCCGAACGGAAGCCGCATCGTGAACACGTCACCGTACGTGCGCGCGCAATGGCCGAGAAACCGCGTCGGGTGCTTCAGCCACAGCCACGCCTGCACGGCTCGCGGGAGGCGTGGGCCGTCCGGCAGGGCCGGGCGGGCCGCGGCCTGCCCACCCCGGCGTCCGGCCAGCTCCTCAGGGGGCCCAGCCAGTGCCGACGACATGACCCCATTATCGTGCCGGGCTTGGCCGACCCGGCCGCCCCCGCCCGGCTCGCAGATCACCGCGCCCCCAGCCGCGCCCGTCCCTGATGTCCGCGGCGGCCGCTGCGGGGTCGCGGAGAGCCGGGTCGCCGAACCCGCCCCACCGCTTGTCCCGATCCGGATGACCGAGCCGGGGTCCAGCAGCATGCTGACCTTGGAGGGCACCGGCACCGGCTGGCCGCTTGGGTCGAGGACGGTGATCCGCGACGGCTGGGCGCCCGCGCCCCCAAGGCTCCTTTTGGTACATAACGCTGGCGGGTCTGCTCGCAGTACAGCGTGACGACAGCCGGGCGGTGAACGAGCCGCCGAGGCCGGCCGCCACGATCCAGCTCGCGCCGGTCACCGCGGATCCGGGCGCGCGCTCACGCGGCAGCCCGGGCAACCGCAGACGGCTTGGCGAGGAAGCCGGTGTAGTCGAGCTCCCGGTACGCCGTCGTGCACGGGTTGCCGTCCGCCAGCCACATCCGCCGGCTGGTCAGGTCCATCAATACGGAGGCGACCGTCGCGCCCTGGTCGTAGGCGTGCACCCGGGGGTCCGGGTGGCAGCACACGCCCGACGGGTAATTCGCGTGGTCGGCGAACAGCGTGCGGAACTCCTCCAGGCCGGGCCTGCCCGGCCGGGCCGCGACGGCCGCGCGGAGCCGGTCCAGCCGGATCGGGCTGTCCGGCATCACCCATACCGACACGTCGGTGCCGCCGAACCTGGGCGAGGTGAAGTGGTTGGTGTGGAGCAGCACCCCGCCTTCTGCGGACACCAGAAACAGCTGGGAGAAGTCCCCCGGCGCGGCTTCGGCGTCCACGGCGATGCCGTCGCGGTGGGCGATCAGGTAGTTCGCCGACGAGGAGCGGACCCCGCTCTGCAGGGCGGCGAGGGCGTCGGACACGGTCTCACAGTCCAGGATCGACCGGAGCATGACGTGGTACGGCAGGCCGGGGCTGCCGGTGTCCGCGCTGGTGACGAGCGCGTTCGTGACCAGGCCGATGCCGGAGGAGTTCATCCCGGTCTTGGCCAGCAGGCCGGCCTCCACCACGGTGACGAAGTCAGGACCGCCGTCTTGCCGCGCTTCCAGGACCACGACCGTGTCAGCGGTGTGCGGCAGCCAGTCCCAGTTCTGGCCGACGAGCACCGGGCCCGGGCTGCCGGGCAGGGGCAGCACGGCGAAGGCGCTGCACTCGGCTGGGCCGCTTCGCGCCGCCGCCTGCTGGGCCTTGGCCGCCTGCTGGGCCTTGGCGGCGAACATCACCTCGGTCCGCACGTTGATGGCCAGCACGTCGCCGGGGTCCACGCCGGCGCCCTCGGCGATACCGCGGATCTCCTCGAGGTAGGCGGGGCGGAACGCCGCGATCGGTCCGGAGAAACGCGCCGCCTCCGCCCGCACGGTCGCCCAGTCCCACCCGGTGTAGTACGCGAACACCTCGCGGTAGGCGTCGACCGACCGGCGGACCCGGTCACGCACCTGCTCGCCGTACTCCCGGCCGCGCTGCAGCGCCGGCCCCTCGACCCGGACGTGCGGAAACTGATCCATCGTCCACCTCTCAGCTGGCAAGACTGCCGCCGTCCACGGGGATGGCGGCACCGGTGAGATACGCGGCGTCATCCGGCGCCAGGAACACGATGACGCCGGCGACCTCGTCGGGAGTGCCCAGGCGCTGCTGCGCAACCCTGGTCTGCAGGTAGGCGGCGCCCGCCTCCATCAGCCGTAGCATAGGCGCGTTGATGACCCGGGCAGCGCCGGTCACGATGGCCCTCACGCCCGGCTCGCTACCTCGGCCAGCGTGGCCACCCAGACGTCCTCGTGGCCGGCGACGAAGCCGATGAAGCTGTCGAGGAAGGCCAGCCGGGACGGGCGGCCGATGATCTGCGGGTGCATGGTGAACACGCTGATGCCGCCAAGCTCCCGGATGCCGAGGAACTCCTCCCCCCAGATCTGGCGTACCGCGCCGACGGTGGCGATGCTCTTTCCCCAGGACGCCCCCGAGAACCAGAAGTGCGGCGCGTCGTCCAGGATCCACTGGACCGGTATCTCCACCAGCGAGGTCCCCTCGTGCCGGTAGGGCACCAGGTCGTCCATGAAGTTGGAGGAGTAGCGCAGGCCGTGCGCTTGCAGCAGGCCGAGCGTGTGCGGGCTGAAGTCCCAGGACGGCGAGCGGTAGCCGACGATCTCGGTGCCAAACGACCGCAGCACCTCCAGGCCCCTGACCAGCTCCTGCTCCTCTTCCTCCCGGGACAGGGCGGACGGCGAGGTGTGCGTGTAGCCGTGGTGCGCCAGCTCGTGGCCGGCCGCGACGATCTCGCTTACCTGCCGGGGATAGCGCCCGGCGACCCGGCCGGGCACGAAGAAGGTCGCCCGCAGGCCGCGGCGGCCCAGCAGCTCGAGAATACGCGGAACGCCCACCTTCGCGCCGTAGCTGCCCTGGGAGAGCACGCCGGGGCGGTGCGCGTTCTCCGGGTCCTCGGCGATCCACACCTCCTCGGCGTCGAAGTCGAACGTGAACGCCGCGGCGCACCGTGCTCCGTCCGGCCAGAGGCTCACGAGATCTCCCTTCTGGCCTGGCTCAGCCCGTCCCGGTGATGGCGTCCCGCCTGGAGGCAGCGCCCGCCGCCACCCAGGCGGCTACCCGCCGCTGCCACCGTGTGATCAGCCCGACGATACCGTGTGCTATGCCAAAACCCTGCGCAGGGTCTGACCTGCTGCTTTACGCTCGACACTCGTGCTCATCCGCCTCATCTACCTCTTCATGGTCCGGGTGTCCGGCTGGCTCGCGCTGCTGGCGCGCAGTGACGCTGTTAAGGACGCGGAGATCCTCGTCCTCCGGCACGAGATCGCCGTGCTGCGGCGGCAGGTCGCCCGCTCGAGGCCGGTCTGGGCTGACCGTGCGGTGCTCGCTGCCCTGGCCAGGGCTGCTACCCGGGCACCTGCGGCTGCACCGGATCGTGACCCCGGAAACCCTGCTGGCCTGGCACCGGCGCCTAGTCAAGAGGAAATGGACCTACCCAGGCACGCCAGGACGGCCGCCGGTTCCAGCCGAGGTGCGGGCGCTGGTGGAGCAGCTGGCGCGGCAGAACCCGGGCTGGGGCTACCGCAGGATTCAGGGCGAACTCCTCGGCCTGGGGCACCGGGTGGGGGAGGGCACGATCCGCCGGATCCTGGCCGCCGCCGGGCTAGGACCCGCGCCACGCCGGGCGCCGCCGGCCTGGCGGTCGTCAGCGTCGCCAGCACGGCAGGGCACTGACGTGCTGCACGGACCAGGATTCGGGCGCAGCCCGGCGAAGCTGCGGGAGAGCTAGGACACAGGGGCCGAGGTCAGCTGCCGGGCGTAAGTCTGTCACCTCGGCGTTGCCGCGCACCTGGAGGGCGGTCTGGGCGGTATTCGAGCTCAGCGGCCCTACGGGCTCCACCAGCCGAGCCGGTGCTGACGAGGGCCATGGCCGGGCGGCATCCGGCTATGCTGCGGTCTCATGCCGGTCGTGTGGTCCGGTTTGAGCCCGGAGGTATTGCTGGTGCTGGACCGGCGCACCGGCGGACCGCTGCGCGCTCAGCTGGAGGGCCAACTACGGGAGGCGATCCGCTCTGGTCGCCTGGGGGTTGGGGAGCGGCTGCCGTCCTCGCGGGAGCTCGCCCGCGAGCTCAGCTTGTCGCGCGGTCTCGTGCAGGACTGTTACGCCCAGCTGCAGGCC